>JACCDW010116529.1_pt1 | contig 17255 bp, 16 predicted proteins | sample 7449781 | NCBI WGS metagenome assembly JACCDW01 (sample SAMN15323449, study PRJNA562643) | freshwater metagenome | isolation source: river surface water | place: USA:Blue River Watershed | collected 2017-08-18
CTTTGAGTATTAATGCATTTGTCATTCGTAAGCCCGATGAGAATGAGGCAGCTGTGCACCATTGGTGTATGAGCAAGAATGCAGCGATGTATGGCTTGGCTTTTGCTATTAACGAACTCGGTGATATCTACCTAGTAGGGCGGCTTCCTCTTGGCGCAGTAAACGCACAAGAGCTTGATCGAATCCTTGGTTCTGTACTTCAATACTCAGATTCATCCTTCAATCCACTGCTTGAACTTGGTTTGGCAAATGCAATTCGACGAGAATGGGCGTGGCGGGTTACGCGCGGGGAATCTCTCTCAAATCTTGAGCACTTTGCTCATTTAATTTAATTTCGAAGCCATTCATGGCAAGATACTCGCATGTCTGATTACAAATTAATCCTCCTGCGCCACGGTGAATCCGAATGGAATGCAAAGAACCTTTTCACTGGTTGGGTCGATGTTCGACTCTCCGCAGCGGGCGAGGCAGAGGCAAAGAAGGGTGGAACGCTACTTTCAGAGCGCGGACTCCTTCCTGATGTAGTTCACACATCGCTATTGCGTCGTGCTATTCATACATCACAGCTGGCACTTGATTCTTGTGATCGCCATTGGATTCCAGTGAAGCGTTCATGGCGCCTCAACGAGCGTCACTACGGTGCGCTCCAAGGTAAGGATAAAGCGCAGACTTTGGCCGAATACGGTGAAGAACAATTTATGTTGTGGCGCCGTTCTTATGACACCCCGCCACCTGCAATTGTTGCCGGATCTGAATATTCACAAGATCAAGATCCTCGTTATGCAGATCTTGGAAAAGACCTTCCACTCACTGAGTGCCTTAAGGATGTTGTTGCACGAATGGTTCCTTATTGGGAAGAGTCAATTATTCCTGATCTCAAGGCAGGTAAGACAGTTCTGGTTACAGCACATGGCAATTCGCTTCGCGCACTTGTTAAGCACCTTGATGAAATCAGTGATGAAGATATTGCGGGACTTAACATTCCAACTGGAATCCCATTGTTCTATCAACTCGATAGCAACTTTGCACCGGTTGTGAAGGGTGGCGAATACCTAGACCCTGCAGCGGCTCTCGATGCAATCAAGGCTGTTGCAAATCAGGGTAAGAAGTCTTAGGACTTCCTCAATGTTGTCGGAAAAAAGTCTTATGACTTCTTTTCAGCATATTCGCCCGTCACTAAGAAGTAGACGCGGCGAGAGATAGAGACTGTGTGGTCTGCGCAGCGCTCGTAATAGCGACCAAGCAAAGTCATATCAATTGCGGTCTCAATTCCGTAAGCCCACTTATCGTCCATAAGAACTTCAAAAAGTTTGCGATGCAATCTATCCATCTCGTCATCATCGCGCTCAACTTCAAGAGCGACATTGATATCGCGGCTCTGTAGCAAGCCGGTGACCTTATTAATAAGAGCTACTGCGACATCGCCCATCGCCTGGATAGTTGGTTCAAGTTCTGCCGGAACAGCTTTATTTGGATAGCGCATACGAGCAATACGTGCGACATGGTGAGCAAAGTCGCCCATACGTTCGAAGTCAGCGCTCATACGAAGTGAGGTAACGAGGTTACGTAGGTCGCTGGCAACAGGTTGTTGACGCGCCATCACATCGAGCGTCTTATTGTCGAGCTCGTGCTGAATCGCATCTACACGATCGTCTTCGGCGATTACTTCTTCGGCGAGCTCTAAGTTTGGTGAGAGAAGAGCTGTTGTTGCTCGACCCATCGCTCCTGAGACGAGGTTAGACATCTCGACGAGAGTTTGATTGATCGAATCTAGGTCTTCATGGAAGGCGTCGCGCATGGGTTAAGAATATTCGGTGATGCAGCGAAATCATATTTATGAAGATGAACACGCCCTAAAGTAAGCGTGAATACTGGGTAAATCGGTACTAAGAGAAAGATTTTAGGCAGGCTTGTAAGACGTCAACCCCTACGATTAACTCATGGTGCGGGTTTTAAAGCGGAAGAAGAGCGAGAGCCAAGCTGAGCAAACTTTTGCAACTCGTGAAGTTCAGGAGATGCTCGATGTTCTCGGCTTAGCTTCTGTAATTCTTGGCCCTGGTAACCGCATCGATTATTTCTCACAGAGCGCTATCGCCCTTGGTGTTATTCGTGAAGAAAAGTTAGTCGGCGATCTAATCCTTGATATTTTGCGTAAAGCGCGTCGAACAAAACTTCCTCAAACAGCTCAGATTGAATTGCCGCGTGGTCCGATTGGTGAAGGCACTCGCAAGCTATCAATACATGCGCACTACTTAGCTGAATTCGATTCAATCGTCATTACCTTTACCGATGAGAGCGAAGCTGAACGAATCGATGCGGTTCGTAGAGACTTTGTGGCAAATATTTCACATGAACTAAAAACCCCAATCAGCGCTCTTCGCACGCTAAGTGAAGCTGTAATCGTTGCTTCGGAAGATCCGCAACTCAATAAATTTGCGAATATGATGCAAAACCAAGTCGAGCGCCTCTCTACCTTGGTTCAAGAAATCATCGATCTCTCTCGACTACAAGATGCCGATCCATTACTTGATGCTATCCATGTTGATGTCGATGAGGCTGTCAATGAAGCGATTGATCAATGTCAGGTTTTGGCAGAGACACGCGAGATAGAGATTATTCGAGGTCCGCTAGTTGATGCTCATGTTGTGGGAGATCGTACCCACCTCATCATGGCTTTCCACAATTTGATTGAGAACGCGATTAATTACAGCCCAGATCGCACCCGCGTCTCGGTGAATACAACGTGCACCGGAAACATTGTTGAAATCGTGGTTATCGATCAAGGCGTTGGTATCTCAGAAGCCGATCAATCAAGAATCTTCGAACGCTTCTATCGTGTAGATCCTGCACGTTCTCGTGAAACCGGCGGCACAGGTTTAGGGCTAGCAATCACAAAGCATGTTGTCGGAAATCACGGTGGGGATATTTCAGTATGGAGTTCCACTGGGGTCGGAAGTACTTTCACAATTCGGCTCCCAATTGCCGATGAGTCCTCGGAAGAAGGAGCTAATTAATGGCACGTATTCTGGTTGTAGAAGATGAAGAAACTCTGGCAGAAGCAATTTCATTCTTGCTGAGTAAAGAAGGGTTTGATGTCGCAGTTGCTGCAACTGGTCCAGAGGCAATTGAATCCTTTGATAAGTCAGGTGCTGATCTGATCCTGCTCGACTTGATGCTCCCAGGCTTATCCGGCACAGAGGTCTGCCGCCAGATACGCACAAAATCTTCAGTGCCAATCATCATGCTCACGGCCAAGGATTCTGAGATCGATAAGGTCGTTGGGCTCGAACTCGGTGCAGACGATTACGTCACCAAGCCATATTCTTCGCGCGAACTTATCGCTCGTATTCGTGCAGTATTACGTCGAGGCGAGATTCAAGATTCTGGTGGCGACGAGACTGCACTTGAGGTTGGACCGGTCCGCATGGATACCGACCGCCACATCATCACTGTAAATGGCGAGGTGGTAGCTATTCCACTGAAGGAGTTCGAACTCCTTGAGTACTTGATGCGCAACGCGGGCCGAGTTCTTACACGCGTTCAGATTATTGATCGCGTGTGGGGCAGTGACTATGTTGGAGATACCAAGACTCTTGATGTGCACATCAAGCGCCTGCGCGCAAAGATAGAGAAAGATCCCGCTAACCCTGAATATATTCAGACCGTTCGCGGTATGGGTTACAAAATGGAGCGAAGCTAAAAATTACTCGGTTACTGGAGCTTCTTCACTTGTTGAGAGTTTTGCACCAGAAGTGATATTTTCATAGTAGCCACGCTTTTCGCGGATAATTGCCTTCACTGTAACTAAGCCGGCACGAGCGAAACCGATTGTTACATCAATATGTGTACCTGGAGTCGCACCAACGCCAGGAAAAACTGCCTTTACATTGGCGAGTTCGCCTTCAAAGTGAAGCGGCTTATTAGTTGCAAGTTTTCGCTCGCCGACGAGTGGAGCAGGAACGCCACCTACAGATATTCCGAGAAGTTCATCGGCAATCTCTGAGCGATTAACGATATGTCCAACAACTACTGCTGATCCGTCTTCAGTTGCTACAAGAAGGAAGTTGCTGATGCGGATGTCGCTATCTTCATTCTTAATCACTGCTTCAGCGCCATCTGTAACGCGACTAATCATTCGAGTCTCTGCACTAGGACCTGATCCGTAGCAAGAAGATAATGAAAGTGCGAGTGCGATAGTTATAGTTGTTACAGCAACTTTTTTCATTTGGCGCATGGTGCGATTATCTCATGTCTTTTAAACCCTTAATTCACGCCTATTACAGGCGATTTATTTGGGGTTTTCTCATCCTAAGTTCGCTGGTAGAATTGCCTCTTCAAGTTCCCCAACTGAAGGGCTTTTCATGACATTTAAGGTCGGCGAAACCGTTGTTTACCCTCACCACGGAGCAGCTCTTATCGAGGCAATTGAAACTCGTGTAATTAAGGGCGAAGAGAAGACCTACCTCGTTTTGAAGGTTGCCCAAGGCGATCTCACAGTACGCGTACCAGCAGATAATGTTGATTTAGTTGGAGTTCGCGACGTGGTTGATTCAGCCGGACTTGATCGCGTATTTAACGTACTTCGTCAGCCATATACAGAAGAACCAACTAACTGGTCACGTCGATATAAGGCTAACCTCGAGAAGCTCGCTTCTGGTGATGTCATCAAGGTCGCAGAAGTTGTTCGCGATCTCTATCGCCGTGATCTTGACCGCGGACTTTCAGCTGGTGAAAAGCGCATGCTCGCCAAGGCGAAGCAGATTCTTGTCTCAGAGCTCGCTCTTGCAGAGCGCACTGATGAAGAGAAGGCTGCAACTCTCCTTGATGAGGTTCTCGCTTCGTAATTTCTGCGTAGCTAATTATGATCGCCGCAATTATTGCTGCTGCTGGCAGTGGCGAACGCTTCGGCGCACACATCCCTAAGGCACTCATTCAACTTGGTGATAAGACTCTCTTGGGTCACGCTATTACAAACCTCGCACCGGTTGTTGATCAAATAATTGTTACCGCTCCTGCAGGTTATGAAGCGCAGATTCAAGAAATCGCAGGCGAAGGAATCACCGTTGTTACAGGTGGTGCCACCCGCTCTCAATCTGTCCGACGTGGTCTCGCTGCTGTTGATACTACTGCCGAATACGTATTAGTTCATGATGCGGCGAGATCACTTGCCAGCACCGATTTAGCTCGTGCCGTTATCGCAGCTCTAGTCGCAGGAGATGTCGCAGTTATTCCTGGTCTTCCCGAAGTGGATACAGTTAAAGAAATTGATGGATCAGGCTTTGTTATCTCAACCCCAGATCGTTCTTCGCTTCGCAAAGTGCAGACTCCGCAAGGTTTTTCTTACTCCGTACTCAAGGCAGCGCATGCAAGCGGTGCTGATGCAACGGATGATGCGGTTCTCGTTGCAGATGCTGGACATAAGGTGCGCATCATCGCCGGTGAAGAACGCGCACTTAAGATCACAATTCCTGCAGATCTTTCACAAGCCATGACATTTATTGGAGATGCACAAACATTCCGTACAGGCGTTGGTATAGATGCACATGCATTTGGTGAGGGTCGCGAGCTTTGGCTAGCAGGTCTGCTCTGGCCGGGTGAAATCGGTGTCGATGGCCACTCTGATGGAGATGTCGCCGCACATGCAATTTGCGATGCGCTCTTTGCCGCAACAGGTACTGGCGATCTCGGATCTAACTTTGGAACTTCGCGTCCTGAATATTCAGGTGCATCTGGTTCACAACTACTTACTGAAACTCTGAAGATCATTACTGAGGCAGGTTTTTCAATATCCAATGTTTCAGTTCAGATAATTGGCAATCGCCCTCGAATTGGTGGCCGTAGAGCAGAGGCAATTGGTGCTATATCTGCCGCTCTTGGGGGTGCACCTGTTTCAATTCTCGCCACAACAACTGATGGAATGGGATTAACAGGTGAAGGTAAGGGCATTGCAGCGATAGCTTCAGCGCTCGTTTTTAAGTAAGGCATATGGGCAAGTTACAATTGCCCAATGAGTTCGCTACATCTATACGACACACAGTCGCGAACCACCTCCCCATTTACTCCGATCAAAGCGGGTGAAGTCGGTATTTATCTCTGCGGAGCTACTGTTCAAGCCCCGCCACATATTGGGCATGTTCGTTCTGGCGTTAACTTCGACATTTTGCGTCGTTGGCTGACAAAGAGCGGTTATAACGTCACTTTTATTCGTAACGTCACAGATATCGATGACAAGATTTTGCATAAGGCAGTCCACGAAGCTGCGCCTTGGTGGGCGGTTGCGATGAAGTACGAGCGAGCATTTACCGATGCCTACGATGCACTCAATGTGCTTCCGCCAACATATGAACCACGCGCAACTGGTCACATCACTCAGATGATTGAACTCATGCAGTTATTGATTGATCGCGGAGCGGCATATGCACCAGGAAATGGTGATGTCTATCTTGAGGTTCGTAAGCTCGATTCTTATTTAACGCTTTCACGTCAGAAGCTTGATGACTTGATGCCAGCAGCTGACGCAGATGAGACGTACAAAAAGGATCTACGTGACTTCGCGCTTTGGAAGGCAGCAAAGCCTGGAGATCCATCATGGCCAACTCCATGGGGTGCGGGACGTCCCGGATGGCACCTTGAATGTTCAGCAATGGCACAGGCTTATCTTGGAGAAGAATTTGATATCCACGGTGGTGGGCTCGATTTGATTTTCCCTCACCATGAGAATGAGATCGCACAATCAGAAGCAGCTGGATATGGTTTTGCAAAGCGTTGGATGCATAACGCTTGGGTCACAGCATCTGGCGAGAAGATGTCAAAGTCGCTCGGTAATTCACTTCAGGTGCATGAGCTCCTCAAGATAACCCGCGGTATCGAACTCCGTTGGTATTTAGGTTCAGCTCATTACCGTTCAATGCTTGAGTTCTCTCATGAAGCATTAGCTGAGTCGGCAACAGCTTTTCGCCGAATCGAATCATTCTTACACCGTTCAGTTGAAATCCTTGGAAGCGAGCCAACACCAGTATTGGGCACTGCTTTTATCGATGCAATGAATGATGATTTAGCGGTTCCAACTGCACTTGCTTCAATCTCTGAAGCACTTCGCGTTGGTAACTCTGCAATTACATCTGGAGATAAGGCAGTTATTGCATCTTCTGCCAATGAAATTCGTGGCGCACTTGATGTTCTCGGTTGCGATCCGTTTGATCCAGCTTTTGCATCGGCCTCAACTCATGATGATGTAACAACGGCGCTCGATGGAACAATTAAACTTGCCCTTTCACAGCGCGAGGCTGCACGAGTAAGAAAAGATTTTGAGAGCTCTGATGCAATTCGCGATGGCCTTACCGCTCTCGGAATTGTTATTGAAGATACAGCGCAAGGGCCACGATGGTCGATCTCACGTAAGACTGAAGGAAGTGGTTCATAATGGCCGGAAATTCAAAGCCTCGCGGCGCAGTACGAAAGTCTAAGAAGGGGCCAACAGTTGGCTCTGGCGGCAACCGCAAGCGCGGGCTAGAAGGAAAAGGTCCAACACCTAAGGCTGAGGACCGTCCATATCACGCAGCGCATAAGGCGAAGAAACGAGCTGAAAAATCTTCCGAGAAGCGTCCTGCTGCAGCTCGACTACCAAAGTCGGAGATGCCCAAGGGTGAAATCGTTTCTGGCCGTAATGCTGTTCTTGAAGCACTTCGTGAGAGCGTGCCAGCAACCGAGATTATGGTTGCGCGCGGAGTCGATATCGATGATCGCATTGCAGAATCTCTTCAACTCGCCCTCAACCATGGACTTCAGATTAAGGAAGTGCATCGCGCGCAACTCGAAACTATTGCACCAAATAGCCAAGGAATCATCCTCGGTATTAAGCCGTTCCAATATTCAAGTTATGAAGAAATCTGCGACCGTGCCAAGGGAGCAAAATTAATTGTCGCTTTAGATGGCGTAACAGATCCAAGAAACCTTGGAGCAGTGACTCGATCCGCGGCAGCCTTTGGAGCCTCTGGAATCATTATTCCTGAGCGTAGAGCAGCAGCTGTAACAGCATCCGCTTGGAAGACATCAGCGGGAGCAGCAGCACGTCTACCTATCGCTCAGGTTACAAATCTTGCTCGCACCATTGATGATGCAAAGAAGCGTGGCATGTTTGTCATCGGTCTTGATGGCGATTCTGATGTTCAGCTATCAGAGATGAAGGTTGCTAAAGAAGATTTGATGATTATCGTCGGATCTGAAGGTAAGGGACTTGCACGTTTGACTCGCGAAAAATGCGACCTCATTGTCTCAATTCCAATCTCATCTTCAACCGAATCACTGAACGCATCTGTTGCAACCTCAATCACTTTGTTCTGGATAGATGAGCAGCGCCGTAAGGGTTAAGTGATGAAGTACAACCGATTTATTGTCTGTGGCGACTCATATAGCGAGGGTATGTCTGATGAGATGGTTGGCGGTAAATACCGCGGCTGGGCAGATCGCGTTGCTGATGAATTAGCAAAACATTCAGATCACTTTACTTATGCAAATTTAGCGATACGTGGAAAGTTAGTGCATCAAGTAGTTAACGATCAGGTGCCAGAAGCGCTCACAATGGTAACTGGAAAAGATACTTTAATCTCATTTCATGCCGGAGCAAATGATGCGCTCCGTCCAGGGTATGACGCTGCAAAGACGATTGCGCAGTACCAAGAAGCGGTTCGTCAGATTGCCAAATCAGGTGCGACAATTTTGCTTTTCACAGTATTGGAAGATACCGGCAATAAAGGTCGAGGTTCAGAGGTCTGGAAGAAGCGATTCTCTGAATACAACGAGGCGATTCGTGAAGTAGGTCGTGAAGTCGGAGCGATTATTTCTGATGCAAATGGATTAGATTTCTTTAGCGATAATCGCTTCTTAGCTTTCGATCGTCTACATCTCAATGTTGAAGGTCATTGGCGCGCAGCGCAGGGCGTCTTAGAGGTGCTCGATTATCCATATGATGTCGCTTGGAGAACCCCACTTCCTCCAGCGAAGCCAACACCGTGGATTAAAGAGCGAATTACAGGGGTTTTATGGTTCTTCGTCTTCGCTCTCCCATGGATATGGCGGCGTCTGCGCGGTAAGTCTTCTGGCGATGGCCGCACAGCAAAATACCCGCAGCCAATTTCTTGGCCACGGGTATAACGCTTAACTTGTAACTAAATTACGCGTACTGTCCACGTAAATGAATACGTTCCTGGACCGACGAGATACTTGTCCAAAGTATCTGGACCGCATGAGGCAGTACCAACACCACGGTGAGCTGCATCGATATGGACTACTGAGTTACCAGAAGAATTCACTTCAACATTGTGTGTCTTATCCGCCAACTCAGTAGCACGATTTGGGGTTACCGAAACTTGGCGTGGCTTATCGAGGTCAACTCGAATTCCCTTGCCATCATTGCCGGTGAGTTCGAACCAACGAACAGCAGCATGTCCACCGTTCTCTTGTGGACGAACATATGGAACATATTGTTCTGCAACCGATGAGTTCCAGCGATGAATTCGACCAATTGCACGATCTGGATATGTCTCGTGTGGACCTGAACCTAAGTAGGTGTAGCTCCCCAACTTTCCATCAATCTCGAAGTTGATTCCAACACGCGCTAAATCCTCGAGCTGCTTAGGAATAACGATTGTCTCCTTAACAGAGAAACCATCTGCAACTGGAGTTACGACCTGAACCTGCTTAATGCTAAATCCGGTGCTGGTCTCCCAGATACTTGTGACTTTGCGGCTCTTTGTAGATTCTGCGATTGTGCAATCTGTACGATTAAGTTCACGAACGCCATAACGTTCCCATTTAGTTGCCATGTGGCCAATGCGATCGTTATCAGTAGGTGCTCGCCAGAGAGAAAGTTCAGGTGCAAAGACTGCTGATGGAATCTGAATTTCACCAGCATCGTTGACTGAACCTTCAAAGTATGGATTGCTCTTTTCAACGGCAATTGTGTTGGCCTTTGATGGGAGTGGGAATTGGTTCCAACCAATTTCACTTGAAGCAGTCGCCCAAGCGGTGCTGCTCTTGCGAACTAGTGAGAAGGAAATAAAACGCTCACCCTTGCCATCGGCCTTCAAAAGAGCTGGAGATTTCACAGTAAATCGACCCGATTTACGTGCTCCAACAGCGGGAAGTTTGACCCGACCACCATCAACGTTGAGGCCATCACGGGTAATGGACCAGATGAGATCGAAATCGCTGAGGTCTGAGAAGAACTGCTTATTAAAGATTGTGAACTGCCCGGATGAAGCTTTAGTTGTGCGAACAACTGCTGGTGCGGCGAGTGACTTAAATTCATGCATCGCAGGCTTTGCTGTTCGGTCAGGGAAGACCATTCCATCGCAGCAGAAGTTTCCGTCGTGCTTGATCTCTCCATAATCTCCGCCATAAGCAGAACGAGTAGTTCCATCTGCCATCATCTGATCAGGTCCGTGATCCCAGAACTCCCAGATGAATCCACCTTGAAGACCAGGATACTTTTCAATTGCATCCCAATACTCTGCCAAAGTTCCATTGGAGTTACCCATTGCATGTGAGTACTCGCACATAATCAGCGGTCGATCCAACTTTGGAGATTTCGCATAATCGATAATGGAAGAGATTGCTGGATACATAGGGCAGACAACATCGGTGAGCTCTGGATTGAGCAACCAGCCTGGACGAATTGCACCTTCATAGTGCAATGGGCGAGATGGATCAGCCGCACGAGCATATGCAGCGGCAGCGAAGTGATTGAGTCCAACACCCGATTCATTTCCGAGTGACCACATCACTACCGATGCGTGGTGAATATCGCGTTCAACCATTCGACTAACGCGCTCAACAAATGCATTGAGGTAACGAGGGTCATTACAGATTGAATCGTAGAAAGCATGAGTCTCGATATTTGCTTCACCAATTACGTAGAAACCGAGTTCATCGCAGAGATCTAAGAACGCAGCATCATTTGGGTAATGAGAAGTTCGAACAGCGTTGAAGTTCCAGCGCTTGAGTTCGAGGAGATCTTGGCGCATATCATCACGTGTAAGTGCGCGGCCGGTAAAGCGATTGAAGTCATGGCGATTAACACCGTAGAAAATTACTGGTTGACCATTCACGAGGAAGTCGTGACCCTTAACTTCAACGCGACGGAATCCGATTCTTTGGCTAGAAATTTGAACTACGTTCCCAGCGGGATCGAGGAGTTCGAGATGAAGTGTGTATAAAACAGGGTTTTCAGCAGACCACGCTGAGACCTTGGGAATTGTTGTCTCTAGGGTGATGCGACCTGGAGTAGGCGGTTCGATTTTACGCAGTGCATCGCGAAGGTTCTGCGGCATTCCGCCATCCCAGTATTTACCGGTGAAAAAGTCCTTGCTTCCGTTACGGAGATCTTCTGGCATCTCTGTCCAGATTGGAGCCTTTACGTATTTAACAGTGCCGCTCATGGCAGCGCCTATTACCTTTGGTAATTCTTCGATACGTGTACGCAAGGTGTAGCCATCGTTAGATTTGTCATCAACCGAACCAATGTATGCATCAACCTTCAGAGTTCCAGTTGAGTTGTCAGCCTTAAGACCAGCAGTCGTGTAGAGACGCTCAATGAAAACATCATTAGTTGCATAGAGCTTTACAGAGCGAGTGATTCCACCATGCCACCACTGATCTTGATCTTCAACATATGTTGCATCCGACCACTTTGTAACATCAATGCGAAGAGTGTTCTTGCCACCCTTCAGAAACTTTGTAATATCGAATTCAGCAGCAAGGCGTGAATCTTTTGTCATTCCTACGATGTCACCATTGACCCAAACAAGAGCAACGGATTCATAACCACCAAGGTGCAAGACAATGCGCTTGTTCTCCCATGAACCAGGAATCTCAAAGTCGCGCTCATAGATTCCAGTTGGATTCTCTACTGGAACATTTGGCGGCACGTGATCAAATGGCATCTGCACATTTGTGTAGATTGGTTTATCGAAGAAGACACTACTTTCGGGTTGCATTGTCCATAAGCCAGGGACTGGAATAGAAGACCAGCGCTTACGTGGTGAATCGGTTGGCTTACGCAGTAATTGAAAGCGCCAAGTCCCATCGAGTGATAACTTCTCATAATGCTCAATGTTGAGCATTGGAAGGCGGTTTACTGCAGTGGTTTCTGGGCTAATCCAATAGTTAGGCAACATGCGAGGAATCATCCCATGCTTCAACCTAGAGAGATAGATGTTCTCTCGTTAGAAGCGAAAAATCGCCGCTATTTATGCGGTGAAATCGCGATTTTTACAATTGGCCCAGAGATGCCATAATTACGCCGTTCAAAAGCAGTACGCCTCCTTAGCTCAGTGGTAGAGCAGCTCACTTGTAATGAGCAGGTCATCCGTTCAAATCGGATAGGGGGCTCCAGGATTACTCCACAAGTGCAGAGGAGTTGAAGATGACAAAGAATTCATTCCCTGCCGACTCCTTTAAGGATCTCACAGATGCAAATTCAGAGTACGTAAAGACCTTCAAATATTCAGAGCTCACTGGCATTGCCCAGAAAGGGCTAGCAATTGTGACCTGCATGGACTCTCGAATTAATCCACTTTCGGTTGTAGGAATGCGATCCGGTGATGCCAAGATTTTGCGTAATGCCGGCGCGAGAGTCACTGAAGATGTTTTACGTACCTTGGTTCTAGCAACATATCTCTTGGGCGTAAATCGCATCTTGATTATGCCTCACACACAATGTCGTATGGCGGAAAATACCGAAGAAGAGATACATGCACAGATTGATGAAAAGTTTGGCGTGAATACTTCCTCACTTGAATTCAATACTACAACTGATCAACTTGGCGCGCTTGCAAGAGATATTAATCGCGTGCGTTCCTACCCGTTGCTCAATGACGGCGTAACTGTAGGTGGCGCTATCTACGATGTAAAAACAGGTTCAATTACTCCGATTGATTGCTAACCGCGACGCATTGGCATTTTGGTCTGCGGATATTCGAGATTAGTTAAGAACTCTCGAATAAACATCTGAAAAATCTCGGGCTTCTCTTTATTCGCTTGATGAGAAGTTCCTGGGATAACTGCTAGTCGAGCTTGTGGAATTGATTCATACATCAAAATGGTGTGCTTATGGTCAATAACATCGTCATCACCTACTAGTACGAGCACTGGGCACTTAATCTGTTCAATATCTGCAACTGTAAAATTTGGTTCGCTCTTCCAGATAGCAAACATTTTTGCGATCTTGCCATCGAGCGTCTCTGGTGCATCAGGAGACGTTTCTGCATGTTCTGCGCGATCCTCAGGTGAAATGAAGCCATCCCATTCAGGCAGCGGCAGAGTTCCTGAATGGTGAAAATTTCCACCGAAAGAGATAACAGACTTCACAAGATCTGGACGGCGCATCGCCACCATCAAAGCAATAATTGCCCCATCGCTAAATCCGATGATGTGAGCGGGTTCTTTTACAACATCTTCGAGATAGGCAACGGCTTCCGCATACTGGTATTCAAAATGCATGCTGCCTTCACGATCGCCGGTATATCCATGTGCGGTGCGGTCATATCCAAATACATGATGGAGATCTTCAACAGCAGGCAATACTGTGTAATCAAAGTGTGAAGTTTGGCTTAGGCCTCCGTGCAACAAAAGGAGCGCTTCACCTTTATTAGGCCACTCATATGAAAATACTTGATGACCTCGTAAGTCGATGTAACCAGAATTCATTAGTCGAGTGAGTCCATGATGTGACGGTTGCCGCGATCAAATGTGAGGTAGTTCCAACTCCAGTCGGCAATAGTTCCAATTTTATTGCGACCGCCTAAGAGATAGAAAAGGTGAAGGAATAACCATGCGAACCAGGCAGGTGCTCCAACCATTCTGAACTTTTTAACTTCAACAATCGCCTTATGGCGACCAATTGTTGCCATGGAACCCTTATCGCGATATTTAAAATTCTTTAGCGGCTTTCCAGCAGCGAGAGCGATGATCTGCTGTGCAACAAATTTGCCTTGTTGGAGTGCAACAGGAGCAACCATGGGATAGAAACGACCTTCAGCGTTCTGTGCACCAGAGATGTCCCCAATGGCCCAGATATGTGGGTAGTTATCTACCTGCAAAGTAGAAGAGGATGCAACGCGAGAACCAGCAATTGGTAAGTTCAAGATTGAGGCCGTTGGTTCACCTTTAACTCCAGCAGCCCAGATTGTGACCTCTGCCGGAATCGGTTCACCCTCTTTCACAATTATCTGTCTTGATTTAATCTCGCGCACCGCCGTATTTGTGCGAACGTGTACACCAAGTTTCTGGAGATCTCGTGTTGCACGATTTGAAAGGCCCTCACTAAACATCGGCAAAATTCGTGGACCAGCTTCAATTAAATAAATATCAATGTGCTCGGCCGCATGTGCCATGTCGTGATGTAGTGGACCGCGCTTTAGCTCGGCAAGTGCACCTGCCATCTCAACGCCAGTAGGACCACCTCCGACAACTGCGATAGAGAACCGAGTGTCATCTTCAAAGCGGCAGAGATCTTCAAAGCGGCGCATAACCTCTGCACGAATTTGAATTGCCTCCGAAACATTCTTCATACCCAGACCGTGTTCAGCAACGCCCGGCACGCCAAAATCTGCGGTAACTGAGCCGAGAGCCACGATGAGGTGATCGAATTCAAGAACTTCAGATGAATCAAGTTTTACTGATTTATTCTTGTGATCAATAGAGATTGGTGAACCCATACGGAATTTAATATCTGACTTACGTAGCGCGCCACGAACTGGGTGGACAACGTGATCTGCTGCAAGGCCTGCTGTTGCTACCTGATAGAGAAGCGGCAGGAAAGTTTGAAAATTGTGACGGTCAACAAGAATGACATCAGCTTTGCCAGCCAATGCTCGAGCAGCGGTAAGTCCACCAAAGCCGGCGCCCAGGATGACGACGCGTGGCTTGATCCTCACTTGCGTAGATTCAAGGGCGTTTCGAGTAGAAGTGCTCATGAGGGCAGTCTAGGCTCAGAGTGTGAATAATCAGAGCCAAGGACGTACCTACTGTGTTACAGGCGCATCTGGCTATGTCGGTGGCCGCTTGGTTCGCGCTCTACTGAGCGAAGGGCGACATGTACGAGTTCTAGTCCGCGACAGCAAAAAAATTCTTGGCCAGGATTGGGCTGGTGATGTTGAGATTATTGAGGGCAATGCAAGTAACGCCGCAGATCTAGATCGTGCGCTCGCCGGTGTTCATACCGCTTACTACCTTTTGCATTCAATCAACGTCGCGACAGATTTTGGAGATATTGAATCTGAGATGGCTAAAGGATTCGCAGAGGCGGCAGAGCGCAATGAGATTTCTCAGATTGTTTACTTGGGTGGAATTGCAAATGATGAAAATCGTTCGCGCCATCTGACATCTCGAATGAATACCGGAACCCAATTGGCATCAGGAAAAGTTCCAGTTCTTGAACTACGTGCCGGAATCATTATTGGCTCTGGGTCCGCATCATTTGAAATGTTGCGCCACCTGACTCACCGTTTACCAATCATGACAACGCCAAAGTGGGTCTCTAACCGCACCCAACCAATCGCAATTCGCGATGTGCTTTACTACCTCAGGTGCGCGGCATCGCTAAAAGAGCCAGTTGGCTCGATTAGAGATATCGGTGGTCCAGAAGTCGTTACCTATGCAAAAATGATGAATAAATTTGCTGAGATATCAGGGCTTCGAAAGCGAATCATTATTCAAGTTCCAGTACTCACACCAAAACTTTCAAGTCTATGGATTGGTTTTGTTACGCCGGTGCCGACATCACTTGCTCGCCCACTTGTTGAATCTTTGATCAGTGAGGTTGTGGTTGATTCTAAGAAGAGTATCGATACTTTGATCTCACCGCCGGCTGAAGGACTATTAACTGTTACTCAAGCAATCGAATTAGCTCTCAGTCGTACGGCAAATAATGAAGTCCATACGCGTTGGTCTGATGCATCATTTCCGGTTGCACCATGGCAGAAAGCGCAGGGCGATCCCGATTGGGCTGGTGAATTAACACTCAAGGACCATCGCGAGATTACATCTGACGTTTCTTTGAAATACATTTGGCAAGAGATTGAATGCATTGGTGGCGAACACGGATGGTTTGGTTCAGATTGGCTTTGGTATTTGCGTGGACTGATTGATCGATTCTTTGGTGGCGTTGGTCTACGTCGCGGTCGTAGAGATCCACAACACTTACGAGTTGGCGACAGTTTAGATTTTTGGCGAGTAGAAGAGTTAGAGAAAGAGAAGAAACTTCGACTCTATGCCGAAATGATTCTCCCCGGAAAAGCGTGGCTGGAATTTTCACTAGAAGAACGAGATGGCAAGACTCTTGTTTCACAAGATGCGCTCTTTGCGCCTCGTGGACTTGGTGGACAAATTTATTGGTATCTGGTCTCGCCCTTTCACTTCTTTATCTTCCCTACAATGCTTCGCAATATCGAAAAAGCTGCGCGAAAATCTCAGGCAACCTCCCACACTTTGTCGTAGGTCTTGTTTAAGATTGGGCATATGTCAGCGTTAGAAAATCCAATTACCCAAGGGTCAACCTTGACCGATCTCGAGACTCGTATTCTCGATTTCGAACGCAATTGGTGGCGCTTCGCTGGCGCTAAAGAGAGTGCGATTAAAGAACAATTCGACCTCTCGGCTCCTCGCTACTACCAACTCCTCAACGACCTCATCGATCGCGATGACGCTCTTGAGGCCTCTCCAATGTTGGTAAAGCGCCTACGCCGCCTCCGTGAGGCGCGTATGCAGGCTCGTTCAGCCCGCTAGACCGACCTCCAAAACTCCCGTTTTGCGCTCGCCCCTTCCGCTTAAAACTCTCGTTTTGCGCTTGGGAATAACCCCCCTTAGGCTTGGCGTTAGCACTCACGGGTCGAGAGTGACAATCCCTATTCGGCCCTTAAGAACCCAGATCCTAAATACCTAGTTCCATATAAGAGGAGTAATTAGATGGCAAAGCAGATCGCCTTTAATGAAGAAGCGCGCCGTGGTTTAGAGCGCGGAATGAACGTACTCGCAGATGCAGTCAAGGTCACCCTTGGCCCTCGCGGACGCAACGTCGTCCTCGAGAAGAAGTGGGGCGCCCCAACTATTACTAACGACGGCGTATCAATCGCTAAGGAAATCGAACTCGATGATCCTTGGGAGAAGATTGGTGCAGAGCTCGTTAAGGAAGTTGCTAATAAGACAGATGATGTCGCCGGCGACGGAACAACAACAGCAACAGTTTTGGCACAAGC
>JACCDW010602941.1_pt1 | contig 17247 bp, 16 predicted proteins | sample 7449781 | NCBI WGS metagenome assembly JACCDW01 (sample SAMN15323449, study PRJNA562643) | freshwater metagenome | isolation source: river surface water | place: USA:Blue River Watershed | collected 2017-08-18
ATTTGAAGCTGGGTCAGGCCGCCACCACCTTGTCAGGCGGGGAAGCCCAACGTGTCAAGCTGGCACTGGAGTTGTCCAAGCGCGACACCGGCCGCACGCTCTACATCCTGGACGAGCCGACCACCGGTTTGCACTTTGCCGACATCGATTTGTTGTTGAAGGTCTTGCATCAGTTGCGGGATGCGGGCAACACGGTGGTCATCATCGAGCACAACCTGGATGTGATCAAAACAGCCGACTGGCTGATCGACATGGGCCCTGAAGGCGGTGATGGCGGCGGCACCGTGATGGGCGTGGGCACGCCTGAGCAAATTGCAGCGATGCCGCACAGCCATACGGGCCGTTATTTGAAAACGGTGCTGGCGCGCCATTGAGTGCGATCAAGCACTGCAAAGCCCGCTAGAGCGAGCGCGCCGCGCGCCTTACGCGATGCCGGCTTGTGCCGCGGCCTGTTGCAGCACTTCGCGGGTCTTGAGCGCCTCGCGCCTGGCGGCATCGGCAAACTGGGCATCCGAGGCGGCATAAAGAATCGCGCGTGAAGAGTTCACGATGATGGGCCCGTTGGCGCGCAAGCCCGCTTTGACGGTCGCGATGGCATCGCCACCTTGCGCACCCACCCCCGGAATCAACAAGGGCAAGGTGGGGGCCAGCGCCCGCACACGGTCAATCTCCGCCGGGTAGGTGGCGCCCACCACCAGGCCGAGTTGACCATTCAGGTTCCAGGGACCTTGCGCCAGGCGCGCAACGTGTTCGTACAAAAGCGGCGAGCCTTCCACCGAGGACAGGCGCTGGTTTTGCAAATCGTCGCCGCCGGGGTTGGAGGTGCGGCACAACAGAAAGGCCCCTTTGCCTTGGTATTTCAAATAAGGGGCGACAGAGTCAAACCCCATGAAGGGCGAGAGGGTCACGGCATCGGCACCGTAGCGCTCGAAGGCTTCGATCGCATATTGCTCAGCGGTCGAGCCGATGTCCCCGCGTTTGGCGTCCAGGATGATGGGCACATGGGGGGCCACCCGGCGAATGTGCTCCATCAGCCGCTCCAGCTGCGACTCGGCACGGTGCGCGGCAAAGTAAGCAATTTGCGGCTTGAAGGCATTCACCAAGTCGGCGGTGGTGTCGACGATGCGCGCGCAAAAATCGTAAATCTTGTTGGCGTTTCCCTTCAGGTCGGCGGGAAAGCGGGAGGGTTCCGGGTCCAGGCCCACGCACAGCATGGATTGGTTTTTCGCGCCGGCGTCGCGCAGCATGTCAAGAAAGCTCATGCAGCCATTTTAGGACTGCTGCGCAGGTGCCAGCCAGAAACGTCGATCCGCATTAACATGGCCCCATGCAGTCTTTGACCCGCCAGCAGTGGCTCCTCTTAGTTGTCCTGACCCTGATTTGGGGGCTGAATTGGCCCGTCATGAAGTTGGGCGTGACCGGTTTCCCGCCCCTGACCTTTCGCACGCTGTGCATGGCCCTGGGTTTGCCGTTTCTGGCCCTGCTGCTGTATGTGAAAAAAATCCCTTTCCGCGTGCCGCGTGGCGAATGGCGTGAACTGGCCTGGCTGTCCTTTTACAACATGCTGGTCTGGCATGTGACCATCATCATTGCCTTGCAAGACTTGTCCAGCGGGCGCGCGGCCATTCTGGGTTACACCATGCCCATTTTTTCGGCGGTGCTGGGGGTCTGGCTGTTTCAGTCAGCGCTCTCGGGCCGGGCCTGGATGGGTGTGGCCGCCGCCGCGTTGGGTGTCTTTCTCTTGCTGTGGCATGAATTCACCCACCTCAGCGGCAAGCCGCTGGGTGTCTTGCTGGCCTTGCTCGCCGCGCTCGCTTGGGCCCATGGCACACAGTTGATGCGTCGCACCCGCATGACCGTGCCGACCCTGACCATTGCCTTTTGGATGGTGACGTTCACCCTGGTGTTCATGGCCTTGTTTGCGCTGGCCTTCGAGACCAGCCGCTGGAAAATGCCCAGCACCCCGCAGATGGGCGCGATTCTTTACAACGCGTTTGGCGTGTTCGTGTTCTCCCAAGCGGCCTGGCTTTCCTTGGCGCGCCACTTGCCGCCCGTGGCCTCCACCCTCAGCGTGATGTTCATCCCAATTTTGGGGGTCTTCAGCGGCGCCTGGTGGCTGCAAGAAAAGCTGCACTGGCAGGACTGGGCCGCCGTGGCGCTGATCGTGGTGGCGATTGCCTCAGTCTTGTGGCCGTCGCGCCCGGCTGAGGGCAAGGCATAGGTCGGCCCAGGCCTTGGCTTTTTCGGCCAGGCTGCGCAACAGGTAAGCCGGGTGATAGGTCACCACAACCGGGATGCCTCGGTAGCTGTAGATTTGGCCGCGCAGTTTGCCCAAGGGAATGCTTTCGACTTGCGGCACGCTGTCTTTGAGCAGGGACTGCACCGCAAACCGCCCCATGGCCACAATGATTTTGGGCTGCAACAAGGCCACCTGCCGCTCTAAAAAAGGTGCGCATTGCAGCAGCTCTTCGGGCTGCGGATTGCGATTGCCAGGTGGCCGACATTTGAGAACGTTCAAAATGTAGACCGATGCCTCCGGGGCGCCCTGGGCTCGCCGCGACAAGCCCATGGCCTTGAGCATGTTGTCCAGCAAGCGGCCGGCTTGGCCCACGAAGGGCTCGCCTTGTAGGTCTTCGTTTTCGCCAGGGGCCTCGCCCACAATCAACCAGTCTGCGCGCGGGGCCAAGCCGGGTCCAGCGGCGGGCGCGCCCACACCAAACACCGTGTTCTTGCGGGTTTTGCACAGGCCGCAGGCTTGGCATGCCCGGACCGACTGCTCCAACGCCTCCCAGCTCAGTTCGCTCACAGCGGTTGAGGCCAGGCTGACCATGGGCTGCGCCTGCGCCAAGGTGATGCTGGGGGCTGGTGGCGTTGCCGCCGTAGCCAGGGTGTCGACCCTTTGCGCTGAGGCAGGGGCAACTTCGGCGGGCGCCCTGGCCGCAACGGCGTCGCTTGGCACAGCTGGCAAAAAATCGGTGCGCACGCCCATTTCGGCCAGCATGGCGCGTTGACGGGGGTCCAGCAGCAAGGTCATAGGGGCAGGCTCATCACGATGGCATCCTCGCGTTTGCCGGTGGCCAAAGGATAATAATTTTTGCGGTCGCCCACACGGCGAAAACCATGGGCAGCATACACCGACAAGGCCCGCGCATTGCTGGCCCGCACTTCCAGCCAAAGCCAGTGGGCGCCTTTGCCGCGGGACCAAAGCGCCAACGCCTCCAACATCAACTTGGCCCAGCCTTGACCTTGGTGGCTCGGTGCCACCGTCAAATTCAACAAATGGGTTTCCTCCACGCCCAACATGGCGACGAAATAGCCGATCAACTCATCGCCCCCCCAGAGACCCTGGCAGTTGTAGCCTGACCTTATGGAGTCCAGAAAATTCATACGTGTCCAAGGGTGTGAGTAAGCACTTTTTTCAATGGCCAACCAGGCCTCGATCTGGTTTTCAGTCAAAGCTTCAAACCGTGCTTCCAGTGCAGGCGACAAGGACATGGGCTCAAGCTTTGGCATGTTGCAGTGCGGCGCGTTCTGCCGTGGTTTGGGCCACCTTGTCGCGCACATACAAGGGTAAGGCTTGTTGTGCCGGCATCGCCAAGCCTGCCGCCCATGCGGCAGGAGCCAAGGCCAGCAAGGCTTGCGCGCAAGGCGAAGTGGCTTGACACAACCAGGGGCGCTGAAGCGCGTCGCTCAAGGCCTGGGCGTGTTCAGGCACAGGACTGCCAGCCAACACCACCGAGGGGTCGTCACGCCAATCGTGCGGCAGTCGCACATCGCCAGGGTCGTACAAGCCGGGCGCTTGGTCGATGTGCCACTGGTTGTCTTGCCAGCGGTAAGCGGCGGCATAGAGTTGACCCATGCGGGCGTCCAGAACGGCCAGCACGCGGGCGGATGGACCGCTTGCGGTTTGGTGGGCTTGCGCCACGGCCAACAAGGTGTCCAGCGCCAACACGGGCACTTGGGCGCCATGGGCAAGCCCCTGGGCGACGGCACAGGCTGTGCGCAAGCCAGTGAATGAACCCGGGCCACGCCCAAACACAATCGCGTTCAAGTCCTGGCAGGACAAGCTTGCCTGCGACAGCAAATCGAGTGCGGTGGGGATCAGGGTGGTGGAGGCTTGGGCCCCCCCAGGGCCTTCCTTGTGCCAAATTTGCGAACCCCGTTGCACCGCAACTGACAAAACGTCGGTGCTGGTGTCAAAAGCCAACCAGTTCAGGTTGTTCGGGGAGGAGGGGCTCGTCTGGCGCATGTCGAGATTATCCGGATAATCTCGGCATGCCCGCCGCTTGCCGTCACCCCTTTTTATGGCTTTGTCTTCAGTGGCTCTGTCTTGGTATGGCATGGGGTGCCACGCCTAGCGACTTGCCAGCGGAGGTTTCGGCTGCGCTGGCGCGCAGCAAGTTGCCGCGGGAGGCCTTGAGCGTGCTGGTACTTCCCGTCGAGGAAGAGGCCCGCGGTAAATCAGCGGGCGCTCCTCGCTTGAGCCACCGCGCCGATGTGAGCGTGAATCCGGCCTCCCTGATGAAGCTTGTCACCACCAGTGCGGCTCTGGAATTGTTGGGCCCCTCGTTCACATGGCGCACCCCCGTTTATGTGGAAGGGGCGGTTCGCGACGGGGTCTTGCAGGGCAATGTGTATGTCCGCGGCCAAGGTGACCCTCGCTTGGGCGTGGAGAAATTGTGGCAACTCATGCGGCGCGTTCAAGGCCTGGGCATTCAACGCATAGAGGGTGACATTGTGCTGGACCGTTCTGCCTTTGAGGTCCCTTGGCGCGACCCGGGCAGCTTTGATGGCGAGCCCTTGCGGCCCTACAACGCCACGCCCGATGCCCTGTTGATCAACTTCAAGTCGCTGCTCATTCATTGGGTGCCTGACCGCCTCGCCCAAGAGGTTCGGATTCATGTGGAGCCCCCCTTGGCAGGCGTTCAATTTCCCAGCCAACTGCCCTTGTCGCCAGGCGAGTGTGCTGACTACCGCAGCGCGGTCAAGGCAGACTTTTCCGACCCCCTGAAACCGCGGTTCGGTGGGGCTTATCCCGCTTCATGTGGAGAAAAAATCTGGCCGATCGCCTATGCAGACCCCGCCCAATTCGCACCGCGCGCGATTTTGGGGATGTGGCAACAGCTGGGCGGTCAACTGCGAGGCGTGGTGCGCGACGGTGTGGTTCCGGCTCAACTCAAGCCAGCTTTTTGGCATGAGTCGGCACCGCTGGCGGAAGTGGTGCGGGACATCAACAAATACAGCAACAACGTGATGGCGCAGCAGCTTTTTCTCACCCTCAGCCTGCAGCAACAAGGCCTGGGCAAGCAGGGCAGCTCGCAAGACATTGTGAACCGCTGGTGGCGTGAGCGCGTGGCCATGGCGCCGCCTCTTCTGGACAATGGTTCAGGGCTCAGTCGAGAGGAGCGCATCACACCCGCGGCGCTGGCGCGGTTGCTGCAGGTGATGTGGCGCTCTGCCGTCATGCCGGACCTGATGGCCTCCTTGCCGGTGGCAGGCCAGGACGGCACTTTGCGTCGCAGCCAGACCCAAAGCCGCGCACATTTGAAAACCGGCAGCTTGCGCGATGTGGTGGGTGTGGCAGGTTATGTGGACGGGTTGGATGGCCGTCGCTGGGTGCTGGTGGCCATCGTCAACCACCCGCAAGCTTCTGCGGGAAGGCCTGTTTTGGATGCCTTGATAGATTGGGTAGGGCGCTAATTTTTGATTTTCGTCTTGCGGAGAAGAGGGCTTACCAGCCCTTCACCCCGCGAAGGAAAACATAAGCTTGGGAGCCTAGAAGTTGATGTGCTTTTGGGGATAAAAATTTAGTGTCTGCAAACAAGTAAGTGCTAGAAAAATTGCTATTTGTCGTCTTGCAATCACTTCGTGTCAACGCTGCAGCCGCAAGAGTGGCCACTTGATCAGCCGCCGAACCCAGCGCCTGCGTCGTTAATGCCGTCATACTGCCACATGTATTTTTACTCATACCATCCGTGCTAATTCCAGCGTTGTAAAGATTAGCGTTCAAGAGAAGTGTTTCAGCGTCAAACAAGCGAATACCTACGCCACTTGAGTAAGTTCCGGCATTGCTGATCAGCGCCGAGTTAAAGGCACGGGTCATGTCATGCAACAACTGCTGAAAGGATGCCCGAGAAATGCCCGTGAGCGCGCGGCTGGTCGCATAGGGGCTGTCTTTAAGGTCGTAGGCATTGATGACCAGAATGTGTTTGTAATTATTTTGCTGTCGGATTAAAAGCGCTTGCAATTCGGATCCTGCAGCGGTGATTTCAGTTAGAGCCACAGACACGGTTTTCTGCCCATCGGCAACCTCCTCAGCCAATGCGATGATGTCAGCCATTCCACCATTTACCACCAACATGTCACCGCTTTTCGGAGCGACAGTTGCAAGTCTATTTTCGAGTTCTGCCACCTTGTTGTGGACCGGGTCTGCAGTTCCCAATACTGCAGGTTCTTCTGCGCTTAGTTCGGTGCTCAGGCCATAGCTGTGGGCCAATTGCAAAACCCAGTTGTTAAGGGTCGTGTCTCCGGAGAGGTTGTTGACTGTGAATCGATCACTGTAAGGCGTTACCAGCGCGCTGTTACCTAGATAGCTGAGTTGGTCGCCGACCGAGACGATGCGGGTGGGGATGAACTCATCAAATTTGGAACTCGAACCGCAAGCTGCCAGCAGCATGAAAGCCATGGCCAGGGCAAAGCGTTGCGTCCAATGACACCCAAATTTTTTGACCATCGTTTCCTCCAACAATTCTGACTAGTTTAACGGGCTTACATCCGCTTTTTCCTGTTCTGGTGCTGCGGCGCGCGTCAAGCGGTCGCGAATGCCGTCCCAATCGACAGACAATGGAGGGGGGTCAATCCAAATTTCTGCTACACCGAGGGCTTCAAATTTACGCAATACGGCAAACAATTCGCGGGCACAAAGCTGAGGATCGTTGGACATGGGCCAAATTAAGGCGCCCGGGGGCGCTTGGGTGATGGGCGTTCGCGCCCATATACCTACCGTGAGCCCAGGTGCTGGCCTCGCCTCTTGCATTGCCAAGGTTGTGAGCAGTCGAACTTTGGCTTTGGGGGCATAGTGCGATGCCAACAAGCCGGAGGCCCGGGGTGACGAGCCCACAGCGACTTTTTCTTCGTAAGCGGACTGGGTCAAAACTGTTTGCCCACAGGCCAGGGAGAGCTGAGCTTGCGACAACATTCCCGGCCGCAACAACACAGGCACTGAGCGCGTGCAGTCCACAATGCTGGACTCAATGCCCACGGGGCAGGGACCGCCATCCACAATCAACAAACTGGGGGCAAACTCACTGGCAACATGCTGTGCCGTGGTGGGGCTGACGCGGCCAAAACGGTTGGCGCTGGGCCCCGCCACGCCCAAAACGCCCAAATCTCGTGAAGCTTTCAGCAACGCCAAGGCCACAGGATGGCTGGGACAACGCACCCCAATGGAGCTTTGGCCACCTGCCGAAGCCAGGCCAATCTTTTCGCGCCGGGGCAAGATCAAGGTCAGGGGGCCAGGCCAACACTGGGCCATCAGCTTGGTGGCGAAATCAGGAATGTCACAGGCAAAGTCATGCACACCCCGGGCGTCGGCCACATGCACAATCAGGGGATGGTCACTGGGCCGTCCCTTGGCCGTAAAAATTTTGGCCACAGCGTTATCGCTCCCCGCATCCGCACCCAAGCCATACACCGTTTCCGTGGGAAAGCCCACCAATTCACCGTTGGCCAAAGCTTGTGCAGCTTGGGCAATGGATGCGGGTGCGTCGCCAGGCAGGATCATGGCGTCTTCAAAAAGGGGCGATGCCGAGCATCGCTGCCGCTTGGAGTGCGGTCGCGCGAACGGCTTCGGCGCTATGGCCCGTGACATTCAGGTGGCCCATTTTGCGTCCGCGGCGCGCCGAGGTTTTGCCATAGAGATGCAGGTGTGTGCCAGGCAAGGCCAGGACGCTGGCCCATGGGGGCTCTTTGGTTGAGTCGCCCTCGTTGGGAAACCACAGGTCCCCCAGGAGGTTCAGCATCAACGCCGGGCTGTGCTGACGTGGGGCGGTCAAAGGCAAGCCCGCCATGCAACGCACTTGCAATTCAAACTGCGAGACATCGCAAGCGTCTTGGCTGTAGTGGCCGCTGTTGTGCGGACGAGGGGCCATTTCGTTCACCACCAGCGGGCCCAAGGCCTCGCGCTCAGGGCCTGGTGCCAACAAGAAAAATTCGACGCACAACACGCCCACGTAGTTCAAGCCCTCTGCCACGGCTTGCGCTGCGGCAATGGCTTGCTGGCTGAAGACGGGGTCGATGGTGCCGGGAAACACTTCGGTGACGGCCAAAATGCCTTCGCGGTGCAAGTTGCGTTGAATGGGCAGATGCACTTGTTGGCCGTCGGCGCCGCGTGCCACGATGACAGAGCACTCTGCCGCCAAGGGCAACATTTTTTCAAGCACGCAGGTCACAGGGGTGGTGGCGTTGCCTTGAAGCGTTTGCCATGCCGCAGCCAACTCGCTGGCTTGCATCACACGAATTTGTCCTTTGCCGTCGTAGCCAAGCCGCGTGGTTTTCAAAATGCCAGGGAACAATGAAGCAGGCACACTGGCCAACGCATCGGCTTTTGCAATCACTTGGTGCGGTGCAACGGGCACGCCGCATTTCAGGAAGTGTGCCTTTTCCAGCGCGCGGTCCTGGGCAATGCCCACCGCTTGAGCGCCAGGCGCGACGGGTCGCTGAAGCGCCAACTGAGCCAGGGCTTGCGAGGGAACATTCTCGAACTCGGTGGTGATGGCGCCGCACAGCGCTGACAACTGGCGCAAGCCTTCGGGCGCCAGGTAGGGGAACTGAAGATGTGTTTCGCTGACTCGCCCCGCCGGGCTGTCGGCATCGGGGTCGAGCACCACGGTGCGGTAGCCCATGCGTTGGGCGGATTGCACAAACATGCGTCCCAATTGGCCGCCGCCCATCACGCCAAGGGTCTGGCCTGGTAGCAGGGGGAACAGCGCACTCATGCCTGGGGGGGCAGGTGCATCGCGCGGGCCTGCTCGGTCTGACGAGCGCGAAAAGCATGCAACTGCGCACGCAATGCCGGCTGATCGTGGGCCAGCAAGGCCACGGCAAACAAGGCCGCATTGGCGGCGCCCGCCTGTCCAATCGCAAAAGTGGCGACCGGAATGCCCTTGGGCATTTGCACAATGCTGTGAAGCGAGTCCACGCCTTGCAGGTGTTTGCTGGCCACCGGAACGCCCAAGACGGGCACCACGGTTTTCGCGGCCAACATGCCGGGCAAGTGGGCCGCACCGCCAGCGCCAGCGATGATGACTCGAAGCCCCCGTCCTTCGGCCGCCTCGGCGTAGGCAAACATGTCGTCGGGCATGCGATGCGCCGAAACCACACGGGCTTCGAAGGGGATGTGGAATTCCTGGAGAATCAGGGTTGCGTGCTGTAGGGTGTCCCAATCGGATTGGGAGCCCATGACAACACCGACTTGCGGTTGGGTCATGTGAAGGGCCTGCTCAAGGCTGCGAGTAAGCTTGAATTTTAAGGTTTCGCCCGGAGTTATGCCCCATGATTGATGTGACTGTTGAAAATTTTGAGACCGAAGTGGTCGCCGCCTCCATGACGACGCCCGTTTTGGTCGATTTCTGGGCGCCTTGGTGTGGCCCTTGCAAGTCTTTGGGGCCGGTCCTGGAAAAGCTGGAAGCCGACTACGGCGGGCGCTTCAAGCTGGTCAAGATCAACTCGGACGATGAACAGCAACTGGCGGGCGCCTTTGGCATTCGCAGCATCCCGACCTGCGTGCTGATGAAGGGCGGCCGACCGCTGGACGGTTTCATGGGCGCCTTGCCCGAGGGCAAGGTGCGGGAGTTTCTGGACAAACACCTGCCCTCTGAAGGCGAGTTGGTGGCAGAAGCGGAAACCGCCGAAGCCGAAGAATTGATGGCAGCCGGCGATGCCGAAGCGGCCCTTGGCAAATTGCAAGAGGCCTTGGCCATCAATCCGGCCAACGACGATGCCCGTTTTGACTACGTCAAATTGCTGATTTCCATGGGTGACCTGGAAACAGCCCAGGCCGCTTTGGCGCCGGCTTTGGCGCAAATTCCCCTGCAACTTCGTTTTGACGCCTTGAAACACTGGTTGCAGGCGCTGCAATTCGCTACCACCGACGAGCGCGGCGACTGGACGCTGGAACAGTTTGACGCCCTGATTGCGCAGAACAAGCGCGACTTCGACACCCGTTTTGCCAAAGCCCGCTTGTTGCTGGCGGCGGGTGAGTGGCCCGCGGCCATGGATGAGCTCCTGGAGATCATCATGCGCGACAAAACCTGGGAAGAGCAGGCGCCCCGCAAGACCTATGTGGCGATTTTGGAATTGATGACGCCTCCCAAGCCTAAGGCTTCCGAGGATGCCAGCGGAAAAACGGCTGGCGGCATTGAACTGGCGGGCGCCACCCGCGCACAGCAGGACCCCCTGGCAGAGTTGGTGTCTCAGTACCGCCGCAAGCTCAGCATGGCGCTGAACTGATCAGTCTTGCAGCCGGGTCCAGGCTTCCTGGTACTTGGCGGCGGTGCTTTCAATCACCGACTGCGGCAAGCGCGGTGCTGGGGGCGATTTGCTCCACGGCCGCCCTTGCACCTGGGCGGTTTCCAGCCAATCGCGTAGAAACTGCTTGTCAAAGCTGGGCGGGTTGACGCCTTCTTTGTAGGTGTCTGCCGGCCAATAGCGTGAGGAGTCTGGGGTCAGCACCTCGTCCATCAGCACCAGCGTGCCTTCGGGGTCCAGCCCAAACTCGAACTTGGTGTCCGCAATGATGATGCCTTTTTCAGCAGCGATGTCACGCGCCGTTTCATACAAGGCGATGCTGATGCTGCGGATTTTGTCGGCCAAAGTCGGGCCAATCATTTCCACCACGCGTTCATAGGTGATGTTTTCATCATGCTCGCCCACGGCCGCTTTGGCGGCCGGCGTGAAAATGGGTTCTGGCAGTTGGCTGGCATTGCGTAGGCCTTCGGGAAGGGGCACGCCGCACACCGAGCGCGAGGCCTGGTACTCCTGCCAGCCGCTGCCAGCGAGGTAGCCGCGTACCACCGCCTCGACGGGAATGGGTTGCAGCCGCTTGACCAGCATGGCACGGCCCTGCACTTGCGGCACCTCATCGGGTGCGACCACGCTCTCGGGGGCGTCACCGGTCAGGTGGTTGGGGCAAATGTGGCCCAGCTTGTCGAACCAGAACAAGGCCATTTGCGTGAGCAGGCGACCCTTTCCAGGAATGGGCTCCCCCATGATCACATCAAAGGCGCTGATGCGATCGCTGGCCACCATCAGGATGCGGTCATTGCCAACCGCATAGTTGTCGCGCACTTTGCCGCGGGCAAGCAGGGGCAAGGACTGGATGGAAGACGTGTGAAGGCTGCTGGGCATGGGGTCTCAATGCAAAAGGCCCGTTGCATTCAACGGGCCTTGAATTATCGCTCTTGGATCTTGGTGCGGGGGCTTAATTCACCACCTGCGCCAAGGCACCGCTGGCGTACTTGCCTGCCACCACTTGCAGGGTGTCGCCCTTGATTTTGGCGCCCTGGCCTTCGCAGCCGAACTCCAGGTAGCGCTGCTTGCAAATGGCTTTGGCAGCTTCGCGCGCCGGCTTGAGGTATTCGCGCGGGTCAAATTTGGAGGGGTTCTTGACGAAAAACTCGCGAACCGCCGCCGTCATGGCCAGGCGAATGTCGGTGTCGATGTTGATCTTGCGCACGCCGTACTTGATGGCGTGCTGAATTTCTTCGACGGGCACGCCATAGGTTTCTTTCATGTCGCCGCCAAACTCGCGAATTTTGGCCAGCAGGTCTTGGGGCACGCTGGAGCTGCCATGCATGACCAGGTGGGTGTTGGGAATGCGGCGATTGATTTCCTTGATGCGGTCAATCGCCAGGATGTCGCCGGTGGGCTTGCGGGTGAATTTGTAGGCGCCATGGCTGGTGCCAATGGCAATGGCCAGGGCGTCGAGCTGCGTCTTCTTCACAAAGTCGGCGGCCTGTTCCGGGTCAGTGAGCAATTGCTCACGTGTCATGGTGGCGTCGGTGCCATGGCCATCTTCCTTGTCGCCTTTCATGGTTTCCAGGGACCCCAGGCAGCCCAGCTCGCCTTCCACGGTCACACCCAGTTTGTGGGCCATGTCCACGACCTTGCGGGTCACGTCCACGTTGTAGTCGTAGCTGGCAATGGTTTTGCCATCGGCCATCAGGCTGCCGTCCATCATGACGGAGCTGAAGCCCAGGTTGATGGCGCCGTGGCAGACATCGGGGCTTTGGCCGTGGTCTTGGTGCATCACCACCGGAATCTCCGGATAGGACTCGACCGCCGATTGAATCAGGTACTTGAGAAAGGTCTCCCCGGCGTATTTGCGGGCGCCTGCGCTGGCTTGCATGATCACGGGCGCGCCGGTTTCTTTGGCGGCCTCCATGATGGCCTGGACCTGTTCCAGGTTGTTGACGTTGAAGGCCGGGATGCCGTAGCCATTGGCGGCGGCGTGGTCCAGCAATTCGCGCATTGAAACGAGAGCCATGACGAAAGTCCTATGGAGAAGTGGGTAACCGGTTTGTAACTACCCTCGATTTTAGCGAGCGCAGCCCAACACCCGGCTGACAAGGCATGGCTTGGGCGCTGGCCGCTCAGGAAACCTGGCAGATTTTGAGCATGTTGGTGCCGCCTGGCGAGCCCATGGGCTCGCCGCAGGTGATGGCATAAACATCGCCTTTTTGCACGATGTTGCGTTTTTTCAGGTGGTTTTCCGCTTGTTCCAGCGCCGTGTCCCGGTCTGCGCTCGTGTCCATGAGCAGCGGCCGGACATTTCGGTACAGCGCCATTTTGCGTTGGGTGCTGAGCTTGCTGGTCAGCGCATAAATGGGAATGTGGATGCGGTGTCGGCTCATCCACAGGGCAGTCGAGCCAGATTCTGTCAGTGCCACCAAGGCCTTCGCGCCCAAGTGGTGGGCGGTGAACAGCGCGCCCATGGCAATGGTCTGGTCAATGCGGCTGAAATGTTTGCCGGTGAAATCGGCGTCAAGCTCCACCAACTCGGCGGCCTCCGCCGCTTCGCAAATCTGTGCCATTTCGCGCACGGTTTCCAGCGGGTATTTGCCTGCGGCCGTTTCGGCGCTCAGCATGACTGCGTCCGTGCCGTCCAGCACGGCGTTGGCCACGTCACTGACTTCGGCGCGTGTGGGCACCGGGTTGGTGATCATGCTCTCCATCATCTGGGTGGCGGTGATCACCACTTTGTCGTGCTCGCGTGCCAGGCGGATCATGTGCTTTTGCAGGGCGGGTACAGCGGCATTGCCGACCTCTACCGCCAAGTCGCCGCGGGCGACCATGATGCCGTCGCTGGCGCGCAGAATTTGCTCCAACTGGGGAATGGCTTCGGCGCGCTCGATCTTGGCAATCAGACCCGGCTTGTGCTTGAACTCGGCGGCTGCCACATTGGCCAGCTGGCGGGCCATTTCCATGTCGGTGGCGTTTTTGGGAAAACTGACGGCCACGTAATCCGCTTGGAAGCTCATGGCGGTCTTGATGTCTTCCATGTCTTTGGCGGTCAGTGCGGGGGCCGTCAAGCCGCCGCCCTTTTTGTTGATGCCCTTGTTGTTGGACAGCTCGCCCCCAATGGTGACATGGGTGTGGACCTGTTCGCCCTGCACGGCATCGACCGTCAAGACGATCAGGCCGTCGTTGAGCAGCAGCACGTCGCCGGGCTTCACGTCTTGAGGCAGTTCTTTGTAGTCCAGGCCGACGCCGTGGATGTCGCCCAGTTCGGTGCGCGAGGCATCCAGCACAAACTTGGCGCCGATTTCCAGCTGGACTTTGCCGTCGGCAAATTTACCGACACGGATTTTGGGCCCTTGCAAGTCGGCCATGATGGCCACTTCGCGGCCAGCGCGCTGGGCGGCATCGCGCACGCGCTGGGCGCGATCGATGTGGTCTTGCGCGGAGCCATGGCTGAAGTTCAGTCGCACCACGTTGACGCCGGCACGAATCATTTGTTCGAGCAAGGCGGGGTCACTGGACGCAGGGCCCAGGGTGGCAACGATTTTGGTGGAGCGGCGAGGGGGTAGGAGGGAGCTTTTCATGCGGTTCATTCTCACATGAAAGCCGGACCTCGGAAACGGTGCAGACGCTGAGTTCTGTTTTTCTAACGCCAGAACCCACGGAAGTCCGACACACAAGATTAGTGAGCACCGAACAACCATGGGCGTCGACAAGTGGCTCACCATGGCGATTTATTACGGAGGCCGCCATGCACATCACCCGATCTGAGCCCGCCAGCTTGTACGCTGCGATCACCGAGCCGCGCCTGGAGGCCCTGGCCCGGCGTGGCGAATTGCGTGTTTTCAGGCGACATGCCCATTTGATGGAAGAAGACCAAGCAGGCGATGACCTGTTTATTTTGTTGACCGGACGCGTTCGGGTGTATGCGACATCGGGGGGGCGCAAGCCCCGCGAAATGACCCATGGCATTTGCGGTCCTGGCCAGTTCGTGGGTGAAATGTCCCTGCATCACAAAAGTCGCTCTGCGTCGGTGGAGGCACTGCAAACCACGACTTGCGCCTTGCTCACCCGTGAGAAGGTCATGGCTTTCATCCGGGAGGAGCCGGAGTTCGCGCTGGATTTGCTGCACCGCGTCACAGAAAGGGCGCGCCAAGCCAACCGAACCGTTCGCCAAGTCTTGTTCTTGGACACCTACGGGCGGCTGTGTGAGTTGCTCACCCGCAACACTTTGGCCTTGGCCGATGGGCGCCTGCAACTGCGTGACCGTTTGACGCATGCCCAAATGGCGCAGCAAATTGGGTGCAGCCGTGAAATGGTCAGCCGCCTGCTGAAGGACCTGATCGTGGGCGGCTACGTTCAGAGAGAAGCGGAAAAGCAATATTTTGTTTGCAAATCGCTGCCTTTGCGTTGGTAATCAAAGACAGCTGGGCGGCGAGACCTCAAAAATTCAGGCTCATTGAGGTGGATCAGCAGTCAATTGCAGGCGTAACTGGGATAATTGTCGTTGCGGGGTACTTTCCCCCTTTTGAACCGTCCCTGACGCTTGCTCTTGATGAATACTTTCGACAAACCTATTCCTCCTGATGAACCCCTTCCGCATCGCAAAATCATTCGCGAATGGCTGATCCCTCTGGCCGAGCGCACCACCGTTTATGCCATTGCCCTGATGCTGATGGACTTCGCCATCTGGGCCCTGTTGTTGGCTGGCACGGTCATGCTGGATGCCCTGTGGGCCAAGTTGCTTTGTGGTCTGGGTGCGGGGTTTGTGATTGGCCGTTTGTTCATCCTGGGCCATGACGCCTGCCACCAAAGCCTGACGCCGCATCGCACCTTGAACAAGTGGATTGGCCGCATTGCCTTCTTGCCCTCCCTGACCCCCTACAGCCTGTGGGACGTGGGACACAACGTGGTGCACCATGGCTACACCAACCTCAAGGGCTTCGACTTTGTGTGGGCCCCGCTGACCCAGCAGGAATATCAAGCATTGACCCCGATGGGCAAACTGTTTGACCGCGTCTACCGCAGTGGTTGGGCGCCTGGTCTGTACTACATGATCGAAATTTGGTGGAACCGCATGTTTTTCCCCAACCGCAAGCACATGCCCACACGCCGTCCGATTTTCATCCAAGACAACCTGTTGGTGTCGGCCTTCGGCTTGGTCTGGATCGGCGTGATGACGGCGGCGGCCCTGGCCTTTGACCAGTCGGTTCTGATGGTCTTGCTGTGTGGCGTGGTCGTGCCCTTCATGTTCTGGTGCGCCATGATTGGCTTTGTGGTGTATGTGCACCACACCCATGTCAAAGTGTCTTGGCACGATGAGCGCAGCGCTTGGTCCAAGGCGCAACCGTTTGTGTCCACCACGGTCCACCTGACCTTCCCGTTCCGCATTGGCGCCCTGATGCACCACATCATGGAGCACACGGCCCACCATGTGGACATGAGCATCCCGCTGTACAAACTCAAGCAAGCCCAGGCGAAACTCGAAGACATGTTGCCCGAGCGCATCATCATCCAGCGCTTTTCATGGCGCTGGTATTTCCAGACCGCCCGCCATTGCAAGCTGTACGACTTTTCTCGCCGCTGCTGGACGGATTACAAAGGGCAGGCGACCAGCCAGCCCGCCGCCTTGCCGGCCTGAGGCCGTTCAGGCCTGCTGAGCGGCGCGTTCGCTCAGAATCTGGAAGGCAGGCAAAGTCTTTCCTTCCAGAATTTCCAGAAAAGCACCACCGCCGGTGGAGATGTAGCCCACCTGTTTCTCGATGCCGTATTTGGCAATGGCTGCCAGGGTGTCACCACCACCGGCAATGCTGAAAGCGTCTGATGCGGCAATCGCCTTGGCAATGGTTTCTGTGCCTTGGGCAAAGGCGTCAAACTCGAACACACCGACCGGGCCATTCCAGACGATGGTGCCGGCTTGCTTGAGCTGGGCGGCCAGTCGCGCCGCGGTTTCCGGGCCAATGTCCAGAATCAGGTCATCGTCCCCGACTTGGTCGGCGCGCTTGACTTGTGCGGGCGCATCGGCCGCAAAGCGCTGCGCCACCACCACGTCCGTCGGGATCGGCACTTCGGCGCCGCGCGCTTTCATGGCGGCCATGACCGCACGTGCTTCGTCCACCAGGTCCACCTCGGCCAGGCTCTTGCCAATTTTCAAGCCAGCGGCCAGCATGAAGGTGTTGGCGATGCCGCCGCCCACAATCAGCTGATCCACCTTGCTGGCCAGACTTTTCAGAATGGTGAGCTTGGTGGACACCTTGGAGCCCGCCACGATGGCGGCCAGGGGGCGCTTGGGTGCGGCCAAGGCGCGTGTGATGGCGTCGATTTCAGCGGCCAGCAAGGGTCCCGCGCAGGCGATGGGCGCAAACTGGGCGATGCCATAGGTGGTGCCTTCGGCACGGTGCGCAGTGCCAAAGGCATCGTTCACGAAGATATCGCACAAGGCAGCCATCTTGCGGGCCAGTGCTTCGTTGTTCTTTTTTTCGCCCGGGTTCACCCGGCAGTTTTCCAGCAGCACCAATTGCCCAGTCTGCACTTGCACGCCGTCCACCCACTGGCTGACCAGCGGCACATCGCGGTGCAGCAATTCAGAGAGGCGTTGCGCTACAGGGGCCAGCGAGTCTTCCGGCTTGAACGCGCCTTCGGTCGGACGCCCCAGATGGCTGGTCACCATCACGGCGGCACCTGCGTCCAAAGCCATTTGAATGCAGGGCACCGAGGCACGGATGCGGG
>JACCDW011603860.1_pt1 | contig 17242 bp, 27 predicted proteins | sample 7449781 | NCBI WGS metagenome assembly JACCDW01 (sample SAMN15323449, study PRJNA562643) | freshwater metagenome | isolation source: river surface water | place: USA:Blue River Watershed | collected 2017-08-18
ACACAACACCTGGCGCTTTTTTAAATTTCAGCGGTACTAACTATTGGAAGAGTGAACAACTTAAAACAATTTCTAAGATGTTTGCCGAAGGTAAGGTCAATGATGGTGACTACTTCCTTTACACTGATGCTTGGAATCCAACTGTGTTACAGCTTAAGTATATGGCTGAACTACTAGGTGTTAAGATTAAGATCGGTGGTATGTGGCATGCCGGCAGTTATGATCCTGCAGACTTTTTAGGTAGATTGATTGGCAAAGCACCTTGGGTGCGTCATGCAGAAATGAGTATGTATGAATGCTTCGAAGATAATTTTTATGCCACAGATTTCCATATTGATATGTTTACAAATACATTCTGGAATGATGATAGAGATATCGATAGACAACTACTGCACAAGATTCGTAGAGTTGGTTGGCCTATGGAGTACTTAGAGCACAGTTTAGATGCTTATAAGAATTTAGAAAAGAAAAACTTAATTCTTTTCCCACATAGACTTGCGCCAGAAAAGCAAGTTGAAATTTTTGAAGATTTAGCAAAACATTTACCGCAGTATGATTTTGTTATTTGTCAAAACAAGAAATTAACAAAGCATGAATATCATACTTTACTAGGGCAGTCGAAGATGGTATTCTCTGCCAACTTGCAGGAAACATTAGGTATTAGTTGGTATGAGGGGGTGCTCGTAGATGCTATTCCTTTGATACCAGATAGATTAAGTTACAGTGAAATGGCTATTAACAGTTTTAAATATCCGGCTGATTGGACTTCTAATTATGAATCGTACATTGAGAACAGAGAAAATGTTATTAATAAAATTATCCAACTAATGGATAATTATGATAGTTTAAAAAATGATTTAACAACGCAACGAGAGAAATTATCTAATGACTTCTTTAGTGGAAATGCGCTTTACGAAGTCTTAAGGAGTAGGCAACATGGCAAATAAAGAAACACAAAAAACAGTATTAGTTACAGGCGGCAGCGGATTTGTAGGCGGCATGGTATGTCGTTTGCTCGTTGACGCCGGTCACAATGTTATTAATATTGATAGACGTAAAAAAGATATCGATGGAGTAACACAATATCCTTTTGATATTGATAATCATCAACTAAAAGGTGTTATTCAATTAACTAAACCTGATACCATTATGCACTTCGCTGCCGACCATGAAGTTGCGAGAAGTGTTGAAGATCCCGGTACCTATTACTGGAACAACGTAGCTAATACAATTGCTTTACTTAATCAAGCAGTTAAGGCAGGAGTAAAAAACTTTGTGTTTAGCAGTAGTAGCACAGTTTATGGTATGGTTGATGTTTTTCCTACCCCAGAAGCAACTGATAGAAATCCAGTCTCACCATACGGTAGAACAAAGAAAATGGTAGAAGATATCCTTGTTGATTATCACAATGCATACGGTTTAAACTTTGTAGCGTTAAGATACTTTAATGCTGCCGGTGCTGACCCTGATCTAAGACATGGCTATGTACAGGATCCTGCTACTCATTTGGTTCCTATATTAGCAAAGGCTGCTATTGAAAATACGCCGGTGAAGATTTTTGGCGCTGATTATCCCACTAAGGATGGTACCGCAGAACGTGATTATACTCATGTGTTTGACATCGCTACTGCACATTTAGCTGCCATGAACTACTTAGAAGATGGTGGCGACAGCGGAGCATTTAATATTGGTGCTAGTGACAGTTCATCTGTTCTTGATGTTGTCAATACATTTAATTCTGTAAACAGTACTGATATCGAATACAACGTTGGTCCTCGTAGATCGGGCGATGTTTCAAAAACTTATGCTGACAGTACCAAAGCATCCAAAGCATTTGGATGGTCTCCTATCTATAAGTTAGATGATATTGTTAAACATGCCTATGAGTGGGAAAAGAAGGTACAAAAGGTAAAGTAAATGCCAAAATATGAATTCCTTTCTCACGAAGATATGAATAGCTATTACGCTGACGTGATTCGAAAAATAACCAATGATAATAGACGGCCAGATGTCGTATTTGCCCCTATGCGTGGTGGCGCTGACTTCGGAATTAAAGCAAGTAACTATTATGAGATTCCTTTTGAATCTATACAGTGGCAGACACGCAGTGGTGATGAGCGTGACGTAGAACAGCTACAGTATCTATTTAAGAAATATGATCAACAGTGTATTTTAATTGTCGATGATATTTGCGATTCGGGTGCTACACTAAAAGAAATAGCTGAAGTAGCGGCATTGTGTGAACAATCAGATGTACTATTTGCAGCCGCAATTGAAAATTTGGAAAGCCCATTTAGTTGTGATTACTCGTCTAGAGAAATTAGTCGTACTGAAGATACACAATGGTTTATTTTTCCATGGGAAAAATGGTGGTAAAATTTATTATTTGCCTAAATAATATTGACAAAGAAAGTTTTTGTCTGTATAATTAACTTACTAGACATCCACGTCTATAACTCGGAGATTTTAACTTGACACAAAAATTTAAATTAGATGATACTATAACGGGTGATTCGCGTACACCGTTCAGAATAGAAGAATATAAAAAAATAGATAAGGCAGGTAATGATATGAGCGATAAGGACTACGAAGAAGGCTACCTAGGTGATGCCATTCGTTTTCAAATGAAGCGAGAAAACAAACGATTCTGGGCTGGCGATAATATTAGCGAATACGTTACAGAAGAACAAAAAAGTCAGCTCATCGACGAAGCCGCAGAAGCTTTTGAACTAGTGCTTGATCGTTTGTTAATTGATCGCGAAACAGATCCAAACAGTAAAGGTACAGCTAAACGTTTAGCTAAAATGTACTTCAATGAAATAATGGCAGGAAGATATGAACCAGCACCAGACGCAACAGCGTTTCCAAATGATTCGGCGGACCGCTACGAAGGTATGCTTGTTGTTCGCGGTGAGCTTCGGAGTATGTGTAGCCATCATCACCAACCTGTGGTTGGCGTTGCTTACATTGGTCTTATTGCTGCCGAGAAACTCATCGGACTTAGTAAGTACACACGCATCGCGCAGTGGTGTGCAAGACGTGGTACTCTCCAGGAGGAACTTGCTAATGACATTGCTCGGGAGATCGAAAAAGCCACAGGAGCCAAAGACCTAGGTGTATATATTCAAGCAGTACATGGATGCTGTGAGAATCGTGGCATTATGGCACATAGTTCATTAACACAGACTACTGTGCTAAAAGGAGCATTTAAAAATGATCCTGGTACTAAAAAAGAGTTCTTTGATAATATTAAACTTCAACAGGAATTTGCACCTCGATGATTAAAACTAAAGGTCCCAATAACATTCATGTTATTGATAGAAATAATGTTCCTATTGGAGAAGTTTGTGACTCTGTAGCTGAACATAAACCACTTGACTGGATTAAGAAACGTTATCTAATTACAGATGAAGAAATTTTTGAATGCTTAGATACTTATGTTGATCTAACCGATAAAAAACCTTTTATAATTAAGTTGAGCTGTACTGCTGATCCTAACGGTTCAGATATTTATGGTATTGAAACAACTGAAATTAATGATAAAATGTATTTCAGTATCTTAAATTATGGTCGTTTATTTTTTGAAGCGGATTGTTTGCAAGAACTTTTTACATATTCTTTAAATTTAGTTATTATTGAATCAGTATTAGATTTAAAGGATAATACTATGTGTGATCCCGCAAGTATGCACGGTGTTGTATTGGATGCATTTAAAGATTCATATGGTACTGTTGACGCTTCTAATATTGAACATATTTTAGAGCAGTTAGATCATCAATCGTTAATGAGACAAATGAAAAATGCAAAAGCCAATTAAATACAGCGAACTGTTTTACAGCGCACAAGGTGAAGGTAAGTATGTAGGTATTCCTAGTCTTTGGTTAAGATTTTTTCTATGTAATTTACAATGTAATGGGTTTGGACAGTGTAATCCAACTGATCCAAACACATATGAACTTCCTTACGAAACCATTGACATTAGCAATATTACTCGTGTAGAGGACTTACCAGTTTTTGATAAGGGATGTGATAGTAGCTATACATGGAGCAAGCGTTACAGTCATCTTATTACAGAGCGTAGTGTTAACGAAACTGTTGATAATTTAACAGCACTATTACCCGGTGGAACATTCCAGCATCCAAAAAGCGAGCAGTGGGCACACATGGTGTTTACTGGTGGTGAGCCTATGCTTAAGAAGTCGCAGGAAGGTATTGTTGCTATCCTCAATGAGTTCGGTCGCAGACTAAACATGCCAAAGAATATTACTATTGAAACTAACGGCACTCAACCACTTGAACGAGAACTCGAACAGTTTATCGATGAATATTTTTGGAAGCATGGTGGTGATTGGTACTGGAGCATTAGTCCTAAACTTTGGAGCACCGCCGGAGAGAAGCACAAACGAGCAATTAAACCCGAAGTAATCGGTAAGTATGCACAAGTTTCTAAACACGGACAATTAAAGTTCGTTGTAAATGGCAGTAAGGAAAGTTGGCAAGAAGTAGAAGAGAATACAATGCTATTTCGAGAAGCTGGGTGCAATTTTCCTGTGTGGATTATGGGTGTGGGTGGAACACTCGAAGGTTTAAAGATCACAGAAGCTATGATTGCTGATGAAGCAATTCAACGCGGATATAATTACACAAGCAGGGTACACGTACACATTTATGGAAATGCAATTGGAAAGTAATAAGTATACTATTTTTGAAAATGTTTTTTCAGAAAAAATTCTAAAAATTTTAGACTCTTACACTCAACTCTTACCAACCGATAAGAGAACCGAGCAATATTGGACAGATATGCACAAGTTGTATCCTGACACACCTAATGCATTTACGTGTGATGTACTCGGCAAAGACAGAATGGAAATAATTTCAGAGTTATTTGAAAATACTAGGTTACCTTGTTATCATAAGAGATGGTTGCGTGATGCAGATATTGCTATTCATAAAATGCCTGACGGTACTTTTGTACCAAAGCACAAAGACCATTGTATTTTTAGCATGACGTTATTTATTTCTCCTACAATAGACTATACTGGCGGAAATTTTCTTTGGTGGGATGATAACAATAATATGCTTACTGTTGAACCAAAATATAATACAGGAATTGTAGCATATTACGATAATTTTAAACACGGCGCTAATCATCAGGTTACAACTATACATGGGGGTATACGATATACCATGCAATTATTTGTATTTGACAAACGTAATAAATCCACTGACAAAGATAAGTACGCTTTATGGGAGAAAAACAATGATTAAAAAATTACCATTTTGGATGCTGCCTGCTAGTTGGGGGCTAAAAGGAAAAACTAGAGAAATCGCTGAAGCTGAATATTATTATGAAGGCCAAGTGCTTGAGGAAAAACTAGCAGAAATAAATGCTGATACACCTGAAGAAAAAGAAATTGCTAAACTAGCAGTTAAGCGCAAGCATGAAGAAATTAGCCAAGATGCTTACGATAAAGCAGTTGCTACAATTAAAAAAGAACCTTGGGTTAATGTAGTTAAAATGGGCGTGAGCCCAACCAATGTCACACAAGGATTCTTCGAGCTCGACTGGAATGAAGAGTTTATAGTTATGCTACAAGAAGCAGGCATTGAGGGCATGAGTGACGAAGAAATCGTCAACAAATGGTTCAACGGTGTTTGTAAAACTGTACTATTGCAAGAAAAAGCAGATCTAGATTACGGGCTTGAACCAACCAATAGAGATGACGTAGAAATTAAACGTACTACAGATAAGTCATGAGTATAGTTAATGTTGTATGGCCCAAGGACGAAAACGGTAATGAATTTTCTATAGGTGAATGGATAAAAACATTGTCAGTTATTGAACAAGAAGAATTTAATTCTTCTGTTTTAGTTCATCAAAAAATGGTAGATGATGCATGCCAAGCCGGGCATGTCACGTTAAAAGCCGACACTGTTATTTGGGCAAGTAATGAAATTTGGAATCAATACATAGAAAAATATATAACAAAAGAAATTTTAGAAATCGAACAAAAATTTTGGTTAAGATATTGTGAAGAAAATAAGTTGAACTTAGACGATATATTATCGGTTAGAAATTAAGACAATGTCAAAAATTGCAGAATATTCTAAGACAAAGCTCGCGCACCTTATGGCAGAGGTGCAGCCGATTATTGATAAACACATCTCCGATTTAAGTTCATTGGAGATAGATTATATCTTGACAAATTATCGAAAGTATCTTAAAATAGACATAGAGAGAGACTTAGAAAAGGCAAGAGCTACTAAGTTAACTTCGAGTCCGTTAGACGATATATTGAATGGTGAAATAAATGGCTAATTATATTCTAGTTGATACACTTAATATGTTTTTCCGTGCCAAGCACGTAGGTGGCGGTAAGGACATTGACATGCGTGTAGGCATGGCTATGCATATCATGTTTAACAGTGTTAAGAAAGCATGGCGAGACTTTAATGGTGATCACGTTGTATTCTGTTTAGAAGGTCGTAGCTGGCGCAAAGATTTCTATCCACAGTATAAGGCTAATCGTAAAGTTATTGCAGATAAACGTAGTCCTAGAGAAATTGAAGACGACGAATTGTTCTTTGAAGCATACGAAGACATAGTTAAGTATTTTAACGATAAGACTAACTGTAGTGTTATTCGTTGTCCTAACGCAGAAGCAGATGATCTTATTGCTACATGGATCCAAACACATCCAGATGATAACCATATTATTGTAAGCACAGACAGCGATTTTTATCAATTACTGGCACATAATGTAAAACAGTACAACGGTACTACAGATGAGATTGTAGCACTAGAAGGTGTCACAAATGCTAAGACAGGCAAGACTGTAATTGATAAGAAAACAGGCAAGCCTAAGAGCGTAGGTGATCCTGCGTTTATTTTGTTTGAGAAGTGTGTGCGCGGTGATCCCACAGATAACGTCTTTAGTGCGTTTCCTGGTGCACGACTAAAGGGTACTAAAAACAAGACTGGTATTACTGAAGCATTCGAAGACAGAGATCGCGGCGGATATAATTATAATAATTTCATGCTACAGCGTTGGGTAGACCACGATGAAGTTGAACATCGTGTTCGCGACGATTATGAGCGTAATCGTACACTTATTGATCTTACTGCACAGCCAGATGATATTAAAGAAGCATGTCGTAATATTGTTCGTGATGCAGTTAACAAGCCTCACGTTGGGCAAGTTGGCATTCATTTTATGAAGTTTTGTTCTAAATGGAATATGCAACGTCTTAGTGAAAATCCTACAGAATTTGCAGAAATATTAGGCAAGGGCATTGTTAATTCTGGTATGGTAGATGCATAATACGATTTCATTTTATGGTAATTACAATGTATGGTTGACTCATTTTATTAACCACCACAATAAAAATTTAAAAATAGGTGTTATTAATTGGTGGTGGTTAAACAATGAACAAGCTGACATCGCAGCCATAGAAAAGTTTGTTGATTCTAACGATGTTACTTTCTTCTTAAGCGAGGAAATTTTATCTCGTTACCGTCATGTTGATATTAACAAATTAATCACCGTACTAAATCAAAAAAATGTATATTATATTCTTGCGGCTGAAGACTATTCGCTCACAGTGCATCCTTTAATAACAAAAACATTTTATTACCCGTGGTTTTTTAAAATACCTTTGTATGATGATGAAAATTTCAAAGTAGATAAAGATTATGTATACAAAGAGTATAATTTTAATTTGTTGTTAGGATCAAAAAAGAGTAATCGTTCACTGATGTTTAAAATACTCAAGGATGATCCCAAAATTTATTCTACGTATTTTGGACATCCTAAATTTAAGAATTTATCTAAAACTAGTTTAGAAGAAGCCGAATCACTAGCTGTTCTCGACTCACAAGACATTGAGAACGAAAAATTAAATACAATGCTCTTTTTAAATAAGAACGATAGTAATTATTGTTTATCGCAAGTAGTTCCTAGAAATATCTATAATAACAGCCATTTTGATATTGTTGCCGAAACATTTATTAAAGAAGACCATCAGTTTCTTACAGAAAAGACAGCAAAGCCATTAGCTACCGGCAGATTTTTTTGTTGGTATGCATCACCACATGTTAAGGATTATTTAGGGCGTTATGGTTTTAGTTTTGAAACTTATTATCAAAATTATGATTCAATTGATGATCATATTAGTAGACTCGATGTTCTTTTAGACGATGTAAAAGAAATTTCTAATAATGAACTGCTGATTAAACATATATACGATGTTACAAAAGACGAACGTATGCATAACAAAATAAACTATGAAATTCAACGAAAAAGGTTTCTAGATGATGTAAGTTTTTGGGTGAGGAATGTGTTAAAAAATGCATAATTGGTCTGAAACTGAAAAGGCATTTTGGATACTAGAAAATGGCACGCCTGATTATGCTTGGATATTTGAGCGTAATGGTGAAACAGTTTATCGCAGACCTTTTGCGGCGCCGGGATCAAAATTGCCGCCGTGGGTAAGCACTGAACGAGAAGAAATATCCGACAAGATTGTCGGCAAACAAATTGATTTAATTATACTGGATGAAATACAATGAACATAATGACTAAAGAAGAAAAACCATTTGAAACAGATGCTGGTCGTAAATGGTTACAGGATATGTTACGCATGGGACCGGTAACTGTTACATTTACTAAAAAAGATGGTGAAACTCGTATCATGACATGTACCCTAGAGGAGTCAGCTATACCTGAGCAACATCGTCCTAAGCCATTAACAGAGGGACAAGAACAGCGTAAGCGCAGTGATGCCAATCTTAGTGTTTGGGACGTTAATGCAGAAGGTTGGCGCAGTTTTATACTAGCTAATGTAACTAGAGTTGAATTTTCTCTCTGATAAATAATAACACAGAACAAATTAGGTAAAAATATGACACACGAAAAAACAGTACTACAACAAATTTCAGATGTAGCATGGTTAGTACATCAAGGGCCAAGTAAGTTGGGAATCCTTAACAAAGATGTACAGGAGCATTACACTTATATTACTGGTAAGGATTTAGTTAAGTTTAATGATCAAGAAGAAGTAGTTGAACATTTTGGTAATTTAAACCTGTTTACAGAAATCATTAATGTCCCTACTCAAACCTCAGAGAAAATTTTTATTAAAGGTTTTGAAGTAGAGCACGAAAACCCAATAATTATAGATTCAACACATCCTGATTATAGAGATGATCTACCTATCTATGCAAAAGTAGATGGTAAAGGCATTTATTATGCCGCCGGTTATTATTGTATACAGTTTGAAAAAGGCTGGAAAAAATCTCACGGACCAAAGTTAGCAACACTGGTTAGATATGGATATGAAGGTCCTTTTAAAACAGAGTTAGAAATGCGACAACGCCTTAAAGATTTAAACAAGAAAAAGCGAAAGAATGACAGATCGTGAAAAGTTAATTTTGCATTTGCAAAATCTTGCTAAATCTAAAACAAAAAGTGCAACATTAGATGTTATGTTTTTACTTAATATTTTAAATGCATTACCTAAAGAACAACCTAAGCCTGTTGTACCAAGATTTGATAAAATTGGGCTTGATGTAGATGGCGGCAGTTTCAATGACACCGCCGAATAACGTACTTTCAACGTCTCGAGAAGGATGCGGGTATAATGCAATATTTAGATATCAATGGTACACAAATACTAATGCACTTCCTATGCATGTTATTGGTATGATTGATCGAATAACGGAAAATCGTAAATGGGGTTGGACTTTTAAACCACATAAGAACATGGACTACCATAGGACAGATTGGTATAAAGATCAAACACTAATAATAACATTTGAAGATCAAGCTGATCTAATACAAACTAAGTTAGAACTAGCACATTTACTTTAAATTAACAGATACTTTAATTGGCTTAAAATGATAAATATGTGTAAGGAGACACACATATGAGTAGACCAAAGCCAGAGGTGCTGTTAGAAGCACTAAACAAAAGCACTTATAAAGCAGAGCAAGTTCTAGTTGCTGATGCTATTTATAGTGTGTTTTATTTGGGTAAGCCTATTAATTTACGTATCATACATACCTTAGTTAATTACCCCGGACCAAAATATAAAAAAGTAAGTTTTAGTAATCCAGGTCATGCATTTAATTTAGCTGAAAGATTAAATAAAATTTTTCAAACTAAGGACTTTGTAGTAGTACGTATGACACAAGGCGAAGTAATCAACGAGCAGGATATCTTAGCTTTAAGCCAGAAAGATTAATAAATATCTATGAGGCTTAAATTATGTTGCAAGTTAGTTTTCATGAGAAACTTCTAGCTAAAATTGAAAATGATGTTTTGGATTCTCTAAAATCGAATACATCGTCTCCCACAAATTATTCAAAGGACGAAATCTTCAGAACTGTTTTTGCAAATTATCGCGTAGTTTCTGGAAACCCATCAGGGCTTCGTTTAACGAATTTTGGCAACAAAATTCTGTCTAAGCATTTTGATTTTTACAAATATCCCATTCAAGACGAAATTAATAATTTTGTCTTTATAACTCTTGACAAAAACATGCGTTGGCCTTATTATTTAGGTACTAGGAATAATTATGTCGTATTCTACAGCGAAGAGGATGCGGCCTGGTTTAGATTAAACGGAAACAGTATAAAAAGGTATGTAGAAAGCATTTAAGTTATTATGGACACATTGGTTTTAAACAAAGACGCACAGCCAATCAGCATTCTTCCGCTGAGCGCAGTCGGCTGGCAAGAAGCTATCAAGTATATGTGGCTCGACAGAGTTCATGTACTCGAATGGTATGACGACTGGATTGTTCGCAGCCCAAGTTGGGAAACTCGTGTGCCTGCTGTAATGATGGTTAAGGATTATGTAAAGAATAAAAAGTACCCACGTTTCAGCAAGTACAATGTTACTCTACGTGACCGCTTCACATGCCAATATTGCGAAACTCATGTTGGTACAAACACAGTAACAATGGATCACGTGTTACCAATTAGCCGAGGCGGTAAGACATGTTGGGAAAACATTGTCGCGGCATGCGGTCCTTGCAACAGTAAAAAAGGTAGTGATATGCATATGAAACCTATATGTGAGCCGTACAAGCCTAGTTATTACGAATTAGCTAATATTCGTAAGACTCTACCTTTTGATATGCGTCACCCTAGCTGGAAAGACTATCTATGAACGACAATGACAACATTGTAGAGTTTCCTACGAAGGAACGCAAAGGTGAAGTTATGCGAGAAAGGACTCAAAAGATTAATGACTTTTCGAGTTCTTTCACTCCCTCATATAATCTAAATAGTATGTCAGTTACTATGTCAGGTTTTGATAAATGGATACCGCCTTTGTTCAATGAGGATACAATTAGTTTTACTAATTTAAACAACTCAAATTGGTGTCCTTCTTTTGGACCAACTGACACCAACCTTCTAACATCTATTGTTGATCGTTGTGCGGCAATTCAAAAGCAGTGCATTACAGCAGGTTCCAATCAGGAAACAATTGCCCTACAGCACGTTTTGGATAAACTCGACGAAGCATTATTGCTCTCCAAAATTTCTTCAAAATAATTTAAAAAAAGACTTGACTTTGTCTTGCATTAGTGTATAATGTATATATGTTGCAGGCTAACAGACTGCACATAACTTTAAAAAGAGGTGACAATAACATGTCTAATACAAATACTGTAACTAAAGAGAACCGTGTTCTCGAAGCACTTCGTGCTAACTCACGTGGTCTTACCGCCGCTCAGATTGAAAGCCAGTTTGGCGTAGGTAATGCTCGTTCAACTGTATCAGCACTTCGTATGAAGGGTTTTGCAATCTATGCAAACCAGCATACTGATACAAAGGGTCGTACTAAGACTTTCTATCGTCTAGGTACTCCAAGCCGTGCAGTTGTTGCTGCCGGTTATCGTGCGCTCGCACAGGGTCTCTAAGACCTACTAAACCTTAGTTCTCCTAATAACAAAAGGTTTGAAAAGGCACGGCAACGTGCCTTTTCTTTTGACTTTAAAAACTACATTTATTAAATAACTACATGAAAAGACTCTTTGCGTTTGGTTGTAGTTTAACATATTATTCTTGGCCCACTTGGGCCGATATTATCGGCACCGGTTTTGATGATTACTATAACTTTGGTGTTATGGGTATGGGAAATCAATTCATACATCATACAATTTACGAAGCTAACAGTATTTTTGATTTTACTGAAGATGATACTGTACTTGTTATGTTTACTAATCCTTTTAGAAATGATTCATTTATTGCAGATACTCAGGATAATCAGTTACGTTGGCAACCGCGTGGCTTTATATATCAACCTTCTAATGAGGCACTTTATACAGAACAATGGCGACAACAATTTTGGTCTCCCGAACAAAGCTATATGAATATGTGGCTTGCAATGAAATCTGTTAAACAATTACTTGACACTAAAAAAGTTGCTCATAAGTTTTTGCCAGGTATTAGTTTTCAAAACACAGAAGAAACTAAACCATTAGATGTTACAAATCACAGTTTTATTACTCCGTACTTTAAACAAATTAAAGCTATGTTTAATGTTGATATACCTTTATTAGAGTGGTCAAGGAAAAACTTCAATGATAATGACTTCTATACATTTAATGATGTAGGCACAGACCAGCATCCTACCATTAAAATGCATGGATTGTATTCTTTAAAATATCTACATGAGTTTTGCAACGAAAACACGCTAAAATACATTGATCTTCTACATAACAGTATTGATCTTTCCAGTCAAGAAGCAAATTGGCAAAATAACGAGTTTTTGCGTATTAGAGGCAAAAAAGTAGGTTCCGTGTGTAACTGGCAATATATGGTAACAAACAAAGTGGGTAGTGAGTCATTTAAAACCTGATAAATACTAGTATACAGTCCTAAACACACTTACAGGAGAGCGTAATGTTTGACGTAACAATCGTTGGTAAGGTGGAACATAAGCGTTACTTAAAAAGGTATGCAAAAGACATTTTGCGACATTTTTTCAAAGATAGAATAAAGCGTACTATTCCTATTGAAATTAAAATTGTTGACTATCTAGACGGGGATTGGGGGCAATGTTACGGGACTAGATCTCAAGTTACAATCGAACTAGCTAGATCTGTCAAAGGTAAAAAGAACAGAAAGCGACGAACTAGACAAGAACAACTAATAGAAACATTAGCACACGAGCTTATACATGCTAAACAGTTTATTAGGGGTGAGATAAATCAACGAAATCTTATTTGGAGAGGTCAACGCGGTCCTTACGATTGTAGACGTTTAGCATATCGCAAAACTCCATGGGAAAAAGAAGCCTTCGGCCAGGAAAAAGAATTAAAACATATCTACTGGGATAAACAATACAAACACTTTATAAAGTAGGTATTTAATGAACGCTCAAGGTTGGTTCCCCACATTGATATGTGATTTTGAAAGTCAGACACACGATCAATTCAAAACTGCATTTTATAATAATATGTCAAAATATGTTCATCCCGAAGGACTAGACGGAGAACATGCTGATCTTTTTTTCCACCATAATTCAGAACTTGAATTTTTCTTTAAAGAAATAACCGATTTTGCAAAACAATATTTGGTTGCTATGGAACTTGATCCAGAAGAATGGGATTTCAATTTAGTTAAGTGTTGGTGGCAAAGTGTTAAAAATAATAATATTCCTATGCACAACCACAATGATGCACATTTATCATTTGTGTATTATGCAAATGTACCACCCGAATCAGGTAACCTAATTTTTCAAACACCCACTGATTACATAAACGATTTAACAAACGGTTTATTTCTCGATGATTATGAAAAAAGATTACCAATAAAAAAATACAATCTTTTTAATTCAATGTCTGTTGCATATGAAGCAAAAGAAGGTAAGGTAATTATATTTCCTGCTAGACTAGATCATATGACTACGCCTATGAGGACTGATACTGCTGACATACAAACCACAGACATTGATGTTATTAAAAAACGTCGAATTAGTATAGCCGGCGATTTCTTACTAACATTTAAAAAACCAAAACATACTGCTATGGGTCTACAGCCAGTAAATTGCTGGCGAAATTTTGGCTAAAAACACTGTAAGTTGTTGATTTACAACAGATTTTTTGTAGCAAAAAAACAACAAAAAAGTGGTTGACAAACGGGTACGTTTAACGTATACTCATATATGTAGTTAGGAAAAGTAACGCATATATGTCCTCAAAACAAAACATGACTGCAATTATCTACGATAAGCGTGGTAAAGTTGTTTCTATTGGACAAAACAGTTATATAAAAACTCACCCTCTACAAGCGAAGTATGCTGCCTTAGCCGGGATGCCCGACAGGCAATTTCTTCATGCAGAGATCCATGCTATTGTAAAATGTAAGGATCTTACTAAGGCCCACAAGATTTTTGTGTCACGCTGGGATCGTAAGGGTCAACCTGCTCTTGCTAAACCTTGTCCGGTTTGCATAAGCGCCATTGAAGCCGCAGGCATCGAAATTATTGAACACACCTAAAAAAAGTGGTTGACAATAGTGCTAAAGATGCTATTATTAATATGTAGGTAATAGAAATAAGGAGTAACTTACAATGGATACACTAACTGTAAAGCCCAGTCAAGTTAAGAGTGTTGCGCTTCGTGCAATGCTTGCTAACCGTCCTCTGTTTATTTGGGGTCCTCCCGGTATTGGTAAGAGTGAACTTGTTCAGGGTATCGCCGATAGCGGCTCGCTAGGCAATGCTCTAGTAATTGACCTTCGTCTTGCTCTGCTTGAGCCCACCGACTTGCGCGGTTATCCCTTCCGTAATCCAGAGACTAATACAATGGATTGGTCTCCGCCGCAGGATCTTCCCAGCGAAGAACTTGCCGCACAATACGATACAATTATCTTGTTCCTAGACGAGCTTAACAGTGCTCCGCCTAGTGTGCAGGCCGCGGCGTATCAGCTGGTACTTAACCGCCGCATCGGCCAGTATATTCTTCCTAAGAACGTTAAGATTATTGCCGCAGGTAACCGTGAAACTGACCGCGGTGTTACGTTCCGTATGCCTGCTCCGTTGGCTAACCGCTTCCGTCACATTAACATGGCAGTAGACTTTGGCGACTGGCAACGTTGGGCTATTAATAACGATATCCACCCGGACGTTATTGGTTACCTTTCCTACGCCAAGCAGGACTTGTTTGACTTTGATCCAAAGACTAGTAGCCAGGCATTTGCTACTCCTCGTTCGTGGTCATACGTTAGCGAGATCCTTTCTACGCTAGGTTTTGAAAACGCAGAAATTTTTGAACAGAAGGCAGAAATTGCCGGTGCTGTTGGTGAGGGTATGGCAGGTAAGTTTGTTGAACACCGCCGTATTGCTAGCCACTTGCCTAAGCCAGAAGACATCCTTGCTGGTAAGGTTAAGAAGTTGGACAATAAGTTGAGCCAAGAAATTTCCGCTAAGTACAGCCTTGTTGTTGGTATGACATATGAGATCAACCAGCTCTATAAGGAGAATGGTACTGGTGGAGACTTTAAGAAGTGCTTCAATAATGCTGTTGCATTTTCCTACGATAACTTTGAACCTGAAATGGTAGTGCTGTTCTTCAAGACTATCATGACAGACTATGGAATTAAGTTCAATATCCGTACAGATTTGGATAAAGAACTTTACAAAATCTTCTCTGAGCGTTATACCAAGTATATCGCTTGAGGAAGATAGGGTTGAGCCATCCTACCTTGTTACTCCCTACCTACAGCTCAATCCTTAACGAACCCCCCGGAAACGGGGGGTTCACCTTATGTAAGTTGTTGATTTACAACGGAAAAATAGGTAGTTTTTCCAGTTGACAAACCCTCTATTTCGTGTATAATATAAGTATAGTAAGAAGGATGGAGTAACAGATGAGTACTGATACAGCAAAGCGTCAAAGCAAAACTAACAAGCCTATTCCAGAGACTAAAAAGACTTCTGCTCAAGTAGAAGATGTGCTCATTAAGGCTCGTATTCAAATGCTAATTAGTGCGCCGTTTTTTGGCAACCTAGCTACTCGTTTGCGTTTTAAGGACGCGACGGAGTGGCTTTCCACACTTGCCACAGACGGACGTTATTTTTATTACAACCGCAACTTCGTTGACGCAATGACGTTTGATGAGGTTGTGTTTGGTATGGGTCACGAAGTGCTACACTGCGTTTATGACCACATGGACAAGGTTCGCCTAGGTAATCGTGACCCTCGTCTTTGGAACATTGCTAACGATTACGTTATCAACGCAGACCTAGTTGAAGCTAAGATTGGTGAGCAGATTAAGCTCGTTGACATTTGTTTTGATTGGAAGTATCGCGGTAAGATGTCAGAAGAGATTTATGACGATCTATTCCAGAAGGCAGTTAACGAAGGCCGTGTAATTACAATTGATTCTTTTGACGAACACATTTATCGTGACGGTGATGGTGACGATGAGGGTGCCGGTGAGGGTGAAGGTAACGACGGCACTAAGGGTCCTGTTCGCTATACTAAGGCAGAGAAGGATCAGATCAAGCAGGACTTCCAGAATGCTGTGATTCAGAGTGCTAAGGCAGCTGGCGCAGGTAACTTGCCTAGCGGTGTTAAGCGTCTTGTAGACAAGTTGCTTAACCCACAATTGAGCTGGCGTGAACTGTTGCCAATGCAGATCCAAAGTGTTATTAAGAGCGACTATACTTACATGCGTCCTAGCCGCAAGGGTCTGGACGCCGGCTTCTACTTGCCAGGTATGGATCGTGAACAGACCATTGACGTAGCAATTGCTATTGACACGTCAGGTTCTATTAGTAACGACATGCTAGTAGACTTCCTTAGTGAGGTACACGGCATTATGAGTCAGTACAATGACTTTAAGATTCATATTTGGTGTTTTGATACCGCAGTACATAACCCCGTGCTAATTACTGCTGATACTGCTAACGATCTACTTACGTATGAAATTGGTGGTGGTGGCGGTACCGACTTTGACGTAAACTTTGAATACATGAAGGAACAAGGTATTGTTCCTAAGAAGTTTATTATGTTTACGGATGGTTATCCTTGGAACAGTTGGGGTGATGAGAACTATTGTGACAGTCTGTTTATTGTGCATGGTGGCGACGGTGGCAATACACCAACCGCACCATTTGGTATCACAGTCCCATATACAAGGGCCGCTTAAGGAGTATGAAAGTGTCTAGGAAGTTAGATCAAATTGAGTTTGAGCTATTAGGTAGCACCGATTTCATGGTCCAC
>JACCDW010880438.1_pt1 | contig 17241 bp, 30 predicted proteins | sample 7449781 | NCBI WGS metagenome assembly JACCDW01 (sample SAMN15323449, study PRJNA562643) | freshwater metagenome | isolation source: river surface water | place: USA:Blue River Watershed | collected 2017-08-18
CTTGTTCTTGCATGGTTGTTTTCTCACCTAAAAATTGATATGATAGCCAAAATTTTCGGCTAATTTGACCCCTTTACTTTGTTATGTCCATTTTTATTGATCGTAAGTTCCTCAAACTGTTATCTCCGAAATTAAACAGGTTCTCCCAGAAAAAAGAAGACCTGTTTAATTTTCGGTGCCCATTCTGCGGCGATTCTCAGAAGAATCTCTTTAAAGCCCGTGGCTATGTCTTCCGTAGGAAAAACCAATACTTTTACAAGTGTCAGAATTGTGGTGTGGGTCACACCATGTACAATTTTATCAATTTGCTTGATCCAAACTTGGCTAAAGAGTATTCACTTGAACGGTACACCAATGGCGATACAGGCAAAACCTACGAAAAGCCCGAATTCAAATTCGAAAAACCAGTTTTCGAAAAGAAGGCCAAAAACATCAATTTACCCAAAATCATTGACCTCAATATGGATCACTATGCGGCTTTGTATTGCATAGGACGAAAAATTCCAGAGGATACATATGATAAACTATATTATGCAGAGGATTTTAAAAAGTTTGTAGATGAAATCTTTCCGGAACATGGGAAAGACCTGAAAGAAGATGATCCTCGTTTGGTCATACCTTTTTATGATGATGACGGAACACTCTTGGCTTTCCAAGGTCGTGCTCTGCGTGATTCAAAGATTCGTTATATCACCATTAAGTTGGCGGAAGAGAGCATTAAAATATTTGGTCTTGATACAGTAAACAAAGAGGAAAAAGTATATGTTACAGAAGGTCCTATTGATTCCTTGTTCTTACCAAATGCAGTTGCTACAGCAGATGCCAATTTAAGAAATGCAGTAAATTATATTTCAAAAGATAAACTTGTTTTGGTGTTCGACAACGAACCCCGTAATAAAGATATCTGTAAAATTATGGACAAAGCGATTGAGGAACATTTCCAAATTTGTATTTGGCCAGAAATGGTAAAAGAGAAAGATATTAATGAAATGATTCTTGCTGGCTTTACATCAGAAGAAATAGCTGATATAATCGACAAGAACACCTTTGTTAATCTACGTGCAAAGTTTGAATTTATACAATGGAAGAAAATAGAAAATGAAAGTTAAATTAATCAATTATTCACAATCACCAGATGGAAAAAATCTCTTGGAGCAAGTTGCGTTTGCGGCACGTGTTTCGAATCCAACGAACCAAAACAATTCGGACACTGCTGAAAAACTTGTACGTTATCTTATTAAAAACCAGCATTGGTCTCCGCTAGAAATGGTTTCCGTATGCATGGAGATTGATACAACACGTGATATTGCCAGACAGATTTTGCGTCATCGTTCATTTTCATTCCAAGAATTTTCACAGCGTTATGCTGATGCATCACAGCTTGGTTTTGAATTTAAAGAATGCCGCCTACAGGATACAAAGAATCGTCAAAACAGTATTGAAATTGGAAAAGATGATGAAGCACGCCGTTTAGCATATCAATGGGAAAACTTTCAAAATAACATACAGAAAATATGTTCTGACACATATCAATGGGCACTAGAGCATGGTATCGCAAAAGAGCAGGCACGTGCAGTTTTACCTGAAGGTATAACTTCTTCACGTATGTACATGAATGGAACACTACGTTCCTGGGTTCACTACATACAACTCAGATCAGGTAATGGAACACAGAAAGAACATCGTGACATTGCAATTGAATGTGCTAATGCAATTGAACCTATTTTCCCAATGATTAAGGAGTTCGTAAGTGAATAATGATGTAGTGAAATTTATTGAGGCGTGTGACCAAGAACGAAATGATAAGAATGTTCTGTTGTACAAAAATTTGATTCGTGAAGAATTTGATGAGTTTGTTAGAGCATACCTAGAAAACAATGAAGAAGATATGCTCGATGGATGTATGGACATGATTTGGGTGATTCTAGGTTTTTGTTACATGAAAGGTTATGATGTTGATGGAGCATGGGCAGAAGTTGCACGTTCGAACCTATGTAAGATTGATGAAGTAACAGGAAAAGTAATTAAAAATAAAAACGGTAAGGTGATGAAGCCTGATGGATGGACACCACCAAATCTAAAACCATTCGTAAAATAATAATAAGGTAAAATATGGAATATCTAGGGATTAAGATTGATTTAGAGAAGGATAAACTATTCGATGAACTCGGCATTAAAAGACTTAAAGAGTCATATATGCGAGAAGATGAAGAATCTCCTCAACACCGTTTCGCATATGTGGCCAAAATGTTTGGAAGTGATGCTGAACATTCTCAGCGCCTTTACAATTACGCCTCTAATCATTGGCTTAGTTTTAGTACTCCAATCCTTAGTTTTGGTCGTTCTAAGCGTGGCATGCCTATTTCGTGCTTCCTTAACTTTATTGAAGATACAGCGGAGGGTTTAGTTGATAATCTTAGTGAAACTAATTGGCTTTCTATGCTTGGTGGCGGTGTCGGGATTGGTTTTGGTATTCGCTCGGCGGATGATAAATCTACTGGCGTCATGCCGCACCTCAAAATTTACGATGCCTCTAGCTTGGCGTATCGCCAAGGCCGCACTCGCCGTGGGTCTTACGCTGCCTATCTTGATATTTCCCATCCTGATATTATTCCCTTCCTTGAGATGAGGAAGCCAACAGGTGACCCCAATGTGCGTTGCCTGAACCTACATCACGGTATCAATATCACCGATGATTTTATGTCTATCATCGAAAAGTGCATGATTGATAATGAAGCAAATGATGATTGGAAGTTAATTGATCCTAAATCAGGAGAAGTGCGAGAGATTGTCTCTGCAAAACACTTGTGGCAACAGATTCTCGAATTGCGTATGCACACAGGTGAACCATATATACATTTCATTGATACAAGCAATCGTGCAATGCCTGCATGGTTGAAAGAAAAAGGATTGAAGATCCATCAGTCGAATCTATGTTCTGAAATTGTTTTACCTACAGATGAAAAGAGGACCGCAGTTTGTTGTTTATCATCGTTGAATTTGGAGACGTATGATGAATGGAGAGATAATGCGATTTTTCTACGGGACGTGGCAGAAATGCTTGATAACGTCTTGCAGTATTTCATTGATAATGCTCCTGACTCTATTGCTCGTGCCAAGTATTCTGCTAGTCGTGAACGTTCTATTGGCGTTGGTGCTTTGGGTTTCCATGCTTATCTTCAGCGAAAAGGTGTGGCCTTTGAATCAGCTATTGCAAAATCGCTCAACAACCAAATCTTCCGAAACATAAGAGAAGGATTAGACGATGCTAACAAAACTTTGGGAAAAATACGAGGGGAAGCTCCTGACGCTATCGGCACTGGGTTCCGTTTCAGTCATCTTATGGCTATTGCTCCAAATGCTTCTTCGTCTATCATATTGGGAAATACTAGCCCTTCTGTTGAGCCTTGGCGTGCTAACGCTTACCGTCAGGACACTCTATCGGGCTCATTTCTAAATAAAAATCGCTATCTAGATAAAGTCATAATGAAACACCTTTCACCAACTGGTGCACCATTGACACCAAAGGGTGAAGAAGTGTATGCTGAAATCTGGTCATCTATTATTGCCAATGATGGTTCAGTACAACATCTAGATTGGATGGATGATTATGATAAAGAGGTCTTTAAAACATCCATGGAAATCGACCAACGTTGGGTTATTGAACATGCGGCCGATAGACAACAATACATAGATCAAGCACAAAGTTTGAATCTGTTCTTCAGGCCAGATGTACACATTAAATATCTACATGCTATACATTTCATGGCATGGAAGAAGGGATTGAAATCGTTGTACTACTGCCGTTCAGAGAAACTTGCAAAAGCTGACAAGGTATCTAAAAAGATTGAACGTAAAGTTATCGAAGAAATTGATATGACACAAATTGCACAAGGTAACGATTGTATTGCTTGTGAGGGTTAAATGGAGACTTACATGGATGATTACGAAAGTTATAAACGATTTACTACACCAAAATGTATGTGTAGTTGCGTACAACATTGTAATGATACATGTGACAAATGCGATTTCTGCAAAGAGTGTGAATGCGAAGAATGTTTAAATGGAAGGGGATATAATTAAATGAAAAAAATAGTCAGATTTACCGCATCATGGTGTGCTCCATGTAAAATGTTAGCTAAGAATTTGGAAGAAGCCAATTTGCAATTTCCAATTGAAGTTGTTGACATTGATGTTAACAGTGACACCGCTATTGAGTATGGTGTACGTGGAATTCCAACATTGATTATGTTTGATGATGATGGCAACGTATCTAAAAGAACAACAGGTTTACAGTCAGTAGAAGCATTGAAGGAATGGGCAAATGGTTAAAAAGAACCAATCAAATTTGACGGACAATAGAAATAATTTTAAACCGTTCAATTATCCTTGGGCTTATGATGCATGGTTGAAACATGAACAATCACATTGGCTTCATACTGAAGTTCCAATGGCCGAAGATGTTAAAGATTGGAAGAAGAAGCTGTCCGATGAAGAAAAGCAATTTCTAACACATATCTTCCGCTTTTTTACACAAGGTGACATTGACGTTGCTGGTGGTTATGTACGTAACTATCTTCCTTATTTTCCACAACCAGAAGTTCGTATGATGTTGATGGGTTTTGCCGCACGTGAAGCATTACATGTGGCCGCATACTCACATTTGATCGAAACTCTAGGACTTCCAGAGACCACATATAACCAATTCTTGGACTATCAAGAGATGAAAGACAAACACGATTATGTGTTGGATATCTCTAGCAAGAATGGTGACAAGGCTTCAACTGCAACCCACATCGCCGTGTTCAGTGCTTTCACTGAAGGGATGCAGTTGTTCTCCTCCTTTATCATGCTACTCAACTTTCCACGCCATGGTAAGATGAAGGGTATGGGACAGATTGTGACCTGGTCTATCGTTGATGAAACGATGCATACCGAAAATATGATTAAATTGTTCCGTGAATATATAAAGGAAAATCCAGAAATTTGGAACGATGAACTCAAGTCAAAAATTTACACAATCGCTGAAAGAATGGTTCTACTCGAAGACAGGTTTATTGATTTGGCATTCGGCATGGGCGCTATGGACAATTTGGACGCTAGTGACGTTAAACGTTATATCCGCTATATTACTGATCGCCGCCTTATTAGTCTTGGCCTTAAAGGAATTATGAAGGTCAAGAAGAATCCTCTACCATGGGTTGAGGAAATGATTAATGCGCCAACTCACACCAATTTCTTTGAGAACAGAGCTACTGATTATGCTAAAGGAGCACTCAACGGAGATTGGGGAGATGTATGGGCACATTAAGACTAAAACAACTAAAAGAAGCATTGGATAGGAAATATCCAGATGGTACAAAAATATCAAAAAACTTACCATCCAGATATCAACCTTCCTTGGGACACGAAAAGTGTAGTAACTGTGAATACTATGCACCAGGTACAAAACACTGTAGAAAATGGGACGCCAAAGTGAGGCCTACCTATTGGTGTGCCAAATGGGAGGCTAAACATGAAAAGGGAGAACACCATAAATGACAGATAAACTTATAACAGCAGAATGCGAAAACTGCGAATCATCTTTTGAACTTGCATACACTGAAGAACTTGTTTCTGATTCCACACCAAACTATTGTCCATTTTGCGGTGATCCAATCGACAACATCCAAGAAGAATATATAAATGAGGATGAACTCGATGAAGATGATGAGAGATGGGAATAAATTGGCAATACGATAACAAAGATTTTACTGAAACAGACATTGGTGATAATTATGGATTCGTTTACATTATCACCAATGAAAAAACTGGTAAAAAATATATTGGTAAAAAATTTTTCTATTCAATGAAAACTAAAGTAATCAAAGGAAAGAAAAAAAGGTATAAAATCGCCTCAGACTGGCAAACTTATTATGGATCTAACACAGAACTACAAAATGATGTTAAACTACATGGCATGGAGCATTTCAAAAGAGAAATAATTCACTTATGTAAATCTAAAGGTGAATGTGGATATTTGGAAGCTAAAGAGCAATTTGACCGTAGTGTTCTGGAATCAAACGATTACTACAATACGTGGATAATGGTTAGAGTTAGAAAATCACATATTAAGGCATTTAATGAAAGAGTTCTTACACATATTAAAGGGTAAAGATTTTGATGGTCTTAATTTCTACAGAAATGAAGATGGTGACCATGAGGTGAGTGGTTTTGAATATAAAAAGGCCGGTGAAAAAATTGGTGGAACTGAAATGGGTGATTTATATCATATCATAATTTTTCAAGAGGAACCACCAAAAATGCCCGAACTTTTTGAAGCAATTTTGATATCACCTTTACACTATGTTTCTAGAATGATGGAAGATGGTTTCTTGGGAATCGTTTCGAAAGTTACCACAAATTCACGAGATGTGGCCGAAACTATGTTTCAAGCAATGAGTTTGAGGGTGCGTGATTATATTGAACAGTATGAGGGAATTGAAAATGATGAATAAACATGAATTGAAAGAAATGTTGGTTAATGGTGTTGTTACTGTTACATTTGTAAAAGTAGATGGAACAGAACGAACAATGAAATGCACATTGATGCCCGAATATGTTCCAGCAACTGTTGCACAGGGGCAACAACTCCTAACAGAATCATTGCCAAAAGCAGAAAATCCGAATACAATCTCGGTCTGGGATATTGAAAGCCAGGGTTGGCGTTCATTTCGCATTGATTCCGTAACCATGTTGACATGAGACACAGTACATTAAAAGATTATGAGAAAGCCCTATCAGGTGGCGAACCTTCCTGGAAAAACGGAGAAGTATCGCTCACCAGGGCACTGAATTGGTACAATTACCATTCAGACACAAAAGAGAGTAAAAAATTCACACTCTCTTATCTCAAAGAGATCAAAGCGCCACAAAAGGACATAGAAATCCTGGAAAAAGTCTCCGATGATTTTTTCCAAAATCTCGGTTTCGTATGTCGCATGAAATTACGTGGTGCACCACTTTCCACCAAGAATGAACAATGGATTAAAACGTTCATTGAATCGCTCAAACTTAAAATCAAGCCGGTTGTATTGGATGAGCCTGTTGGTCCAGTTGTTTCGATACAGGAAAGAGTAGAAGCAAAAGCAAAAGAATACATTGGTGAAATAGAAGGTGCAATTGATGATTGTATCTTTGTTCGAGACTTTACCATGGTTAATCCATATGAACTGATGCAAGGCCTTGGTGTCAAAGGAGCACATACTTCACATATTATAAAATTCTTCACCAAAAGATTAGAAGAAATTGAATCTGCGGCCAAAGGAAAAGATAGTGACTTGAAAGAAGCCTATTCACACTTTTCAAAAGCAGACCTTAAAGAGTATATAAAATTTCTAAATAATATTATCACCGATTCGGGTAAATTGGCACACAATGCCAAAATCTCCCGCAAACCTCGGAAGAAAAAGGCAAAACCTGTTGACAAAGTTGTTGAGAAACTTCAATTTAAAAAGGACGACAATGGGTTTAAGATTGTTTCTATTAATCCTGCTGACATTGTGGGCAGTGCTCAACTTTGGGTATTTAATACCAAAACCCGCAAACTTGGTGTATTCAACGCCACAGATGCTGGTGGATTGAGCATTAAGGGTACCACAATAATCAACTTCAACGAATCTACCTCAATACAAAAGACAATTAGGAAACCTGAAACGGTATTACCGAATTGCCTCAAAGGTGGAAAAATTATCCTCAAAAAACTGTTGCCGGAAATCAACGCCGTGGAACAACCATTGACAGGTCGAATCAATTCTGATATAATTCTCCTTCGTGTAATCAAATAAGGTAAAAAATGATTCTAATTGATTTGAACCAGGTTCTTCTGGCCGGCCTCATGGTCCAGATTGCTGGTCAAAAGAATGTGAAACTTGAGGAAGACTTGGTACGCCATATTGCACTCAATATTTTGCGTGGCCATGTCAAACAATTCAAAGCTGAATATGGTGAGATCATTCTTTGTTGTGACAGTAGGAAATACTGGCGCAAAGAATTCTTTCCTTTCTACAAAGCACACCGCAAAGCCGCACGTGAAAAGTCCTCTCTGGACTGGAATATGATTTTCAATATTCTTGGAAATCTCAAGGAAGACCTCAAGGTCTATTTCCCATACAAAGTCATTGATGTTGAAGGTGCTGAAGCTGATGACGTTATCGGTACACTCACACCAATGTATGCAAAGCATGAAAAAGTCCTGATTCTATCCAGTGATGGTGACTTCCTGCAATTGCAACGTTATGGTAAGAATGTCAAACAATATAATCCTACACAAAAGAAATTTGTTGTGTCCAAGGATCCCCTGACAGAACTCAAAGAGAAAATTATCACCGGTGACTCTGGTGATGGTATTCCTAACATTCTATCTCCAGGAGACACCTTTGTTCGTGGTGTCCGCCAGAAGGTTATGACCGAAGGTCGTATGACCAACTTCATGTCCAACAACTATGAAGATTATGAAGATGAAACTTCACGAATTGGTTACACACGCAATCGCACTTTGATTGACCTAACCAACACACCAGAGGATATTAAAAAATCAATTATTGATACATATAATAACACTAAACCCGCTCCTCGCATGAAGCTGATGAATTACTTCATGGAGAAGAAACTTAAAAACCTAATGGAAGTAATTGAGGAATTCTAATGGCTAAAAATGTTTATGAGATTTTGGATGAGTTTGCGGCCGCAGGCTCCAAACAAGAGAAGATTGAAGTATTACAGAGAAACTGGTCTGTAACTTTGCAACAAGTATTTCGGTTGGCTTATGATCCAGATATTCAATGGCTGATTAAAGATAAACCTAAAAATTATAAAATACCTGATACTCTGCCTGGTGTTTCCTATTCTAAGTTGAATCTGGAAATGCGCCGTCTTTATTTGTTCAGAAAAGGTGATCCTGGTGCAGAGAAATTAACACCAGAGAAACGTGAACAACTATTGCTTATCATGCTAGAATCACTAGAGCCACGTGAGGCGGATGTTATCATCGGCATTTTCAAGAAAGATTTGGGTGTTAAAGGTCTCACATACAAATTCATTCGAGACAACATCCCCGGCATCGTTCCGTGAATAAAAAGCCAACGGATACGATATTATTTAAGTAAAATTGGAGTAAATTTTAAGTGAGCAAATTTGTAGGTAAATTTCGTAGAGAGAAAGATTATTCTGACGATTTTAAATCTTCAAGAAATCTTTATAACGAAAGAAAACGCAAAAGCGAAAATGCTGAACAGAAAAAAGTAAAGTTGCGTAGATATCAGGAAGAAGAATATGATGACGATTATGAATATCGTTATTATGGAAAATAACTGTAGCTAAAAAGCAACACTCCAATTGACTTTTATTTGCTCCTGATGTATAATACAAACATTCATGGAGCAAATAAAATGATGATTTACACTTCAATTAAGAAATCCAAGCAAAAACTCCGTCCTAAAAAGGAACGTGATGAATATGAGGCTTGGTTGGCTAGCCATCAGTCTAAAAAGAATGTACATGAGGTTTCTCAGCCTTTTGTGTACAAATTGAGTACGCCCGTAGGCAGGTCTACTACAAAACACATTCCTTCTCTAAATACTGGCTTAGCCGTAGCCACTGCGGCACCACGTAAAGTGTATACTGGGGATAAAATCCTAGGTATTGCAACAATGCACAAATCGAATGCTGTGCCAGTGTTCAACAATACCGAAGCTGTAGAAATTTCTAAGATGAGGCGATAAAATGAAGATCAAACTTAAAGTTCCAAAACCTGTTTGTCGCACACCGATCAAGCCGGTGGTCCGTCACAAACTTGAGACAAAATACCAACGTCAACCTAAACACAAAAAGGATCATTATGCTTACGCCTGAAGATATTGAAGAAATTACACAAATCATAGAAAATATGACTGATGAGGAAGTGGAAGAGGCAATCAAGCGCCTTGAGAAACTTGCCGCTATGCAAAATGACATTAATGAAGCATATCAGACAAATCCCATGGTCTTTTCGAGTTGCGAGACAATCCAATGAATCCAAAAACATGGGCAAATGCGTTATATGAATACAGTCCCGAATTCGCAAATGACGTTTATTTTGAATTAGAAAATATTTTTGTCAAAAAACCTTCCTGGCACACTGAATTGACCAAAGTGGTACATAATTGGGTCAACCCAGTGCCAAAAACATATGAAGGTGGTACAATAGAAGATGCACCTGATGGTTCAGGTGACGGAATCTTGACTTTTCCAGAGGGAATGTGTGAGGACCTCGGCTGGAAAGAAGGTGACACACTAAATCTTGAAATTCAAGATGACGGAAATCTACACATCACGAAAAAATCATAATTTTTAGCGGAAAATATCATGCTTATTGAAGCAAAATCACATCTTGCACGATTGATGGCTACGGAAAACCTGACAATCGAAGAACGCAACGTTCCGACTGCATTTTTTGACATGAAAAGTCGTATTTTGACTGTTCCGATTCTTGACGGAAACCTTTCCCCGCAACTTTACGATCTTTTGCTTGGTCACGAAGTCGGCCATGCACTTGAAACGCCTGCGGAAGGCTGGCACAATTCAGTTTCCGTAGAAAAAATTGAAAAATCCATTCTCAACGTGTGTGAAGATGTGCGTATTGAGAAAAAAATCAAGCGTAAATTCCCAGGACTCAAGCCATCTTTTATTCGTGGCTATCAGGATCTGATGGAAATGGATTTTTTCGAAACAAAAGGTAAAAATCTAAACAAACTCAACTTTATTGACCGTGTTAATTTGCACACCAAAGGTGGTGCTTCACTTGCAATCAACTTTTCACAAGAAGAAAAAGTATTACTCAGTGAGGTCGAATCTACTGAAACCTGGAAAGATGTGGTTGCCGTTGCAAAGAAGATTCAAGAATTTATGAAAGTTCAAAATGTTGAACGTGAAAAAGTAAAAATCAAAATTGCCAAAGGCAAAAAAGAAAAGGCTGAGCCTCTAACCGAACAGGAGAAAGAACTCCTTGAAAAATTAGATAACGGCGAAATTGATTATGAGATTGAATTTGAAGAGGAAGAAGGTGACCAAGCCAAAGGTGACAATGTTGACGAAGGTGAAGATGATGATTCTTCAGCCGAAAGTGGTTCCGGCGAAAAAGAAAATGATACAACATCCGAACAAAGTGGTGCTGGCTCTGCCGGCTCTGATGATATGGATGAATCATTGACTTCTAAGACAGACGAAGCCTTCCGTGAGAAGGAAAAAGAACTATTCTCGAAGGATGTGAAACGTGATATTATCTACAGTAATATTCCTACTTTGGATTACAAAAAATTAATCATCACACACAAACAAATATTAGAATGTTTATACCTTGAAAACAAAAACGCTGTAAAATATAATCCACAAGCATTGAAAGCGCAATATAGAGATTTCAAAACCGAATCTAATAAGGTTGTTTCCTACTTGGTGAAAGAATTTGAACTGCGTAAAAATGCCGAACAACAAAGTCGTGCAAAGGTTTCTAAGACCGGTGAATTGAACATGGATCGAATCCATGAGTACAAACTCACGGACGATATCTTTGCACGAATGACAAAGATTCCCAATGGTAAATCACATGGTTTGGTTATCTACATTGATTGGTCTGGTTCAATGGCGGATAAAATACATGTAACAATCAAACAATTGTTGAACCTTGTAATGTTCTGCAAGAAAGTAAATATTCCTTTTGATGTATACGCTTTCACTTCACAATGGCGAGTTCCGAATCCACAAGTTCCGAAAGTTGGTGATTTGGTTGTAAAAGACTTTTCCTTGTTGAACCTATTCAATCACAAAATGAGTGTGACTGATTATGTTGAAATGTCAATGCATCTTTTAGATTTTGGTACTGGCTATCGAAACGTGAGTACACACCTCTCGATTCCATCAATATTGGCTCTAGGTGGAACACCACTGAATCATTCTATCGTTTCGGCCTTCAGTATTATTCCAGAATTCAAAATGGAAAACAAGATTGATATTGTCAATGCAGTATTTTTGACTGATGGTGAAAGTGCACTTCTTGGTGATCGTTATGATTTTATTGATGTGAGAACCAATAGACCAACTATCACTTCCGAGGGACGACCAACATACCGAATTCGTGCTGTTCTCAGAGATCCTAAAAACAAGGCTTCTGTAGAGATTTCGGATGCCGGCGCTCGTTATGGTTCTGCCGCTTCCTGCGAAACAATGGCATTATTGAAATTGTTGAAGCAAAGAGCGCATTGCAACCTAGTTGGTTTCTACATTGCTCCTAGTCGTGAAATGAGAAGTGCATTTGAATTGTATACCTCGAATTCATCAGAAAGTTACCATGAGAGAACAAATAAAGTGGATAAAATGATGTTTGAATTCAAAAAGGAAAAATTGTTTGTGCTTGAGGATGTCGGCTACGATGAATATTACTTCATTGCTACATCATCTATGGAAACAGAAGATGACGAATTGGTAATCACGTCCTCAACAACACGAGGAATGGCCTCTGAGTTCTCTAAATACACAGGAGGGAAGGTCAATTCCCGGATTATCCTTAACCGTTTTATTAAGATGATTGCATGATATGTTATATGTACAAGAAGATACTCTTTCCGAGGAGTTGATTGCCGATGTTCTAAAGTGGAATGAAGATACAAGAGCCGGTGATGTTTGGGCATCGAACCAGACCAAATGGGTCGATTCTCTCAAATATGCAACAGCAGGTGTTATTTTTAACCGAGTAATGCCTGGTGACCTAAGTAATCGAATCTATGACGAGATACAATCACGTGGTAAGATAGATTACAATCCTTGGTCACGCTCAACGTTGTTCTATATTGGTATGCCAAACTCCTGTGTGAATTGGCATGCCGATTATGCAGACTACAATGCAATGTCAATTTATTTGAATAGGGAATGGGACACAAACTGGGGCGGCTGGTTTGCATACACAGACGAATTTAATTGGCAAGAAGGTGACATTCGACCACAACACGGTAAATTTATCGTGCCAAGATATAACGTATCAGTTCTATCAACCGAAAAAGAATGGCACTGCACGACACCAATTAGTCCTTTTGCACAACCCCGTTTGTCGATACAACTTTTCTTCTCCAAGAAAGACTTCAAACAAACATGACACTTAAGAAGAAGCAATTCAAGGCAAGTCTAATCAAGTACCGACACGCCGATATGCAGGAAGCGGTTTGGTTCTGGGTGAATCCCTCATCTGGTGCCACATTATCTCCTAAATTCAATACGCAACAAGAGGCCGAACTTTGGTTTGATGATGTTGTTTCAATTCACAACGAAACTTACAATTTATTGGACCGAGTTAAGAACGGAAAGTTTTATACGGTAAGAGGTAAAGTTGATCTTGGAGATGTTATATCTTCCAAAAAGGCCAACGATTGTCCATTTACATTACATTTAGATGATGATATACTCATTACTGAGGTCCTCGCCACTTCACTTGAAGATGCAAAAGAAAGAGTTGAGGAATATTTTGAAATCTTAGAATGGGTTGATTAATGGCAATATTGAGACAACAAGACGCTTGGAATCCAGCGGACGATCTTTTTATTCCTGGCGTTCAAGAGTTTGCCATTGGTGGTAAGCTAATGTCAATTAAATATGAAATTGCACACACTGAAGCAATAGCAAATTGGGATGAAGCAACATGGAAAGAACACATTCGACAAAAAGTTGTAACTGCATTGGTTGAAAAAATCATGCAAGAAAAACTTGTAGAGATTACTGTATCGGACAATCTAAAGACACAGGGAAAAACCATCCATGCACGTTGTTATCTTGCACCAAATGACCAAGTTAAAATTCTAAGAACATTGACCAAACCATGACCGATGAAGAAATAATCAATGTGTGGAATGATTTGGTCGGTATTTACGGTGATAACCTTCCTGATCCAGTTCAATGCCCCAAAGAATTCTCTTACTATGTAAAATTGTATAACTATGAAAGGTATCTAAATGAGTTCCGTAAAACTGACCAAGGATGAACTTAAAACTGTTCTGACAACGCTCGACCGTTTTCCAGAAGTTAATCAAGCAACGATTGTAACGGCACAGACCGGTATTGGTATGACACTTGAGGTTGTATTTGATACAACAATCAACGGAATTTCCGGTGTGTTCAAGGTAGACCTGACAGACGAATCTAAGTGGTAATGTAATGTTTGTATTTGATGTTGAGACATTGGGCAAGGAGTCCAATGCCATTATTTTGTCGATGGCCTGTGTGCATTTCGATCCACTCCAGAAGCCCTCACATGAGGACATGCGAGCAAATGCGTTCTTTGCAAAGTTCGATGTGGAAGACCAGCGAAAGCGCCTGAAACGGTCAATGACACCATCCACGATTGAATGGTGGAAGAAACAATGTGATAACGTCAAATACAAATCATTCCGCCCTTCCGAAGAGGATGTGGTATTTGAGGTTGGTTATGAACGTATGCGAGAATGGGCTAAACAGTTCAACGAGCCACGTTCTTATGTATGGGCAAGGGGTAATCTGGACCAGCTAACGCTGGACTCCATTGAAGAACAGTTAGGATTGGAGCCGATTTTTCCTTTTGCACGTTGGCGTGATGTACGCACAGCAATTGATATCTGGTATTCATCCGACCGTGGTTATGTAGATGTTGATTATCCTGGTTTCAATTCGAAGCTACATATCACAAAGCACAATCCAATTGACGATTGTATTTTTGACGCAATGCAAATGATGTATGGAAAGGAAGTTATATGAACCAATACGAATGGTACGCTCTATTCTTAGAGGAATACCTAAAGGACCTGGAAGCCGAACAAATGGCCAGGGAAATAGCCGACAATCTCAACGAATGGCTAAAGAAAAACGAACCAGATATATGGAAGAAGCCAAACCCATGGAACGAAACACAAACATGTACCAAGTGTGGACTTAAATTGGAAGGTGTCATGGGTTACTGCTGTCCAAATGTCGGCTGTCCAACTGGTCTAGGTCCAGTTATGTGCATGGCGGACACTACGCAGAGAATCTAATATGAGTCTATATGTAACTCCGGTAACCGACATGCAACAACTAAGCAAACACAATAAACTAGGTGACAACGAAACATCGCAAGTGGTTAGTCCAAGCGCATACAAACCCACGAGTAACGTGGAAGTAGAAAAGAAAAAGGAAGACCCCACCGACAGAAATACAACCACAAAAAGGGTTATGGATTGGGGTATTTACAATATCAAAGCACAGCACGTACAGACACATCACATTGGAACGAATATTGACAAAAAAGCGTAATATCATATGAATGAGAAGTATTTTGTCGTAGCTGGTAACCACCAGCAATACAAAGATTTCGTAAGAAGAAAGTGCGAAGAATTATACCTCATCGGAAAAGAAGTATCACTGTCCAATTTCGTATTTGCAACGTGTGATTCCTTGAAGGGGCACTCAAACCCGCACGGTTGGTTCATCGGTACATGGAAAGACCGAGCCGATATTGGTTACCTCATGGTCCAGTTGATTATAACAACCAGAGAAGATTCACCGTCCAAAGACACCTTGCTAAAACTAGCAGACGAGTTAAAGAAATGAAAAGCGATGATATCAACAGAATGATCCAGGAGATGACAGACCGTTTACATAATAACGATCCCGTCAGACATTGTGACGTATATAAAGCAGAGGGTTGCACCCATGTGGATGGATTCCTGTGTGATATGGGAACCTGCGATATACTAGAAAAATTTCGATCCGAGCATCCGGCCCCGAAAAAAATTTACGAGGTCAACAGAGTTTCGAAAGGTAGTTTAGAAAAAGGGAAGAATCCCTGACCTATATAATATTATGCTAGACCCTGAGTTTAGCATATTTTAAAAACCCGTTCTTGCGGAGAGTAAGAACAAAAACTTAACTTATAAGGATTATTATCATGCCTATTCTTGTGCATTCCGTACCCATGTCTATTAAAAAATTCACGCAAAGTGATTTGGATCTTTCCGAGAAATACATCAATCCAGATGTTTATCCCGGACTCTACAACAAAGACGATATTCCCCCTGGCCTCAAATACATCGGACGTCAACTGATTTCAATTAAAAGTTTTGAGTATGATGACGAGGACTCAATTGACAAATCTGTTTCTTCTAAATCCAGACACCTATCACCGGATGAAGCCGCCACACAATCAGCACGTGCTTATGGTCGTGGTGCAGAAGCAGAAAAAGTTTTTGCCAGCGTTAGAAACTATGGTTACAAACTCAATAGTATTCCAATGTCAGTAGCGATTTTTCCTGACGGCTCAAAATACCTCATCAATGGTAGAACCCGCCTCCAGGAACTAACAGCCAACGGTTTTGAGAACATCATTGCTGACGTATACAGTTGTGCAACGAGGGAAGCGTACCATGACGCCAAACAGCTATTCAACGTGCGAGAAGATCCGTATTCACCACACACGATGGAAGATATCATTTTGACCGCACGTTATGCAATCCGCCGTGGTTGGATTAAGAATACGTATGATGACATTAAAAAGAAAGTGGAACGAGTTGCACCAGGCTGTTTCTCTTATAAAGAAGTCAACAAGATTATTCTGAGAGCAATGGAAGATGATTCCCTTTCTTCCTCAATTTCTTGGACTTCCAAGTCGGCCCTCAAAGAAATCCGTAAACAGGGATTTCTTGACAACGAAAACAACAATGGTATCTACTACTTTGTGTATTCTTCAGAAGCGCCGGTCAAAGCCATTCCGGCGGCCGCAAAGTACCTCACACAGGAACTACAAGGTAAGAAGGTCAAAGAACTCCGTGTGATTATTCATACAAGTACATTACAGGGAGCCGATCCAGAGGCATCCTGGAAGGGTAAAACAGATAATTTCCGTACAGCATGGAAAGACTATTCACAGTACATCAAAGACGCATTTTTTGGAGTAAATTCAGATTTCTCCCATAAAATCAAACTCTTTGGTGTGTTACCAGCAGTGAGCGGCCTCAAAGAAAGATATCCCATGGATAAGGTTGTAATCTTCTCAAGTAAGTTAAAGAATAAACTATTCTCTGAGATTGACCTTGATGCAAATATGGTACGAAACCTTTTAAATTTCGTAGACATAGATGAGAGCGAAACAGAGGACGTGGAGTAAAAAAGTCTGGGGGCCTTCCGGCCTCCAGAAAAAATCCTGGACCTTAAAAAAATAAATATTAGAATAAC
>JACCDW010406764.1_pt1 | contig 17240 bp, 6 predicted proteins | sample 7449781 | NCBI WGS metagenome assembly JACCDW01 (sample SAMN15323449, study PRJNA562643) | freshwater metagenome | isolation source: river surface water | place: USA:Blue River Watershed | collected 2017-08-18
AGAAGAGTACCAGATTGAGGAGCAGCACCACCAGAAGTATCTAAGAACCAAATGAAACCTGTGGAAATACCATCTGCTCCTGTTGCACCTGTGGTACCTGTGGTACCAGTCTCACCCGTGGTGCCAGTCTCACCCGTGGTACCTGTCTCGCCTGTGGTACCTGTCTCGCCTGTGGTACCAGTTTCGCCCGTGGTACCAGTTTCGCCAGTTGTACCAGTCTCGCCTGTGGTACCAGTCTCACCTGTGGTACCAGTCTCACCTGTGGTACCAGTCTCACCTGTGGTACCAGTCTCGCCCGTTGTGCCTGTTTCACCTGTTGAACCTGTTAGTCCGTTTGCACCATTAAGTACATACGAACCTGCATATACTCTACCAGGCATATAGGTTCCATTACCATAAATTGCAGGGAAGGATGTGGTGACTAAATACTGCTGAGGGTAGGGAGGTGAAGCGCCTACATAGGTAATACCAGTGACATTGTATGTACCAACGACATTTGCATTGCCTACTTCGGTTACTTGTAGGGTTGCTGTATTTCCAGCTAATAGCCAGGCACTGATTGTATCCATAAAGCCTTCGGCTGAAACACCTGAATTTGTTGTATATGCAAATGCAAACCCACTTGTATTTGCTAAGGAAGCGTTGTTTGCAGAAAAGTATCCATTGGACGTAAACCCAGGATTAGAATGAATCCACCTTAGTGAATTTGCACCATCTGCACCATTTATACCAGTCTCGCCTGTAGAACCAGTCTCACCCGTGGTACCAGTTTCACCAGTTGTACCAGTTTCACCCGTGGTACCAGTTTCACCCGTGGTACCAGTTTCACCAGTTGTACCAGTCTCGCCTGTAGGGCCAGTCTCGCCTGTAGGGCCAGTCTCACCAGTGTTACCAGTCTCACCCGTGGTACCAGTCTCACCCGTGGTACCAGTCTCACCCGTGGTACCAGTCTCGCCTGTGGTACCAGTCTCGCCCGTGGGTCCAGTCTCGCCCGTGGGGCCAGTCTCACCCGTGGGCCCTGTCTCACCAGTGTTACCAGTCTCACCAGTGTTACCAGTCTCGCCCGTGGGACCAGTCTCACCTGTGTTACCAGTCTCACCTGTAGGGCCTGTCTCGCCTGATGAACCTGTAAGACCAACTTGTCCAGCCAAACTTACATTGTATGTTGTTGATGAACCAAATGTGCCGTTAATCTGTGAAATATCTCCAATTGTTATTTGTCCTGTGCCACTATTATACGATTGTACATACCCATAAAAGTAGTTTGTGAATGGATTTGCAACCTCTGATACAAGTACATAGTTGTTTGCAGTGAAAGGCAAGTCAGTGTAAATTGTAAGAGTCACTGGAGGGCTATTAGGGTTGATGGTAGCGGCAGATGATGCACCATAATAGGCTGCGCCTGTTGTACCCGTTGTACCAGTGGTGCCTGTGGTACCTGGAAGACCTGGGATACCTGTGGTACCAGTTGTGCCTGTGGTACCTGTGGTACCTGTGGTGCCTGTTGTGCCAGTCTCACCTGTATTACCAGTTTCACCAGTCTGACCAGTTGTACCAGTCTCGCCTGTAGTCCCTGTAGTACCTGTTGAACCTGTAATACCACTTGCAAGCTGTAGTGAAGCAGAGAACCAAGTACCACTACCAGATACAGTACCAATCTGTAGAGTTTGCCCACTGGCATCACTTGTGTATGCAGTTGCATCTATGTAATCTGCAATGCCATTCATAAATACAAGCCGTGAATTTCCCATACTTAATCCTGAAGAGGTAATAGCAGCATCCTGTATAATTAATATTGTAGCTCCATTTTTGCGAATTTGTATATTATTCTGTATTCCTACCCCAGAGTGTACTGCAGTAGTCCACCACGCACCAATAGAAACACTATAATAGCCAGCAATTGTTGGAACAAAACGACGAGTTCCAGCGTTAAACCAATTCTGAGGATCAAAATCATCAACAAATTGGATAACTGTATCAGATGTTGTTGGTATAATCTGATCAGCGGCTAATATAGCTTGGCATACATAGTTACTCGGGTAATAGCCTGTGCCTGCGGGTCCAGTTGCACCTGTCTGACCAGTTTCACCTGTAGTACCAGTCTCGCCTGTAGTACCAGTCTCGCCTGTAGTACCAGTTTCACCAGTAGTACCAGTCTCACCAGTAGTACCAGTCTCACCAGTAGTTCCAGTCTCGCCAGTAGTACCAGTTTCGCCAGTAGTACCAGTCTGACCAGTAGGGCCCGTTTCACCACTAGGGCCAGTCTCACCTGTTGTGCCAGTCTCACCTGTTGTGCCTGTCACACCTGTAGTACCAGTTATGCCTGTAGTGCCTGTAGTGCCTGTAGTGCCAGTTTGGCCAGTAGGGCCTGTTGTACCAGTCTCGCCTGTGGTACCCGTCTGACCAGTGGTACCAGTATAACCTTGAGGGCCTGCAAGATAAAAACTAACATAAGAAACCTCGTTGTTAGCGAAATTTGCATCACCTACAGTATTTATTAGTCCAATTGTATAATATCCAGAACTATCTGTTACAGTAGTAAATAAATATTGTTGATACCAGCTACTGTCTGATGATTTTTCAATCTTAATATACCCCCTAGCCGTGGGACCTCCATATGCTACTAGGCTTGCAAAGAAATTAGATATGTCATTACCATAAGTAGTATTATCAATAAATATTTGCGTTGCACTACTCATTGTTGAATTATTGAGTCTGAAATATGATGCCCCAGGATCACCTGAAGTTGTTGTACTATATTTATATGTAAATCTTAGTGCTGAATCCTGTCCTGTAGTACCAGTAACACCTGTAGTACCTGTCTGACCTGTCGTTCCTGTAGTACCAGTTTGGCCTGTAGTTCCTGTAGTACCAGTCTGGCCTGTGGGTCCTGTAGTACCAGTAACACCTGTAGTACCAGTCTGGCCTGTGTTACCCGTGGTACCAGTCTCACCTGTGGTACCAGTCTCACCCGTGGTACCAGTCTCACCTGTTGTACCAGTCTCACCCGTGGTACCAGTCTCACCCGTGGTACCAGTCTCACCCGTGGTACCAGTCTCACCTGTGGTACCAGTCTCACCTGTGGTACCAGTCTCACCTGTGGTACCAGTCTCACCTGTTGTACCAGTCTCACCCGTGGTACCAGTCTCACCAGTGGTACCAGTCTCACCAGTGGTACCAGTTTCACCTGTAGTACCAGTCTCACCTGTGGTACCAGTCTCACCTGTGGTACCAGTTTCACCAGTGGTACCAGTCTCACCAGTTGAACCTGTTAGTCCGTTTGCACCATTAAGTACATACGAACCTGCATATACTCTACCAGGTGTATAACTTCCATTACCGTAAATTGCAGGGAAGGATGTAGTAACTAAATACTGCTGAGGGTAGGGAGGAGAAGCGCCCACATAGGTAATACCAGTGACATTGTATGTACCAACTACATTTGCATCGCCTACCTCTGTTACTTGTAGGGTTGCTGTATTTCCAGCCAATAGCCAAGCACTAATTGTGTCCATAAAGCCTTCAGCTGGAACACCTGAATTTGTTGTATATGCAAATGCAAACCCACTTGTATTTGCTAAGGAAGCGTTATTTGCGGAAAAGTATCCATTGGACGTAAATCCAGGATTAGAGTGAATCCATCTTAGCGAATTTGCACCATCTGTGCCATTTATACCAGTCTCGCCAGTAGAACCAGTCTCACCCGTGGTACCAGTTTCACCAGTTGTACCAGTTTCACCAGTTGTACCAGTCTCACCCGTGGTACCTGTCTCGCCAGTAGTACCTGTCTCGCCTGTAGTACCAGTCTCACCAGTAGTACCAGTCTCACCTGTGTTACCAGTCTCACCTGTATTACCAGTCTCACCTGTGTTACCAGTCTCACCTGTATTACCAGTCTCACCAGTAGGTCCAGTCTCACCAGTGTTACCAGTCTCGCCCGTGCTACCAGTCTCACCAGTAGTACCAGTCTCACCCGTTGTACCAGTCTCACCAGTAGTACCAGTCTCACCCGTTGTACCAGTTTCACCTGTGGTACCAGTCTCACCAGTAGGTCCAGTCTCACCAGTGTTACCTGTCTCGCCCGTACTACCAGTCTCACCAGTAGTACCAGTCTCACCAGTAGTACCAGTCTCACCAGTAGCACCAAATTCGCCAGCTAAACTTACATTGTAAGATGTAGAAATAGTAAATGTACCAGTTATGTGAGATAATGATGTAATATTAATACCACCTGTTAATCCATTATAACTCTGAACATAGCCATAAAAGTAATTTGTAAAAGGATTACTTTGGTCAGTTACAAGTACAAAGTTATTTCCTGTAAATGGCAAGTAAGGGAATATAGTAAGTTGAACTGGGTCTTGTGTATACGGATCAATTATAGTAGGTGATGATACACCATAATAGGCTGCACCCGTTATACCAGTTTCGCCTGTAGTACCAGTCTCACCTGTTGTACCAGTCTCACCTGTGGTACCTGTCTCACCTGTGGTACCTGTCTCTCCTGTAGAGCCAGTCTCACCTGTTGTACCAGTCTCACCCGTGTTACCAGTTTCGCCCGTGCTACCAGTTTCGCCTGTGGTACCTGTTTCACCAGTAGTACCAGTCTCACCTGTGGTACCAGTCTCACCTGTGGTACCTGTCTCTCCTGTAGAGCCAGTCTCACCTGTTGTACCAGTCTCACCCGTGTTACCAGTCTCGCCCGTGCTACCAGTCTCGCCTGTAGAACCAGTCTCGCCTGTAGTACCAGTTTCGCCCGTGCTACCAGTCTCGCCTGTGGTACCAGTCTCACCAGTTGTACCAGTCTCACCCGTGGTACCCGTCTCACCAGTCGTACCAGTCTCACCTGTAGAGCCAGTCTCTCCAGTAGCACCAGTCTCACCAGTAGCACCAGTCTCACCAACTATATTTGTTGCGATTGTTGTGACAACGTGAGATAACGTACTGTCACGCATTTCAATCTTAAAGCTGTTTGTTCCAGTAGATGACTGTGCTTTGATAACAATTTGAATACGACTATTAAGGTTTGCTAGTGTGTATATACCGACATACTGTGTGTAAATATATACAGCTTGTGTTGTTGTTATATCTGTTCCATTTGCATATGCACCAGAACCAATATTCCCTATAACTGTAGTACCATCTGCAGCAACTTCGTTAATATCAATCCAATAACGTAGTGTGCTTCCACCTGATGTTTTTTGAGCAAACATACTTACAACCCACAATCCAGGGATAACTGTAGTAGTTAAAAGGTCTCCAACTTGAGTTACATAATTTGCTATTACAGTTGCTGAGTTAGGGACGTTATTTGTTGTAATAGTTGTCTGAGAACCCGTATTTGGAAGCAATAATAAATCCGCATTTTGACTTGTAGGGGATGTTTGGGTTGCAGTTGGTCCATCTAAATAAAACACGGTTCCTGCTGAAATACCATTAATACCTGTGGTACCCGTTTGACCAGTGTTGCCTGTGGTGCCAGTCTGGCCTGTAGTACCTGTTTGGCCCGTTGGTCCAGTGGAGCCCGTTGTACCAGTCTCACCTGTTGTACCTGTCTGACCTGTAGTACCAGTCTCACCAGTAGTACCTGTAGTACCAGTTTGCCCAGTGTTACCTGTTGTACCTGTCTGACCTGTTGGTCCAGTAGAGCCAGTAGTACCTGTTGTACCAGTAGTACCAGTCTGGCCTGTTGCACCTGTTAAACCTGTAGTACCTGTCTCACCAGTGTTACCCGTAGTACCAGTTTGCCCAGTGTTACCTGTTGTACCAGTCTGACCCGTGGGTCCAGTAGAACCTGTAGTACCAGTCTGGCCTGTCGCACCAGTTAAACCTGTAGTACCAGTCTCACCTGTCGCACCCGTTAAACCTGTAGTACCAGTTTGCCCAGTGTTACCTGTAGTACCAGTCTGTCCTGTAGGTCCAGTAGAACCTGTTGTACCAGTCTCGCCAGTCTGACCTGTCGCGCCTGTTAAACCAGTAGTACCAGTCTCTCCAGTGTTACCTGTGGTACCAGTTTGCCCAGTGTTACCTGTTGTACCAGTCTGGCCCGTGGGCCCAGTCTCGCCTGTAGTACCTGTCTCGCCAGTCGCACCTGTTAAACCCGTGGTACCTGTCTCTCCAGTGTTACCTGTGGTACCAGTCTGACCAGTGTTACCAGTTGTACCAGTCTGACCTGTACTACCACTACCAGTAGAGCCAGTAGTACCTGTAGTACCAGTTACACCAGTTTCACCAGTACTACCAGTTTCACCTGTCATACCAGTTTCACCAGTGGTACCAGTCTCACCAGTAGTACCAGTCTCACCTGTGGTACCCGTTTCACCCGTGGTACCAGTCTCACCAGTAGTACCAGTCTCGCCTGTAGTGCCTGTCTCGCCTGTGGAACCAGTCTCACCAGTTAAACCTGTTATACCAGTTTCACCTGTCGTACCCGTTTCACCCGTTGTACCAGTTGTACCTGTTACACCGGTCTCACCTGTAGAGCCTGTCTCTCCAGTAGAACCGGTCTCGCCCGTCATACCAGTCTCACCTGTAGAGCCTGTAGCTCCCGTTTCTCCCGTGAAGCCCGTTTCTCCTGTAGGACCCGATTCACCAGTTGAACCAGAACCTGCAGGACCAGTAGAGCCCGTCGCACCCGTAAGGCCCGGAGGGCCTATAAGAGCATTCAAATCTCCTTGCGGGAGATTGATTGCTAAAATTTGGCCTGGCGTCAGCGACATTTTTTAACCTAATACTCGCATGGAAGAAAACCTTATATTGGGGGACGGCGCGTCCCCCATACCCCCTCTCTTGAATGAGCGCTTCGCATTAGGATTATTTATATCCCTAATATGAAACAATTATGAATTCTCAAATATACTATTAGGCTGTACTGTGTAAAGTTTGCGTACATAATACTTGAATTTCCCAGATCGTAATACGTTTTATGCGGATGATTGTGTCTCTAATGCGAAGCCTTTATTCAAGAGAGGGGGTTAAGGGGGAAGCGGTTCGCACTTATGCGAACCCCAACGCTTTCTGCGGACGGCACGTCCCCCTCTAATGTGTGAATAGTAGTGTGTATGTGTATTCAAACCCTGTTGCCACATTATCTACATACCCACGGTACTGCCACCCTGCCGTCTGTGCGGCACTCACAATTGCCGCTATTTCAGGCATAGACAACGCGTGTTTCTGTCGCCGCACAGATCCGTCCTTGAAGCGGAACGTTTCCCTAAATTCTGCCGCCGTCGCATCCGCCGCCTCGTCAAAATCAAACTCCCCCTCATAGTCAAATGCATCAAAGGCCACCTGGGATTTCAAAATACGTTTGTCAGAGTATTTCTGCAGAGAAAATACCGTCGGTGCCGCCGCTTCCAACATAGGATCAAACTTGTGTTTATTCACTACATGGACCGACACCGCTCCCCCAGGAGCGACCCAATATGCCAAATTGCGGAAGAAATTCACCTTGTCCTCCACATAATAAATGGCAAAATACATCACCGCCGCGTGCGTAAATTCCGCCTCACGTGCCACCGAAATATCCGCCACATCCCCTAACCGCAGTTCAATCGCAGCCTTCTGTGCATCCGTTAGGGTGGTCGCGGGAATCGTCACAGACCGCACACGCCGAATCATTGCTTCGGACTTATCCACGCCAACAACTGCCTGTACGCCCATCTTCGCAAAGGCCGCCGTCAAAATCCCCGTCCCACAACCGACATCCAGCACGCGCCAGTGCTGAATCGGCAACGTCGGAGTTGCTTGTTCCCACTCATTCTTCAGTAAATTCGCCTCTAATAGAGTCCGCTTCTCACCCTGTACAAGTTTGTCATACAAGTCACAATAGAAGGTATCATAGAGGGCTGCAGTGTCCAACCACTCGTATTTGGATTCATCCGCCGCCGTCCCCTGAAATCCTTCACGCGCCACGGGCCCTGCCATACGATTTTCAATAACACTCCATAAATAATTCATACAAGCAAATATCGTCAGGGCCAGTATGAACCATTGCCACACTTGGAGCCCTAACCACGTATCCGTAATTTCCATCTTAGCTACTTGGTCTGGGGCTTATGTTTTACTTTCCTCGTACCCACGCTCCTCCTACAAGTCTTTGTGCGGGCCGATGCGGCCGTAGAGCAACCGCTGGAATAATACGTGAGACGCCCACACACGTCTGCATATGGGTCATCCTTGTCCCCTTCAATGCTACAACGGATGCGCCAAAGCCACGCGACCACTGACCGACGACTTTTAGGGTCGTAGGGGGCAGCGTCCTCAGCGGCCTGCTTCCAAGCGGCGGCCCAATAGGGTGGCAGGACGGCCGGAAATACCTTCCAAAACTGTTGCCAATAGTGGAAACGGCGAGTGGGCGACAGTTTGTTCCAACGATTCTTCTCTCCGTCGCACACCCCGCGACAGGTCGGGGCGTCAGGTATGGGGGTTTCCTCCAGAGCCAGCGGATGCGTATGTGCAACGGCGTAGAGAAAATCCCACGCAGGGAACTGTGTGGGAGTGGCGGGTGTGGGCACTAGGCGGCTGTAATAGTCTTTCACGTGGGCAAATGTCGGGGCAGGGGCGACCGTCTGTCCTTGGGCTTTTAGGGTAGTACTGACGGCGGTGTGGAGATCGTAGAGCCAGCGCTCAAATGCGGGCTGCGAGCCGAGGGCGATAGGATGGGTCTCGTAGTGGGCAGTTAAGTTAGCGCGGCAGAATTTACAGGGAAGCACATAGGGGAGTAGTGTGAAAAAGTCGGCCATTGCTGTGCGCTGTTTTGTGGGATCGTAGGCGGCCCCGAGTGTATGTAGAAGTTTCCACGCAGGTGGGCCCCAGAATCTGGTGTCCATATTACATGTATTAGCGGTTTTATAGAGGTTCATCAATACTATTAGGGTAGTGCTGCGGACTGGACTTAGTAGTATTTATATGTGATAAACTCCGTAGGGAGTTTAGGAGAACTGTATGCGTCAATAAACCCGATTAACTCCGTAGGGTTTATGAATTACCAAACCCAGGCATAGAGAGGGGAGCGAGGTAAGGGCGGACGCGGTCGTTATCCACCTCCTGGGCCTGGCACTTGACCTTCGTCTGGGGGCAAGTAGCGCGGGCACAAGGAGCACAAGGAGGGCACTTCGTGGGCTCGGGGCACTTGACCTCGGGGCAGCGAGGACGGGGGCAAGGAGGGCACTCACCCTTGGGGGCCTTGCACTTGCTGCAGTCCAGGATGACGGGCTGCTGCTTGGGGACGGACGACTTGAGGACGTAGTTGCTGAGGTCGGGAACGGGAGGGCACTCGGTCTTCAGCATGTAGTTGCTGAGTTCGGGGCACGACTTGCACGGGGGCACAGAAGACTTCAGGACATACAGACTCATATCGGGCATCTTTGCGGGAGGGCAAGGAGGGCAGATTGGACGAGAGGCGCCACATCCACACTTTGTCATAGACGCGTTGCAAGTCCCACAGACGGGTGTAGAGGAGTCGCCGGAGAAACCCTCACGGCGCATGAAGGGGCGCAGTATGTGGCCGGCCAGGAAACCGACAAGAAATATTAGCACGAGGTGTGTCGTTGTGACCTTCATTATCTAATAATTAAGGGGAGAGATTCCATACCACGCCCCTAATAGTACTATTAGGGTGGTGTTGTGCATAATAAATAGAATTAAAAGAACTCTTCTTGTAATTCTATTGTTTGACTATTAGGTATGTTGTGGGGCGCGCGTGGGCGTGCGTATTGCACCGAAGGCTTCTACGAGATAGAAAGGTATGTGGTCCCGCTAGGGACCACCAGACCCGTTTAACTCCGTAGGGGGTTTAGGGGGTTGCGCCCGTAGGGCCCAACGCGCTACGCGCGGAGATGGAATCTCCCCTACCGCCACCCCTGCCAATCGGCCGGCGGGCAGCCCACGAGGTAGCCGAACCCAGGGTCATAATTGGCCGAAACGCGGTGGCACACCATCTTTGCGTAGCCCTTGTAACTGAAGTCGGGACTTACTGTCACACCATCGGGCATACAGCCGTAGTCAGCGGGCTCCAGGCCGCGGGCCTTGATGGCGCTACAGATTTCACTACTGCGCTTCTTCCAGTCAAAGCGGGCCGCGTCCCCTGCACAGCGCTCCCCAGGCTGGCGCCCGTACTCGTCTGTAACATTTCCTGCTGAACCATCGGGTGCAACACCTGTGCCGTCACCAGCAATATTCAAGTTCAGGCCCGAATTGACCGCTGAAGAGTGCCCACGGTCCTCTGCACCGCGACTATTATAGTACGATGCCATAGCCCTCTCTTTGGCCGGTGCAGTGTAATCAATGCCGAGGTCAATGCTCCAGCTGAAGTTGTTTGCAAAGTTGTTTGTGTAATTGGAAAGGGCGTCCTCAATTTGCTTTGCTGTCTCGGGGTCGTCTGCATTTCCTCCACTTATGAGATTATTGAGCCACGATGGAAGTGTGCTCTCCTGCATAACTGTCGGTAACGAACCGGTCGCAGATGTAAGAGCCTTGAATGAATTGTCAATAGAAGACTTCATTATAATTACATCCTCAATCTTGATTTTCTTTGTGTCAATCTTATAGAGGAGGTCCGTGATATACGAATATGTCTTCTCAATCCACGCAATACGCCCCTTTGTGATATCGTCGGTAGCGCCAGTATTAATGAGTCGTGTGAGCTCGGCAAATATTTTTGTCTGGAACTCTTTTATCTCGGCGTAGGTCGCCTTGCGATCCACGGTTGCATAAGAACCCGAGAAGGAGGAAGAGGAAGATCCCATAGGACCTGCAGGGGCCGAGAAAGAGGAAGACGTTGATGAACCCGAGAAGGAGGAGGAGGAAGAACCCATAGGGCGCATAGACGCCGAAGAAGACGAGGACCCTACGAACCCTTCAGTTGTCTCCTGCTCCACTGCCCCCACGCCCGCAAAGCGCCGCCACGCTTGGCGCAAGTAGTCCAAGTTTGCTTCAATCTCGGCAATCTGGCGCCCCGTAATTGTAGGGCGGAGTCCAGGATTACGCTGGAGCACCATAGCCTCATTTGTGAGAACCTGCGTATCTCCTTTTAGGGTGGATAGAGGGAGCTGAATATTGGGGTCCGACTTTTCCTCCAGCTGGTCACCCTCAAAATTCAAGAATCCACGGAGGTCATCCAGCGTCTGCATTATACGAGCCTTTGTCGTAGGCTCTAGGGTCGGGTCCATTGCCGGTCGTGGGATTGTGTCTGGCATTCCACCATATGTTGCGGTCGGAAGTGACCCAGGGGGCTCACTAGCCTGCGGACAGGGGATAGGATTTGCAAACGCCTCCTCTTCCTCTGGTTCCGATGTTGGCTCAGGCTCGGCTGTGGGCTCTGTCTTCGTATATATGTGGAGTCCCACTGTCGGGAACGCCTTATATGCGAAAAAGACAGCGAATAATATTAAGAAAAAGAGAATCGCCCCTTGCATATCTAACTGTTGGAGTGCTAGAAATTGGAGAAGCTTACCATTCCCGTACCTCGTACTTTGGCCGAGTGTATTCTGCCATTGCACCTCGCCGATGTGCGAGTTTTAATTCAAGTTCTCTATTCTTGTCTTTCGTTGGTGCGTTTGATGGACTATTAGTGTGTGGCGGGGGTATAAGCGGGGCGGCTAGGGCTGCAGCTTTCTCCTGCAGCTGCGGCTGCCCCGTTGCCGCCGTCGGCACATACCGCCGAATAAACTCTACGATAGCGGTTGCTATACGAACCACAAAGGCTGTTAGCCATTGTAGTATTGCGCTAGTAAAAGACGCTATGTCATACATACTATCTTTTGCTATTGATTCTCTAATAGTCCCTAGGCCGGGTATTTATGGATTAGCGTGTTGCAGCTTGTACGCCTTTCAGAACACGTGTAGCATCAGATTGGAACTCTGATAGCAGATTTACGAAGAAGTTTGCATTCGGGTCGTATGTAAAAATAGGCGCCTTGTCTTCTTCCTCGGCGACTGGTGGTGCCGTGGATTCTACATACTGAATAACCTGGGCCTGCTTTGCCTCCTCTGTTGCCTGCTGTGCTTCTTGCTTGGCTTGTGCAAGTTTGTTCTGGACAATAGTGTAATTGTATTGTACATTTGGTTTTGTTGTAGGAGTATCAGTTGATGTGGGAGAGGGCCCCGTGTATGTAGATGTTGGGCGCTTTGCTGCTGCTGCTGCTGATGAGGATGCCTGAGATGGTGTTGTATAATAGGAATTGTATGTTTGTACGGATGATTCAGGAATAGTGACAAGCTCTGTCACAGGAAGGGGGGTTGTAGGCTGGCCAGTTAGGGTGATTGGTATGTCAAGTGCAGGAGCTTGTGTGGATAAGTTGCTGCCAGACGAGCCACTACCTGTTGATATATTGGATGGAACTATGCTGATAGGGTCAGCGAGTGTAGATGTTCCTGTTGCCGCCTCTGTGATTGCAGCTTGGACAGTTGTATTTACACAGTCCGTGGCATTGTAACACGTTGTTGGTGTTGTAGCAAATGGCTCACGTCTATTGCGGAATCCACTGATGCCTGTGATTGGGTCATAGAAGTTGTGAATGTAGAGTCCGTGGCCACTTGGTGTGATGATTTTACCTGCGCTGAACGACTGGTCTGGTTTGGGTCCGAAAACGAAGACGTATGTAGGGTCAAGTGTGTAGGAATCAGGGACGCTGACCTTGATAAGCTGGCGCTGACTCTTCGTTCCACACTTTCCTGGCTGGGACGCTGCATATATGACAAGGGAGGTGTCCTGTGTGGATTTTTGGACGTAGGATGGGAAGCACCAGTTGAGACCGAATTTCGTGGCGATCATAAGATCCTCCACTGTTGCTAAGCGAACTGATGCGTTGTCGGTTCCACGGAGGGCATAGAGAATTTCCAAAATGTTGGAGAAGCGGATTGGTCTGTTGTCGGCGTAACTCACAGGGAAGAGCTGTGAAGTGAGGCGAGATATGCGCCCTGTACTAATAGTAGGAGTGGGTGAAGGCGCAGGAGCAGGGGCCGATGCAGGTTGGGCTGGAGGCCGAGACGGTTCAGAGACACCAGGGATACCAGCTGTGAAAGAGCTTGAGCTTGCGAAGGTTTGGGGTTGTTCCAGAGGGGGTAGGTAGCTTGAACTGGCGATTTGCTTGCGCTCGGATGAAGAACTGCCAAATACTGTAGTGATAAGACTACTAGATGATGCAAATGGCGCGGCAGAGGAACTTGAGGATACAAGTTGTTTCACGGCTGAGCTACTGGAAGAACCAAATATGGGGGCAGCTGAGCTGCTGGAAGATGCAAGCTGTTTCTGCATAGCAACAGCTGAGCTACTTGACGACGCAAGCTGCTTCGCTGCTGATGAACTAGAGGAGCCAAATGGAGCAGCTGAGCTGCTGGAAGATGCAAGCTGTTTCTGCGTAGCAACAGCTGAGCTACTTGAGGACGCAAGCTGGCGCGCAGCTGATGAACTTGAAGACGCAAGCTGGCGCGCAGCTGATGAACTTGAAGACGCAAGCTGGCGCGCAGCTGATGAACTTGAAGACGCAAGCTGCTGCGCCGCTGAGCTACTTGAAGATGCAAGCTGCTGCGCCGCTGAGCTACTGGAAGACCCAATTGAAGTTGGTACATCTAACGCACTATAATATCCTGGACGATTCATTATAGACCACGTTTTATAGATTATTCCATTATACGTCTGAGAAAATGAATTTGTAGCACCTGTTGAATTTATACCTCCATGCGTCGGTTTGGGCCCATATAAGAGCATCTTAATTGCAGTACTGGTCGCTGGTAAGGGTATTGATGTATTTGTGTTTAGATCACTAACTGATGCATAAAATTTAACTGTGCTACCATCCATTGCTATAAAATTTGTATAGCCTGGATCTGGAACTAATGCTTTCTTGTTTATTTCAGTATTTGCTTCAGTAACTGTTGCAATACGAGTACCAATTGGGAAATATGCTAATATAAAATCAATAAATGGCTGATAACTTTGTGAAACAATAGTAGAAGTATTTACCAAATACAATTCATTATATGATGGGTTTGATGTATTATAAATTGGACGGCGTGTAATAGGGACTGCTGAGCTACTAGAAGATGCAAGCTGCTTTTGAGTAGTAGCAACTGAGCTACTTGACGACGCAAGCTGCTGCGCAGCTGAACTTGAAGATCCAAACGGTACAGTTGGTCTGGTATTCACAAAATTTGTCAATTGTAAGCCCATTAACTTATCTAATTGGTCCAAAAATTGTTCAGGGGCATTGTCCCAACCATTATTATATACTGCCCCATCTGTATGTAATCCAAAGGATCCATAATTTATTAAGCTATCTAGACTTTTCTTATAAATATTTGACCATTCTGCATTATATTTAACAACTTCAACATGTTTATTATTTATTACTATATAAGTTTTATTATCTAGTGTTTTTAAATTGCTATTTATATAATTAATAATACCTTTAGCTGATGTACTTGTACGATCATAATTTGCAGTTTTTACTGCAATATCAAGTTGTATTCTATAATCTGCATATTGTATTTGTGGTATGTTACTGATGCTACTTGAACTACTTGAGGAAGCAAATTGTATAGCTGAAAAACTAGAAGATGCAAATTGTTTAAGAGCCGATGAACTAGAGGACCCAAATGGAGCCGCTGATGAACTGGAAGATGCAAACCTACGAGCGGATGAACTTGAAGATGCAAACCTACGAGCGGATGAACTTGAAGACCCAACGGGTATGTCATTTATACTATAAACGAATGTGGTTTCATCATATATAGCTACATTTATACCTAGAAATGCATTATTTAATGATGGATTTTTTATTTTAATAGTATTTGTTGTTGATGACAGACCTGCATTAATATTAAATTTTAAGGTGGAGTATATAGTTTGATTTAATGATGGTTTTGGACCATATAATACAAAATATACAAACTTTATTGTTTTACTATCGCCACTACCATTAATTGTTAAGTTTGTGGAATAATTTGTAATTTTATAGTCTGATAATGTATTTTTTGGAGTAGTACTATCGTAATTATAACCAGACACAGTATTTACATTATTTACAGATGGACTTGATATACCAGTAATAATAATAGGTATGCCGCTAGAGCTAGAAATTATATTTGATAAATTATTATTTGGCAATTTCATACTACTAAATTCAGCGTATGTTGGAAAGCGAGTACCAACAGGTAATTGAGAAAATATATCTGTTATTAAACCAAATAAGTTAGTAGTATTTGCAGCTGCTGCAGATAATATGTATATTTCATTGTTTGTGTATGCTGATTGTAGGCGTTCTAATACAACTGAAGCAGCTGAGCTACTTGACGACGCAAGCTGCCGCGCCGCTGAGCTACTGGACGACGCAAGCTGGCGCGCAGCTGAGCTACTGGATGATGCTATTACAGGTGCTAGTGAAGAGCTAGAAGATGCAAATGGAGCAAATGACGAACTAGAAGATGCAAACGCTTTGAAAGATGAACTAGAGGACCCTATTCCTGGTAACCCACCTGAGCTACTGGATGACGCAAGTTGGCGCGCAGCTGAGCTACTGGACGACGCAAGTTGCTGTGCTGCAGAGCTACTTGATGACCCCATAGTAGTAGGCAATATTGTTACAAGGAACGTACTGTCAGTAGGTAGAGCACCATCTACACCAAAATCACTTCCAATATACACATAGCCCGCGTGACGCACATATTTATTTGTACCATTTATACGTAGTGATATACAGTCAGATGTAACTGCACCACATGAATTACCTGTCATTATATCATATACACCCGCCAATAATCTTGATGGTGTTAATTTAAGTTTATAATCGGCAACACTTGTATCTGAATACAAATACAATATATTTGGTGAAAGTTCAGGTTGGCGAATTTCAAAACTAACGGTATTTGCTATACCTGTTACACCTGGCACTACATTTAATGTTAATACCTTATTATCTGTAGAATTTCTTAATAACACTGCTGCAAGATTTGCTGTAGACTCATAGCTCATAAACATATTTGGAAAGTTTTGCCCTTGTAACTTCAAACTTTTGTTTATATAACGGTTGTACAATTCAACCGGCGCACTTCTAGTACCACCACCAGAAATAATAGTTGCATAGAATGTGCTAGTAGGTGCTACATTTGCATCAGTTGCCAAAGTATGTTCATATAATTGTGTATCTGTATTATATCTGATATATCTATTTGTATTAGCTATTTTAAATGATATGCAGTTTGTATTTTGTGTAGTACAACTATTTCCTTGTACAATTTCAAATGTAGTTGGGGTTGAATCAAATACGAGCTTACCTGTTGTACCATCTCTTGTTAAATATTGACTACTACCACCATCTATCCGAATAACTACTGTATTTTGTGCCCCTCCTGGTAATATTTTCAAATATGAAATACTAGCTGGATTATTTCCTACGATAGCATTCATAGTTGATGATATACCAAGAAACATAGAGAAAGTATTTCTACTACTACTATAACCAGAGCTAACAAAATATCCACTACGAGTACTTGCTTCAAGTTTAATAACAGAATTTAAATACAAATTATATAGTTCAAGTGATGAATTAGTAATAGCAGGTAATATTGTTACAAGGAATGTACTGTCAACAGGTAGAGCACCATCAGCACCAAAGTCAGTTCCATAATACACATAGCCCGCGTGACGCACATATTTATTTGTACCATTTATACGTAGTGATATACAGTCAGATGTAACTGCACCACATGAATTACCTGTCATTATGTCATATACACCCGCCAATGTTCTTGTTGGTGTTAATTTAAGTTTATAATCGGCAACACTTGTATCTGAATACAAATACAATGTGTTTGATGCAAGTTCTGGCTGGCGAATTTCAAAACTAACAGTATTTGCTATACCTGTTACACCTGGTACTACATTTAATGTTAATACTTTATTACTTATAGAATTTGTCAGCAAAACTGTTGCAAGATTTATAGCAGAATCATAACTCATAAACATATTTGGAAAGTTTTGCCCTTGTAACTTCAAACTTTTGTTTATATAACGGTTGTACAATTCAACTGGCGCACTAACAGTACTGGCAACCATTGATGAACTTGACGACGCAAGTTGTTTCACTGCAGATGAACTTGACGATGCAAGCTGCTGTGCAGCTGAGCTACTTGACGACGCAAGTTGTTTCACTGCAGATGAACTTGACGATGCAAGCTGCTGTGCAGCTGAGCTACTTGACGACGCAAGTTGTTTCACTGCAGATGAACTTGACGACGCA
>JACCDW010443047.1_pt1 | contig 17235 bp, 21 predicted proteins | sample 7449781 | NCBI WGS metagenome assembly JACCDW01 (sample SAMN15323449, study PRJNA562643) | freshwater metagenome | isolation source: river surface water | place: USA:Blue River Watershed | collected 2017-08-18
CAACACCGAAGGTCGTATACCCAACTTAGAAAATAATCCTAGTTATATTGATAAGGCAATCAAAGAAGGTTTCCCTTGTGAGATTGATTTAAGAACACATAACGGCAAACTATACCTAGGCCACGATGCACCACAATATGAAATATCCGTGTCTTGGTTGAAAGACCGTGTTTTATGGTTGTGGGTTCACTGCAAAGACAGAGAATCATTGGAGACCGCATTAAATTCAAACCTACATTGCTTTTGGCATGATACTGACGATTACACCATCACTAATCGTGGGTATGTTTGGGCATATCCAGGCAAAATGCCAGCAGGTCCTCTAACTATTATGGTTATGCCTGAATACTGTGAAATGTTGGATGAAGTCAAAGATATCAAACCATTCGGTGTTTGTTCTGATTTTGTTAAACAACTAAAAGCATAAATAGACCATATTAATTATCTTGCTGTAGAGGCGGGGAAGAATGAAATTTAGAGATTTTTTACTAAAAGAAGCAAAAGAAAAACACGCAGTTTTGGCATTTGGCCGAATGAATCCACCTACAACTGGCCACGAAGTTTTAGTTAATAAGGTTAAGGATGTCGCTAAACAATACAATGCTTCTCATCATGTAGTTCTATCCCATTCGCAAGATAAATCTAAGAATCCACTTTCTGCCAGACAGAAATTAAAACACGCACAGAGATTCTTTCCGAATACTAATCTTTCAGTATCAAATGCTGAAAGTCCTAATTTTCTAACACAGGCAGCAAAGTTACACAAAAAAGGTGTTACACATCTTCATATGGTGGCTGGTTCTGACCGTGTTCCAGAATACAAACAATTGTTGCAGAAATACAACGGCACACATGAAGGTGCTTTGTTTAACTTCAAAGAGATTCATGTTCACTCAGCTGGTCAACGTGACCCTGATGCTGAAGGCACAGAAGGTATGTCAGCATCTAAGATGAGAGAACACGCAAAGACAGGAAACTTTAAGGAATTTAAGAAAGGTATTCCTGGTCATGTGAAGAATGACCATGCAAAAGAATTGTTTGCTGATGTTCGTAGTTCTATGGGTGTTAGAGAACACCTTGAGAATCAAATTCCAGTTGATGCCTTGTTTGAAGAAATATTAACAGAAGGTGTTCACGATAAATCAATATTCAAAGCAGTCTTTTTGGCTGGCGGTCCTGGTTCGGGAAAAGATTATGTCCTTGACAATACTCTTTCAGGTCACGGCCTAGTTGAAATCAATTCAGATAAAGCTTTAGAATTTTTGATGGACAAAAAAGGCCTTGATAAAACAATGCCTGCTGGTGAACAGGAAGAACGTGACATTGTTCGTGGTAAAGCAAAGAGTATGACAGAGTTACGTCAACGATTGGCACTATTAGGTCGTAATGGTCTTATCATTAACGGCACTGGTGATGATGTTGAAAAGATTGCAAAGATTAAAGAACGTTTAGAAGAAATTGGTTACGACACACACATGGTTGCTGTCAATACTGCCGATGAAGTATCTAAACAAAGAAACATTGAACGTGGTACTCGTGGTGGTAGAACAGTACCAGAAGAAATCCGCAAGAAGAAGTGGGATGCCGTGCAAGCAGCACGACCACAATTTGCAGAAATGTTTGGCCAAAACTATACAGAATTTGATAACTCTGAAGATTTGCGTAATGCACCACCTGAAGTTGTTAAGGCCAAAAAAGATGAGATGCTTGAGTTGTTTAAGAAAGTTAAAGAATTCACAGCAGCAGCACCTGCACATCCAAAAGCACAAGAATGGATTGCAAACGAGTTACACAATAAAGATACATTGGCTGTCGGTGCAAAAACATCAGAACAACCACCACATCCTGAATCTGGTGCATCACAAGAGGCACAACAATTAGGATTACAATATTTTGGTTTTGGTAGATATGGTAAAGATGGTAAAGTTACATATCATTCTGTCAATGATAAATTAGTACCTATTACTAAAGTTAAACCACCAGAACCTACAATTCCAACATCAGGCTCATCAGGTATGAAAAAAGTAAACGAAGATTTTGAACAGTTATTTGAAGCTGTTTCAATCACTATCTCTGGTGATACCGTTGAAGAAGTTAAGAGTGCTATGAAACTATTAACTTCTAAAGAAGAACCAGAAGAACAACAAGAACAGTATCAGTTGTCTAATGATAGTGCTTATAAGTTATTAACATTGGGACAAATTACAGAGGCAACATCACTAGATAAGTTTCGTGCAGCTGCAGCTGAAAGAGAAAAAGAATACAAGAAGCGTGAAGCTGAAATGAAAGCTCGTCACGCAGCCAATAAAGAAGATATGTCTGGTGCAATTGATAGATTGGCACAGAGGTTAAATAAAGAAGAAACTTTGGATGAAGTTTCAATAAACACATTACAAAGTTACAGACAGAAGGCATCACAAGATGCTATTCATCGTGCTGCAACAGGTAAAGGTGGTAGTTTAGATAGATTCTTGAATGTTCAGAAAGCAAAAGATAAGATTCAGAAACAAACACCAAAACCTAAAGTTCAACAAACATCTATGTCTGAATCAAAGGAAAACTTTGTAAAAGATAAGAATGGTAAAGTAAGAGTTTTTATGTTACGCCGTGCGGCCGCAAAAGAAGCACACCAGAATGGTGGTGTGGTTCATAAACAAGGTGCAGGTTATGTTATTAAATTAAAGGAGAATGAAGATGTTACAATCACTAATCAATTTATTCAAGAAGAAACAAGTAGAAGAAGCACCACAACCAGTATCAGTACCGGTGTCCTCAACGAAGGAGCAAGATGCAGCTGTGGAGGAGAAGAAGCCAGCAGTAATCAAGGCCGCCAAAAAATCACCATCAGCCAAGCCAAGAAAAAACTCCAAGAAAAAGTAAAAGAATCTATTGATAGAGGCACAGAAGTTGGTGTGTCTATGTCTGGTGGTGGAGAAAACGCAACTAGAGGTGGACTAAGTAATTCACCTAAAAAGAAACCACTGGAAGAATTAACTGGTGATGAAACAACTCTATCTATTGGTGCTCAAAAAGAAGATGAGTTGAAAAAACAAGGTATCAACCTTTCAACATTTAAGGCAAAGAAAACGGTATGAAAACACTAAAAGATTTCATCGCAGAGAGATGCTGGCCAGGCTACAAAGAAACACCTGGTAAAAAAGCATACGATAAAGGTTCTTGTGTCAAAGAAGAACTTGATGAAGCTTCAGCAGCTTGGCAACGCAAAGAAGGTAAAAATCCTGAAGGTGGTTTGAACCGCAAAGGTATTGAATCGTATCGCCGTGAGAATCCAGGTTCTAAACTTTCAATGGCAGTTACAACACCACCATCCAAATTGAAACCTGGTTCTAAAGCAGCCAATCGTAGAAAATCATTTTGTGCTCGTATGGGCGGCATGAAAGGTCCTATGAAGGATGAAAAAGGTAGACCAACACGTAAAGCATTGGCATTAAGAAAGTGGAATTGCTAAGTGACACAGTATAGCACACAGACAAGTGATTATCTAAACAATAATAAAACCATTTATGAGGTCATGTATTTGGCCAATAATGCTAATGGTGATATTGTTTCAACCGAAAATAGGCTGCCTGTTACTGGAGTTATTACAGGCACAGTAACATCTACGGTTATTGATGGTGCTGCTGATGCTTTTGGAAGATTAAGAACATCTGAGGCCTTTACTCTTGGTGATTATAAACACACTTATGGTATTGACCCTAATTTTAGAGATACTCTTGCAAATGGTGGAACAGTAACACACATTACAAATCAAGCCGCTGCAAGATTGGCAACATCAAATAATTCAAATAGTTCTGCAATACATCAAACAAAGATGTATCACAACTATATGCCAGGTAAAAGTCAGTTAATTAAAAGTACCATTAACTTCTATGCAAATACAATTAATGTTACAAAGAGAACTGGTTACTTTGATGCTAACAATGGCATTTATTTTGAACAAAACGGAGATGGTGTATTGAGTTTTGTTATAAGAACGGACACGAGTGGCACACCATCAGATGCTCGTAGAGTTATTCAATCAGATTGGAATATAGATAAGTGTGATGGTACAGGTAAATCTGGTTTTAATTTAGACATTTCAAATACACAAATCTTCTTTACAGATTTTCAATGGTTGGGTGTTGGCCGTGTAAGATGTGGTTTTGTTCACAATGGCCAAACAATTGTTGCACATGAATTCTATAACAGTAATTTTTTACCTACTGTTTATATGAGTAACCCTAATTTACCTATTCGTTGTGAAATACTAAACACAGGTGCAACAACTGGTGCATACTTTGACCAAATATGTTCCACAGTAGTATCAGAGGGTGGTTACATGGAGTCCGGTATTGATTTTTCAGTCAACTCCGGAACAACAGGAAAATCTGTTACTACGGCTGCAGGCATCGTACCAATTGTTGCGATTAGATTAAAAAATAACTTTAGAGGTTATCCAAACCGAGTGATTGTAAGACCAGGTAATATCAATGTTTATGCTGAAAACTTTCCGGCATATTGGTCAATAATTAAATTGAATAGTGTTGCAAACATAACTTTGGCCAATTCTACTTGGGTTTCCACAGATACAGATTCTGCGGTTGAATATAATTTAACAGGAACTGCAATTACAAACGGTGATAGAATGGATGGTGGTATTGTAGGAACAACATCACCAGGTGGTAGTGCAAAGGGAACAGGTACCGCACCAATTAATGCTCCAAGTACCGCAAAAAAGAATTTTATTGCTCAGAACCAAGATTCATCAAATAGTGAGATTTATGTAGTCTGTGCTCAAGCAATAGGTGGAACAGCAAGCCTTTGGGTTGATTTCCAATGGCGAGAAATTTACTAAAAATAACAGGAGAAATAGATGTATAAAGATAACTTAACCAAATCTATTGCTGAAGCTGCAAAGAAAGTAATGGATGAAGAACTAAAAGGTCAACAACACAAGATTGACGCTAACAAGAATAACAAAATTGATGCACATGACTTTAAGTTGTTACGTGCAAAGAAAGATGTTAAAGAAGAAATGCAAAAGGCTGATGTGCCTGCATATCTACGCAAACAGAAAGGTGAAGTACCATTGACTGTTGCTGATGTTAAAGGTCCACGTAAAGATTCTATTTCATCTAAAGAGAACCTAGCTAAGGCTCGTAACGAGGAAGTTGAACAAGTTACAGAGGCAGATATTGAAAAGACTGCAACTGGTATGAAAGTTTATGGTTCTTCATATGGCAATTCAGTAAGAGCTCGCCGTGAACAAGTTAAGAAAGCTGTTGATACAGTTAAAGGTCCAAAGATGAAAGATATCGCATCTATTGAGGCTGAAAAGAAAACTAAGAAGAAATTCTCTGAGATGGTTGAATCATATGTTGAATCAGGTATCAAAGGTTTGTTTGAATCATTTGTAAAAGAAGAAGTTACTAATGACCAATTCAAAAAAGAATTAGATAAACAACAAGCTAAGGCTGATGGTAAAGCACCACAGGCTGATGTGGCTGCACCAGCAGTTCAAGCGGTTAAGAATGAAGAAGTAGAGCAACTAGATGAATTGAGTTCTGGTACTTTGAAGTCTTATGCTGGTAAAGCACAAAAAGATTTAGGTGTTGCAAAACAAGAAATTCAATCTGCCGGTTCTTCTGGTGATGATGAAGGTTTCAGTAAAGCGGTTGATAGAAAAATGAATCGTGAAGCTGGTATCAAAAAAGCAAAAGAGCGTTTAAATAAAGAAGAAGTAGAACAAGTAGAAGAGCGCTCTTTGACAGAACCAGAAATGAAAAAGAAAGAAGAAGTTGTTAAGTCAATGAAAAAAGGCTTGCAAGGATTCAAGGATAGATATGGTGCTGATGCTAAATCAGTAATGTATGCTACTGCAACTAAGATTGCTAAGAAAGACTAAAAATGGCAAATAAGACTTATAAAGTTTTACTGGAAAAATTGGGTGGAACTACCGCTACCAACTATGTTGGTAATGAAGGTGAATTGTTTTTTGACCCAACAACAACTACACTAAGAGTTGGTGACGGCACTACAGCAGGTGGTTCTGTTGTTTCTGGTGGCGGAAGTGTTGATGGTAACATTTCCATTTCTTCAAGTAACAGTCAAATCAATTTTGTTCCCAATAGTTCGGGTGATGGTGCAGGATATTCAACCATTGAATTGAGACCAGATACTAATGCCTCAAGTGACCAATACCTTATTATTGACCCAACAACACCAAGTCATATTCACATTCGTGCTGGTGGTACTCAAGATGAAAGTGATGCTTATTTGTTTCTTGGTGGAGAAGAAGCGTTCTTTAGAGTATGGGATGGAACTAGTGTTCGTATGCAGAAAACTCAGAACGATACTATCTTTACTGCTGAATACAACAGTCCTGCTAATTTTACTAACGGCTCTTGGTTTGTTGAAAATGGCAACAGTTACATTAGATATACAACAGCCAACACTACGTTAGCCTATCATATCAATGAACTTGATGATAATCGTGAAAACTATGTTACCGTCTATTGGAATAATGGTAGTTCTTCATATACTTTAAGATACGGTGGTTCAGCTGAAGATGTAGGAGAAGGAGTTTATAAAGTTCAAGTTGATGCTGCTCCAGAAAATAATACTGCTATTACCTTTACAACCATGTATTGGGACTTGCACCAGGCACGAAATAATTATGTTGAAGTAAATAATGGTGACTTTACAGTAGATGTTAGAGATGACGTAAGAATTACAGGAAGAGATACTTTCTCTTTGAGAAACTGGTCAACTAGTTCTCCAATCTCCATTATTACTAGGTACGATGATTATGATTATACATGGGCGTTTGGTGCCGATGGTGTGCTTAATTTGCCTGGATCAATTGAGTTCGCAGACAATTCGGTGCAAACGGGTGCAGCTATCTCTGTCGTTGAATTAAAAGCTTTAGTTGCTAACTGTGCAACTTATGGCGATTTCCAAACTGCAATAGCTTCTTTATAAAGAGAATATAAATGAAAAAGCCTTCTGAAGTTTTTAAAAATATTCGTTTCGCTAAATTGGATCCAAAACACGATAAAGGACCAAAAGGTTCTACCGATGATGAGGAACATGGCGCTGTTAGTGAGATTGAATGGAATCAACAACTACAGCATCAAAAGAAACGAGCCATGCAAGAAGATTTGCGTAAGTGGTTTGATAAAGACCATCCAGAAGGCGGTTGGAAAAGAATTAACAGTAAAGGTGAGGCAATTGGTCCTTGTGCTAGAGAACCAGGTGAACCTAAACCTAAATGTATGTCTAACGAAAAACGTGCTCAACTTTCTAAAAAAGAAAGAGCGGCCGCAGTAGCAACAAAAAGAAAACACGACCCTAATCCAGAAAGAAAGGGTGCACCAATCAATGTTTCCAATTTTGGAAAAGGAAAGATAAGCGAAGATATGGAACAACTAGACGAAAAGAATGTACCAACAAGTCCTGAGAAATGGGCACGAGCAAAGGCACAAGCCAAAGCCAAGTTTGATGTGTATCCATCTGCCTATGCCAATGGTTGGGCTGCCAAGAAATACAAAGAAATGGGTGGTGGTTGGAAATCTGTTTCAGAAGAAGTAAAAGATAAGTTTGATATTGGTGAATATGACCAAGAGGGTGATATGGCAAAATCAGACTTGCGTTCTATTATGGCTAATGCAAAGAGATTGCATGACATGATTGAAGATGCTGACAACTTACCAGAGTGGTGTCAAAATAAGATTACATTGGCAGAAGATTACATTTCAACTGTAGCTAATTATTTAACGGCTGAAATGAGTGAAGAAGTCGTTGTTGAGGAAGATATTCGTTCTGCTCGCATTATCAAATCACTATACAAGAAAAAGGGTGTTATGAAAGAAGAACAAGTAGAAGAAGGCATGATGAAAAATATGGCCACAGATGCTGAAGAAACTAAACGCCTAGGTTCATGGAAAAAAGAAACACCATGGATGAAAACTAAATCTACGGTAACTGACAAATCTGGTGCAAAACATACACCAATGTCACGTGCAAGAGATTTGGCTCGTGCAGCTGTTAAAAAGAATGTAAAGGAAGAAACTATTACAGAATCTCGTTTGGCTGATATCGTAAGAGAAGCTGCCGAGAAAGCAAAGAAGAAGAAAAAAGAAGAAACTAAAAAGTCTGAAGATGCATTTCAATCAGAGCCAGAGTTATCTTCACAGATTATTAGAAATGATTGATACTAAATATATTATCTAAAATAAATTTAAACAGGAGATTTTAAATGGCTTTATGGTCAAACTCAGACGCTAACACAAGCGCACCAAAGTATGCAGTAGCTGGTGGTCTTGGTGTTTCAGCAAACGGTCAAACATTGTATGCAAATACAACTATTGACGCTTATGTTCAAAACTTAGCAATCGGTGTTGAAGGTGTTACTGCTACTGAAGAAGCTTCAGATGCATTAGGTACACAACACGCAGGTTGGAATCTAGTTAAACGTGGTACAGGTCCAGTAATTTCTATCACTGCAAACACCGGTTCTTACAGTCCAGATGGTAATGTTTTCTTAACATTCTCAAATGGTGGTACAAATACTACAACAGCTAATGCACGAATTGTAACTAACGGTTCTAAGCAGATTACCAGCATTGTAGTTAATGCAGGTGGCGAGTATTCAGCTACACCAACAATTGGTGCAGTTGCTAACGCTAACGTTGCATTTACAATCACTATGGGTGGTCGTGCTAATCGTGTTCAAACAGAAACTTTAGTTGCGATGGGTTCAATTAGTTAATGAACTTCAAACAATACTTAGAGGAACTTCACAATATAGAAGTTGGGCAGGCAGTAACTGCCCATGAACCTACCGACAAGGCTTCAATGTCGGTAGATAATCCTCTTATTGTTTCTGAAATCAATACACATTTTATTCGTGAATTTAACGAAGTCGTTTTATCTCCTGATGCAGGTCTACAAAAGATTCGTAAGGTGTTGCATAGATATGGTTTTGATATGCCAGCACTTTACGAAATAGACCGTGAAGGTGATGAAGTGGTATTTGATTTGAATCAGTTTGGAATGGAAATGACTCCAGACTATTACCTTTATGTTTTATATTACCTTACCGATGATGGTTATTATGATTTCTACGTTGAAGTAGCAGATGATGATAGAGTTGAAGAACTTACATCCGAGGATGAGGGCGAACAAGAAGAAGATTAATGTTTTTTGATGACCTGAATAATGATAATGTGATGTTGTATGCAGCCAAAGCTTACGATAAGCCTAATTGCATTATGAGTGAGTTTAAAGAAGATATGAAAAGATTCAACTATCTAAAAAGGTTGTTTCAAAGATATCGTAAATTAGGTGAACTCAGAGAACGGTTAATCATTAATCATTTAGTGGTACTATACAATGTATTTGGACCAGAAGTAACAACTAGATTGTTATTTTATAAATTAAGTAAAGAAGATTATTCTTCATTAAAAACATATCTATTGTTTTTGAATTATATGCCAAATACAATAAAAGGTATTAAAGGAACTGATATACATTCTTCAAATATTCCTGTCGACTTGAATATAGCTGATGTATTAAGGAAAATAAAATGAATTTTGGTCCAGGTATTAATATAGGTTCTGGAATCACAATAACAAATAATTCTGGCTCAGGTGCAAGTAATATTGTATCTTCAGGATTAGTATTTAATCTACAAACAGCGCCAACATCAGGTACAACATGGACTGATGCTTCTGGTAACGGATACAACGGAACATTGCAGGGCTCAGCATCATATACTTCTGCAAATGGTGGTGGCATTAAACTGAATAACTCCAATTTTACTGGTAGTGATTACATTAGTGTTCCATATAACATTTCAAGTAATACTGTTACAGTTGAAGTTGTGGCATCATTTAATCCAAACTCATTCTGGTCAACTATTTGGGGTAATGAAGCATATAGTTTTGGTCGGGGATACATGGCATTTATGACCAGCGCAACAGCTATAAATTACGGTAGACCTACTGTTCCAACTTCAGAATCCATAACCGCAAGCAATGCTGTCAGACAATGGATTTTTGTTATCAACGGTACACAACATAGTCTTTATTTGAATGGTTCACAAGTTGGAACAACCGATACTATTGCAACTCAAACATCATTTGTAACTACTGAATTTTTGTTTGGTGCAAGACACACCAATATAGGAACTGGTGCAACCGATAAGTTGAACAGTTCAATAACTGCCAATCAACCAGTATTCTATCAAATGCGTTTATACAATAGAGCATTATCCGGTGCAGAAGTTACACAAAACTATAATGCTGTAAAAACCACATATGGAATCTAATAAATAGTAAACTATGGAAAAGACAAACGAACATATCGTAAAAGTTGGTGCAGGTTATAGACTAGTTTCTAAGAAAACAGGCAAAAATTTGGGTACCTATGCAACTAAGGCTGGTGCTGAAAAGAGAGAACGTCAAGTTCAATATTTTAAGCATATGTCAGAAGAAGTTCCAACCAATAATGTTGGTGGCGGTGCCATTGCAGGTTTAGGCGTAGGACCTGATGGTGAACCTGGTATCAAAAAGAAAAAGAAACTAGACACACTAATGGGGTTCATTAGAAGAAAACAAAAATGATAATGTTTCTGTTTGGTTCATGGATTGATTATTTTATCCATGGTTTATTAATTATAAGTTTAATTGGTACCTTATCAGGTACTATTTTAGGTTGGATTCCTTTTGTAAGACAGTATGGTACACTTATCAAAGGCATATCAATCATTTTTTTAGTGGCATCTATTTTCTTTGAAGGTTACTTGTTCTCACATAAAAGATTTCAAGCACAAGTAAAAGAATACCAAGATAAAATAGCAATTGCAGAAGCTAAGTCTAAAGATGTTAATGAAAAGATTAAAACAGTTGTAGTTGAAAAAGTTAAGATTATTAAGGAAACAACAAATGAAAACAAGACAGCGATTAATAAGTTTGTCACTGATGAGTGCCAGTTGTCTAATGTTGCTGTCATCTTGCACGACAGTGCCAGTCAAAATGTCGTTCCCCCAAGCACCATCGGTACTGTTAGAGGAACCTCCAAAGTTAAAGTGCCTGAATTGCTCAGCACAGTCACAGACAACTACGGAACCTGTTACGAAGCCAGAGAAAAACTAAAAGCGTGGCAAGATTGGTATAAGAATCAAAAAGAAATATTTGAGAGTGTGAAATGAAAAAATTATTATTAATATTATCTGTAGGTTTACTAACTGGTTGTTCTACAATGACCACACTATATAATTCATATTTTTTGGCCAAGTATGACACCAATGAATACAATTTAATTAATATAGTTAAAACAAAAGCCATTGTTGCACAAGATGAGTGTACCGATAGACAAAAAACAATTGATAATGTAAAGACAATCTATGAGAAATCATATGAGTTTAGAAACTTTGCATTTCATATACCACGAAACAAAGATGCACAAGCGATGTCAGAGAAGTTATTGAAATTAACTACCGACACAAAAGAATATTACCAAAAAAATGAAAAGGTGTCTGATATATTCTGTAAATCAAGGTATCAACAGATTGCCAGAGCTGCCGATACCATACAGGCTACATTAGGGAGTAAACCAAGATGACACCACAAGAATTACAACAATTGATTATTTCATATCATAGTGCATTTGAGCAAGGTCAAATTAATAAAGAAGAACTAGTTGCATTATTATATGGTGTGGATATTATGGAAGGTATTGGTGAAGATGCTGAAAGTTTGGCACACAAAGAACAATTAAATATTATCCTTAACTCAGCTATTCAGGCTGCATCACTATTGGCTTAAAAATGACAGAACTAACACTAGAACAATTAAAACAAATGATACCTGGTAATCCATATATTACCAACTGGCACGATGCTTTGGCACAATTATTGCCAGACTATGAGATTGATACACCACAGAGAATTGCAGCCTTTATTGCTCAATGTGCTCATGAGAGTGGTAATTTTAGAGCAATCAAAGAGAACTTAAACTATCGTGCTGTTACTTTAAGGAAGTTATTTCCTAAATACTTCCCAACTGATGAATTGGCGGCTGCTTATGCCAATATGTCAAACAAACAAGAAGCCATCGCTAACCGTATCTATGCTAATCGCATGGGTAACGGTCCTGAAGAATCAGGTGATGGTTATAGATACTGTGGTCGTGGATTAATCCAATTGACCGGTAAAACAAATTACTCTCTATTCGCAGAGAGTTTAGAAATTAGTGTTGAAGAGGCTTCTGAGTATCTTCAAACATTTGAAGGTGCCGCACAATCTGCTTGTTGGTTCTGGGAATCAAACAACCTAAACAGATTTGCTGATGTTGGTGATATAAAAGGTCTTACTAGAGCAATCAATGGTGGTTTCATTGGTTTAGAGGACAGAATTAAACATTACGAACACGCATTGCACGTTATGGGAGCATAAGATGGCAGATTTAAAACCTGAACAAAAAGAAGAAGATAAGAAAACAGAAGATTGGATGACTAAGAAGTGGCGCCCAATGATGGCAGTCATGTATATGTGTGTCTGTTCATTTGATTTTATTGTTGCACCGATACTTTGGGCTGTCGTTCAATTTTGGGAAACACAGGCAGCCAATGATGCCTTCCGTCAATGGTCACCATTAACACTACAAGGTGCTGGTTTGTTCCATATGGCAATGGGTGCTGTTCTAGGTATTACTGCATGGTCAAGAGGTCAAGAGAAGTTAGCTGGTGTTGCTGATGCTAAAGCAGCATTACCACTACCAAGTTCTACTCCAGCACCAGCATTTGGGTCAGTACCGTTAGGTGGTAACTCTGTAAGCACTGCACCTAGTTTCTCAGCGCCTGCACCCTCAGTAGGGTTTGGTGGTAAACTTGCACCACCACCTGCACCACAACCAGAACTATAAGGAAAAATAATGAAAAAACTAATTATTGCCTCAATATTAAGCTTGTTTGCATTAAACTCATATGCAGCTGAGAAGAAAGAAGTATGTAAAGATGTTGTTGGTAAAAATGGCCAAGTAGTTAAGAACAAAGACGGTACAACTAAACAACAATGTAAAACCATTAAAGTTCACAAGAAACTTGATGGTACTAAAGTTCCTGAAAAGAAGTAATGTCTGAAGAATCTTGTGCAATTGACTTGAAGGTTGATGTTGGTGTCCTGAAAACTCAGGTCGCCACATTGACCCAGCTTTGCAATAAGATGGATTCCGTCATAGATAAGTTGATGGAAAATCAATCCCGTGTTACAGAACAAATCTATGACGATATGGAAAAGAAAAAATCAGAAACGGTAAACGATATCAAAGAACTACATTCTCGCATAACAACGGTTGACAGAAACCTATCAGATAAGATAGAATTAACTGAACGCCGTATTATGGATGAGATTAAGTCTTTGCGTGATGATATTACTGAACACAACAAAAAAGAAGATAGTGAATTGGCAAAGATTTTAGAATGGAAATGGATGGCTGCAGGTGGTATAATTGTTATTGCCTGGTTGGTGTCTAATGTTAACCTAACTACACTCGGCAAACTTTTCGGATAGTTTGACTTTTTGTAACCTCTGTGTTACAATCTTTTACATTATGAGCTTATTGATAGACCAAAAATACACCCAACTTATATCTCCACGTTTTGAGAAGTTTCAACGCAAGAGTGATTATCTCTATGCTTGCCGTTGTCCTCTATGTGGAGATTCCAAGAAGAATAAATCAAAGATGCGTGGTTATATTTACCGCAAAGGCAATGATTTGTTTTTCAAATGCCACAACTGTGGTGCCGGTACAAGTCTAGGCAATCTAATCAAACAATTGGATGCTGGTCTATATAAAGAGTATGTTATGGAAAGATATAAGGCTGGTGAATCTGGCAATAATTCTTTCAAACAAGTTACTACAATTGCACCACCTAGATTTGATAAACTAGATACTGATATTACATATCAAAATGCTGAGAGATGTGATAAGTTACCTGATAATCATTTCTGTATTCAATATCTAAAGAATAGAAGAATACCTAAAGATTATTACAAATTGTTATATTATACAGATAACTATAAACAATTTGTATCTGAAGTATATCCACAGGTAGATAAAGAGATTACTGCCGATAAACGGCTTGTAATTCCTTTTTATGACCAATATAATAGTCTGATTGCATTATCAGGCAGAGCATTAGAAGTTTCTGATTATAAATTAAGATATGTCACACTCAGAACAAATGAAAGTGAAGATAAACTTATCTATGGATTGGATAGAGTAAATACAAATGAAACAGTCAGAATTGTTGAAGGTCCTATTGATAGTTTATTTTTACAGAACTGTGTTGCGGCTGGAGACGCTAATCTATCACTTGTTGCGAAAAGTATTTCATCAGGTAAAAAAGTTTTAATATTTGATAACGAACCACGCAATAAAGATATCGTTAGGATGATGCAAGATGCAATCAAATTAGGTCATGATATTGTTATTTGGCCTGATACGATTGAACAAAAAGATATAAATGAGATGATTATGGCTGGTCGCACTAAAGATGAGATTGAAAGTATTATAAGTAGTAATACATTTTCAGGTTTACAAGCACAGACGAAATTTGTTTTTTGGAAGAAAGTATAATAACATGAATGTGAAGTTAGTAAGTTTTTCGGCACCGTCACCTGAAATGTCGGTAGAGATTAAAGATGCACAAGACCTGATTGCGTTTTGTGCAAGAGTATCAAATCCTAGCAATCAATTAAACACAGAAACATCAGAAAAATTAATTAGATATCTAATTAAGCACAAACACTGGTCTCCGTTGGAAATGGTGAGTGCTTGTTTAGAGATTGAAACAACGAGAGATATTGCTCGTCAAATGCTAAGACATAGAAGTTTTAGCTTCCAAGAGTTTTCCCAGCGATATGCTGACCCTACAAAAGACTTGGACTTTGTATTGAGAGAGGCACGATTACAAGATACGAAGAACCGTCAAAATAGTGTAGAAATTTCAGGATTAACTTTAACGGAACAGAATTTGATTGAGCAGTGGAAGTGGAAACAACAAGATGTGATTTCAGCAGCCCTACACGCATATGAATGGGCAATTAATAATGGTATCGCAAAAGAACAAGCTCGTGCTGTATTACCAGAAGGCAATACAGTATCAAGATTGTATATGAACGGTACATTAAGAAGTTGGATTCATTTCATAGAATTAAGAAGTGCTAACGGTACACAAAAAGAACACCGTCTAGTCGCAATAGAATGTGCAAAAGCAATCGCCAGCGTATTTCCGATGGCAGATGAATTTATAACAAAAGAATAATAACAATTTGGAGTATTTAATGGAAGATATCGTTCACGGTATTAAGGTAGACTATTCTCGTGATTCTTTATTTGATGAATTAGGCATCAAACGATTGAAAGAATCTTATATGAGAGAAGATGAACAATCACCACAAGAAAGGTTTGCATATGTATCAAAAGCGTTCGGTTCTAACCCGAATCATGCACAAAGATTGTATGAATATAGTTCTAAACATTGGTTATCTTATAGCACTCCCATTCTTTCTTATGGGCGTAGCAAGCGTGGCCTTCCTATATCATGCTTCCTCCCTTATCTACACGATAGTGCGGAAGGTCTCGTTGATACTCTCTCGGAAGTAAATTGGTTGTCAATGTTGGGTGGTGGTGTCGGTATTGGTATCGGCATCCGTAGTGCTGACGATAAATCAGTTGGTGTAATGCCACACTTACGCACCTATGATTCATCATCATTGGCATACAGACAAGGTAGAACACGCAGAGGTTCATATGCGGCTTACCTTGATATCTCCCATCCAGATGTGTTGATGTTCCTTGAGATTCGCAAACCTACTGGTGACCAGAATATGCGATGCTTGAATCTACATCACGGTATCAATATCACCGATGACTTTATGCAATTAGTTGAAGCATCTATGCTTGACCCACACTCTGATGATACATGGGAACTAAAAGACCCAGCATCAGGTGAAGTAAGAGATACCATATCCGCTCGTGAGCTATGGCAACGTATTCTTGAAACTCGTATGTTGACTGGTGAACCATACATTCACTACATTGATACGAGTAATCGTGCTATGCCTGAGTATCAGAAGAAACTTGGTCTAAAGATTCAACAATCAAACCTATGTTCAGAGATTATTCTGCCAACAGATAAAGATAGAACAGCCGTGTGTTGCCTATCATCTGTGAACCTAGAACACTTTGATGAATGGAAGAATGACCCATTGTTCTTACGTGATATGGCTGAGATGCTTGACAATGTATTACAAAACTTTATTGATAACGCACCAGAACCTGTTGCTCGTGCCAAATACTCCGCACAAATGGAAAGAAGTATTGGTGTTGGTGCATTAGGTTTTCATGCCTATCTACAACGAAATGGTCTTGCCTTTGAAGGTGTAATGGCCAAGTCAGCAAACATTCGTATGTTTAAACATATCAGGAATAAATTAAATGAAGCAAACAAAGAATTGGGTAGTGAACGTGGCAGTCCTAGTGATTTGGTTGGTACAGGTCTCCGCTTTGCTCACGTTATGGCTGTGGCCCCAAATGCTAGTTCCAGTATTCTCATGGGTAACACCAGTCCTAGTATTGAGCCTTATCGTGCTAATGCTTACAGACAAGACACCCTCTCAGGATCCTATCTGAATAAGAACAAGTGGTTGGATGTTATCATCAAGGAAAAGGTAACGGATCCTGGTGATTACCAAGATATCTGGTCATCTATTATTGCTAATGATGGTTCTGTTCAACACTTGGATATTCTTGATGATATTCAAAAAGAAGTATTCAAAACTGGTATGGAAATTGACCAACGCTGGGTAGTTGAACACGCTGCTGATAGACAAGAGTTCATTGACCAAGCACAATCACTCAACCTATTCTTCAGGCCTGATGTGAATGTTAAGTATCTTCATGCTTGTCATTTCTTGGCATGGAAGAAAGGTCTTAAAACTTTGTATTACTGCCGTAGTGAGAAATTGGCGAAGGCTGATAAAGTATCAAAGAGAATTGAAAGAGAAGTAATTAAAGAATTAGATATGTCACAAATCGTAACAGGCAACGATTGTTTGGCTTGCGAGGGTTGATATGGCACACATAGTTGCCAATTTACCACCAGTAAAGTGTTTTGTTCGCAAAGAATTTCTATATGACTTTGAGAAAGGTCATGGTGAATTAGTAC
>JACCDW011120666.1_pt1 | contig 17235 bp, 19 predicted proteins | sample 7449781 | NCBI WGS metagenome assembly JACCDW01 (sample SAMN15323449, study PRJNA562643) | freshwater metagenome | isolation source: river surface water | place: USA:Blue River Watershed | collected 2017-08-18
ACCTGCTCTTCTTGAATCACGTAAAAAGCTATTACATGAATACAATATGTTTGGGGTGCTAAAGCGGTTTTATGAAGAAAAGGTTGCTTCAGATATGCATGAAAAATATGTGAATGAAAAACTCCTTCATCCTCCGCAGTATTTTTTTGAAACAGCCATTATTAATAAGCTATTGAAGCAGAAGAATTTTCTTAAACGCTTACGCTATAAAATAATGTACAAACTTAAGCTTATCTCATACTAATAATTAGAAGTGAATTTCATATCCATTTTTTTATTGAAATCTCTTCGTAAAGCGTATCTGCGTTTCTTTGGATTACATGAATCCTCGTTTCCAATTGATCGGTTAGAGGATGCAGAACTTGTTTCAGATGGGATTTATCAATTGTTAGTTTCGGAGTCGGCATGTATGATTGGTCGATTTGGGGCTAATGAGCTAGCTGTTACTGCAAATTATCTGAATATACATGATGCCAAATATTCTTACTTAGGCTATATCAAGGGCGAACAAGCCGCATGGTGGAGAATCAAGTCAACTGTCGATGCGTTACATTTTAACGCAGGTTTTTTCCCTTTAAATTATGAAAAGGTTGATACATTTTGCGAATTGATGTTGGCAGATATCCCTTATCTAGATCTACTTGGATCCTGGTTAAAAGACGAGCAGTACGTTAAAGATATTTTAAAGGAGTGCCAAACAGTAAATCTGGAACTATTGAACCCTTATTTTTCTAAAGTTCCTTGGACCAGAGCACTCAGTGGCAAGAAGGTTTTGGTCATTCATCCTTTTGCTGATACCATTCGCGCTCAATTTAAAAAAAAGGATTTAATCTTTTCCAATGGGATTTTACCAGATTTTCAATTGAAGACAATTAAAGCAGTTCAGAGTATTGCGGGGAGTAAAACCCAGTTTGCAGATTGGTTTGAGGCACTCGAATCGATGAAAGCAGCAATAGATGCTTGTGATTATGATATTTGTTTAATTGGTTGTGGAGCCTATGGATTCCCTTTGGCAGCACATGTTAAAAGAAGTGGAAAGAAAGCGGTTCACTTGGGCGGAAGTTTGCAATTACTTTTTGGTATCAAGGGAAAGCGCTGGGAAAATCCAAATTATAATGAAGTTTATAATTATTCAAATTTGATTAATGAACATTGGGTGTACCCAAGTATAAACGAGAATCCTGATAAATCCTTTTTGGTCGAAAAGGGGTGTTATTGGTAAAAAATTCTAAAATGAAAATACTGTATGATCATCAAACATTTTATCAAAAAATTGGAGGTGTCAGTAGATATTTTACAGAACTATTGATTGAATTAAGAAAAAATCAATGTGAAATATTCCTTAGTTGTTATTTTTCAAATAATTTATACGTCAATAAAGTAAAACGTGTAAAAGCAATTCTTCCAATACTTAATTCCCATAAATTAAGAATGATGATGCAAACCGTTAATAAAATATTAACAATTAGGCTGATAAGAAAAAACAATTTCGATATTTTTCATGCTACTCAATATTCCCCCTATTTTATCAAATATGTTAACCGAAAAACAGTTATTACGATACATGATATGATATCAGAGATTTATAATAACAATTCATTAAATAGCAAGAATAAAAGTATTGTAATTCCAATTGCTGATGCAATTGTTGCGATTAGTCAAAATACAAAAAACGATATTTTGAAATTTTATCCAACTATAAATCCCAATAAAATAGTAGTAATTCATCACGGTGTCAGGCATTTACATTATAAATCACTTACTAATTATTATGGGAATTATATACTTTTTGTGGGACAGCGTGACGGATATAAGAATTTTAGTATTTTTTTTGAAGCCATTAAAAACATTTTGCAAAATGATAAATCTATCAATCTTGTATGTACGGGATCAAAATTTAGTGATTTAGAGTTACGAAAAATTAAAGAAGCCGATATAACCCTTCAATGTTTCTCCATTTCCGCATCTAATGAAGAATTACATTCATTGTATAAGTATGCTAAGGTATTTGTATTTCCTTCCTTATATGAAGGTTTTGGCTTACCAATATTGGAGGCTTTTTCAAATGGTTGTCCAGTTTGTTTAAGTAACACAAGTTGTTTCCCTGAAATAGCACAAGATGCAGCTCTTTATTTTGATCCTTTGAGCGCATCAGATATTAAAAAATGTGTTGAAAGTGTTGTTTACTCTGAGAATATTTCAAATGATTTAGTAATTCGAGGTTATGAAAGAGTTAAGCATTTTTCATGGGAAAAAAGTGCTCAACTTCATTTTGAACTCTATAAGTCATTATTAAATTAAATATGTTTATTTATCTATTTAAAGCCTTAAGGAAAATAATAAGCAGATTAGTAAGACCAATGTATACGCCAGCTGCTAAAATTTTACTTTATTTGAATGGGGTAAAATATCAAAAAAATTTAAAGGTTTCAGGATTTTTAAAAATACATGTAACAAGACGAGGGCGTTTCAAAATAGGAGAAAATAACTCTTTTAATAGCGGGAATTACAATTTGATTGGTCGTCAACAAACTACAATATTTTGGGTCGAAGGGGAATTGTCAATCGGTGATAATGTAGGTATTAGTTCAAGTGCAATTATTTGTAATCAAAAAATTTGTATTGGTAATAATGTTACTATTGGTGGTAATACGGTAATATATGATTCAGACTTTCATAGTCTTGATCCGAAAATAAGGATAAATAAGATAAATGATAAATTATTGGCAAGTAAAAAAGCAGTTATAATTGAGGATAACGTATTTATAGGGTCACATTCTACAATACTTAAAGGTGTTGTAATTGGCGAAAATTCTATAATTGGCGCCTGTTCGGTTGTGACAAAGAATGTCCCATCAAATGAAATTTGGGCTGGTAATCCTGCAAAATATATCAAAGATGTTCTCTATTAACTATAAAAAGTCATTAGATTATTTGTCTTTTGGCTTATTGTTAATTGCTTTAAATTCTCACGGGAATTCATTTGAGTTTGGAAATACATTTTTTTGGTGGGTTGTTAAAGTATTTGTTTTGTTACTTTTTTATATTTTTTGGAGATCGACTTTTTTAAATTCCCAATATTGGACAATAAAGATTTTATTAACTTATACGCTCTTACAAGTTATTCGGGGAGTATTTATTGCAGAAACATATTGGGATTGGAAGAATTTATTTTCGAATTCATTGACGCTAATGTTGCCGATGGCTACTGTTGTCGCCTATAATCCTTTGAATATTCAATATTTATTAAATAGATATATTTATATCGCTGCTCCTTTATTTCTTATACTACAATTTTATTTTGGCAAAGATGAATATGGCTTTTATCTAGCACCGTTTGCTTTTTTATCTTTGTTTATACCTGTAATATCCAAAAGGTGGGTTATTATTATAATTTCAATTTCTTTTTTTGTTATTATATCTGATCTCGGAGCAAGAAGCAATGTAATTAAGTTTGTTTTACCCGTTGTTTTTTCAATGCTACATAATTTTAAATCTTTTTCATCGACTGATAGATTAAAGGTTATTAGGTATATTTTATTAATAATACCATTTATTTTCTTCTACTTAGGGATTTCTGGAACTTTTAATGTTTTTAATCCAACAGGTAATTCTAAGCTTGAAATTGTTGAAAAGAAAAGGGATGCGAATGGCCAACTTGTTGAAGATAATTTGTTGTCTGACACAAGAACATTTTTATATGTGGAAGTCTTGCAGTCAACAAATAAGTTTGATTCGTGGATATTTGGCAGAAGCCCTGCAAGAGGAAATATATCAGATCATTTCGGTGAACTGGATCTAAATAATAGAAATGAAAGAAATGCCAATGAAGTTGGAATTTTAAATTATTTCAACTGGATGGGTATTATTGGAGTTGCTCTAGTATTCATTGTTTATTTACAAGCTACAAAATTGGCTATTTATGATTCAAATAATTTGTTTTCAAAAATCTTAGGTCTTTTTGTCTCATTTAGATGGGTTTATTTTTGGGTTGAAGAGATGACTGTATTTCATATACAAGATGTTTACCTATGGTTTATGATTGGGTTGTGCTACTCTGAAAAATTTAGAAAAATGACAGATAATGAAGTTAAAGTATGGGTTAACAGTATTTTCAAATGAAATTAATTGCAGTATTAATTACTTGCCACAATCGTAAGAATAAAACTTTAGCTTGTTTAGAGGCTTTGTGTTCTCAGTATGGGATGGAAGTTGATTTTAATATTGATGTATTTTTAGTTGATGACGGAAGCTCTGATGGTACTTCAGAGGCTATCCGGTCCAAATTTCCTGAAGTATATATTATAAAAGGAGATGGTAATTTGTACTGGAATAGAGGAATGCATTTAGCTTGGAAAATCGCCGCTGCCGAAAAGGATTTCGATTATTATTTGTGGTTAAATGATGATACCCATCTTTTTCTTATTGCTATTTTTGATTTGTTGAAAATCGCCAATAAGGATTCAATTATTGTAGGAACAACGATAAGTGAAAAAAGCAAAAAAATCACTTATGGTGGTTTTCATAATGGTAGCAGATTAACACCTAGTAATAAGATTATTCATTGTGATTCATTTAATGGAAATATTATTTTAATCCCTAAAAATGTTTTTCATAGAATAGGCAATTTAGACTATCATTTTTCTCATGCTCTTGGAGATCTTGATTATGGTAGAAGAGCTATTAAGCATGGTGTAAAAATATTATTAGGTCCCAGTATTTCTGGTTATTGTGAGTATGAATGGGATACTCCGAGATGGCATTCATATCAGCTTAATTTAATTAAAAGGTTTAAATTATTATATTCTCCTTTGAGTGGTTGTATGCCAGGTGAGCTCTTTTATTTTGATTATCAACATAATGGTTTTATTACAGCAATGTGGCATTTATTTTCAACCCATATTCGGTTGATATTCCCTCAGTTATGGAGTAGAAAAAGCATAATTATTGAAGAATGAGATTTTATAAAATGATTCATGATTTTTTTTGTCATTTATCTGGTATTAACAAGCAAATAGATATAAACTCTGAATGGTTCGGTTCTTCATATGGTGGTTTCTATTTGTATGAGCTTAATCTTAATGAGAATTCGATAATTTATTCTTTTGGTTTAGGTGAAGATATAACCTTTGATTTAGCGGTAATTGAAAAATTTAGATGCAAGGTTTTTGGATTTGATCCTACACCGAAATCTTTGGCTTTTTTAAAAACCCATCAGGAAAAGAATCTAATTATTAGGTCTATCGGAATTAGTAAATTGGAAGGCAGTCAAACTTTTTATCTACCCAAGAACTCTAATTATGTAAGTGGAAGTTTAAAGAAGACTAAGAATTTAAAATCTGAAATTAATGTTCTATTCGACACCTTCGAAAATATCGTTCAGTCTAATAATCATACAAGTATAGATATTTTAAAAATGGATATCGAGGGAACTGAATTTGATATAATTCCTGAAATTGTATGCTCTAAAATTCCGGTAAAACAACTTTTAATAGAGTTTCATCCACGCTTTTTTTGGAATGGATATTATAAGCTTTACAAGGTAGTTAAATTGCTGAGAGCAAATGGATATAAATGCTATGCCATTTCTAAATCGTTTAACGAAGTTTCATTTATCAAGGAATGACCTCTAGACAAAATTTGTCACCGATAGTAATCTTTTGTTTTAGAAGATTACATACTTTGGTACAGGTGATAGACTCCTTGAAAGCAAATAAATTAGCAGCGTTAAGTGATTTAATCGTTTATTCTGATGGTTATGATAATATCCTCATAGAAAAGGAGGTAATTGCAGTAAGACAATATTTAATTCAAATTTCAGGTTTTAAATCAGTCCGAATTATTAATTCGGAAAAAAACCTTGGACTAGCAAACTCTATAATTAAGGGTGTTTCAGAGGTTTTATCTACTTACCAAAGTTGTATTATATTGGAAGATGACCTCGTTGTAAGTTCTAATTTTCTTGATTTTATGAATCAAGGTCTAAGTTATTATCAAAATAACAATCATGTTATTTCTATTTGTGGTTATTCTCCATTAATAAAATCAAACGAGGATATTTATTTTACCCATAGGTCGTCTTCCTGGGGTTGGGCAACTTGGTCTGATCGATGGGAGAGCGTAGATTGGGAATGTAAATCTTATCAGACATTTAAGTTTAATTTATTTCAGAATTTTCGATTTAATAAAATGGGATCTGATCTTTCTTGGATGCTTTGGAAACAAATGCATGGTCAAATTAATTCTTGGGCAATACGTTTTTGTTTTCATCAATATTTGTTAAATAAATATAGTGTTCATCCAGTTATTTCTAAAGTTCAAAATATTGGTATTGGAGATATAAATGCTACAAATACGTTAATAAAAACTAATCGATATGAAACAAATGTCGATATGAGTATAAATATTAAATTTAGATTTATAGAAAATCCATATATTGAAAGGAATATAATTCGACAATTCATCAAACCTTATTCTTTAGTAGAAAGATTAAGTAACAAATTTTAAGGTGGGGCAAAGTAAGGTTTTATTTTTAATACATCTTCCTCCGCCGGTACATGGGTCATCTCTTTTAGGTATTCAGGTATATAATAGTGAAATTATTCATCAATCATTTGAAGCTAAATTCATTAATTTACTATTATCGACGAATATAAATTCAACAGGAAACTTTGGATTAAGAAAGCTCTGGAAATCATTAATAATTATATCTAAATTATTATTTGAATTAATTTTTCACTTTCCCCAAATCTGTTATTTCGCGCTTTCCGCTTCAGGCTTTGCATTAATACGAGATTTGATTTTAATTACCATATTGAAATTATTTAATGTGCCCATTGTATTTCATCTACATAATAAAGGGGTTTCGATGCATGGTAAGAATTGGCTTAATCATATAATGTATAAGTTCATTTTCAATAAAAGTAAAATCATTTTATTGTCAACTTATTTATATAATGATATTGAAAAATATGTTCAGAAAGATCAAATTCATATCTGTCCAAATGGAGTGCCAGATGTAAATATTTTTCCTGTTGTAAAAGTTAAACCTACTCTTCTTTTTCTATCAAATTATATTCGTTCTAAAGGAGTTTTAGATCTGATAGAAGCTACACAGATTCTTGAATCTCGTGGTGTCAAGTTTCAGTTTAATTTAGTAGGGAGTGATGGGGATATATCAAGAGGAGAATTAGAAGAGATAATTTCGAAAAAAGGGCTTCGTTCTAAACTCTCTGTGATGGGCCCCCAATATGGAAATTCGAAAATTGATGAATTCGCCAATGCGTCAATTTTTGTATTACCTACGTATTATGGCAATGAATGTTTTCCATTAGTATTATTAGAAGCCATGCAAGCTCAGCTTCCTATTATTTCCACCTTCGAAGGTGGCATTCCTGATATTGTAGAGGATGGGGTAACTGGTTTTTTGGTCCCTCAGCGAGATATTATGGCCTTGGCTGATCGCATGGAGCAATTGATTCTGAATCCTGAATTATGTCAACAAATGGGGGCGGCTGGTCGGAAACGTTACGAGGAATTATTTACAGCTGAAATATTTGAAAATCGAATTACTGAGATTTTGCAAGAAGTAAGTCTAAAATACACCTAATCATCCACACCATTTTCTCTTATACCTTCTCCACACAAAACTTAAACCACACGGTCTTTGAGTTAATGCGGAGAGCTCGCTTGCAGATTTCCACCATGGTTTGCCTAAGTAATGTGCACATGCTCATGGAGGCCAAAGGTGATCCGGAATTTAGTCAAATATTTCGAAATGCAGATTTACGCCTGTTGGATGGTATGCCACTCGTTTGGTCCTATAAGTTTTTTTATGGTTATCGGCCTGAACGCATCGCTGGGAAACATTTGATGCAAGCTTTACTCAAGCATGCATCTAATGAGGATGTTTCAGTATTCTTTTATGGTAGTACCTCGGAAAAATTGGACATCGCTATATGGTATTTGGCAAATCATTTTCCTGATTTGAAAATAGCTGGTCATTATTCGCCACCTTTTCGATCGCTGACTTCTGAAGAGTACCAACAACATGCAGAAATTATACAGGAATCAGGTGCGTCTATCGTCTTCGTTGCATTGGGTTGTCCCAAACAAGAACGCTGGATGCATGCGATGAAGGGAAGAATACCAGCCGTTATGTTAGGGGTTGGGATTGCGTTGGAAGTGCTGACGGGCCAACAAAAATCCACACCCACCTGGATGGAAAATGCGGGACTGGAATGGCTATTTAGATTCTATAAGGAACCACGTCGACTGGCGAAGAGATATCTAATTACTAATTCTCGATTTATATGGATGTTTTTAAAATATTCTATTATCAAATTATATTATTCTAAATCTAAATAATATGTCTTTTTTCAATCCTAGTGACGTAAATTCTTTTAATCAAGGTTTCCGGAAAAAACGTTTTAATTTTTTTATAAATCTTCTTAGAGGTAATTACAAAAACAAGAAAATAAATATTCTCGATATTGGAGGTACGCAATCTTATTGGTTAAATATGGGCTTACCAGATGACCTGGATATTCATGTGCTTTTATTGAATTTACATTTGGAAAGTGTAACAGATCCAAGATTCACAAGTATCGTAGGCGATGCTACAAATTTGAAAGAATTTGCTAATGATTCATTTGATGTTGTTTATAGTAATTCTGTTATCGAACACTTATTTTCTTGGGAAAACCAGGTTAAAATGGCTGAAGAAGTTAAACGAGTTGGTAAATGTTATTTTGTTCAAACTCCTAATTATTATTTCCCCATAGAGCCACATTGGCTATTCCCATTTTTTCAGTTTTTACCTCGATTTATTAAGATTCATCTGACAAATAACTTCTCATTAGGTCACTATAAAAAAACTCAAAACCTTGAGCAGGCTATTCAACGTGTTGAAGAAGTTAAATTATTGACTTCAAAGGAAATGAAACATTTATTTCAAGATGGTAATCTTTATCAAGAACGATTTTTGGGTTTAGTTAAATCAATCTCGCAATACCGTTTTATCGGCTAAACATGTTCTCCTGGCTTCATCGTAAAAAAGAACCTATTTCACTTGTTCCCTGGGGAATCCACGTGGATATCCACAATCACGTCCTTCCAGGCATCGATGACGGGGCACAAGACTTGAAGCAAAGTGCCTCTTTGTTGAAGAGTTTAGCTGACTTAGGTTTTCAAGATATCATCGCGACACCACATACCGCTGCGGGTCTTTACCTGAATAGTCCTGCTAGTATTTCGGAAGCTTTTGATGCGGTTCAAGTTTCATCAATTCCAGAAAAGATAAATCTGAAAGGATTCGCTTCTGAATACATGTTGGACGATTATTTTGATCGCTTAATTCCCTCGGGATTATTGTGTTTGCCTAACCGAGCTAATCATCGTTATGTGTTGGTCGAGTTCCCTTACATGGATCTGCCCTATCACTGGCATGATTCCTTGTTTGCCTTACGAAAAGCAGGCTATATCCCTATTTTGGCACATCCGGAACGTTATGCTTATATCAAACCGAGTGAAATGTTAAGTCGATTTAGAAATACCGGGATTTTGTTCCAGTTGAATTTACTTTCCCTGGGAGGTTATTATGGGAAAGAAGTTATGAATGTAGCTCAATTATATCTGCGCGAAGGTTTATACGACTTTGCGGGTTCAGATGTACATCATGCAAATCACATCACGGGTTTGCAAAGAATGGCTACTGATCCTATTGTTTCTCAGCTAATTGCAGATTATCCATTTAAAAATAACCAAACTTTTTTACAATAAGCATGCGGATTTCAGAACGACTGGTGATATGTTTTTTCTTGATCATTTGTGATTTCAGTGCATTTTTTGTGACCTATCAGTTAATTGATTGGATGCAAGTTTCATTTCCTATGCTTGGACTTCGTTTTTTAGATACGCATAATGTCTGGATTAATACAAGCATTTGGCTCGCTGTTGCTTTTTACCTAGGTGTTTATCAAGCTTACGTGAACTACTCATTCGATGTAATGTTACGGCAAACGTGGCGGGCTCTAATCTGCCAACAAGTCATTGTTGCTATCCTGCTGTTTATTAATACTGGAAGTTTCTATATCGAAGAAGTGATTTTAGTCAAAATTGGTCTTTTATTCTTCTTTATATTTTTAATGAGATATGTATTTATTTGGATTGATTATCGATTAGAAAATCGATCTAATCATTTTAATCGTATCGGAATATTTGGGCTAAATCAATCCGCAATCCGCTTGGCCCGTACCATTGAATTAAAGTATCATGGGAACAAATTTGCTGGAATTATCAACGAAGCAGATGTACTTCGATTCGGATATGATCAGGTAAATCCAACCGAGCAAATTATTAACGCCATGTATTATGCTAAAAAAGATAATATTCGCGAATTGTTTATTTGCTTTCCATCACATCTATTGCCAGATCTTAACTTCTTATTTAAGGAGGCAGAGAAGTCGTTTATTCGTCTTAACATTATTCCCTCTGCACTTGAACATCGGGATTACCCATACAGCTTAAGTTCTTCTTTCAGTATTCGATATTTTTCAAATAGGAAAAAGCCTTTGGATGAATTTATAAATCGATTTTTCAAACGGGTATTTGATGTTGTCTTTAGTGTACTTGTCATTTTATTTATTTTAAGTTGGCTCTATCCATTATTAGCAATCATAATCAAAGTTCAGAGCAAAGGTCCTGTTTTGTTTAAACAAAAAAGAACAGGCCGGTCAAATGAAGTTTTTTGGTGTTACAAGTTTCGTAGTATGTACGTAAATAACCTGCAGGATGAAAAACAAGCTGTAAAAGAAGATAATCGATTGACGCCGATTGGTCGATTTATTCGGAAGACAAGTATAGATGAATTTCCGCAGTTCTGGAATGTGCTAATAGGCGATATGAGTGTGGTGGGACCAAGGCCACATATGTTATACCATACGACTCAATATCAAAAATTAGCAGAAGGTTTTGCTTTTCGACACTTTGTGAAGCCAGGGATTACGGGACTTGCCCAAGTAAGTGGTTTTCGAGGTGAAATAAAACATATAGAGATACTTCAAGCTCGAATCAATAAAGACATAGAATACATCGAAACCTGGGGTCTAATCCAAGATATAAAAATTTGTTTTTTAACCATCTACTTCTTGATTGTAGGAGATGAGCACGCCTATTAATTGTTCTAAATTTATAAAGTATGATGTACATATATTTCTTCTCAGGGCTCATTTTTGGAGTATCCTTTGTTTCCTTTTTACTTATAAAGGAATTATATGTTCAAAATAAGAAAATTACGGTTCAAGCTAACCAGATTGAACGATTGGAAAAATTGAATCAAATGTTGGCTACGCAAATTTCAGAAGATCGTGTCTATGGTCAAAAGAAAAAAACAGTAGATACAAAGTAATGGTCTTACTGATTTTAACATTTTGGATGACCTCATTTAAGGATACCTTGAAGCAGGTAGAGATTGAGGCAAAAGTATTATCTTCTGATGTGGGGGCTACGCCATTTTGGTTGCGTAGTTTACAATATGGTTCTGTTCCCTTGGAAGGTCCAGCGATCGGAGTTCGCATGAAAGCAGATCGTCATTATTTATTTCGGAAAACCTGGGATTGGCGTTATAGTTTTGAAGGCACCGCTTGGGCAGGTAAACGAAGTGATGTGTTTTTAACAGAAGCATTTGTTAGTGGAAGGTGGAAAAAATGGGAACTTTGGGCGGGGCGGAAAAAAGAAGTTTATGGATTGGGGGATACGACACTTAGTTCTGGATTTTATGCATGGTCTGGCAATGCACTGCCGCTACCAAAAATTCAATTAAGTACCCGCGATTATTTACCGCTTTTCAATCGATGGATTGGTGTGCAAATGTCATATGCACATGGTTGGTTTGACAATACAGGGGTCCTGAAAGACGCTTTTTTGCATCAAAAATCACTTTATGGAAGGTTGGGACGGCCTGACTCACGCCTTCAATTATTTGGTGGATTAAATCATCAGGTTCATTGGGGGGGGGAGCGCAATGTAAAGTCCACAGTCAAGCGCGTAATTAATTATTACCCCTCAAGTCTAAAAGCTTATTTCTACGTGGTAACCTTATTAAAAAATCGTAACTGGGTTAAAGTTGACCAAAATACAACCTCAGATGATGCAGAAAATCAATATGGCAATCATTTAGGGTCAATTGATATAGCAGCAAAGTATCGCACGCGATGGGGCAATGTATTGGCATATCGACAAACAGCCTATGAACAAGGGGCTGTTTTTAATCTATCTCCTGCTAATGATGGTTTAACGGGTCTGTCTATACAGCTAAAGGGGTTACATTTTATTGAAGGTCTCGTTTTAGAGCATTTGTATACAGGGAATCAAGGCTCTTATCAATCTGGCTTGGCTAAATTTCTTAATTTGAAAGATTCGCATAAAGGAGAGCTTATTGATTATATGTACAACGGGGCGCGTGCTTCCGGTTGGCGTTATTTGAAAGATGAAATAGGTACACCATTAATCTTGATGGATTCAAAAAGCACATTGGGTGTTGGAGAGAAGTTTACATATAATGCGGTGAATGCTATTTACATAGGGGTTCAAGGGCATATTACATCAAATATCCAGTGGCAGTTTCGAGGTTCAAGGACTTTAAGTTATCGAATTCAGAAGCCTGTATCAAATACTCAATTTATTCAAAATTCAATGAGTTTAAGGCTAATTAAGATTCAACAAGACTGGTTACATTATCAGTTGGCTGTAGGATATGATCAGGGTGAGCGTTTAGATGGTAGTTTGGGTTTTCAATTTAGCGCCAAATTACTTTTTCTCTAGACTTAACTATGTTAAATAGGTTATCACCTAGAATATGTTTAGCAATCTGTTATTTTAGATTTATATTTATTAGAACTAGTTATTAAATACAAAGCCTACTGGGATTCTGGTAGGTTTTTTTATTTCAATTTAATTTGTTTTTAAATGAAATTTAGCAAAATAGCTTACTTAGGTTTATTGAATCAATACTCAAAAGAGACATTTATGCAACTTTTACCTGATTACGAATTTACTGTGTTATCACGAGACGCAAAATCGGAAATAATTCGTTGTTTCGGAGATCAAACGATTTTAGATATTAGCTATGATTTACAAGGTAATTTTAGGCAAATTGTTCGAGAAGAATGGCTTGATAAAGGAATCCTTTATCATTATAAAAGGCGCGAATAAATTGACTGAAATGAAACCTGCGATAGTTTTCGTTTATAGAGAAAATTTTAAAGAAGATAGTGAACTTTTAATTCAATTATTGAATCTAATTAATAGAGAAGAATATGATGTGTATTTTGAGTCAATAGATACCACTGATTGGGAAATAAAGTCATCTATAATATTTGAAGGATTAAAAATTTTGTTGAAAAATACATTGATTTGGTGCTGTCTAAAGGCTTTTTATCATTCATATTTAAATACTCCCCAAAAATCAATTGATAAACGTGCAAAAAAAATCGTAAAGTTTTTAAGTGGGTTTTCACCTACTACTGAGATTACTTTGATCTCGCGCTCTGCTGGAGGTATTGTTTGCGCTCATGTATGTAAACGTTTAAAAATTAAACAAGTTATTTGTTTAGGCTACCCTTTTTTTCATCCTAATTTAGGAGAACAAACCTATCGAACTAAACCACTTTTAAATTTGAACACTCAATTTACGATATTTCAAGGACGGCATGATGTTTATGGAGGTGCTAACTTAAAATTACGTGCTGATTATTTTTCAAAGGTCAAAATTTACTTTTTAGAAACGAATCACGATTTTGAAATGGATTACAATGCCTGGAATGAATTTCAAGACTTATTTATTAAACAGCTATAAATTCCCTTTCACATTTCGTGAATTTAAGTTTTGATTTAATTAAAAAGCCTCCTAGATTCCTCTAAGAGGCTATAGTTATAGTTTAACCTACCTTAAAATGGTGGTAGGGATACCATTTGCTCCCGATGCAGTAGAGTATTTTATGTTTGTTATCTTTTACGATAGCGTCGATATACACCTTAGTACCTTTGGGAAGATTACCGATCTCACGAGTTACCTCTGCACGTATCGGTGTGTAGAGTTCAAGGATGACTCCCTTCGGCGTAATTACTAGCAGTACATTGGGATGGAGAAACTCGACTTTCTGTTTCTTCATATCCTCAATTCAAGTACCAATTAGTACTACCCCCTGCGAGACCTTTTTGAAGCTGGTGCGTAAACTCAAATGCATTAATGCTTCGTTCTAGGAAGTTATCCACGTAACTTGACTTGTTTGCACCCGTAAACAGATTGTACATTCTCCAAAGGTTAATATCCCCATTCTCATTTCGACAGAAGCTCTTGTCTTGGAAGTAATCCTTTGCAACAGAACCTAGCTGTGTATCTGTATATAAAAGAGGAGGTATTTCTTTCTTGATGTCATTTGGCAGGTAATTATACAAGCGAGCACGTCCTAACACCTGAGCAAATTGAGCCTCTGTTAAGTTATGCTCTGTTAAGCGCCGCATCGCTGTTAGGTGTTGCTCTGGGTTGTAGAAGCTGATCATATTCATAATAGCATCCATTAGTTCTCCTTGACTTCTAACCATAAGTTTTACCTGTGCGCCGTCTGACCAAACACAAAGGTTACTGCACACCTTGACCGAGAACCCAATGAAGATCTTGAAGTGCTCCGAAGATCCTTTCTTGCTGTTTAACTTATCATCCCCGTAGCACTTAACTCCACCTATGTTTAGACTTAGCGTCTGTCCATCAATAGTACGTTGTATGCTGGGTATCTCGAAAACAAACATTGCTCTCTCGTAATAGATGGTCTTTTCGTGATCTTCTAGCTGATTAGCTGGTTTATAACGTGCTTCAGGTATTCTTCCTTTGATCGGATGCGAGACACGTATACTGGGAGAGAGAATATCTTCTCCTTTGAAGCAATGGTTAATCACGTCGTATGTTGTCTGAATGAAATCTCCGTGACTTATCAAGGGTTCATTATCCTTGCTAAACACGGGTATGATGTGCTGACTTTGAATCTCTTGTAGATTAACTTCTATGGTGTTTGCACCAATAAATGCTGAGCTACTCGATACGATCTCTTGATCATCTATTTCAATATAAGAGGCGTATTCTTCCACCTCTATTGATGGATTAACTATTAAATGGTTGTTCATTTGGAATGGGGTTTAGATTACCTTGTAAGGCACGATTTTTAGCTTGTCTTAGCTCTTGCTTTCTCTTCTCATAATAAGGCAATAGCAGGTCATTAAACTGGGCAAATTGGTTGTACAAACCCAGTAGTTCCATGATAGATGATGCATTGTTAACACGATCTTTGACATATTCAATTTGAGGTTCTAATTCCTCCATACACCATGTAGAAATGATATTTCCTGTGGTAGCGTTTAAGCGATGTTCGGGTTTACCAAAGAACAATCCTGTACGATCTTTACTAGCGTGTGCAAGGTTCTTGTTGTCTAAATCAAACACGAGCGTGAACTCGTAATCCAATCCATCACGCTGCACAGATTTTAGTCCTACCTTTTCAGGAATGGTTTTGCCATTCTTCTCTGTTAGCACGTAGTCCTGTTTGGTTCGTATCGTAGCAATGATGTGAACTGGTGCTTGCAGGATCTTCTGGACAAAAGCATTGTGCCGAGGTGTTACCTTGTTCCAATTAGTAAACGAGTTACCAGAAAGTGAACCGTGGTAATCAAGTAGATTTTCCCATTCATGCGTGATTGAATCGATGATAACCACCTCGATACCTGATGCAACACAGAAATCAATGGCTTCTATGTACTTCTCAGGTTCGAAGGGAGCTGAAATACCTAACACCTTGTATCCGCCTAAATGAGCGTATAGATGAGATGAATCATTCTCTGTATCTATGACAGCCACCTTTTCCCAAGATTGAGATAGTCCGTGAGCAACAAGCAAGGCAGAATATGTCTTACCACTACCACTATGGCCTTGAATAGCCATTTTGATTTTAGCCCTTTTTCGTTGGGCAGTCTGTAATTCCATAACATATATGTTTTGAATAAATGAAAAAAGGGCACAAATTTCTCCGTGCCCCTCAAAGCGAATAATTAAATTGGTTAGCTCTTAAGCAGTTTGATAATTAAGTTGGTTATTTCCTTCCTTAACGATTTCAATCTGCGATTCACCTAATAACTCAAGGCTACCCTTAGGTCTGTAGGCATACGAATGAGCTAATGTCAAGATCTCTCCTGTGTTGGGGTTTGTGTACTCATAAGCAGGAACCTCTACACGAACAATATCTCCTTCAATCTGTGAGCCAATCATTCGTTTGGCGACTTCCACATTAAATGTTGATGGAATGCGACACTTTCGTGAGGTGGCGTAAAAGTTCCCAGTATTCTGGGATTGAACAAGCTCTAGTCCTCCTGATAGTTCAAGAAGGACAAATGTTTGGCCACTCGTCGAGTTGACCTTTTCCATGTAATCTGATACAATTACCATAGCGTTAAATGTTTAAAATGATTAATTGCTAGGTCAGAATTGACCCAGGGGGAGACACCCGCCTGCCCAAGTCTTGGGAGGGGTTGCAGTTTGAAGTACCTTATGAGAGGAGGTATGTAGAAAATTTTGAGTATTTGAAAATTTTCAATTTACCCAAGAGTTAAAAATAAGTTATTGCTATATATTTATTGTTGAATGCAAAGATTGATCGAGTAGCAAAATATGCAATATATTGCCGATTTCGTATTGGACAGTGTGTGATCACACATTGTGAATTTGAGTATTCTAACAAAAAAGAACCAAATGAGCAGAAATGTACATTTGGTAAAGTAAGCAAGAGAATCTTTACCTATTTCTATACCTTAAAAACAAAAAAGCCTGCAACTGACTGAGTTGCAGGCCATTAGCTAGAGCTAATGTAGTCCGTACGGGAATCGAACCCGTGTTTCATCCGTGAAAGGGACGTGTCCTAACCCCTAGACGAACGGACCATTATTTATTTTGGTGGCACAAAGGTAGAGTTTTCCCGTTTAAATCCAAACTACCACTTCAAAAAAAGCGTATTTTTTTGTAATTAAATTTCGCTATTTTAGCCTTATCATTGAAACTGAACCCCTTATGGCCAACGTAAAACCGTATTCCCGCTTGACCGATTTTGATATTGCTTTATTCCTAAATGGCAAGCATACACGGCTTTACGAAAAACTGGGTGCCTTTGAAATCGAACACGAAGGAGAAATAGG
>JACCDW010899340.1_pt1 | contig 17229 bp, 17 predicted proteins | sample 7449781 | NCBI WGS metagenome assembly JACCDW01 (sample SAMN15323449, study PRJNA562643) | freshwater metagenome | isolation source: river surface water | place: USA:Blue River Watershed | collected 2017-08-18
GCTGGCGGCCGCCGGCACCAAATGGAACTTTTTGCCCTTCAAACCGGGATTGGTGGGCGGCCACTGCATAGGCGTAGACCCCTATTATTTGGCCCACAAAGCCCAAGCCGTGGGCTACTACCCCCAGGTCATCCTCTCCGGACGGCGGGTGAACGACTCCATGGGGATTTTTGTGGCCAGCAAGGTGGTGAAACTCATGATCGAAAAAGGGCACCCCATCAAAGGCGCACGCGTCCTGCTCTTGGGACTGACCTTCAAAGAAAACTGCCCGGACCTCCGCAACACCCGCGTGGTGGACATTGTGCACGAGTTGCAGCAATACGGCATTGCGGTGGATGTGCACGACCCCTGGGCCGATGCCGCAGAAGCCCAACACGAACTGGGGATTTCCCTGGTGCCCCAAGCGGATTTGGACCGCTACCAAGCGGTGGTATTGGCGGTTTCCCACGACTGCTTCCGGGAATTGCCCCTGAACAACCCCCAACGCTCCTACGTACTCTACGACACCAAGGCCTTTTTGCCCAAGGACGCGGTGGACGGGCGGTTGTAAAATGGGGATGTAAATACTGCACTGCTATGACCCCTATGTATCCCGACATCGCTTCCTTTCCCCGCTCGTTTGCGGTTACCGACGTCAATCTCCAACGGCCGTGGGGAGGGTACTGGTGCATTGACCCGACGGACCTGCCCCCCTTTGTGCACACCTATTTCAGCGAAAAAGCGGACGAGCTGCACCCGAAGCGCGCGTCCCTTCCATTGAGCCCCAAAATCCTCTTTGTCCTGCCCCAAAAACGACTGTCTTGGCAGTACCACCACCGCCGGTCCGAGTGGTGGAAGGTGGTCCAAGGGCCCATTGGCATTGTGCGCAGCACCTCGGACGAAGAGGGACCCCTGCACATCCTGCAAACCGGTACCTTGGTGGAATTCCAAGCCGGGGAACGCCACCGGTTGGTGGGATTGGACCAGCTGGGGATTGTGGCCGAATTGTGGCAGCACCTGGACCCTGCCCATCCGTCCGACGAAGAAGACATTGTCCGGTTGCAAGACGACTTTGGACGTTAACCCATGAACCCTCCCCTCCCCAAATCCCTTTCCGACGTCTGGTGCCTGTCCGTACCCGGTAGCTGGGTGTTTTTGGAGGGCCCCCTGGCGGAAGTCCGCATGCAAGACGCGGTCAAAGCCGTGGAAGCCAGCGGTACGCGGGTGCTGGTGGCCCACCTGGAACCGGCAACCGATGCCGAGCGCATCCGCATCCACATCCGCGTAGAAGCCACCAACCCCACCGAGGCCGCGGAATCTGCCCGCCGCATGGGCTGGGAAGTGGTGGGCACCTTCCCCCCGGTAGACGAGGACCCCGAAGTCCAAGCAGCCCGCGACCACCTGCGCCACTACCTCAGCCTTTAACCGACCCCCGTCGGCCTGCTGCGCCAAACTTTCCTACCTTCGCCCCATGATTGCCCTCTACGGACGTCGACTCCCCGAAGAATCCCTTCCCTACGTGGAAGAAATGCTCAATGTCCTGTCCCGGGGCGGCGAAGCCCTTTGCCTGTACCGCGGCCTCCAAGACCGCGCCAACAACCAGTGGAACACCGGCTGGAACTTCCCCACCTTCAAAACCCCGGCCGAACTCCAAGCCCAAAACCCCACCCTCGTCCTGTGCTTGGGCGGGGACGGCACCATGCTGGACGCCAGCACCCTCGTGGGCCGCAGCGGCATCCCCCTTTTGGGCATCAACGTCGGCCGCCTGGGCTTCCTGGCCTCCGTCCCCCGTGCCGAAGCGGCCGACACCCTGGAAGCCGTATTGCGGGGCGAATACACCGTGGAGGAACGCAACCTCCTCCAAGCCGAAACCCGCGGCGGCGGCCTCACCTTAGACCCCAACTTCGCCCTCAACGAACTGGCCGTCTCCCGCAAGGGCACCACCAGCATGATCTCCGTCCACGTCCACCTCAACGACGCCTTCCTCAACACCTACTGGGCCGACGGGCTCGTCATCGCCACCCCCACCGGCTCCACCGGTTACAACCTCTCCTGCGGCGGCCCCATCCTCATCCCCGGGTCCGACAACTTCATCATCACCCCCATTGCCCCGCACAACCTCACCGTGCGCCCCATCGTCATCCCCAACACAGACACCATCACCCTCCGCATCGAAGCCCGCGAAGAAAGCTACCTGGCCTCTCTGGACTCCCGCGTCTACTCCCTCGACGTCTCCACCGAAATCATCCTGCGCCGCGCCGACTTCAAACTCCGCCTGGTCCGCACCCTCACCAACGACTTTGCCACCACCCTCCGCAACAAACTGCTCTGGGGGTTGGACCGAAGGAATTAAAAAGGCGGGAGTGGCCCGGGCTTCTTGCAACCCAAGCAGGGCCAAAAACCACAAATAGGGGAGCGCAAGCCTGAAAATCGTACAAAAAGTAATATTTTCACGCAAACGTTTATTTAAACGGGTGCAATAGCGAATACTATCCCCACATTTCGGATATTTGTGTGAAATATTCACGCAATGCTCATTAGGTTCCAAGTTTTCAACCTCTTATCGTTCGGCACTACCGTGGAGTTCAACACCCTTGCGGGTCGCTCCTCCCGCTTGGCGCACCACGTACGCCCGTGCAACGGATGTAAACTCGTGCGGCAAACCGCACTGTACGGCCCCAACGGTGCCGGAAAAAGCAACCTCATCAAAAGCATCGCCTACCTGCAAACCTTCGTTCGCGACGGATCACTCCCGGCCGGATGGATTGCCAACAGTTTCAAATTGAGCCCCAAAACGAACAGCCGTTCCGGAATGGGTATCGAATTTTGCGTCGGTCAAAACACCTTTTGGTACACCGTCGCCGCGCAAAACGGCCTGGTGGTCCACGAAGAACTTCAAAGTACCGGCGCAGGGAAAAACCCAGACCTCCACATCTTTCGCAGATCCGACGACGGCCAAACCAACAGCCGTCCCCTCTTGGAATTCTCGAAGGAATGGACCAAACACCCGGATTGGAAACCCCTCCTGAAATACGCCATTGAGGAGCATTTAGACCGAAACGAGTCCCTCCTGCACTTCTTCCTCAACCGCCACGAACCGCAATTTGGGCCTTGCGCGGAAGCCGCCCAATGGCTGGTGCGCAACCTCGTCCTGGTGGGCCCCAACAGCCGGCCCAATCAACTGCCCCTTCTACTGGAGCGCAACCCAGCCTTTGCCCAATTCGCAAACGACATCTTCCGCAACAGCGGCACCGGAATTGAACGCATTTCCGTTCAAACCTCACGCCTAGAAGACTACTTTGGCCAAGACAACCCGGACAATACCAACCGGTACACCGCTCAACTACTGGCCCACCCCCAAGCCGTACTGGAACTGCCGTCGGCCACCGAAAAGGTCCTCGCCCTCGTGGAAGACGACCAGCCCGTGACCAAAAGACTCCTCTACCACCACACCACAAACACACCCGAAACCGTCGCGTTCAACGCACCGGAGGAATCCGACGGAACGCGCCGGCTCACCGAACTCCTTCCAGCCTTTTTTACCGCGCTCAACGAACCCACCGTCTTTCTTCTAGACGAAATCGAACGCAGCATGCACCCCACTCTCATCCGCGTTCTGTTGGAAAAATACGCGTCGGAAAGCAAAGCCCTCGGCCAAATCATCTACACCACCCACGAAACCCACTTACTGGACCAAGATCTGCTTCGGCCCGACGAAATTTGGTTTGTTGAAAAATCCCAAAACGGCGAAACCCGCCTGCATTCCCTCAACGATTTCAAGTTCCACCACACCCTCGACGTCCGAAAAGGCTACCTCCACGGCCGCTTTGGCGCCATACCCTCCCTCACCTCTCTCAAAAATCAAAATTGGAATCACCATGTGGTTGAATCGTGAGTACAAAAAGAAAAAAGCGCACCGAGACGCTACGTTATTCCTGATTTACTGCGAAGGCGCCAAACGCGAAGCACAGTATTTTAAGTATTTCGAGGGCCGTTCCTCGCAAATACAAATAGAAATAAACACCAATCCCAGCCAATCAGCCCCTAAAGCGCTCTTGCAACGTGCGTTGGAACGAAAAAAGCAAAAGGCCATCCGGCCCAATGATTCCGTTTGGTTTGTTGTGGATACCGATCGGTGGGGCGCACAGTTGCGCGAACTGCACCAAGAATGCAGCACCCGTAAAAATTGGTCGGTTGCCCAAAGCAACCCATGCTTTGAGGTATGGCTAGCCCGCCATTTTTCAAAACAAGCACCTCGAAACAACGAAGAACGATGTTCCGCCTGGAAAGCATACACCGCCTCCCTCACTTCCGGTGGATTTGACTCCAAGCGGCATCCCCAATTCCTTCTGACCGCGATTTCCAATGCCAAAAACAACGCACAACGCACCGGGTTTGAACCGCACGTTGGCAACACAGACTTGTGGAAATTGGGGGAAGCGTTGGCCCTAAAACTGCAAACAGAAGATGGACTTACTTTGGGTTAAATTCCGGAGCCCGCTCGCTCTGTTAACCCACTATTCAGGGTACCTCAACAGCAATCCGAAAGAACGCAAACCCCTGAGGGCATGAATACAACAGGCTAACCTACTCCTCCAAAGCCAGGGAACGAGTAACCCAAGATTCCAACAAAAAAAAGGGCGGGGGGAACTCCACCCCGATCTGGCCGCGGGCGCAAGCGGGTGGGGGCTGGTTTACGCTCATTGCGGATGCCCAAACACCCCAAAATTTCACAAAGTGTAAAGTAAAACGCTCACATTTTGTAAAGTGAAACGTCCACATTTTGTAAAGTGAAAAAATAACAGCTTGTTTTTTAGTCTATTACGACTTCAATGCACCGCCATCGAAATGGCGTGCTAAAAACGGCACAGAAACCCTAGTCGGCCCATTCATTTGCCCTCCCCAAGGGCCCAGAGCCTCATGCCCGTACCACCGAAAAGGTCCATGTAAAAGCCACCCCCTACTCCCGGTCGGGCCACACAAAAACGCTACCTTTGTACGTTATGTTCAGGATGAACGAATTGACCCAAAAAATCACGTGGATCGCGGTCTGCGGCCTGCTTTTGAGCAGTCCCAGCCCCATTTGGGCCCAGGCCACCCACGAATTCGGCCTAAGCGCCGCAGGAACCACCTTCACCGGCGATGTAGGCCCCTACGGACTCTACGCCCCGCAACGGATGGCCTTTGGCGCTTACTACCGCGTCCAAGCCCACCCCCACTACGCCTTCCGCGCCGTCTACCAACAGGGCCAATTGTACGCCCACGACGCGAACAGCGCTTGGACCGAACGCCAAAACCGCAACAGCCACTTCCGCAGCCCGTTTTGGGAAGCGTCGGCCCAGGTAGAGATTGACTACGTGCCCCAACGCCTGCGCACCAGCAAAGGGCAAACCACCCTCTACCTCTTTGGAGGCGCGGGAATAATGGGATTCAATCCCCAGGCCGAGTACCACGGCGTCTGGACCGACCTTCAGCCCCTGGGCACCGAAGGTCAAGGCACCCCCCTCTCTAACGCCGCCCCCTACGCCCGCACCGCCGCCATCCTGCCCGTGGGCATGGGCGTGCGCTACCGCCTGGGCGACCTCCTCACCGTGGGAGCCGAAGCCGGCTGGCGCATCACCAGCACGGACTATCTGGACGACGTCTCCGGCCTGTACACCGACTCCAAGGCCCTCGCCACCTACAACGGAGCCGCCGCCGCGGCCCTGTCCGACCCTTCCCTGGTTCCTTCCAACCGCGCCGGTCGTCCCCGGGGCAACCCCCAAACCCTGGACACTTACGCCACCGGCGGAATCTACGTGGGATTGCACTTGGAAACCTTCCTGGAGCGCTGTGCCTCCTTTTTGTACCAATAAACTGCATCTAATTCCAGCATGTCCTCTGTAAATCCTTCCGAATTGCCCCAGCACGTCGCCATCATCATGGACGGCAACGGCCGCTGGGCCAAAAAGCAGGGACTGCTCACCCGGATACGCGGCCACGAGTCGGGCGTGGAAGCCCTGCGCCGAACCGCCACCGCCGCGGCCGAAATGGGGATTAAATACCTGACGGTGTACGCCTTTTCGTCGGAAAACTGGGCTCGCCCCAAAATGGAAGTAGACGCCCTTATGGGCATCTTGGTAAGCGCCCTCCACAAGGAACTGCCCACCCTCCAGAACAACCGCATCAAACTGCACGCCATTGGCCGCCTGCACGACCTTCCCGCCTCCTGCCAGCGCCAGCTCCAGGAAGTGATGGACGCCACCGCCGCCAACGACCGCATGACCTTGACCTTGGCCCTGAGCTACGGCAGCCGCGAGGAACTGGTAGACGCCTTCCGGCAAGTGGCCGCCGAAGCCGCCGCCGGCCGCCTCGAACCCAACGCCATCGACGGACAGGCCGTGGAGCGCTTTTTGTACACCGCCGGCATGCCCGACCCCGACCTTGTCATCCGCACCTCCGGCGAGCAACGCATCTCCAACTTCCTGCTCTGGCAGATTTCCTACGCCGAGCTCTTTTTCACGCCCGTTTTGTGGCCCGACTTTGACCGCCCCCACCTGGAAGAAGCCCTGGCGGCCTACGCCGGGCGCGAACGCCGCAAGGGCCTGACCTCCGAACAAGTGACCCGCAAACCGTCGGTCGCCTAATAGAATACGCTGTGCTCCCCATCCGCTCCTCTGCCCCCCTTACTTCCCTGCTTCGCGCTGTGCTGGTCCTGCTCTCGCTGGTCCTGGCTCCCACCCTGTGGGCCCAAGGCACCATCGGACCGTCTACCGCCAACTACGTTCCCGGAATGGAATACGAAATCGGCGGCATCCTGGTCACCGGCGCCGACCAACTGGACCCCAACGTCATCCAACTCCTGAGCGGCCTCACCGTCGGAGACCGGATTACCCTCCCCGGCGAGAAAGTCACCAACGCCGTCAAAACCCTCTGGAATCAAAAACTGTTCGACAACGTCCAGATTTACGTGCACGAACGCCAAGGAGACCTGGTTTTCTTGACCATCGCCCTGCAACCCCTGCCGAAACTGTCCAAATTTTACTTTACCGGCCTCACCAAGCCGCAACAAGACGCGGTCCGCGAGCTCATCCAGCTCCAACGCGGAGCCGTGGTGTCGGAAAACCTCAAAGTCACCGCCGCCAATAAAATCACCAAGCGGTATGTGGAAAAAGGCTACCCCGACTGCCGCGTGGCCGTCACCCAGGTGGTAGACTCCAGCGCCACCGACAAAGTCATTTTGGGATTTGACGTCACCTTGGGCGTGCGGCTGCGCATTGCCTCCATCGACTTCGAAGGCAACCCCTCCTTCCCCGACGCCAAGTTGCGCTCCAAATTCAAGGACACCCACCAGCACGCCGCGTGGAACATCTTCCAGTCGTCCAAACTGCTGGCAGACAAATACGCCGACGACCAACGCAAGCTCGTTGCCTTTTACAACACCAAAGGATTCCGCGACGCCCGCGTCGTCCGGGATTCCTCGTACCGCACCGAAGAAGGGCTCCACCTCAAAATCTTCTTGGAAGAAGGACGTCCCTACTACTTCCGGAACATCTCCTTTGTGGGCAACGCCGAATACCCCACCGACGTGCTGGAAGCCATTCTCCGCATCCAAAAAGGCGAGCGCTACGACGCCAAACGCCTCTACGAACGGGTGAACGGAGACCCCAACTCCAACGACGTCTCCTCCCTGTACCTCAACAACGGCTACCTGTTCTCCAACGTGATGCCGGTGGAAACCCGCGTGGAAAACGACTCCATCGACCTGGAAATCCGCATCCGCGAGGGCCGTCCCGCCACCATCAACAAGGTCACCGTCATCGGCAACGACCGCACCAACGACCACGTGATTTACCGCGAAATCCGCACCCGTCCGGGAGACCTTTTCAGCCGCGCAGACATTCAACGGACCATCCGCGAATTGGGCCAGCTGGGCTATTTTGACGCCCGCCAAATCAACATCACCCCCAAACCCAACGCGGAAACCGGCACCGTAGACCTGGAGTACACGGTGGTGGAGCAGTCGACCAGCCAGTTGGAGCTGCAAGGCGGATGGGGCGCGAACACCGTGGTGGGCACCCTGGGCCTGAATTTCAACAACTTCTCTGCCCGCAACATCGGCAACAAAAAGGCCTGGAAGCCCCTTCCCACCGGCGACGGACAAACCATCAACCTCCGCGCCCAAACCAACGGCACGTTCTTCTCCTCCTACTCCTTCTCCTTCACGGAGCCCTGGCTGGGAGGCAAGAAGCCCAACGCCCTGAGCGTCAGTGCCTACCACAACATCATGAACTCGAACGGCCGCAGGGATTCGCTGGCCCAAAAAATCACCATCACCGGCGCCTCCGTCGGCCTGGGACGCCGCCTCAAATGGCCCGACGACTACTTCACCCTCTTCCAACAGGTGGAATTCCGTCGGTTCGACGTCAACAACTACCCCTTCATTGGCGGCAACTTCAAGCAGGGCATCATGCATGCCCTGGCCTACTCCTTTGTGCTCCGTCGGGACAACCGGGACTACCCCATCTTCCCTACCCGCGGTACCTCCTTCAACTTCACCCTGGAAGCCACGCCCCCCATCTCCCTCCTGGACGGACGCGACTACACCAAGTTGACGGCCACCGAAAAATACCGCTGGGTGGAGTACCACAAGTGGAAAATGACCTTTGACTCCTACGCCCTCATCGCCAAGAACACGGTCTTCCGCGGCTATGCCGAATTCGGTATGCTTGGGATGTACAACAGGAACTACGGCCTGCCCCCCTTGGAACGCTTCTACCTGGGCGGCGACGGACTCCAAAACTTCGTCCTGGACGGACGCGAAATCATCGGCCTGCGCGGCTACCAAAACTATTCCCTTACCCCTAACGGCGGAGGCGCCCTCTACAACAAGCTGACGGCCGAAGTGCGCTACCTCGTCACCCCCAACCCCAGCGCCCAAATCTTCGTCCTCGCCTTCGCCGAAGCCGGCAACAACGTGGACCGCTTCCGGGACTACAATCCCTTCTACCTCAAGCGCTCCGCCGGTGTGGGCCTGCGCATCTTTATGCCGATGTTCGGCCTCCTGGGCGTAGACCTCGCCCACGGCTTCGACCCCCAACCCGGGGCCTCCACCCCCAGCGGCTGGCGCACCCACTTCGTGATGGGCCAACAATTCTAAATGTTTGCACCGACCGAGCCTCCCACTTTTAGCCCATTCTGCGTATGTCCCCTCTTTTGTCCCGACTTTTCACTGCCATTCTGATCGCCGGAGCCACCGTCGGCCTGACCAGCCAAGCCGTCGCCCAGCGCCTCGCCTACTGCAACACCCAGTACGTCCTCAACAAACTCCCCGAATACGCCCAAGCCAAAAAGGAAATTGAGCGCGTCACCAAAGAATGGGAAGGCGAAGTCACCGCCGCCCTTGACGAAGCCCTCGCCCTGGAGCAGGCCCTCGAAGCAGAAAAAGTCCTCCTCACCCCCGCCCTCCTTGCCGACCGCAAGAAATCCATCGAGGCCAAACGCACCCAAGCCCGCACCCTCCAAATGAAATACTTCGGACCCGACGGCGAGCTCTTCAAAAAACAAAACGAATTGGTACGCCCTTTGCAAGACCAGGTCTACAATGCCGTACGCGATGTGGCCAAACGCAAAAAACTCGACTTCGTCTTCGACCAAGGCACCGCCATCGGCGTCCTCTACGCAGCCGAAACCAACGACATCTCCGACGAAGTCCTCCAAAAACTCGGCGGCAAATAACCCCCGCCGCCGCTTCGCGCTTCGGTTGCGGAGTTGGTTGCGGTAGAGATGTCGTTTGTTTCACCCGAACGCCGCGCACTCATCGAGCCAGCGCATAACCCTATGACCGATATCCGTATTTATCCGTTTGCAACCATTTAAAACCGATTCCCGGACATCAAAAAACATAACTTCGCATTTCAATATCCCGATTAACTTTGCTTTCCTTCTAAAAATCAATCCAAAAGACAACCAACCCTCCGAAATACTCGGCCTTATCCCTTCGACCATGAAAAAAGTTCTTTTCGCCGCTGCCCTTGCCGTACTATCTGCCGCTCCAGCCCTAGCTCAAAAAGTAGGACACGTCAATATCGACTCTTTGCTCGTGTTGATGCCCGAATACAAAACCGCCATGGCCAGCTTGGAAGCCGAGCAAGCGAAGTTTGAAAATGAGGCCCGCGAAATGCAGGCCGAATTGGAAAAGAGCGCCGCTGCCATGCAATCGGCTTCAGCCAACTGGTCCGAATTGCGCAAGCAACAAGAAAGCAAGCAGTTGCAAGACGCTTATGCGAACATCCAGTCCTACATGCAGAGCGCCCAAGAATCCTTGCAAACCAAGGAAGTGGAATTGCTGACGCCCGTCTTGGAAAAAATGCAAAAAGCGATCGAAGAAGTTGCTGCCGCCCAAAAACTGGCCTACGTCATCGACTCTTCCCGCTCCAAAGGCGTTTTGGTTTACCAAAAAGGAGGCGACAACTTGATGAAAGCGGTCAAGACCAAATTGGCGATTAAGTAAAAAATAGGGATCCTCCCGGCCGCGCGTGCGCGGCCGGAGGATCGCAACCCCATGAATTCCAACGGCCCCATAGGGCTATTTGATTCCGGCGTCGGAGGACTCACCATCGCCCGTGCCGTTGCCCGACGCCTCCCGCATCGGCAGCTGCTGTACTTTGGTGACACCGCCCACTTGCCTTATGGAGACAAATCGCCCGAAGCCATTCGGTCGTACGCCCTGGCCATCGCCGACTATTTGATCGCGCACGGTGCCGTCGCTTTGGTAGTGGCCTGCAACACCGCTTCCGCAGTGGCCATGGACGCCCTTCGTGCCCATGTCCCGGCAGAAATCCCCATCATCAACGTCATCGACCCCGTCGTGGCGGCCGTGGCCCACGTTCCCACAGAATCCATTGGCGTCATCGGGACACGCGGAACCATCGGCAGCGGCATCTACCCCGAGCGCATCCGCGCCGCCGGCGTCCGCCAACCCGTCCATACCCTCGCAACTCCGCTGCTCGTGCCGATCATCGAAGAAGGCCTGGCCCACTCCGACATCCTCCGCGCCACCCTGCACCACTACCTCGCCCAGCCCGAACTCCAGGGCATTGACACCCTCATCCCAGGCTGTACCCATTACCCCTTGCTGACCGACGAGATCAACGCCTTCTACCGGGACCAGCACCACACCCCCATCGCCATTATCGATGCCCCCAGCGTCGTCGCAGAGGCCGTAGCGGCCGCCTTGGAGGGTCCGGGCACCACCGGTAACGAAACCAATCCCGCCAGCACTCCGGCACACCGGTTCTTCGTCAGCGACTATACCCCCACGTTTGAGAAAATCGCTCAACAGTTTTTTGGGAAGGTGGTCAAGCTTGAGTTGGCGTGAGCCAACTCAAGCGCCGTATCTTTTTTGGGCGGTTATGAACAGGCTCAATTTTCAATCCGAAATCTCCTGAAACCCGCTTCCATGCGGGCTTTTTTATATTCTAACCGTTTCCAAATGTTTAAAAACGTTTAATACCGATTAGCGGACTTTGCGGAGCTTTGTACCTTCACCACGTCATCCTTAATAATCGACTTATGGCTCTCATTCTTCCTGTTAATGGCACAAGTCCCTCTATTCCAGACTCTTGCCGGCTTCTTCCGTCGGCAACCGTGGTGGGCGACGTCGTCATGGGCGAAGAATGCTCGGTCTGGTTCAATGCGGTCGTGCGGGGCGACGTCAACACCATTCGCATGGGTAACCGCGTCAACATCCAAGACAACGCCGTGATCCATTGCACCTACCAAAAGTTTGGAACGACGATGGGCGACAACGTCTCGGTGGGGCACAACGCCATCGTCCACGGTTGCACCCTGAAGGACAACGTTTTAATTGGAATGGGTGCCATTGTGATGGACGGCTGTGTAGTGGAATCCAACTCGATTGTTGCGGCCGGGTCCGTGGTCACCCAACACACGCACATTCCAGCTGGGGAGATTTGGGGAGGCATTCCCGCCCGCAAGATTAAGGACATCAGCCCCGAGTTGCAAAAAGGTGAAATCGAGCGCATTGCGAAAAACTATACGATGTATAGCCGTTGGTTCGACACCGAATAAGTGGAACAAAGCCGAGGGCAAACGCTTGATTCATAAGATATTAAATTGGGATACGTTTCCCTATTACCGCCTAGGCGGGTTAAACGTTTAAAAACGTTTGCAGGCGATGAATTTTTGTAAGTCGTTGAATATTGGCGTTTTGCATTGTCGTAAAGGTTTGTTGCAAGGAGGCAAAAAGGTCCAAAAAAAGCGACGGCGGCCGTTCGCAAACATCGTAATTTTGAGGGTATGGAAATCAAGCGCGTCCCCGTAAGTCTGTATGCCGAGTCGACCCCAAATCCCTCGGTCATGAAATTTGTGGCCAATAAGATGCTCATCGAGCAAGACCACGTCGAATTTCGCAACATCGAAGAAGCCCAGCCAAGTCCGTTGGCCGTTCAACTGTTTCACTTTCCCTTTGTTAAGGAGGTTTTTATTTCCAGCAATTTTGTGGCCTTGCACAAATTTAATGTCGTCGAATGGGACGACGTTGCACAGGAGGTTCGGCAGTTTCTGACGGAGTGGATTACGTCGGGCAAGCCCATTTTGACGGGCCCGGTGGCACCGCGGAAAGACGAGACGTCGGGGGTGCAGGCCATCACGATGGACGACATGCCGACGGATTTGGGCGAAATTGAGCAGCGGATCGTCGAGATTTTGGACGAGTATGTTCGGCCTGCGGTGGCGCAAGATGGCGGGAATATTGCCTTTGTGGGGTATGCCAACAAGGTCGTGTCTGTGCAGCTGCAGGGGGCCTGTTCGGGCTGTCCGTCGTCGACGATGACGCTGCAGACCGGCATTAAGAATATTCTGCAACGGATGTTGCCGACGTTGGTGGACGACGTGGTGGCTGCCTAATCTGTTCCCGAGCGCGGGCCTGCGGCCCGCGCTCGGGGTTTCCTCCCTTTTTTCCTTTAAATTTCACTTTCGCTTACCCCTCCGACCATGAAACCGACGCAAACCGCTGCCTGGAAGGCCTTGGAATCGCACGCCACCGAAGCTTCTCGCTTGCATCTGCGGGACTTGCTGCAAGACCCAAAGCGCTTTGAGGCCCAGTCGGTCCGGCTGGACGACCTTTTGCTTTTCGACTACTCAAAGCACCGGGTGACCGAAGAGACGCTCGGACTTTTGGAACAGCTGTTTTTAGAGACGGGGGCCGCTGAAGGTTTTGCTGCGCAGCTTCGGGGCGAAAAAATCAATGCGACGGAGGGACGCGCGGTGTTGCACACCGCGCTCCGCGATCCCCGATCGGAGCCGTTGTGGGTGGACGGGCAGGATGCGCGCGCGCTCGCCGCGGGCGAGCGCGCGCGCATGTTCGCCTTCGCGGACGCCGTGCGCGCAGGACGGAAACGCGGACACACCGGACTTCGGTTTACCCACGTCGTCAACATCGGCATTGGCGGGTCGGACTTGGGCCCCCGGATGGCCTACGAAGCCCTAAAACCCTTTGCCGACCGCTCCTTGCACCTCCATTTTGTGTCCAACGTCGACGGCGCCGACTTGCACGAGTGCTTGCAGCAGCTGGACCCCGAACGCACCTTGTTTCTGGTGGCGTCCAAGACCTTTACCACCCAGGAGACCATGGCCAACGCGGACGCCGCACGGACTTGGCTCATCCAACAATTGGGCGACCCCGAATGCGTCAACAAGCATTTTGTGGCCCTCAGCACCAACCTGGCTCTTGTCAGCGCCTTCGGCATTGACCCCGACCCCACCTTCGGCTTCTGGGACTGGGTCGGCGGTCGGTATTCCGTTTGGAGCGCCATCGGCATGCCTCTGTGCATCGCCATTGGGTCGGAACACTTCCAAGCGTTTTTAAACGGGGCACACCGGATCGACCTCCACGCGGCCGAAGCCCCTTTCCGCCAAAACGTCCCCATGCTCATGGCGGCATTGGGCATTTGGTACCGCAACTTCCTGGGAGCCAGCAGCCACGCCGTCCTGCCTTACGACCAGTACCTGCACCGCTTTGCGGCCTACCTGCAGCAAGCGGACATGGAGTCCAACGGCAAGTCCGTGGACCGCGACGGAAAGCGCGTCGACTACGCTACGGGGCCCGTCGTTTGGGGCGAACCCGGCACCAACGGCCAACACGCCTTTTACCAGCTGATCCACCAAGGCACCGAATTGATTCCGTCGGACTTCATTGCCAGCGTGCATCCGCAGCACCCGCTGCACGCGCACCACGCCAAGTTGTTGAGCAATTTCTTGGCGCAAACCAAGGCCCTCGCGTTGGGCCGACCCACCGCCGCAACCCCCTACAAGGTCTTTGAAGGCAACCGCCCCACGTCAACGCTCCTATTCGACGCCCTAACGCCCTATGCGCTCGGCGCGCTCATAGCCCTATACGAACACAAAATTTTCTTCCAAGGCCACGTGTGGAACGTATACTCCTACGACCAATGGGGCGTCGAACTGGGCAAGGAAATGGCCAACGCCATTTTGCCCGATCTGGAAGGCGACGGCCCTGCGGGCAACCACGACGTCAGCACGTCGGCGCTATTGGCGCACATCCGCGGCATGGCGGGGTAAACGAGAACGGCTTATTGGAATGCAGGCGGAGCGCGGCTCAAGCCAAGCGCGGCTCAACAGGCCCGCAACCGGTCCAGTAGATCGCTCAGAATCTGGGCTTGCTCATCGGTTATGGCCCCCTTCATGCGGTCAAACGGCGCATTTTGGTCCACGTCGATGCGGGCCAGCAGCTCCAAACCGCGGTCGTTGATCCGAACATCCACCAGACGTCGGTCCCCGGAATTGGTACACTTGTCGACGACCTGCATCTTCGCCAGACGGTCCACCAGGCGCGACGTATCGCTCATTTTGTCCAGCATGCGGTCGCGAATTTCCCACGTGGTCACGGCTTCGGGATGCTGCCCGCGGAGAATGCGCAACACGTTAAATTGCTGGGCCGTAAGCCCATAGGGTTTCAGCCAAACCGCCAGTTGCTCCTTCAGCCAGCCGTAGGTAAACAACAAATTCAAGACGGCCCGTTGGTGGTCGCTCTCAAAATGCGACTGCTTGATCTCCTCCGAGATCGGCTTCACCGTACGACCCTCCGAATCCGCCACGGCCTTAAACGGTCATGATTTCGGCCTCCTTCTCGGTAATCTGGGCTTCGATCTTGGCCACATAGGCGTTGGTCAAATCCTGGATCTGTTTTTCCAGGTCCTTGGCCATGTCTTCGGGCAAGCCGTCCTTTTCCAGGCGCTTGGCCTCGTCCATGCCTTCTTTCCGGGCCGCGCGAACACTCACCTTGGCGTCCTCGCCTTCCTCTTTGGCCATCTTCACCAAGCCCCGACGACGTTCTTCGGTGAGCGGCGGAATATTGATAATGATGGCGTCGCCGTTGTTCATGGGATTAAAGCCCAAATTGCCGTTGATGATGGCGCGCTCGATGTCCGGAATAAGCTTCTTCTCCCACGGCTGCACCAGCAGGGTCCGGGCGTCCGGGGTGTTGATATTCGCCACTTGGGACAACGGGGTCATGGCTCCGTAGTAGTCGACGCGAATGCCTTCCAGCATGGCGGGGTTGGCCCGACCCGCCCGAATTTTCAGCAGGGCTTTCTCCAGGTGGGAGATAGCCTTGTTCATGTCTTCAACAACAGAATCTTTGATGAGTTGGATGTCGTCTTCCATGGGACAAATTTAATTGAGTATTGGGGTTGGTGGGGCGATTTTTCTGTGCGCGACGCAGCTTTTTCTGCTAAGTTGCTGCAATTCTGACATTTCCAAAATCCCCGGGGCCAAAAACGGACGAAATACCGACCAAAACAACTGATATAACAAGCACAATGGTGCTTAAATCAAACAAAATAGTCGCTAAAGCAAGAAAAATGGTTCACATATCGACACCCCCCGCCGTACCCAGGTCCCCACAATACACGCCCACCCAAAAAGCAAAGCGGCTGAAATTATCCATTCCAACCGCTTAAATATCATCAATGTAATAAAACCTAACCAGAAGGTTTTCCTTAAACTCGTGGATCGACCAACGTACCGACGACCTCTCCCCGCACAACGCGTGTCAAGTTTCCGGGTGCATTCATGTCGAACACCACAATGGGCAAGTCGTTCTCCTTGGAAAGCGTGAAGGCGGTGAGGTCCATGACGCTTAGGCCCTTTTCGTAGACTTCGGAGAAGGTCAGGGTGTCGTATTTTGTGGCAGTGGCATCTTTCTCAGGATCAGCTGTATAGATGCCGTCCACCCGGGTGCCCTTGAGGATGACGTCGGCCTCAATCTCGATGGCGCGCAGCGTCGCGGCCGTGTCGGTAGTGAAATAGGGGTTACCGGTGCCGCCGCCGAAGATCACGACGCGGTTCTTTTCCAAATGGCGAATGGCCCGACGTCGGATAAAGGGCTCTGCGATTTTGTCCATCTCAATAGCCGATTGCAAACGCGTGAATACGCCTTCCGCCTCGAGCGCACCCTGGAGAGCCAAGCCGTTGATCATGGTGGCCAGCATGCCCATGTAGTCGGCCTGGACGCGGTCCATTCCTTTGCCGGCGCCTTCCATACCGCGGAAAATATTGCCGCCGCCAATGACAATGCCCACCTGGACGCCGAGATCCACTACGGCCTTAATTTCACGGGCATACGTTTGCAATTGCGCCGGCTCTATGCCGTACGACTGGGAGCCCATCAGCGCTTCGCCGCTGAGCTTCAGGAGGATTCGCTTGTACTTCATCAATTCCCAAAGATACGACCCCTTCACTACGCCATGCAACGAGGACCGTCGACTATCCCTGTCAACTTACGAACCATTCGGTTCGGAATACGCACCACTGTGCATGACTAAAGAACCAATTTGCTTGATATCTTGGACGTTTTGGGCGACTAATCGACCAAAAACCCTCATTTTGGGGCCTTTTTTCGCTTTCGGCGACGCGCACACCCCTCATTACCAGCGCCTTACCCGCCGGGCACAAAAAAAGGGGGGCTTCCGCCCCCCTCTCGCAACAAAAAACCTCCGATTAAACTCCCAAGCCTACGCGGCGGAAGTCGGTCACGGCCAAGCCCTTCTGAACGCTGTCCAAGTACTGGGCAACCGTCATCTTGCTGTCCTTGATAAATTCTTGCTCCACCAACGTGCTCTCCTTGAAGAACTTGTTCAGCTTGCCCTGAGCAATCTTCTCGACCATCTCCTCGGGCTTGCCTTCTTGGCGGATTTGCTCGCGGGCAATCTCCAACTCGCGCTCCAA
>JACCDW010259828.1_pt1 | contig 17224 bp, 17 predicted proteins | sample 7449781 | NCBI WGS metagenome assembly JACCDW01 (sample SAMN15323449, study PRJNA562643) | freshwater metagenome | isolation source: river surface water | place: USA:Blue River Watershed | collected 2017-08-18
GTCAGGACAAGGTTATACTTGGTTTATCAGGCGGAGTTGATTCTTCTGTAGCCGCTGTATTACTGCACAAAGCGATAGGTGAAAATCTTCATTGTATATTTGTAGATAACGGTCTCTTACGAAAAAACGAATTTCAATTAGTACTTGAATCATACAAAGATATGGGTTTGAATGTCAAAGGTGTAGACGCGTCAGAAAAATTTTATGAAGCACTAAAAAACGAAACTGATCCCGAAAGAAAACGCAAAGCGATAGGCAGGGTATTTGTTGAAGTTTTCGATGAAGAATCAAAAAAAGTTGAAGGTGCAAATTGGTTGGGACAAGGAACTATTTATCCAGATGTTATTGAATCGGTTTCTGCCACCGGTGGTCCTTCGCAAACTATTAAGTCGCATCACAACGTTGGCGGACTACCTGATTACATGAAGCTAAAGGTTGTAGAACCACTTAGACTTTTATTTAAAGACGAAGTAAGAAGAATTGGTAAGAGTTTAAAAATTGATCAACGCATACTTGGCAGACACCCTTTCCCCGGTCCGGGCTTAGGTATAAGAATTCTCGGAGAGGTTACAAAAGAAAAGGTACGCATTTTGCAAGAGGTCGATGCGATTTTTATTGATAGTTTGAAAGAAGATGGGTTGTATGATGATGTATGGCAAGCAGGTGCAATTTTTCTCCCAATTCAATCTGTCGGGGTAATGGGCGACGAACGAACATATGAAAATGCAGTAGCCTTGCGAGCGGTAACGTCCACCGATGGTATGACAGCAGATTGGTGTCACTTGCCCTATGAGTTTTTAGCCAAAGTATCCAATCGCATAATAAATCAAGTGAAAGGAATTAACAGAGTAACCTATGACATTAGCTCAAAACCACCAGCAACTATTGAATGGGAATAAATTGAAAATCAAAATTTTATTCTTATTTATTTTGCTATTTACTTTAAATAATATTTCCGCTCAATACGCAGAAGTATTAAAGAAAGAAGATGGCGTATTTTATATCCACACAGTAGAGGATGGAAACAGTATTTATGGTATTCAACGCTGGTATGGATGTTCCATTGATGATTTACTCAAGGCAAATCCTGGTATCGAACGAGGATTGACAAATGGTACAGTGGTTTATGTGCCTGTTGTGCGAAAAACAATCTCGCATGTAGTGGAGAAACAAGAAACATTATTCAAACTTAGCAGAATGTATGATGTCTCAGTGGATTCGATTATTGCCCAAAATCCAAGCACGGAAAACGGATTAAAAATTGATCAAAAATTAAGTATTCGTAATGCAGTGCCAAGAATTGTAATTGCAGAAACCATTAACCCTGAACCAATTTTGAATGCAACAAATGTAGCAGGAAATGTTCGCTTGACTTTTTCAGATAGCGTAGTTGAACACACTGTTCTCCCACAAGAAAACATGTATACCATTGCCAAGCGATTCATGATTCCAGTGCAGCGAATTTTGGAATATAATCAACTTAATTCCACCAAAATAAATGTCGGTCAGAAATTGAAAATACCTTTGAAAAAAGAAAATTTATCACCTGTTCCAACGCGTACTCCTGTTAAAATCACTCCTCTAATTACGAATTCGATGAAGTGGGGAGAAAAGCTTCCACAATCTCCTAAAATCGCCATTTTACTACCCTTGAATTTGGACAGCTTATCAGAAGTTAACAAGAGTGTTTCGAATTTTGGCCTCGACTTTTACATCGGAGCTCAGATGGCACTCGATAGTTTGGAACGCGAAGGTTATTCGGCATCAGTTAAAATCATCGATTATTATCAAAAAGGAAAATCGTTCATGGATATTGTTGCTTCGGAAAAATTGAGCTCTTACGATCTTATTTTTGCACCTTTTGACAAAAAAGAAGCCGAATTACTGCACAACTGGTCTTTAGGAAAACAAATATATATCGTTTACCCGACCTCTGTTTCCCCATCTGTAATTAAGAAAAACCCATTTGCTCTGACATATTCCACTACGAATGAGCAATTAATTATGGGCATGGCAAAATATTGCCGAACATTACCCGGACGAATTGTCCTTATAAAAAATGAAAAAACCGATGAAAATTGGATGCAAAATATCTTTTCCTCGACGTTTAGGTATGAAAGTAAAAACAGTGATTCACCTCTGATCGAAGCTACACTTAAAAATTACAAGCAATTTGAGCAAATAGGTGGTCCGATTTACTATGTTTTCTTGTCAACTGAAAAGGAAAAAGTTCTGCCAATATTAACAAGTTATCAAACATCAGAAAACTTTAAAGTTATTGGATTAAAAGATTGGACCGAATGGAAGGAAGTCAATGCTACGATAAAGAACAAATTTACGTTTCTTTTTGCTGCACCCAACCAATTTGAGTATGATGATGAATCTATTAAGTTGTTTCATAAAAAATTCAGGAATTCGAAGCAAGCAGATTTAACAAAAACCGTTTGCTTAGGTTATGACGTTACAAAAAATGTATTGTCATATTCTTGGCAAAAACAAATCCAAGAAGGAGTTATTTCTTTCCTTTCACCCACACTGAGAAATGAGACAGATGGTTTTGAAAACGCTGCTTTTATTCCAGTGATTTTTGAACAGTTCAAAACGAGAAATTTACTTAAACCATGAGAGAAGAGATTTCGGAGCAGTTCAGAGTACTTCAGCTTCATATTACAGAAAAGCTTGAGCGTATGGATACGCTTGGGAAATTTCACGAAGACTCGTGGACACGTTCGGAAGGCGGGGGCGGTTTCACACGTGTAATTAAAAACGGTGCCATTCTTGAAAAAGGTGGAGTTGCGTTTTCAGCTGTTCATGGTGACGTTAGCGATGCCATGAAACAGCAATTGCAAATGGAAGGAGCGTCCTTTTTTGCCACAGGAGTTTCCATTGTTTTACACCCCAAACATCCTAGGCATCCTATTATGCATATGAATGTTCGATATTTTGAGCTTGATTCAGGTGAATATTGGTTTGGTGGCGGTATTGACATGACACCTCATTATGTAGACAAATCGAAAGCAATTTTATTTCATCGCTCATTGAAAGATGTTTGCGATAGGCATCATCCCGCTTTTTATAAGGAATTTAAACCTTGGGCTGATCGCTATTTTTATCTGCCTCACAGAGGTGAGACAAGAGGAATTGGTGGAATATTTTACGATCATAAAAACGAGCAAAATACAGGTTTAAGCAAAACTGCTTTACTTAATTTCAGTATAGCACTTGGCAAATTGTTTCCTGTAGTTTACAGTGAGCAAGTAAAATTTAATGAACTGACAGAACCAACCATTGAAGAAAAGCAATGGCAAGCGTTGCGCAGAGGACGATACGTGGAATTTAATTTATTGCACGATAAAGGAACTAAATTTGGGATTTATTCAGGTGGTCGAACTGAATCTATTTTAATGAGTATGCCACCAGAAGCGAATTGGGAATATGATTACTCTCCTACTCCGGACAGCGAAGAAGAAGCGACACTCAACATTCTAAAAACAATTCCCGATTGGATTTCACAATAAGAACGGTTCAACAAAGTGATAATTCACACCTTGCTGAGGTTATACGATCATGTTTTCATGATTTCGGTGCACCGACGAAAGGAACTGTTTATGAAGACCCTACTACTGATGATTTATTTAGTTTATTCAAAACCGAGAAATCCATTCTATTTGTTGCCGATTTCAAAGGCAATGCCATAGGATGTTGTGGTTTATTTCCTACTTCAGGATTGGAAAACAACACGGTTGAATTGGTGAAATTTTACTTAGCTAAGGAGTTTCGAAATAAGGGCATTGGCAAAAAACTTTTTGAAACCTGTCTGATTGAAGCACAAAAATTGGGTTTTGATTACGTATACATTGAAAGTTTACCTGAATTTTCTGCCGCCGTTGAACTTTATAAAGCATATGAATTTCATCATCTTAACAAACCTCTTGGCAATAGTGGACATACAGGTTGCAACATTTGGATGAAAAAGAAATTATAAAAAGCTTTTTCTATTTTTTTTTTGAAAATTCTAATCATAAAAAAAGGAACCACCAAGTCAACAAATCAACTTAAACATTTTACTTTCTCAAAAAATCATAAGGACAAAGTGAGTTTAGTTCAATTTCCCATAATCTAGATTCACAAAAACACATTATATAACATTTAACTAAACTATTTATGACTACAAAACTAATTTGAGTCGGCCATTTCCTGAATTAGAAATTAAAAAATAAATTCCACTTAAATAAGTTGGAGAAAGTTGATTGTAACCTCTTTTAAATTGCATTGTAGAAATCAATTCCCCAGATAAATTGAATAGTGAAATTGATTGATCTAGGTCTGAATTAATCACCAAAAATTGATCATTCTGAGAAATTAATTGAATCGAATTTTCAAATGACAAATTAGTAATTGAAAGTTCGCCTAGCTGAACCTTAACGACATAATTTAGAATAGACTCACAAAAATCGTCATAAATTGCATAATTCACTAAACCACGCGTAATATCGTCGTAACCATCTAAAATAAATGATTCTATATAGGTAGAATCTTGCGAGCAAAAACAATTAGCATTTACCTGGAAGTTTTTATCCGTTAAATTTTGAAGGTTAAATTCGGTATTATTACAAATCTTATTATCTGATATTATGGTGATGTTTGGATTATATGCAGTCACAGCTACACCAATTTGATTATTAACTATCTGATTATTTGAGATCGAGGTGTTATCTCCTATTTTTAATGCAATATTGTTGTATTCAAATGTGCAGTTTGAGATATTTGATCCACCTGAATTGTCTATGCCGATCGTATTTTGGGCGAAATAACAATTCTGAATCGTATGACCGTAAGTTTCAGCAAATGCAAACTCATTGTCGATGAATTGGCAATTGTCAAAGATTCCCGGAGAACCTACAATATTATTTTGATTACCTTGAAATAAGCAGTTTGTAACATTCACTGAATTTGACCAGGTAAAAGAACAAAAGTTGTTCAAAAATTGACAATTTGTTGCTGTTAATGATCCATATGCTAATTGTGCTGCTTGTCCAACGCCATTTGATTCAAAAATGCAGTTGTAGTAATTCATATCGGCATTTAATTGAATCGCGTAATTGTTATTTTTAAAGTGACAATTTTCGAAGTTATATGAAACACCAGGTTCACCTATATCATTATATAATCCATAATAACTATCAAATATTTTAAAATTGTTCATTTGAAATGTTGCTCCTTGAGATCCTTTAATGTTTAACCCCATCCAAGAATGACTCCCTTGATTTTCATTGGCAGCTGATTTAAATACAATCGGAGCATTTTCAGTCCCTAAAGCTATCAAAGTACCTCGTATTTCAATGTATCTTAAGTTCCCTGTATTGAAAGAATAATCTGGCGTTACAAAAACTTCAACCCCAGGTTCTATTGTGAGTGTATTTCCAGGAAATACAACAATCGAACTTGTAACAATGTAAGGGCTTCCGGCAAGATTCCAAGTTGTATTTTGATAAATTCCTCCCGAAACATTTGTTTGTCCGAAAGAAATAAAATTCGCTAAAAAGGAAAGTGTAATAAGTGACTTTTTCATTTTCTAGATTTTTATGATTTTATGAGAAATAGGTTGCCCATTGATATCAATGATGTAATATAATCCTGATGGAAGAAATTCAGTATTAAAATAATTTGAATTTTCGGACGTCAATACGAATTTTCTTCCTGAAATGTCTTCCAAAATAATGGACATTACTAATGCTTCGCCATAGAATTGCAATTCGCTTCCGACAGGATTGTTGAATGGAATCAATTGAAAATTTCCCACATTTGTACCAGCTACCTGATTAAATTTCAGAACTGTTTGCAGTACCTCTAAACACGTTGAATCATAGACTTGGTAATTGATAAGACCTTTTGTTATATCATCAAAACCGTCAATAATTTTATTTTCAATTTCAACAGAATCTATTCCACAAAAACAATTGGTCAATAGCGAATAATTCATGTTTGTATTATTGTTTACTATGTAAGTGATATTATCACAAATCTGATTATTAAATATTTGAGGGCTGTTTTGCGGTGATGACACGCCGGAAATGATTATGCCGCCAAAATTATTTATTATCTGATTGTCATGAACAATTGCCGCAACAGATGCTTCTATTGCGATTTCGTTGTACATAAAATCGTTAGACGTCACCTCAACGCCATATGCATATTGGATGGCAGTGGTATTGTCATTAAACATGGAATTTTTAATAATCCCATTACTTGGATAACCCAATGCCATCGTATTATTTAGAAATTGACAATCAGAAATATACAACGAATCAAAAACGCCTGCAGCAAAATTGACACCAGTTTGATTATCAATAAATTGACTATTCGTCATTGTGAATGCCGTTGGATAAGCAAAAACAGCTGTATTATTGTCTTTAAACAAGCAATTGCTAATTAAAAAATACGACCAACCATAAACAGCAGTTTCATTACCAATAAACTGGCAATTAGAAAGTTCAACTGAATTTCCCAAAGTTATGGCCTGAAAACAATGGCGAAATTTACAATTTGTGTATTGGTAATTGTTAAGTGGTGCTTCATAACTGAATGGGGCAGAAGCATTCGCAATTTCAAACCTGTCTGCATTCAGAATTCCTCCTTGCGAACTTGTGCAAATAAATCCTTGCCAACCTACATTCGATGTATCCACTAATGTACGAATCTTAATAGGAAGTTGATCTGTTCCAATGCAATTGATTGTTCCCCTTGTTTCAATATAAATGGAATTACTTGTCTGGTTATTGATTAAAATTTCAACACCAGGTTCAATGGTTAGCGTATTTCCCGGAAAAACAACTACAGATCCATTTATAATGTATGGACTTCCTGATAACTCCCATGTTGTGTTTTGAAAAATACCTCCACTCACATTTGTTTGGGCCAGGGTTTGAAAACTAACACTAAGAATTAAGAATAAAAAAAAAATTCGCCTCATGACTACAAAACAACATAAATTCCTTATTGTTTTTGAAAAATTCAAACGAATAAACTTGATACTCAATTAATGAGATATTAAAAGTATCTTTGACTAGATAAGTATTCATTTAAACTTCATTTTTGTTTAATAGTATGTTAAGCGTTAAAATATATTTTGTCCTTTTTTTCAATTTTTTCATTGCGTACTCGCAAACTACTAACCCTCTCGTTGGATTAAAATTAGCTGGTCCCGGGGATATTAAACCTGGAACCGGAATGCAGCTTGATCCTAATTCAACTCCAATTTATGACGAGCAATTAAAAAAAATAAATACAGAAGATTTAATGAAATTTATGATGTCAAATGAGTTCATTCCTGAACCCTATTTAGATGAAACAAAGACAGTAAAGGCCTTTGTTTTGAGAAGAGCAACTCCTGATGAAACGGCAATGATGGAGAAATTGCAACGAGGCGAAATGGCAATGGATCAGCAAAAAAATGAATTGATTGGAACTAAAGGAATAGATTTTAACCTCAAGGATATAAAAGGAAAAACGCATAAACTGAGTGAATTAAAAGAAAAAGTAGTTTTATTAAATTTTTGGTTCGTTGAGTGTAAGCCCTGTATTACGGAAATGCCCGAATTGAATGATTTGGTTAAAGAATTTAAAGACCAAGATGTCGAATTTATATCAATTGCACTAAACGCTGAAAAAGAAATCAAGAAATTTCTTAAAAAGAATACGTTCAACTATTCGATTATTTCAGATGGACAAGCCACTGCTCAAACTTACCAAGTTAAAGGATATCCAACTAACATAATTATCGACAAATCAGGCATTATTCAATACGTGTCAACTGGTGTTGGACCGAATAATAAAGAAAATCTTCAGAAAGCAGTCAACCAATTATTGCGTAATTAAAATTTTATATCCTAAAATGCATAATTGTATCAGCGTTTAATGGCCACAACATAATAAACTCGCTTACTTTTTCCATCTTGCTTGGGTTCTTCCCAGAAAAGTTGAAATTTTTCTGATTTTCGACCTATTATTTCAATGGAAACACGCTCCTTTGGATGTGTAAAAATTTGTGCTTCGATGTAATTTCCAAGTTTAATCGTATCGTTGTTTGCAACTGTGACCTCTTTCTGAAATCCATCGATTGGAGCATTTAATAGTCGAGCAACAACATTTCGTTTTTTACCAGTAGCGTTAATCAAATAAAATTCGGTAGAGTAAATTTCAGCGCATTGAGCGACTTCCTGCTTCTTGGGAACTTCTTTGACAATTTGCGGCGACACATAGGGTTTACTGATGGTATCTGAAAAATAATTTGGATCAATTCGAATTTTGTAGTGGCCGTATTCGTCTGAACTATTGTCAATGACTTGCGTAACTGTTCCATTTTCATCAAAATAATGTGTAACATCATCCCACTGAATACCACCATCTGGATGTCCTGTAAAATGTGCTTTCTGAACAGCCCCGGATGGATAATAGTCAATACTGACAGAGGAATGACCGGCGACATTTCGAATTTGCCTGTGATAAATTTCTTTTCCAGTTCGATCAAAAGCCTTGACATAACCCCAATTCAATTCATTGGTTAGTTTAACTTCCTTGGTGGATAATCTTTTATTTGAATGATAGCGAATAATGAATGTGGTATCTTTTTTTTGTGACCATGAGACTGAAGTAATTATAAAAAAAAGGAAAGATAGATATATATTCATATTATTTTTTTTGGAGCTACTAAAAGGCAATTGGTGTGCCAAGAATATATGTTTGCTAAATCCCCCCCCGAAAAAAATAATCATGCGTTTAGAACAAAGAGATTTTATTTTGATAGATTTTCAGTATTTTGTTTTATGAAATGGGGAGTGCCAACGAGTTGATAATTACTGAAGAATTAATTAAAAAAATTAAGGCCAATGATCAAAAGGTACTACTTGAATTTTATGAATTTTCATTTAGTAATTTGATGCAAAGCGTTGTTCGATATAAATCTAACCGATCGGATCAAATTCTGCTCGTTAACAATGCTTTTATGAAAATAATTTCAAACATTCATAAATTTCAAATAGGATCAAATTATAAAGCTTGGTCAAAAAAAATAATTCAAAATGAAATTATAGACGATTTCAGAAAAAATCAGCGTCATGCTAAACTCGACTTTACAGAAAGTATGGAAAAGGATGTTGATTCTACAGTATCCGTAAATTTTGATTTGGAAATCGAAGAAACAAGAGTTTTAGTTCTGCTCAATCAATTGCCGCCAGCCACAAGATTAGTATTCAATTTACTTGCATTAGAGGACATGAAACCAAGGGAAATATGTTCTGAATTAAAATTATCTCCCGAAACAGTAAAATGGCATTTAAGTGAGGCACGGAAAAAACTAAAATTAGCACTAGAAAAAGAACAATATTATTATCATGAAAGAGAAAGAAAATGAACTTATTGATCAATTTTTTAAAGAAAAATTGAATCAAAAAAATTATGAAACTACCGATGACTTTATTCTAGATCTACAACATCGAATCGCAAAAAAGAAAAAGAAAAAAAGGTTATTATTTTTTTTCTTTTCTACTATCGGACTATTGGCCCTTCTATCAGCCGGATATTTTATTATAATTTGTACTACAACCGGAGGCAATAATAGTGAACCAGTTTTCACCTATCGATTAAAAGAAAACAAATTAAAAAATATAAAAACACCGCTCAATAAATTCAATTCCAAAAAATCTAATTTTCAATTAAAAATAAATTTACCTATTGATTCGAAACGTGCTACTTCTATCAATTTACATTCAAAACCAATTAATCGCATGGAAAAGAGGACGAACAAGTCCATGTTTAATAAATCGAGAATGTTTAATGAAATTTCAACTGAAATTTCGAAATACACCGGGGACAGCGATAGAAACCTGATTTTATCCCTCGTAAATTTTGAAGTATTCAATAAAATTAAACATTCGAAATCTACTGACGTTTTTTCATCGGATTCAATAGAACAGAACGATTTTGATACATCGAAACCAAATACTGACTTACACGATTCAAAACGGGATTCTCTCTTAGTTCAACAAAGCCAATTTAATAATCGACAAAATAAATTTATTGAGTTGCAAGGTTATTTTGGTCCTCAATTAAATTTCACAGATTTTAATTCTATCAAAAAAGCTTCCGAATTAGGCTTACAAATCATTCCAAACCTAAGCTATAATTTTGGACTTAACGCTCAATTTCGATCGAATAAAATTATTTTTGGATCAGGAGTTACTTTAAGTAAATGGGGTGAAAATTACAAATGGATACAATCAGAAAATACTGTTTCGGATTCAGTTAATCTAAACCTGCAACTTTCAATACCTCTTCCATTTGATACTACAGGGACACATTTTTATCCATTGAATATTAATGAAAAAATTTACCTCGTTAGTAATGCAAACAAATCGTTATTTCTGCGCAACACTCAAAAATTAATTCAAGTCCCCTTTTATTTTGGCTATACTTTCAATCTTAAAAACCTCGAAATAATTCCGAAAACACACCTAGTGCTTGGTATAAATTTGAACTTTCAAACACTAAGTATACCCATTTATTCCGTAGATGAAGTCAATAATTCAGCATTAACCTCTCCTTTTGCTTCATTCCAGTATGCGAGAATTCTGATTTCAAATCAATTCGAAGTAGAATTTAGAAAACGATACAATAATTTTTATATGTTCGTAAGTCCATATTTTAGATATGGATTTAATTCAATTTCTTCCGGAAACTTAACTAAATACAGTAGAAATTTAGGGCTCAATCTGGGGGTTGGATATTCACCATTTCACATAAAATGATTTGATGATTTTATGAATTTAAATTTAATTTTTGAATTAAATTGAATCCGAAATTCACTATATTTCCCTGTCATACAGTAATGTAACATGAATTATTTATGAACTCCACATTAGATAACTCATTAAAATCTTTGACTTGTTCAAATTTTTCTAATTCAATTCGAATGTTAGTAATCAACTGAGATAAATAATATAGAAGGGAAAAATATTTTGGAAAATTCCGATATTTTAAAGCTATTCAATGGTTTCAGAAAATAATTTCTGTCGATGCTCGTTAATGACTTAGTAAATATCGCCTATGAAAATTTTTACTTAATCAATTAAGTAAATTTCATGAAAATTAAAACGTTGATCCTATTTGGATCGCTAAGCAGCGGAACCTATTTCGCACAACAATCGGTAAGTCTTACTGTAAATGGAGGAGTGAGTGCTATGTATTCCTTAACCGATAAACTAGAAGAACAAGGAATGGGTCTAACCATGAAAAGAAAAACAACTTCAGCTTACGGCATTGATGCCCAACATTCTATTAGAAAAGGAAATTTTGGCGTAGATTATGGAATTGGGATTTATCAAATTGGGGGCAATCAACAAGAAACATTCTACACAACGGATATTTTAAGCGGTCAACAAAATAAATACGTAACTGAAATTGAGAGAAAAGCCACGTTTTTATCCTTTCCCGTTTTATTTACTACAAACCTAAAGAGCTTTTCGATAGGATTTGGTGGTTTTCTAGGTATTCGATTGAATAATTCTATGAGCATTACCTGCTTGAGAAACGACGAATTGAGGTCTTATACCCAATATGGAAATAATTTGGCTGATTTTGATGCTGGAATGAAATTTCAGGCCATTCAACAACTTAATAAAAAATGTTTGTTAGTTTTCACCTATTCCCATGGTTTTGCAAATATTGCCAATCAGTCCGAAAAAGGTGGAAAATACTATCAATTTGGAATTTCTGAAATTTCAACTAGAAGACTTCAAACAAGATTGGCAACCTTAGGCTTTCGTTATATTTTATTAGGTTTGAAGTAAGAGTTTATCAATTGATTTGCCACTTGCTGGATAACGGAAAAAACATGTTAAGCAGCCAAAATATCTTGATTTAGTTGTTTTGGCTGCAACTCATGTAGATGTTAGTTCTAGTTTATTATAAATCTTACCATTTGCCTAGTGCCCTCTATTTTCAAAATATACACTCCTTCGGCAAGATCAGAAATAGTGAAAGTTGTTGAAGACTCATTCGAATTAATCTCCTTGATTTTTACACCTAATTGGTCATAAAGAATTACATATCCCAAACTTCCTCCTCCTATCACAGAAACAGTTAATTGCTCATTCGCGGGATTTGGATATACTTGGATTTCCCTAGCTAAATCTCCTTCTTCAATACTCGAAGTTGAGCAAACCAAATCATTGACATACTCCCAAATTTGATCATTTAAAAGAAATGGAACCAAGGATGTCGTCGGTTCGTCACCCATTCGCAACCAAACCAAATTCTGACTTGGAACAACATTTAAAAATTGTCCACCTGCTCCGATTGCAGAAATTAAATCTGAGGGCGCATTAGGGCAAACAAATCCTGGAAATATGGTTTGAAGAGTTGGCACCATAAATGATTGCTTTCCATTCAACCACCACAAATATCCATAAGCTTTGTTCAAATTTTGAGAGGTGTTCACCATGTCATTAAAATAGGCAGTATCTGTCATGATTTGGTTTCCATTCCAATTTCCCTTGTTTAAAATTAAGGAACCAAAACGCGCCATGCTTCGAGCGTTGCTGAAAAACACGTTGTTGTAACCCACTTGGTAAAACGTTCCCGTCATCCCGGTTGGAATCTTAAGTTTTTGTGTCGTGTAGCTGTTTAAAGTTTGTCCTGTGGCATTTTCAATAACACCATCCAATAAGGTGTAGGGACCATTATGGTAAGCCCAACGCGTGCCTGCATCAGCTAAATAATTCAAACAGGTATCCAGTGTACAGTAATGATCAGGTACACCATCGTCCAAGCCCGAAGTCATGGTAAGTTGATTCCATATGGTGATTTTTTCCTCTTGCTGTGGTGTACAATTTGTCCATCCTTGTCCCAGATAATTCGACGTGGTATCAGTAATAGACAAATAACCTTCCTGTTGCGCAATACCTGTCATAAATGAGGTGATCGTTTTTCCCGCTGAAGCCCATTGCCATAATGTTGTAGGCGTATGCGTTCCAAAGTACTTTTCCAAAACTATTTTCCCGTCTTTCATGAGAATAAATGCTTTTGAGTTGTTTTGCTCCAAGAAATTATACAAACTGTCAATTTTGGGTTGGCAGTAGCCAAGGGTTTGAGGTGCAATCGTGTCCCATTGATTTCCTGAAGTTGGCGGAAAATAAATGGTTTGGGCATTTACCCTTGTCATCAAAAAAAATATCAATAACCAAAAACTAGTCTTTTTCATATTTAAAATTTACTCAAAATTAAAAAAACCGTAAATGAACTTTACGGTTTAATCAATATTTAAAAATTTATTGAATTATCCTCCTTGTATCCAAATCAATCTGATAACTCTTGTTTCTACGTTTGGTGGTAGCCTCTGCTATATTGTCGCATGTTCCATTACCAAAATTAAGAATTACACCCCGATTTTCACTTCCAATATCTACTATTCCGGATAATGGATAATTACATTGACCTGGTTTGAGAACAATCTTTTCAGTAATAACGTGTGGGATTTCAATTCCTCTTCTGCCTATTGCAGTTCCTGAACCGGTCACATGAAATTCGTCATCGCTGATATCACAGGTGGAAATTCCAGAAATCCATTCTCGGTAGCGTGTAAAGCTTCTACTTCTTGTTAATTCGCCATTTGTTGCTGTAATATCTCCGGTTATTTTCACAACCATATTTCCAACATTGTTAAGCCCAATGTTTTCTGCATTTCGCGAACCTTCAATTTTTACGTCATTAATATAGAAATTTTCAAAAGTTAGCGATCTCGTATTTCCTGCAACTCGCATATCGCCCGAAACATTTATGATGATTTTCCCTTTTTTTGTACGTCCATTCTGGCCAAGGCATCCCGTTCCATAATCAATCGTAACCGTTTTTGGAAACGTATTGGAAGATTCTGTAACCACTGCGCATGGAGCCAAAAGAGAAGCGTAATCAAAGGAGCAAGGATTGGAAGCAATTTCCTCTTCTTTTAAGAAATCATTTTCATCCATCTCCATTTTTAATACATCTTCCGAATCGGATTGTGTTTCTTCGTTAAACTTATTACAAGAAGCAAGATTGAACAAAGTACTTGCCGCAAATACGAAATAAAAGATTTTTTTCATGATTTAAATTTTTAGTGTTTTGATTATTAGAGGACTATTTTAAGAAAAAGGTTGGTTAGACTGATTTTTATTTTTTAAATTCATACCTTACTCCTCCCAAAATACTTGATCCAGCTATCCTTACAGAATATCCATTTGAATTTACAAATTGATTTAGTGGAACGTAATACCCAGCCTCAGTAAATAGACTCCAGTTGTTTTTGATGTTTGTTTCAAGTCCAACGGCAACCATTGCTTGCAGATTTAAACGGTTGTTTGGTCGGTTCAAATTGAGTTCGATATTCCTTACAATTCCATTTTCCAACACATCAAGAGAAAGTGATCGCCTACCAAAGAACTCCATGTTTAAACCAGTTCTTATATATGATGAAAATCGTTCATATGTAAAACGATAGGTAATTCCAACTGGAATGGAATACAAGGAAAAAGCATGATTGATTCTCAATTTATAAATCCCTGAAGTCCCGTTGGTAATGCTCTGTAGTAATGTAGGATCTGTGGTACTTGCCTCACCTGAAGTTGTTTTTAAACGAATATCATTGGTAGTTGGGTCAATTTGTAAATACTTAAAAAACCAGCGCGATTGAAAATCTCCTCCCGCCAATTGAAAACCAGTATTGATGGATAATCGCTTGTTTAAATGATAATTTAAAGCAGTCTGAAATCCATATTTCGGTAATGAGGCACGACGATCGCCAAGGGCGTTTGAATTCGCGTTATCACTATTAAATGTGCCTGAAATAATTCGGATATTTCTACCAATTAATGGTGCTACTTGTAGCGAAAGGTAGGGTTTAAAATCAGTTTTATCTTTTTTAGTTAACTCTTGAATTGGAGAAGATTGCACAGTTGAAATTAATTGAACTGGAAGCAATTTTAAACAAATGTTCGAATCTTGTATTCTAGCACTTCTAGGAGAATTTTCTGAAGAAATGTTGGTATTAGTTATTGTTTCATTTTCTCTATTTTCATGATTTGAAACTTGTTCATTTTTCTTGCTACTGATTTCTATTGTTGAAGTTGATGTTTCGAATGATTTTGATGTTTGATTTTCATTTTTACAAACATTTCTCTTGCTTTTGGTGGATTTACCTGATTTATTTTTTGAATTGAAGGTTCTTTTTTCTGAAGAAGTAGATTCACTATTGAGAATTTGATTTGATGCTGATCGTTTGAGTTTACGGTTAACTTTTGAATCTGAGTTTTTACTGTCTGATTCCTCATGTTTTTCAGTCAAAACCAACTTTTGCTGGGGTTTATTTTTTGGTTTATTCAGTACTTTTTGATGTTCAATTTTTACACTGATTTTGTTATCAGAATCAGACGGCCTCTGGAAGAAATATACTCCTAGTCCACCGAGAAGAAGCACAGAAGCGGCAATCAAAAGTGCAGCAAATCTCCATTTTTTCGTGGGAAATAATTTTTTCTCTATACCCTTCCAGTTTTCAGCTGGTGGCAACTGAATATCCTTTTCATAGCGAGAGGACAATACACCCTCCCAATCGTCTGTTGGCTTCATAGTATCTTTATTCATGTTCCATGTTTTTAGCGATTACAATTTCCTTTTCCAATGCTTCTCTCAACTCTCTTCGTGCATGAAAGAATTGTGATTTTGAAGTTCCTTCGGAAATAGAGAGCATTTCAGCAATTTCTTTATGCGAAAATCCATCGATTGCATGTGCTACAAAAATTTGCTTTCTTCCAGCAGGTAAGCAGTCAATAAGAAAAGTTAATTCCTCTTTGTCTAATGAATTGAGAAGAGAAATATCAATAGGTTCGGTTTGAGATTCAATGTCGCTCTCTATGATTTTATTTTTATTTCGAAAAATAGATAGAATACAACGGACTGTTACTTTGCGCATCCATCCTTTGAAACTTCCTTCTGCTTTAAATGAATGAAGATTGCGATAAATAGTAATGAAACTTTCTTGCAGACTGTCTTGAGCGTCAACCACATTTTTGTGATAGCGCAAACAAATGGCATACAGCCAAGCTTTATTTTGTTCATATAATTCCTTACACGCTCGTTGGTTTCCTTCGATACAAGCGCGTATCAACTCTTCTTCAGTCAATTAATCGCAAATTAATTTTAGTTAACTGATGCAAAAAAAAGACAAAAGGTTGGTTTAATAAACAGATAAATCATGAATGTGAAACCTATTCACCTCTGCAATCATGCTGTGGTAATACCGATACCATTTTTCAGCTCCGAGTTTTTTTGCTTCGATATGAATCGGATGCTTCGCCCATTCTTTAATTGATTCTTGATTTTTCCAATAGCTGATAAACATCCCCCTACCCTCGTGCTTCATGCTTTCATACCCTAAATAGCCAGGCATTTCTTGCACGAGTTTTAATGTAAGTTCATCGTATTCAGCATATCCATCCAGATTTTCTGAAAGGTAATAATTGAAAATAGAAGCAAAAAATGGTGCTTCAGGACGTAAATTGTTTTTCCAATGAATCATAAACAAAGTTAACGAAAGTTATCACTCCCGAATAACCGTCATTCGTACTATTTTATCCCCGGAAACTTCGTAGATCATTACAAGTTTAACAGGTTTCCTACTTCCCCTGCGGCCTTTAATAGATTCGTGATCAATGACTTTATTGCCTATCACGGTGCGATGTAAAATCTTAGAATGTAATTTTGGCGATGCTTCGAACAAACCTTTGTATAATGTCCTTATCGCATCTTTTCCTTTCGCTATGGGATAGATTGATTCGTAATTAAACAACGTAATACTATCCGAAAATGAAGACATAAAACCTTCAATGTTTCGTTGATTGTAAAATTCGAGGTTTTCTTGAACTACATCTGCAGGCAACTTAGCTTTTTGAGCTTGGACTCCATTGAGAACCGACAAGAAGGCAATAATTAGTATGAGTTTCATTTTCAATTATTTGTTACAGAACAATCAATAATTGAATAGGTTCTTTTATCACTCACTAATTAGATAAGTACTTCTACAAAGTTATACTGACTAAATCTTATTGCTTCACGAGCTTTCTCACCAAGGTGCCCTCTTTGCAAAATACATTCACAAAATATACTCCTCGACTGAATGAAGACAAATCAATAAAAA
>JACCDW011634927.1_pt1 | contig 17218 bp, 14 predicted proteins | sample 7449781 | NCBI WGS metagenome assembly JACCDW01 (sample SAMN15323449, study PRJNA562643) | freshwater metagenome | isolation source: river surface water | place: USA:Blue River Watershed | collected 2017-08-18
ACACCCGTACCGGTTCGACTCCGGTCCTGGGCACCATGGTAAACAACCATAATACCTTTCAAATACAGTCAATCGACGGTCCCATGGCCGTCGATTTGTTTTTACCTCCTGTAGAGGATGATTCTCCTTTGCCTGTAATAGTTTATTGCCATGGTTTTAAAGGATTTAAAAATTGGGGTTTTATTCCTTTTCTCCATGAGTATTTTTCTGCGGGAAACTTTGCAGTTATTACGTTTAATTATGCTAGAAATGGTGTAGTTGGCGAGGACGATGTGGTTACGCAAGGACAGCAATTTGCCGGAAATACAGTCACATCGGAATTGAATAGTATGAAAGCGGTGGGAGATTGGCTTAAGGAAATTGCGCAACAATTCAATTTGGATCGTGAACACGTTACTTGGGTTGGCCATTCAAGAGGTGGCGCCAATGTGATTGTTTTCGCGAATTTATACCCGAATTATGTTGAGAAAATTGTGGCGTGGAATCCAATACCTTCGTATCAATGGTTGTTTAAGGATGTTGATAAGGAGCAATGGAAAAATCAAAAAACAATTCCAATTACCAACGCTAGAACAGGCCAAGTTTTACCATTGGACTATGGAGTTTGGGCAGATATTTTAGCTCACGAGGAAGAATACGACGTTTTGGAAAATACCCGATTATTAGGTAGACCATTATTAATTGTGCATGGTGAAAACGATGAGGTAGTACCAGCTGCTGAATCTATTCCCATGTATGAAGCGTGTGTACACAGTCTTAGAATGATTGTGCCCAATGCAAATCACACGTTTAATGTTGGGCATCCGTGTACTGGAATTGAAGCTTTTTCAGAAGAATTGTGGATTGCGTTGGACAATACGATGTCCTTTATCGAAGAAATTTAAACAAATTAGCGTTTTGCAGCGGCTCGTTTTAATCGGTCGTTAATGGCTCTTCCTAGACCTTCCTCAGGAGCCCATTGGAACCAAACGTGGGTATACCCTAATTCATCGAATTGTCTAAGCATCGAAAATAAATTTTGAGCTGCTTCGCGTGTATCGGAATTTTCGGAGAGATAATACACATCAATATTTTTTTCAAGCAAGGGTTCCTTGTCCATGAATTCAGATCCCAATATTCTCTTATTGTTATCCATAGTCTCCTTATCATTAGCCATAGTCTCCTTATCATTAGCCATGTTCTCCTTTTTATTAGTTATCGCCTCCTTACCATTTGCCATAGTCTCATCCTTGTAATTAGCATTAGTCTCCTTATCATTAACCATCGTCTCATTCTCACTTTCCGCAATCTCCACAGGATTAACCATGGCTTCCGCCTCATTTCCCACAATCTCCTCAGGATTAACAATGGTTTCCTCCTCATTTTTCACAGTCTCTTCAAGAATAACCATGGTCTTACCAGAATTAATTGTAGGAAACTTGTTTTTCAGGGAACCATCCATCGTTGTGGCCTTCTTATTTTGGTAAGAAGTAAATAACAATACGGCGAATTTATCTTCCTGCGTGTTAGGAGATGGGATGGCGTCAATGTGTGTTAAAGGTAGTAATTTACAGTAGGGCGAATAGTGTTGATCTAATTGACCTGGAGCTGAAGGATTACTATTTTGGGTTAAGGACTCGTCCACAGTACCAATCACGGAAATGATGTCGTTTATGGATAAACTTCCCAATCGCAAAATTTTAGGTTTTTCATTGGGTAAACAAGCAATGATAGTGCTTTCCAAGCCATTATTACAGGGCCCACCCTCCAAAATGTAGGGGATTTTATTTCCCAATTGGTTGAAAACGTGGGTTGATGTAGTTGGACTCACGTAACCAAATGGATTTGCACTGGGTGCTGCTACAGGAAATTCAACTGCATTTAAAAGGCCTAACGCAACGGGATGATTAGGGATTCTTATGGCAACGGTTGGATTTCCGCTACTAACAATATCTGGGACGTTCGGGTTTTTTGGTAAAACAAGAGTAAGGGGACCAGGCCAAAAATGGTTGGCTAGTTTTTCCGCTTCAGGACTCCATGAATGGGTGAATTGCTTTGCTAGTTCGATGGAGGCAACGTGCAAAATGAGGGGATCAAAAAATGGCCGATTCTTAATTTCGAAGATTTGAGCTACCGCATTCGGATTGAGTCCGTTGGCGGCCAAACCGTAAACGGTTTCGGTGGGCATGCCCACGGGTTTGCCGCTTCGCAGCAAACCGGCCGCCAACTCAATATCCGTTCCAATTTTACCATCCATCAATGTTGTATTATTGTTCAAACTTCCTGCTATCTTCTTCCTTTTTTCAAGCGTAAAAAACAAGCGCATCAATGGGTATCCATTCACGCAGATTTAACTCCGCTAACCCCAACTATCTCCGCTTTAAATTGTACTTTTCAATTTTATTGTACAAATGACTCCGTTGAATATCAATTTCTTGCGCCGTCTTAGCTACGTTCCAACCGTTTTGTACCAATTTGCGTTCAATGAAAATTTTCTCCGCCCAATCCCTGAAATCTTGCAACGTGTTGTATTGATCCACAACCCCAAACGGATCTGATCCGCGCTGCGCTGGATTACTGTAACTGTATACGTTTTCTCCTGTGATTTTCTGATCGCATAAAATTACCAAACGCTCCACAACATTGCGCAATTCGCGAATGTTCCCCGACCAATTTACTTCCTTCAACGCATTGTACCCATCTTCCGTAAATTCCTTCAACGGCAAACCGTTCTCTTCGCAAATTTCCTTTAAAAATTTATCTGCAATGGACGGTATATCCTCGGTTCTTTCGTTCAACGTAGGAACATGAATCAATATCACACTCAATCGGTGATACAAATCCATCCGGAAATTCCCTTTTTCTATTTCTTCCAATAAATCTTTGTTGGTTGCCGCCACAATCCGTACATCCACCTTTATCTCTTTATCCCCACCAACGCGGGCTATTCTTCCTTCTTGGATGGCGCGTAAAACCTTCGCCTGCGCGTTCATACTCATGTCTCCAATCTCATCTAAAAATAAGGTTCCTCCATGGGCCTGCTCAAATTTACCGATGCGCTGCTTTATGGCAGAAGTAAAACTCCCTTTCTCATGACCAAACAACTCACTTTCAATTAATTCGCTGGGAATGGACGCGCAATTCACCTCCACCAATGGCATCGCAGCTCGATTACTCTTTTCATGAATCCAACGCGCCACCAGTTCTTTCCCCGTTCCATTTTCTCCAGTAATCAAAACTCTTGCCTCCGTAGGCGCCACTTTGTCTATCGTCTCCTTTATTTTATTGATTGCTGGTGTCTCTCCAATGATGTCAAACGTCTTTGCAACTTTTCGCTTTAACACCTTGGTTTCCACAACCAGGTTGTTGCGGTCGATCGCATTGCGCAACGTAATCAATAATCGATTTAAATCGGGTGGCTTCGTAATAAAATCATACGCGCCTTTTTTAGTGGCCTCAATAGCCATTTCTACGTTTCCATGACCAGAAATCATAATAAATGGTACATCCGGTTTTAACGCCAACGCACGATCTAATAACTCCATTCCATCTATACCTGGCATTTTTACATCGCACAACACCGCATCGTAGTCGTTTTTCTGTATTAATGCTAAGCCTTTATTGCCGTCTTCGGCTGTGGTGACATGGTAATTTTCGTACTCCAAAATTTCTTTTAACGTCTCGCGAATCGGGGTCTCATCGTCGATGACCAATATTTCAGCCATAATAGTTGTATAATTTGCACTACAATAGTAGCCCTCAAAATTGTCATTTTGATCAGTTTCTTAGACAGGTTATCCACGAAAAATGCAGATTTTAAAGTTCGATAGGATAGGAGTGCGAAATTTCCGTAATGATGGGTCTGTCTAAATCTGAATACGCACCACAAATCACGCTAAAAATAATCCACTAAGTATTTGTATATTAATTACTCATGTGCAATAGTTCATCGTTAATATATACAATTTCAACAAAAGACAGCAATAATCATGGAGTGATTTTCGCCGAAATGTTTACAATTTATCAGTCATTTTTACGATTTTGTTTGGGAATTCCGCAGAATTCACCCATTTTTGAAAATCACGCATTCTATATACCGCAAAGAATGAAAATAAAATTACTTAGCCTCGGACTAATTTCGGCAATGGCAGCCCTACCCAAAATGGTAGTTGCACAAACCGATCCTATGTTCACGCATTTTACATTCAACAAGATTCTTTATAACCCTGCATATGCGGGTGCCTCCGGTCAATTTTGTTTGAACGGCATTACCCACCAGCAGTGGAGAGGTTATGATGATGAATCTTCTTTGATTCGTACAGATGCAAGTGGTAACGGTCGATTAACATCAGACAATTACTTGAAAAACGTGGCTCCAAGAACCAATGGTTTAGGATTTTCAGCTCCGATTTTAGTGAAAGGTAATAACTATGGAGGCGCATTTTTTGCAATGATGCACGATAAAATCGCATACGAAACAAACATTTATATGCGCGGTGGCATTTCGGGGGCCTACACATTGAGTACTGGCGGTAACTTACGTGTGGGATTGGATTTTACCTCGTATACCAAACAATTGGATGTTACCAAGTTGCGTTATCACGATCCAGGAGATCCAAACATTCCTACTTCCTCTAATCCAGATACCAAAATGGAATTGGGTGCCGGTGTGTACTATTCAGACCCTAATATTATGGACGGGGCATTTATTGGTGTTTCGGTTACCCATTTAAATCCACAGACATTTTCTTATGGCCCCAGTGGTACAATTAATATAACAACCAACCGACATTTATATGTAGTGGGTGGATATAAGCAAGAGAATTTCTTAGGGAATCAAGCTTTGAGACTGGAGCCCGCTTTTTTATTGAAAACGGTAATGGGTAAAGGTGGATTGATAAAACCACAATTAGATCTTCAGGGAATGGCCACTTGGAATGATTTGTTTGCTGGAGGATTAAACATGCGTGTGTATGGAGCAGGTTTCGAATCGTTTGCGTTAATGTTTGGTTATTACCCTCCGTTATTGGGTGGATCTAACACAGGTCAACGTTTACGTTTGGGTTATTCTTACGATTTATCAACCAATAGAATTTTAAGAGCATCCGGCGGATCACATGAAATCCAGGTGAACTATTGTTTCATGGTTACGTTGCCCGATAGACCTCCGGTGAGATACCGTCACCCATTATGGATGGATAGACCACCAATGATCGATTAAGTTATTAACAGGAAATTTTTAGTTATCCACACAAAATAAACATTTAAAAATTGCGTTTAATACATACAAATAATAAAGAAACGTTTGGAATTTCGAAACGAAACTTTATTTTTGCCACTTTCAATTAGTACGCATTAACCAAATTGCAGATGAAAAAAACAGTGATGAGTCAACTCACACCCGGAAATTTAAAGAAGCACTTAGCAGCTTTTGCAGCTAACAAGCGCGTTCGTCAGGTAGCAGTTGTTGCCTCGGTGTTGGTGTATGCTTGTGCCCCAGCGGATACAGGTGACCTTACCGGTGTTCAAGGAAGACGTCCTTGGTTTCACCCAACACCTCCAGGAATGGTTTATATTCCTTCCGGAACATTCCACACAGGTCAAGGTGGTCAAGACGTGTTTGAGTCTTATTTAGAACCAAACAAGCAAATGACTATTACTTCGTTTTGGATGGATGAAACAGAGATTACAAACAACGAGTACCGTCAGTTTGTGAATTATGTTGTAGATTCATTGGCTCGTATTGAAACGGACGATCCAGAATATTACACTCCTGAAGACGAAGATGGAAATAGACACATCAACCACTACAGAGAAGTGGATTGGGAGCGTTACAAAGAAGAATTGTCTGGATTATTATACCAAGACGAGGAGCGCTTTCAGAATAAAAAGCAAATCGACACGCGTAAATTGGAATATACTTTCCAGTGGTTTGATTATGATAAAGCCGCTCGTTTAGATCGCGATCGTTACAATCCAATGAATCGCAAAGAGTTCTTACGCACAGAGACTATTCGTATCTATCCAGATACATTGTGCTGGGTACGCGATTTTACTTATTCATATAATGAGCCTATGGCTCGCGTTTACTTTTGGCATCCAAAGTATGACGACTATCCTGTAGTTGGAGTAACTTGGCATCAGGCACGCGCTTTCTGTCGTTGGAGAACAGATCGTAAGACTGCGTACTGGGAAATTAATGGATATCTTCCAAATACCGAAGATTTCCGTTTACCTACAGAATACGAATGGGAATACGCAGCTCGTGGTGGAAGAATTGCAAACAAATATCCTTGGGGTGGTCCGTATGCTAGAAATTCAAAAGGTTGTATGTTGGCCAACTTCAAACCATTGCGCGGAAACTATGGTGTAGATGGTGGTGTATATCCTGTGCGTGTAGATAGTTACTTCCCTAACGATTACGGTTTGTACAATATGGCAGGAAACGTGGCGGAATGGACTAGATCTTCATGGGATAAAACCAACAATTCATTTGTTCATGATTTGAATGGTGATAACTACGTTTATATTCCAGAGCGTGGTAAAGAAGCACAAAAACCAATTAACGAAAAACGTAGAGTAATTCGTGGTGGTTCTTGGAAAGATGTTGCTTACTACATCGAAAATGGTGCACGTGCAGCAGAATACCAAGATACAAGCAAATGCTATGTTGGTTTCCGTTGTGTTCAGTCTTACATTGGTCGTTCCGATAAAGACCGTAAGTAAGAATTCTAAATTATTCCTCTAAAATTTCTAAATAATTATCGAATATTTCGAGTGTTTAATCGTTAACCTAAAAACTATAACCTATAAATTATTATGAGTAACAACAGTATCTTTGAATCAAAAAAGTTCAAAACCGTAATGAACTTTGTGTACGGTTTCGGTGCGGCGATCGTAATCGTGGGAGCACTTTTCAAAATTCTTCACTTAAAAGGTGCAGACATCATGTTAACCGTGGGTCTTCTTGTAGAAGCGGGTATTTTCGTAATTTCTGCATTTGAACCTGTTCACATGGAGCCAGATTGGTCATTAGTATATCCTGAATTAGCAGGTGCAGAACCTACTAAAAAAGAGAAGAAATCAGCAGGTGGAAGTGTTTCTCAGCAACTTGATTCTATGTTGGCTCAAGCGAATGTAGGTCCTGAATTAATCGAAAGTCTTGGTAAGGGTTTAAGCGCGTTAAGTAGCAATGTTGCCGAAATGAGTAGTTTAACAAGTGCAACTGTTGCAACAAAAGAATATGCGGAAAGTGCAACCCGTGCAGCATCGAATATGGCAAGTATAGCTGATAGTTCCGCAATGGTATCGGATTCCATGGGATCTTTCTCTCAAGGTTTAAGCGGTGCTTTAGCTAATCTAGCAAGCACAGAAGCTGCTGCTGGGGAATTCAATATGGAATTGAACAGATTAAACCGTAATTTGAGTAACTTGAACTCTATTTATGGTAACATGTTGACAGCGATGGGTGGTACCAAGTAATACTTGAATATCACAACTATTAATACCACAATATAAAAAGGAGAAAATTAAATGGCAGGTGGTAAATTGTCAGCTCGTCAGAAGATGATTAACATGATGTATCTCGTGTTAACGGCTCTTTTGGCATTAAACGTATCAAAAGAAATTATTAAGGCGTTTAACCTTATTGAAAACTCTTTAGATAAATCAACTCAAAATTTAGATCAAGCCAATGCACAGATTATCGCTGCCCTTGCAAAAGATGGTGAAAATCCTGGTGCTAAGGCTGCTAAAAAATATGCAGAAGAAGTAGCTTCTTATGCAAAAGCATTAACTGAGAAATTAAATAGCATTAAAACTGAGTTATTAGTAAAAACAGGTGATGGAAAAGATCCAAAAATGGGTCGTAAACAGGAACCTGAAGCTGTTTTAGTTCCCGGTGGTGTTCCTGAATTAGCACAGGGTGATAACATGGAAGTACATGCAAATTACTTCGTGGTTGAAAATGGTGGACAGCGCGGTAAAGATTTGTTGAAGTTAATTAATGACACACGTAACAAAATGTTAGGTGTATTAACAAAAGCTTCCAATGACCCATTATTGGGTAAAGATGCGGAATCTAAGGCTTTCTTGAAACAAGAAGCTGAGAAAATCGCAACCAAAACAACCTTGTATGCTAGTGAAAAATTAAATGCGAACGGAATTCCTGAGTGGGTTGGAATGTATTTAGAGCATTCTCCATTGGGTGGTGTTTTCGTTATGTTGAGTAAGTTGGAAAATGATGCTCGCGCATTGGAAAAAGAAATCAATACGTTATTGGCACAGTCTGTAAACGCTACTGACTTTAAATTCGACAAAACGATTGCGGTTGTATCTGCTAAAACTGGAGCGGTTTTAACGAATCAGACCTACGAAGCGGATATTTTATTAGCTGCCTATGATTCTCGTAAACAAATGAGCATTTCGGTTAACGGTAGACCCATCGAAGTAGTAGACGGGGTTGGTAAATATAAAGTTACTAGTGCAACTCCAGGAGGACAGAAATATAAAGTTACTATTGCAGTTCCTAAACCTGGTGGAGGCTCAACAAGTATCGAGACAGAAGCTGAGTACAGTGTTTTTGCCCCACAAGCTGCTATTTCTGCGGATGAATTGAATGTATTCTACGTAGGATTACCAAACCCAATTTCGGTTTCAGTAGGTGGAGTAGATCCTAAGAATGTTCAAGTTACAGCAACCGGTGGTGGTGTTATCTTAAAGCCAAATGGTGCAGGTAAGTATTTTGCTTCCTTGCCAACGCGTAATGGTAATGAATGTATCATCAAAGTTCAGGCTAAATTACCGGATGGCAGAACCGTTAGTATGGGCGAAAAGAAGTTCAAAATCAGAAACGTTCCTAAGCCAACTTTTAAATTAGGTGGTATCGGATTTGCTGGTGATGTTTCTTTAAGTGGCTTACGAATTCAGTCAGAAGCTACTGCTCCTTTAGAAAACTTTGTTTACGACGGCGTAAAATATAACGTTATGTCCTTTAAGTTCTCCTGCTTAGGTAGAACGATCGGATACAAAGAGCAAATGGTGAACGGAAAAAGTTTGTCTGCTATACAAGGTTACTTAGGTGGTTTGAAAGCAGGGGATAAAATTTTCTTTGAACAAATCCGTGTAGTAGGACCCGATAACGTTCCAAAATTCTTGGATAACGTGTCAGCTACACTTTCTAAATAAACACAACGATGAAAAAACTATTGATTGTTTTGACTTTGTTCTCTGTAGCTTCGGCTAAGAGTCAAGGTTTCCCCGGATTCCCTGGATTCGGAGGAAGTTCTGAGCCTGAGAAGTCTTCAGGTGGTGCTTCCGGTGACGGTGAGGCTAAACCTCCTGTCGCTGGTTCGGCAGACATCGTAATACCAGAGATTGGTACGCACTACGATGATCCTGCTAAAGCGCACTATGAGCCTGAATATGTAAATCAGGATACCAATATTGTTAATCAGCAAGGTATTGTTATAGCTAGACCATACTTGCGCGCTGAGGATGTTAAGTTCAGAAAGCGTGTTTGGAGAGTTATCGATACTCGTCAGAAGATGAACAAATGTTGGGTATGGCCAAGACAACCTGTACGTCAAATCTTTTGGGAATTGGCAACAAAGGGATTGGTTAAAGCGTATAGAACCGATTCATTCAATATTTTGATTACTCCAGAAGACATACTTCGTATAACGGCTGATATTAAAACAGTATCGAAGCAAAGAGAAGGTTCTGAGGATCCAGACGATTTAGTAGATTCTACTTTCCCCGTTTATTTCACTTGGGAAGAAATTAACAAGTTTGAAATAATGGAAGATTGGGTGTTTGATTTTAAACATGGAGAATTAAAACCCATCATCATTGGAATTGCTCCAATTCGTGAAATTGATAAGGGGGGTGGGTTAGTTGTTCAAAGTAAGCCGTATTGGTTACGTATGGACGATTGCAGACCGACCTTGGCAAAATCAGAAGTATTTAACCGTACTAATGATGCGATGCGTTTGAATTGGGACCAGTATATGAACCTTCACCGTATGTTTGACAGTTACATTGTGAAAACTTCTGAATGGAACGATCAGTATATTTATGATCAGCCTGATTATAAGCAAAATGGTTTAGCTGCTTTATTGCGTGCTGAAGAGTTCAAAAATCAAATGTTCATTTGGGAACACGATCTTTGGGAGTATTAATAATTAAATAGTTAATAATCGTGAAAAGGCCGCTCATTGGAGCGGCCTTTTTTATTTTTGCAATTGTAACCGTAATGGGTGTTTTCGGAATTAATTAGAATAGTATTCCAATATTTATTGGTATTTTCAATTAAAAATCGTACTTTTGCCGTTCGTTTAAATCAACGAGGAAGTGAAAACTGAATATCTCGCAATCGAGTTTGTTAAACTAAAAGAAGGCAAGCACGAATTAGATTTTCAGGTGGATCAGAAGTTCTTTGAATTTTTTGGAAATGAAGAAGTGCAACAGGCAGATCTTTCTATTTTAGTAGATATCGAGAAATCTACCAATTGGATGAATCTCTTGTTGAACATTTCTGGTAACATACATTTGAGTTGTGACCGTTGTTTAGAATCTGTGGGCTTTCCCATAAAAACTAAGTATCGTATAATGGTTAAATTAGATAGTTTGGAAGACACACCACCTGCTAATGAAGACCAAGAGACGGAATTGGTTTATTTGAAATCCAGTGATTATAAATTAAGCATCGCTCAGCAAGTCTATGAGACCAGTTTATTGGCTTTACCCATGCTTAGGAATTGTGACCTATTGGACACGAAACCTTGTAATGCAGAGATGTTAGCTAAGTTGGAAAAGTTACAAGATACTTCCTCAGATTCTGAAGAATCCATAGATCCACGTTGGTTGAAACTTAAAGAAATACTTAAAAAATAAAAGGAAATGGCACATCCTAAACGAAAAATATCCAAAACACGTCGCGATAAGCGCCGCACACACGACAAAATCGAGGTTCGTCCTATGATTGCAGATCCAGTAACCGGAGATGTATCTTTATATCACCGAGTAAATTTAGAAACAGGAATGTACCGCGGCCAAAAGGTAATGAAGGGTCGCAACGAAAACTAACCGATGAAGATTGGTATTGACGCGATGGGAGGGGATTTTGCCCCACTTGAAGCTGTCAAAGGAGCTTCGCTCGCAAAACAAAAACATCCCCACCTCGAATTAGTATTATTCGGTGTGAAGGAGGAGATTCTACGCGTTTGTGAAAGCGAATCTATACCCACTTCGTTGTTCGATATTGTAGATTGCCAAGAGGTAATCGAAATGGCAGAGCATCCGGTTAAGGCTCTAGTAGCTAAGCCCAACTCTTCCCTTGCCCAAGGCTTTTACACCTTGGCGAAACAGAATATCGATGCATTTCTTAGCGCTGGAAATACTGGCGCTATGTTAGTTGGTTCATTACAATTTCTTAAAACAGTAGACGGTCTAGATAGACCCTGTTTATCAGCGGAGATACCTAGACCGGATAGTTTGCCGGGTTTACTGCTAGATGTAGGAGCAAATGCCGATTGTAAGCCGGAACATTTGCATAAGTTTGCAATTATTGGAAGTTTGGTGTATTCAATGATGCATCAAAGTAAAAATCCAAAAGTTGGTTTGCTAAATATTGGAGAGGAAAGCGAAAAGGGGAATTTATTAACCAAAGCAACCCACCAATTATTAGCACACACCGAAGAAATAAATTTCGTTGGTAACGTTGAAGGTAGAGATATTTTTAGCGATCACTCTGATGTTGTTGTCTGTGATGGATTTACAGGAAATGTTGTAATTAAACTATGTGAGGGTTTATATTATCGATTTGCAAAACGAGGAATCGAAGATGAATACTTGGATAAGTTCAATTACAAAAATTATGGAGGTAGCCTCATTCTAGGGGTAAATGCTCCAGTAGTAGTAGGTCATGGAATAACCAAAGCACCTACATTTGTTAAAATGGTTGAATTGGCAGCAGAGGCAGTGGAAAGTGGTTTGATTCGTTCCATTCAGAATGCGATGAAGTCTTTTACAACCGTTTCTTAATTTACTCTTTGATGAAAATACAAGCTGCAATTACCGCTGTTGGTGGATTTGTTCCTGAAACAGTATTAACCAATTTCGACTTAGAAAAAATGGTCGATACAACCGATGAATGGATTCGTGCTCGAACAGGTATTGTGGAAAGACATATTCTTCGGGAACAGGGGCAAGCTTCTTCAGATATGGCCGCTAAAGCGGTACTCGGTATGTTGGAGAAACGCGGAATCTCTCCCTTGGAAATTGATGTAATTGTATTGGGAACCGTAACGGGAGATTATATTTTTCCAGCTACTGCCAATGTGTTAGCGGATAAAATTGGAGCAAAAAATGCTTGGGGATTTGATGTATCGGCTGCCTGTTCTGGATTCCTTTTTTCATTAGAAACGGCATCTAGATTTATTCAATCAGGTGCTTACAAAAAGGTGGTAGTAGTTGGAGTAGATAAAATGTCTGCAATTGTAGACTACGAAGACAGGAATACCTGCATCATCTTTGGAGATGGAGCGGGTTGTGTATTATTGGAACCTAATGAAGAGGGATTTGGGATTGTAGATTCTATACTTAAAGTGGACGGAAGTGGAAGAGAATGGCTCTACCAACCTGCCGGTGGTTCTATGAATCCCCCAACAGAAGAAACAGTTCGCAACAAACAGCATTACGTTCACCAAGAAGGTAAAACCGTGTTTAAATTTGCGGTGACCAATATGGCAGATGTAAGTTATGCTATCATGGAACGCAATGGTTTAACTGCAGAAAATGTGAACTGGTTAGTACCTCACCAAGCCAATCTCCGTATTATTGATGCAACCGCAGAGAGAATGGGTTTAGATAAGTCTAAAGTTTTAGTAAATATTCAACGCTACGGTAATACAACTAGCGGAACATTACCTCTATGCTTATTTGATTTTGAAAAGCAGTTTAAAAAAGGGGATAATATGATTTTGAGCACCTTTGGCGGTGGTTTTACTTGGGGTAGTATTTACCTTAAATGGGCATACGATCCAGCTTAAACACCAAAAATAGTTCAACAAATTTCTCTGTATAATACGTTCTTTTTTGTTTGCACCTAAGAATATTAGGTATAAGAGATTTACATTAAATGTTAAATTTCATTTAGAAACCACTAAATCGGTACAGAGTTATACTTTTTGCAATACACTTCTGAATATATAGTCACCATTATTTTCCATTCCTCCGCAGAATTTTTGTTCTATTAGTTTCCAACCGCTAGAATTTTCTGATTGAATATTGGAACCAACCGCATCCGTCGGTGTCGAATCTTGTGAATTGGAAGATATTAAATTTTGTGAAGGCAATACGTCAAAATTGTTATTTGAATCTCTCTCTGATGTTAAAAATTGGTTAATTAAACCTTCATTTTCCCTTGCAAATAAAGAACAAGTACATACAACCAAATAACCGCCTTCAGTTACAGATGCAGCTGCATTTTTTATCATGGAAAATTGGGTTGTAATCATTGAATCCCAATGGTTTTCATCATAAAACCATCTTTCCTCTGGATTACGTCTCCAAGTTCCACTTCCAGAACAGGGAATATCGGCTAATACAATCTTAAACTTCGTTTTTTTATTTTCGCCATTGGCAAGATTGTGCTTAAAAACAAACGGTACAGTTAAACCCGTTTTATTAAATCGTTCTATACAATTATCCAATATTCCTTGTCGAATATCAGAACATTGTAAATCTAAATTTGGATAATTAATTCGCAAACTCAAAGATTTACCTCCAGCGCCACAACAGCTATCCCAAACCATACTCATGCCGTTTGAATTATTTAAAACAGTTGATTCAATTAATTCATCCCAAATCATGGATAGTTGAGAGCCAATATCCTGAATAAGTATCAATCCTTCTTGCTCGAAGGCATTGATATTGGATTGACCGGAAACAGCAAGCGCACCCATTTCAAACCGCTCATGAATTACGGGAATATTCAATTCTTGTAGTCTGTTTTTTATTGATTGATATTGATTAATATCAACCACCTTGATCCATACGGGTGGTTCTAGCTGAATCCATTGCTCTAATGAAAACGATTTGTTCGCAGAAACTAGGGCAACAAATTGTGATAATTCTGGTAATTTAGCGAATCCTGAATTTTCTACCTGTAAACCATTTACCAGTACCGTATCTACAAGGGATCCGTTGTTTTCATTGGTTTCTTTTAACCAACCAATGATTGAGTCTATGCTCGATTTGTTGGAATAGTCGGCTCTCCTCCAAAATTGGTAACAATAGTGACGATAATTCTTTCTATCTCTACTTCCCCAGGAAGAGTTCTTTTTGAATTCTTGTTTCAAATAAAGATGAAATGGCATTTCACCATTGTAATTAAACAATAGTTCAGCACAATTTCGTAAAAAAGGATAGGGGAGCGATTTACCGATTTCCAAGAGTTTAAGGTTTAAACAACATAGACATGTCGTTTTCTATTTTCACAAATCGAATTCCTACATTTATAATTCTAGCCCAATCAGTGGGGTCTTTTTTTAGCCATCCTGAGGTGCTGATATTATTAATAAGTCCGTAATAAATTACTTTATTGTGTGGTGTATTCGTGGATGCCTTTAAACCAAAATTCTCCCATTGGGAATACATGTAATTAGATAGTAAGTAACGGGCTTGGTCATAGCCTATATAGGAAAATCGGCTTGGTTCTGTAAATTCTTTTCGAAAATAACGCTTTGCAAAATCAATAGATAAACTATCGGTTAAATCTACATAATTCACCGTAGGGTATAAGCAATTAGATTGATTTTGATTTTGATAGAATCGTTTATCCTCGAACCAACTTAGATCACCAATTATCCAAGAACTGGTGTGATTTTCGATAGCGGGCGAAACCAATCCTCGATATTTGGTATCCTCACTACAAACAATTAAAATACAAGAATCTTTCTTGTTAATGGTAAGTGGCGTACCATTTTTCAAGCCGATGATTTTTGCAGATTTATTACCTCGTAAAGCGTCTAGTGTAGCTTTCATCGACTCTGCCTTTATGGTATTGGTAGGTTTACCATCGGTAATGATATAAATATTATACCGAGTAAATGCTAATCCAACAGTATGGGCAACCGCTTTTGCTTTTAGTGAATCAGACAAAAAGAAATTGAAAGTAGTGCCTAATCCTTTCACTTCCAAGTATTTCAAAGGGGAAACATGCAAATAGGGTTGAGCTATGGTTGCAGAACTAAATGTTTTAAAATTCTGTTCATACACCGGGCCAATAATTACATCGTATTTTTTAGTACCTAACGTGGTTAAGGTTGATTTAATCAGTTTGTTATTAATGGGTGTAGAATCCGATGGATCTGAATCGTAATAATCAACCGTTACATCCAACGGAAATCCTTCTGCTTTTAAATCGTCCAAGGCTAAATTAAATCCGGCCGCATAATCTAACATCAACTCAGTTAATTCCGAATTTTTTTGATATTGGCTTTGAAATGGTAAAAGAACTCCGATTCGTGTTAATGAATTTGGCGTCAACTTTTCCGTTTGAGCGTGCACAATGTTAGCAATAAAACATATAACTATCCATGAATTGTACATGAATAACTTACCAAATGTGTTAGATAGTATATGTCGTTTTTGGATTATTCCCATTCTATAGTTGCTGGTGGTTTTGAACTAATGTCATAAACAACGCGATTAATACCGCGAACTCTATTAATTATTGAATTACTGATTGTTGCAAGAATATCATAGGGTATATGAACCCAGTCTGCAGTCATACCGTCAGTACTACTTACCGCTCTCAAGGCAACTACCTGCTCATAGGTTCTTTCATCGCCCATTACGCCAACGCTTTGAACAGGTAATAAAATGGCTCCTGCTTGCCAAATCTTGTTGTACCAGCCAGTTTCTTTCAATATATCCATATAAATGGCATCGGCCTCTTGTAATAATCGAACTTTATCTGCTGTAATATCTCCTAGGATTCGAATGCCTAAGCCAGGACCCGGAAATGGATGTCTATGTAAGATATCGTGTGGTAAACCCATGGTATCTCCAACACGTCTAACCTCATCTTTAAATAAACTTCGTAGAGGTTCAATCACTTTCAAGTGCATATCTTCAGGTAGACCTCCTACATTGTGGTGGCTTTTAATGGTGGCTGAAGGACCTTTAACACTTACACTTTCAATAACATCAGGATAAATAGTGCCTTGAGCTAACCATTTTGCGTTACTGATTTTCTTGCTTTCTTCTTGGAATACCTCTACGAATACTCTTCCTATTGCCTTACGTTTTTGTTCTGGATCGGTAAGTCCTGCGAGAGCGTCATAAAATTGCTTACTTGCATCAACTGCAATGACATTTAAATCCAATTGCTCATAGGCAGTTTGAACGGAAACAAATTCATTTTTACGCAACAGTCCGTTGTTAATAAAAATACAATGTAATTGTTTGCCGATTGCTTTATGCAATAACAATGCCGCTACCGATGAATCAACGCCTCCCGATAAACCCAAAATAACCTGATCTTCGCCAACGGTTTTTTTAATATTTTCAATGGTATCGTTGATAAAATGTCCAGGAGTCCAATCACCGCTGCAACCGCATAAACCATATGCGAAATTCTTCAACAAAGCCGTTCCTTCAGTACTATGATAAACTTCTGGGTGAAATTGAATTCCATAGGTGGGGACGGATCCATCCAGTTCAAAGGCAGCTACAGGGATACTTTCTGTTTTAGCAATTATCCTTGCATTTTCAGGCAGTTCCATGATGCTGTCTCCGTGACTCATCCAAACCTGACTTTCAAGACTCAAACCAGCAAATAGGGGTGAATTTGCATCGGTGATTTGCATTTGTGCTCTTCCATATTCCCGGTGATCACTTTTACTTACTAATCCACCGTTAATTTTCGCCATGTATTGGGCACCGTAACAAACACCTAATACCGGTCCTACAGATTGCAACGCTTTTAAATCAACTTGAGGCGCATCCACTTCATTAACGGAACAAGGACTTCCACTTAATATAATCCCCTTCACATCGGGACCAATGGCGGGTATATGATTGTATGGATGAATTTCGCAGTAAATGAAAATCTCACGCAGCCTTCTAGCGATTAACTGGGTGTATTGAGAGCCGAAATCAAGGATAAGAATTTTTTCAGTCATTTGCTACTGCAAATTTAAGGTAAAACCTCCACTTGCAGTATTTGTTTTAT
>JACCDW011957503.1_pt1 | contig 17215 bp, 11 predicted proteins | sample 7449781 | NCBI WGS metagenome assembly JACCDW01 (sample SAMN15323449, study PRJNA562643) | freshwater metagenome | isolation source: river surface water | place: USA:Blue River Watershed | collected 2017-08-18
CCAGTCGCGCGCGAGCGTGACCCATTGTTCGGTGTCGTGCGGCCCGTCGTGCTCTTCGGCTAGTGATGGCGCGAGGACGAGGCGTGGCCGTCCTTGGTGGTTGACGCAGATGTACGGTTCGGGGATGTCGAGCTCGGGGTGCCCGCCGTTGTTGACCGCGTAGAGGTGGCCTGTTTTGAGCCTGTCGTTCACGCGTTCTCCTTCTGCTCGATCGCCTTGAGGACTTCGAGGGCGAGTCCGTAGGGGACGCGGGAGCGGTCCTTGGCTGTCTCGATGCCTTGTGTGCCGGTGCGCGATCCTCGGGGTGCTGCTTCGTGGCAGGGGTCGCCGTTCTTGCACGGGGGTCGTGGTTCCCATCCGGGGACTGTCCCCCAGAGGTCGGTGGGTTTCATGCGGGTGTCGCCGTACTGGCAGTAGGTGACGGTGCGCCGTTCGAGGCCGGCGACGACGGGGAGCTTGCGGAGCATGCCGCGGGGGTTCTCGATGAGGTAGCCGTGGACTGGTTTGAGGTGCTCGGCTATCTCGATGGCCTTCTGGACGAGCTTCTGGTTGTGGACGGCGGCGTCGGTCTTTGGGGTGGGGTGGGTTCCGCCGTTGTGCCAGTGGTGCCCGATGGAGGCGACGCTGAACGCGGTGCACGGGGGCGACGCCCACAGGAAGTCGGGCCTTCCGTACTTGGCGAGGATCCAGGCGGGGTCGAGCTCGAGGACGTTGACCTGGTGGTCGGGTCCGAAGGTGCCGTCCAGCTCGAACGTGACGACCGTGTGACCGGCCTCCTTGAACGCCCGTGTGGACGATCCCGTGCCGGCGAACAGGTCTATCACTAGCAGTTTTCGCATCGTATGGACGTTACCAACTGGCGCGCGCGCGGTCAACCGTTTCGGGGGTGCTGACGCCCCGGAAAAAAAATGCGTCTTTCGCGCTCGCTTCGCTCGCGCTCACGTGCCGCGCCACCGCTACGCTCTTGGCATGTTAGAGAAACTCTCCCTGAAGCACCTGTCGGTCGTCGCCTACCTCCTCACCATCCCGTTGGCGAACTGGATGATCAACAACGTCGGGACGGAGGCGTTCCCGGGAGGGCCGCACACGATCCCGGTCGGTTTCGGTTTCGACGCCCCGTCGGGCGTGCTCGCGATCGGTTTCGCCCTGTTCGCGAGGGACTACGTCCAGGAGGCGTTCGGGAGACGGACGGTGTTCCTCGCCATCGCCGTCGGTGTCGTCCTGTCGTACCTGATGGATCCCGCCGTCGCCACGGCCTCGGCGGTCGCCTTCGCCCTCGGCGAGGGGACTGACTTCGTGTCCTACTCGTGGTTGAGGGATCGTTCGCTCGCCCTCGCCGTCGCCGTCTCGGGCGTGGTCGGCGGTGCGGTCGACTCGTTCCTCTTCCTGTGGATCGCGTTCGGTTCCGTCGACTTCTGGGAGGGACAGGTCGTCGGCAAGGCGATGATGGCCGTCCTCGGCGGTCTGCTCGTTGTCCTGAGGCGCGCGACGAAGGAACGGTTCAACCCGCTGCAGACGAGGTGACCGGTTGCTGTACCTGAGCGGTTGCCTGCCGTCCAAGGAGGAACTGCGGACGCTCCTGCTCGCCAACGGGATAGGGCTGATGCTCACCCCGTTCAGCCAACGGTCGTGCCCCGACGGATGGGCGTGGGCGGCCGACAACGGTTGTTTCGCTTCCCGTTGGACGGAGCAGGCGTGGTTCTCGTGGCTGCGTTCCAAGGAGTCGCCGGGTTCGGCGCTGTTCGCCACGGTGCCCGACGTCGTCGCCGACCACGCGGGGACGCTGGAGAGGTGGTGGCAGTGGCACGCGGCGGTCGCCGACCTCGGTTACTCGCCGGCGTTCGTGCTCCAGGACGGTGTCGTGCCGTCGGAGCTCCCGTGGGACCAGATGGGGGCGCTGTTCGTTGGTGGGACGACGGAGTTCAAGCTGTCGGAGACCGCCCGTCTGTGCGTCGCCGAGGCGAAGAGGCGCGGCAAGTGGGTGCACATGGGGCGCGTCAACTCGAGGAAGAGGGTCGTGATCGCGCGCGAGTGGGGGTGCGACTCGGTGGACGGGACTTTCCTCGCCTTCGCCCCCGACCACAACACCCACAGGCTGATCAGGATGATGTCGGAGGGTTCAGGACCTTCCGCTGGTGGCCGCCCAGTTGCGGATGCCACCACCCTCCTCGTAGAGGAACTTCGCGACCCTGATGTTGCACTCGGGCTTGAGGAGGACGGTCATGTCCCCCCACTTGGAGCCGCAGACCTGTGAGGTCACCGTGGTCCAGCTCGAGTTGATCTGGAGCAGGCCGGAGTCGTACGACCTGACCGCCTTGCACTTCTTGTACTGCTGCGCCGGGGCGAGCTTGCAGTCCCTGTGCGATGTGCCGGATCTGTAGTTCCAGCCGATCGCGCCGGGGACGCAGCGCGACTCGCGCCACATGATGTAGGTGAACTCCTTCACGGGGAGCTTGTGCTTGCGCAGGAGCGGTTCCCACTTGGGGCACGACTTCGTGACCTTGATCGAGACGGACATCGCCGAGACGGTCGGTTTCGTCACCTTGCGGGAGTTGGGGACGCCGTCCGTCGGTAGTCCTTTCTCCTTCAGGTACTTGAGGTGCGCCGTCCTGGTCTTCTTGCCGTACTTGCCGTCGACCTTGAGTCCTCCGAGGAACGTCTGGAGGTCCATGACGGCCTTCCCCGTCTGGCCCGTGTGGAACTGCAGCAGGAGAACCTGTTCTGGGTCGGGGTGGTAGTAGGTCTTCGGCCTCTCCATCCTCTGCTTCCCCGTGGACTTGGACTTGTAGCAACCCCAGCCACCGAGGCCGACGGCCGGTCTCTTGTAGTCCCAGACCCTCGGGATGCCCTGGCGCTTCGCCCATTCGGGGTCTCGCAACCACGTGGTCGACCAACCGGTGAAGGCGATCCTGTTGGCGATCTCGATCTGCTGCTCGCGGGTCGCCTTGTCGGGGGACGGGGCGAACTCCTCGCCCCCGAACCGCTCCCACGTGCCCATGTCGGCCTTCGGGAAGGAGCTGCTGGTCATTATCCCGAGTCCGCCGGCGTACCTGCCGCCGTTCTTCCAGTCCTGGGCGGTCTCGCACTGGGCGAGCCTGTCCCAGAACTCGTCCTGCGGTAGGGCGTGCTTCCTGAAAGCCATCGCCGGCTGGGACGGTGGTTTGCCTGGTTCCTCGGAAGAGGCTCGTGCTTGTAAAGGTGTTGAAACGATGGTGCCGATCAGCACCAACGCAAAGAGAAGAGGCGTCTTTCGCATCTGTGTCTCCGTTCCTGGGTCCCTGTCAGGGGTCTTCTATGGGTTTCCGCACCATGGGGATGGCCCCGTAGGCGTCGGCCTGTAGTTGGCCTCTGACTGCCCGCTCCTCCTAGTGCGGGGCCAGTCGGTCGCTCGGTGTCGCGCCACTGTCGGGGGAGGGTTCCGCGTTTGCGTCCCTTGCCCCTGGGCTACGACTGCTTGTCTGCTTGGTGGACAACCCTAACCCCTTCCGGGGCGTTCCGTCAACACCAAACGGCTTTACGGCAAACATCTGGGGGGTTGCCGTAAATGTTGCGGGGCGGGAAACCCTTGCAGTGGTACGGTTCCGCGAGGATCTTGCTCGGAGGAAAAATGTCCCAAGAAGTGCTCAGTTTCAAGGCGATGAACGGACAAATGAACGTCGACGAGGCGCAGGGCGTCGTCGAGTGCGTGGTCGCCGTCATCGGCAACAAGGACTCGGTCGGCGACGTGATCGTCCCCGGTGCGTTCGCCAAGAGCTTCAAGAGGCGCAAGCCCCGCGTCGTCTGGGGCCACGACTGGAACCAGCCCATCGGCAAGGTCCTCGAGATCTACGAGGTGGGTCCGTCCGACCCCCGCCTCCCCAGCAAGGTCAAGGTCCTCGGTCTCGGGGCGATCTACGCCCGCGTCCAGTTCAACCTGAAGTCCGAGAGGGGCCGCGAGGCGTTCTCCTCGGTGCTCTTCTTCGGCGAGGAGCAGGAGTGGTCCATCGGCTACAAGACGCTCGACGCCATCTTTGACCCGAAGATGCAGGCGAACATCCTCCGCGAGCTCGAACTGTACGAGGTCTCGCCCGTGCTGCACGGTGCCAACCAGTTGACGTCAACCCTGTCCATCAAGGACGCAAAGGCCGCCAATGCGGACGACGGCGACGTGACCTCGTTCAGGTCGTCCAAATGGCAGACCTTCGACAGGGCATGGGCGGAGAAGCTCCGCGAGGAACATCCCGAGATCTGGAGGCTCGGAGGGAACATCAAGGGCAACGCCCAGTTCGCCATCCTCAGCAAGATCCTCGACGAGAACAACGGCTCCGCCGACACCCCGGATCAGGTCGCCGCTCTGAACCTCCGCGAGGCGTGGGTCGCGAGGCACCACAAGGACTTCCGCATCGCCGGCGTCATCGCCCAGATCAAGTGGCTCGCCGTCGGGTCCAGGGGCGAGGCGTACATGAAGAGGCTCGTCAACGAGGAGATCAAGAAGCGTTCCACGAAGGGGGCGATGCCCTACCCGGACGACGACGACTGGTCGCCGATGTGGCTCGCCCGCAAGTTGTCCAAGTGGTTCGGCATGGGCGTCGAGGTCGAGGACATGGGAGACGACTTCGTCGTGTTCAAGAAGGAGGGCGATGACGACTACTACCGTTGCGCCTACCACGTCGAGGACGGTCAGGCCATGTTCGGCACCCCCCGCAAGGTCGGCAAGGCGACGTTGTGGCTCCCGGAGAACGAGGACGACGCCGCGGACCTGTCCGTCAGCGACGACGACGACGAACGGATGCTCGCCGTGGAGATGGACGACGACGAGAAGGCGATGATCCGCCGCGTGGAGGAGATGGACGACGACGAGTTCGACGAGTCGTTCCCCGACGACGAGAGCAAATGGGTTCTCGATGTGGCGGGGGCTTTCGCCCGCAGGGCCATCACCAACCGCAGGAAGCGCAAGATGCGCATGCTGATGGGCAAGGCCGCCCCTGGAACCGACCAGTTGAACCAGATCGCGAACATCGTTGGTGTCGACGCCCCGCAGGAACGCGTAACGGGCGACGTCATGCGGGGCTACGGCCCTCGTCGCGGAAACCTCGAGAGGCTCCTCCGTTACTGGCGCCCGATCATGAAGAAGCCGGGCGGTTTCCGCAGGTGCCGGGTGATCCTCGCCGACCATCCGGAGCTCTACCCGTTGGAGAACATCTGCGCCTGGTTGCATCACGAGACGACCGGGTTGTGGCCCAACGAGGGATGTCACCATCCGACCATGAAGAACTGCCGCAAGAAGCTCAAGAAGGGCAAGAGGGTGGTGAACGGTTCGGTCTGGTCCGACTCCGACTGGGACAGCAGGTTGCGTTCCCGTTTCGGCAAGGGCGACGACATGTCCATGATCGAGGACGGCGACGAGGAGATGGGTCCCGACTGGTCCGAGGAGGAGTTCAAGGCGTTTGAGCTTGCGCTCAAGAAGTTCGTTGAGGACGAACCCGACTTCGCCGACTTCCTCAGGGACGACGACAACTGGGAGGTCGAGGGCGACGACGAGTTCGACATGCCCATGACCGTCCCCGTTTCGCCGAAGAAGATGGGCTGTGGATGCGGTTGCGGCAAGTCTGCCGACAACGGGATCGAGGAGAAGGCCGGAAGAGTCCTCTCGACGAGGAACCTCGAGAAGCTCCGTCAGGCGCTCGAACTTCTCTCCGAGGTCATCTCCGTCGGGGAGCCGATGGGGCAGGTGCAGACGAAGATCAACGAGAAGGCCGATGAAACGGGCGGGATGATGGTCAAGACGATCGACCCGTACCTGTTCGACGAGATCAAGCCGGTCATCGACTACCACTCCGTCCCGTTCAACGATCTCGGGTCGAAGGTCCTGCTCACGGTCGGTGTCCTCACCGCGGAGGAGCGTGCCGTCCTGGAGACGGCGATCAAGAACGTCAGTCTCGCAACCGCCGAACCGGAAAGAGGATGATGTACAGTTCAACGACAGGAACAGAGGCCTCCCCGCTAGTCCCGGGGCGCGTCGGTGTCCCCCGATCATGATGGAGGAAAGAATGGACGACCAGGAGTACGGAGAGAAGCGCGACTACTCTGCCGAGAGCAGGGAGGCCATGGCCGAGGAAGGCTTCGCTCTTCCCGACGGTTCGTACCCGATCAAGGACGGCGAAGACCTGAAGAACGCCATCCAGGCTTTCGGACGCGCGAAGGACAAGGAAGCGGCGAAGGCGCACATCATGAAGCGCGCCAAGAAGCTCGGTCTTGAGGACATGATCCCGGAGGAATGGACTTCGCAGAAGTCGGATCCCGAGGAGACAGATGACAAGGACGCCGAACCTGAAGAGGAGAAGGGCATCCTGAAGGTCAACTCCGACGGCGAGGCGATGAAGTGCGCCAAGGGAATGACCGACGGTTGCGGCTACAAGGCCGGCGACAAGATGTGCGGCAAGTGCGGAGCCGTCGCCGTGATGACCAAGGGCGACGCAATGATGGAAGAAGAAGCTCCGGAAGACGAGGAAGAAGAAGCCCCGTCGGAGGAGATGGAAGCCAAGACGAAGAAGCGCATGGCGAAACTGGAGAAGATGGGCGTCAAGGACGCTTCTGCTGGTTCTTTCCTCTGTGCGTTCGACAGGAAGGTGCTCAACGAGGGCGCGGAACCGTGCGAGGGTTGCAGCGGTGGTTGCTTCCCCGTCAAGGGCGGTGCCGACCTTCTCGAGATCGAGGTCAAGGCCGAGGAGATGTACGACGCGACTGTCGTGGACTCCGGCTACAGCGACCAGTACGACAAGTTCGTCGTCGATCTCCGTCGCAAGGACGGAAGGCTCATCGAGGCGATCTTCTCCGGTGCCGGCGAGGACGAGGGCTGGCATCCCATCCCCGAGTCCGCTCTCGCGCTCGGCGACGACGTCATCGGTGGCGACGAGGCGATCGAACTGGCACTCGGGTCGGTCCAGGGCAAGGCGCTCTCGGTCGGTGTGCAGATGTTTGACGGTTCAGTCGCGTACTGCGTCGAGGTGGACGGTTCGGACGGTTACTCGTACGACGTGTTCGTGGACACCGAGGGCAAGGTCCTCGCCATGGATCAGTGGGAGTACGAGACTTCGAGCGTTCAGCCAGCAGAACAGAAGGACGCGTCGTCGTCGGAGATCGAAGCAGCACTGCTCGAGTTCGAGGCGCTTAGGACCGAAGAGGAACTGCGCGAGCAGGGCCTGATCTGATCGGAGGAGAACGATGAAGAAGAAGATGAAGCTCGTCGGCAAGGAAACGCCAGCGACCAACAACAGGATCACCATGTCACCGCAACCAGCAGCCGAGGAGCCGAAGCCGGTCGCCGAGGAGCCGAAGGCGGAACCAGTGGTGGAGGAAGTCGCGGTGACCGAAGAGGTGGCGACCGACGACACCGAAGAGGTTTCCCCGAAGCGCTCGCGCAAGAAGCAGGCCGACTCGGAAGAGAACTGACGCGTAGGCCATGAAGGCCGACGCCAGACTCTCGGGTTCCCAGAGGACAGCAAGGACGGGTTCGGAGCCCGTTTCTTCGTTGCGCGCAGAAACAGACGAGGGGTACATCTCGTTCAGCGACGAGTCACCAGATCCCCACTCGAAGTGGGACAAGAAGGTGTGGTTCGTCATGGAGGGCGTCACCAAGTCGTTCCAGGCGAGGTTCGCCGGTAGCAAGAGGCTTCCCCGCATCGTCGGAGAGATAGCCCGTTCCGTCGTGCGAGACGGGGATGGGGACGGCAACGTCACGAACCCTTTCAGCGGCGAGGACGACATGCCTTTCGAGGACCTGGTGGACCTGGTCAGGGACAAGCCGGAACTTCTCTCAAGGCTCTCCGAGAGGATCAACGAAAGACTCACCGAGACCATCGGCAAGAGGGGCAGGCGCAAGGGGTCGTCCCCGCGCAAGAGGATGACCGTCAACGAACAGATGGTTTCGTTCATCTCCGAACAGTTCGACATGGTGTTCGACAGGAGGGGCGAGCCGTCCGGTTCCGTTCTGAAGATCCTCTCCGAAAGGGACATGGGTTTCACCATCAGTCCGACGACGGGGAAGAGCCTCAAGGAGGGGTTCGCCATCGCAAGGCCCGGAAGGGGTTTGCGCGTTCCGTCGTCCGCCTTCTACGACAAGGACGGAAACCCGACGGACATTGGCGTCGACGCTTTGATGATGGTCATCGCGGCGAACATCAAGGAACTCTCTAAACCCCAGGACGGTGCGAAGAAGGTTGCCATCGGCGGGTGGCACTCCCCGAAGAAGCACGACGCGGACGGGAACCTTCTGGACGACGCCGGTTTGCCGGTCGACGATCCGCGCAACGCCGCGGAGTGCAAGCCTGGTGAGGACGACTGCATCACTTTCGTCTACCTGGACATCACGGACATCTTCGACGAAAAGAAGTTCACGGAGTCGGAGATCTTCGAGATAGGGAACAGGCGCAACCAGCAGTCGGTGGCGAGGCTCAGTGCCGTCGCTTCCGGGAACTTCAGCCAGATAAACGCAACGGAGATGGACGACAAGAAGGGCGAATGGGCGTTCCTCGACACGGGCGGTACGGGACAGGACGTCCTTGACGACGATACGACGACAATGGTGGCAGAAGAGATAGTTGGTGGTGGTCAGGGATGAACGAAGAGAAGAAGACCACTGAAGTCGTGCACTTCTTGGACGTGGAGGAGTTCGCCAAGGCTTCCGAAACAGAACGCAGGAAGATGGTGAGGGACATGCTCGTCGCCATCAGCAGGAAGAATGGTGGCGAACTTGAACAGGACTGACGAAAGCTTCTCCATCCTCTCCGCGCATTTCGCTTCGGCCGCCTCGATCGGCAAGAAGTCCGAAGACTGTGGCTGCGGTTGTGGTGGTTGTGAAGAGAACGACGAGGTTGCCTCGTTCACCGGTGCGCCTTTCTCCCGTCTTCCTGCCGTGATGGCGCTTTCCTCCACGAGGACCAACGCGTCCAAGAGAAACGCGATCAACATGAAGGCCCTTGCGGCGATGCGCGCCATGGGCGAGAAGGTGATGCTCAACGACTCTTCGGAGTACAGGGTGGAGATGCCCGTCAGGACGAAGGTCGGTCTCGTGAACAGCAGGAGCCGTTCGGGTCGTGCCTTGCAGGCCATTGCGTCCGTCGCCATCCCCGGCGACATGTCGGACATCAGGAGCCCTATCAGGTCGACCATCTACGAGGCGATCACTCCCGGCGGTGGAAAGAGGCGCGGACTGCTGGGTCGCATCGGTGGGGAGGGGAACAGAAGGTGCCCCGCTGGCTACGAGAACGGTGGGAGGTTCGCCAACAGGACTTTCTCCAACTGCGGTGCGCAACTGTTCCAGTCGGCCATGGGGGCGCTCGCTTCGGCGGCCGGTGATGCGAACGGAGGAAGGGGCAGGACAGTCGGTGCCCCCTCAATACGAAGGGGCAGGAACGTCGGTGCCGGCGACTACGGCGACAGCGCCATCTCGTCCAGGGACGCCGTCGTCGCACCGTTGTCCAAGCCTTCGTCTAAGAAGCGTTCAGAGGCCGTGGCCAAGGAAGTCAGGGCGGCCAATGCGTTCAACGGGAAGTACGAAAGACTCGTGAGGTCGGACGGAGCAGTGCTCGCCCCGGTGTCGAACATCGCAAGGATCTCGAAGCAGAGGAACAACACCGACATAGTCAACGGTTCGTGGGTCACCTCGGTCATGTCTCCCACCAACATCGGAGGGGACGAGGTGATGCTCCTCGGAGCAGGTGTGACGGAACTCAACTACGCGGTTCCCGGTTCCGGCAACCTCGTCGTTTCCGCGAACAAACCGATCTCGCCGTCCAGGGCATCGGCGCTCAAGAGGTCGCTTGAGTCGGCGCGCAGGTCGGGCGACGAGGGCGGGGCTGCCCTACGAGAAATGGTCAGGTCGTCCAACGGTGATCTCTCCTACTCCGAGTCTTTCCCCGGGGTGGACAGGCCCAACGAGATGGTCGTCGTCAAGAAAGGAAACGAGACGAGGACCGTCCCCAGGTGGATCTACGAGTCGTGGATGTCGAGCGACGCCCGCGGGAAGGACAAGGGCGTCGGTTCGTGGACCATTATCGACACCGTCGAGACGAGCGGTGCGAACGAGGCGATGGACGGCAAGGCGAAGATCTCCGCCACAGCCGAGTCGCTCGCGACGACCGACTCCTTCAGGAGGGGTCTCGTCATCGCCAAGGCCAAGACGTCCGACTACGGGGCCGGCAGAAGACTGGTCGTCATGAACGACGGCACGAGGTGGGCGGAGACAAGCACCAAGGGTGTTGAGCACCTCGGTTTCGTCGTCGGCAACGACATCGCCAACGCCATGGGCGTCCAGGCACCGAGGTCGTACATCTCCGGGGAGGCCAACCAGAGGAGACCGTTGGTCGAGGTTTCCGAGGAGTTCTCAAAGGCGAGGATCGACAAGTCCGCTTCGCTCGCAGACGTGCCGGGACAGGACCTGGCGCGCATCGTCCTGCTCGACTACCTGACCGACAACAGGGGTCGGACACCCGGAAACGTCGTGCCCATCAAGGGACCGGGACCGGACGTTGCATCCTTCTCCAACGGCAGGAACCTTCTTGCCTCTGGTGGCAAGCCGTCTGGTCCAGACCTGCCCGCCTACCTGAAGCAGGACGGCAGCAGCAGATGGTTGCTTGAGAAGATCGCCGAGCAGGAGAGGATCAAGCAGAAGATCGCGGAGATGTACGAACAGATGATCGAGAACTCCGAGAAGTTCGACTGGGACGCCTACTCGCAGAGGCTTTCCATCTCCGGCTTGACCGATGCGGAGAAGAGGCACCTCAAGACGATCAGGTCGTTGTTCGAGGTGAGGTCAGAGAGGATGAAGTCCTCCAGAAAGTCGTTCCTGAAGACGCTGGGGGTCACGTTGTGAGGGCTGTGTGTTTCGTGAAGAACTCCGGGACGGGTTTCGCCGTCCTGAAGGAGGACGAAGCCGGTGTCGATGCGATCGGTCTTTCGGACAACGGCAAGGAATGGGCGAAGTGGGTCGACTCGCTCCCGTTCGCTCAACGCAGGAAGATAGACGACGTCCTGTGGTCGCTCGGGGAGAACTTCGAGATGGACGGGCCGAGGGTTCCGAAGAGGGCAGAGAGGGCAGACATCGAGGCACTCCTGAACGGCGAGAAGACAGAGGAGTCGCTGGAGGCTTGATCATTGAGGGAAACCCTCAGTGGTAACCTGTGCAGTGGTCGGTACCTCTTACAGAATGACGGGGAAATGCGGAAAGAACGGGTAGAACTCTCCATCCTGCGCCACAAGTCGGCGATGCGCGGTTCTGCCGTCGCCCTGACCGCGAGGACGGCAGGAAGGATCTCTTCCGGCAGGACCGGTCTGACCGACACATTGGTGAAGAACGCCGATGTTGAGGTCGTGCTGTTCAAGGTGGCCGATGCGCTTCCGTACGACCCGTTGAACAGGTCGTTCTCCGACTCCATCGAGACCAGGACGAAGTCCCTGGAGGAGTTCTCGCTGTCTGTCAAGACGCACATCGCCCACGGTGGAATGATCGCCGAGTGGGGCGATCCGGTCTCGGGCATCGACGTCAAGAAGCTCAGGTCACTCGGATCGACGGCGAGGGGCTTTGACCCGAACGCCACCGACGCCGATGGAGACATGCTCGTCCAGGAGGGAACACCTTGGCAAAGGCTCACCACGAGGGTGCGCCGCGCTGTCAAGAAGGGCAAGAGGAGACTCGCTGACCGCGCCGATGCGGCCGCGGAGAGGATCGAGGCCGGCGTCGAGAGACGGGCATCGCGAAGGGCCGAACGAGGATCGCTGAGGGAGAGGCTCGCCGACCGGGTAGACCGCGCCGCTTCGAGGATCGACGGCGGAGAAGCAGCCCCGAAGAAGCCGAAGAAGCAACGCAGGAACTTCCGCCAGTACGCAGTCGGTTACACCGACGAGGAACGCCGTGCGATGGATGAGGCCGAAAAGCCGAAGGCCCCGAAAGCACCGAAGGCGGAAGAGGTCGAAAAACCCGAGATCCCCGTCGACGAGGACGGCAAACCGGAGGTTCCGAGTCCGGCAAAACCCCTCCCCGAGGACGACGAAGACGAGTGGGCGAAGGCCTTCGAGGAATGGAAGAAGACTTCCGGTGCCACCGAGGAAGTGACGGCGGACGTTACTGCTGAGAGCAAGATGCCCGGCAAGAAGTACGGCACGGGCACCAAGGACAGGGACACGGCTCTTCTCGGCGCTCGCGACGCGTCGAAGAAGAACAAGGACAAGACCCTCCACGTCGTGAAGGGGACGGACGGCAAGTTCCGTGTTGTTGACGACGAACGACTCGAGGCGATGGGCGGGAAGCCCGTGGCCGCGTACAAGGACGGCAAGATCGTCATGCGCGACGGCGCTCCCGTCAAGAAGGGCAAGGACTCCACCACCCTGAAGGACATCGACGCCGCCGACGGATGGTCCGGTGGCGGGAAGTTCGCCAACGAGGAGATGGCCGTCAACCAGGCCAGCAACATCAAGAACAGCGTCTACCCGGGGAAGGACTTCGGCCCGGACGACAACATCCACGTCGTCCAGATCGAGGGAGGCCAGTTCACCCTCGTCGACGACGACAAACTGAACGCACTCGGTGTCGACCCGGTTGCCTCCTTCAACGGCGAGGGCAAGGAGATCCCATGGGGGGCGACAACCCCCAAGCCGAAGAAGGCCAAGAAGGAGAAGAAGCCCAAGGCGGTCGGCGAGATCCCCGGCGAGGAGCCGATGCCCACCCTCGACGAGGTCACCCCGAAGCCCGAGGTCGCGGAGGACGCCAAGAAGAAGACACCGAAACTCGGTGGCAAGCAGTTCGGTAGGCCGTTCAAGAACGAGAAGTCAGCGAAGAAGCGCGCCGACGAACTGGCGAAGGACGGCGGCACCTACCATGTCGTGAGCACGGAGCAGGGCTTCAGGGTCGTCGACCAGGATCGCCTTGACTCGATGGGTGTAGAACCGGTCCACACGGGTGGGAAGTTCGTCCCCGCTCCTTCCATGAACTCCATGGACAAGGACGTTCCGACACCGGAAGAAGTCGACACCGACAAGCCGTCCAAGACCAAGCCGACCAAGGCCCAGGTCTGGGAGAAGTTGAACGACGGCCCCGTGGGTCAGTCGAACCTCCTGAACGACAGTGCCAGTGGCAAGTACGAAAAAGACGAGATCGAAGCACAGTTGAAGTCCCACGAGGACGCAGTCAAAGTCCTCGAGTCGTTGTCCCCAGAAGAACGCGAAGCGCTGGGCAAGGACTACGAAGACGAACTGACCGGTGCCAGGAACAACGTGGCCATCTGGAAACTCGCAAAGAACAAGACCGACGGCGACATCGGAAAAGCCGCGGCCAGCTTCTGGAAAGAATACGATGACGAAGTCATCCAGACAGCCGTTGAGATGACCGAGCAGAACCTCGGCAAATGGGGTTCCAACCCGAAGGAAGAACTCAGGAAGATCGAGGCAGACGGGTCCCTTCCGGACAACGAAAAAGCGGCTGCCGGTCTTATCGCAGACCTCATCGACTCCGGTCAGTTGTCCGAGTCGCCGAGCGTTGAAGAAACGACCACCGCCATCTCGAACGTGCCGACACCGGCAGTTCCCCAGAAGACCGTCGTGACGGAGAAGCCGAAGAAGGGGCAAGGCGAAGGCGTGGACCCCGGGTCCGTGGGGTCGCAGGAAATACCTGGTCTGGACAAATGGCCGGCAGTGATCAAGGAAAACCCAGAGACGACGTGGGACGATCTCGTCGCTAAAGGCGATGTCGCAACCCTCAAGAAACTGCGCGAAGGATGGAAGCAGTTTGGCAAGACGATCGGCAAGGAGGGTCCTGCCGTTGACTGGACTAAGAAGTATGTCAAGATCCTCGACGAGAAGATAAAAGACGCCACAAAGAACTCCAAGGCAAAGCCGAAGGCACCGAAGAAACCGCTCGGCAAGGACGAGAACCCCGAGTGGTTCAACCCAGAGACTGGTGTCATTGTCGACCCGACCGAGTCGATGGACAAGTGGATCAACGAGAAGGGTCCAACTGTCGCCGACATGAGCGGAGAGACCGTAAGGGAGGCGGCGAAGTCGCACTTCAAGGACGTCGAGTACTACCTCAAGGAGTTCGCCGATGACCTGAAGCCAGGCGGCAAGTCGGAGGGCAAGGACAAGGACGCCCTCCTTGACTCGCTCGCCGAGGTGGTGATGACGAGCAGCGACCCCGCCGAGATGGACGCCGCGGACATCCTCATCGACCTGATCGAAGCAGAAGCGCTCACCGACCCTTCCCCGAAGACGGTCAAGGACATCGCCAAGACGTACGCCGCCGCGGCCAAGAAGAAGATCTCGTCGATGAACGTCGAGGAGATGGTCGGCGAGGGCAAGGAGTCCGTCGTCGAACCGGGCGACACGAGCGTTGATGCTCTGGCGAACCTGACTGGAAAGGTCAAGGAGGTCGTCGATGGCGACGACATGCCGGACGACAAGATCGACAAACTCTGGGCCCTCAAGACCGAGGTTGACAACTACGCATCAGACCTCCAGGTCGAGGCTGGTGCCGGCGACGAGACCTCCAAGCAGAAGCTCGCCGCCGCGAAGAAGATGTCGGACGACATCTACGGTCTCATCGAGGACGAGTCGATCAAGCAGAGCGAGATGACCATCCAGGCTCAGGAGGGCGAGTACAACGACGCCCTTGATCTGGCAGCCACTCTGAAGGACTCCTTCAACGACGAAGGGATGGATCCGAAGAACTGGCCCGACGAGAAGAAGGAGTTCTGGCTCAAGCAGAAAGAGAAGCTGAAGGGCCTCTTCGAGGAACTCGACAAGGACAACGTCTACGGCGACGAACCGTGGGACATCATGTCCGACCTGGACGACATGGAGAAGGAACTTCTCAGCGACGGATCAGCACCATCGTCGAAGCCGGCGGAACAGGCACCAAAGGCCGGTACTGGCGCGAAGAACGCCGAAGAACTCGAGTCGGAGTACGACGGGAAGATAAAGAAGATCAACGACGATCTCGTCGCCGGCAAGCTCTCGAAGGCGGAAGCCTCGGAGATGAAGGCCGCCCTCTACAGGGATAAGGCCAAGGCCGAACTAGACCTCCCGCCGCAGAAGGTGACCCCCGACTCCCCCCGTCCTTTCAAGACGAGCCGCGAAGTCGACACCGCAGAGGCGCAGGCCCTCGTCCCGTCCGGCGACATGGAGAACTTCATCCGCGAGGCGAAGGACGACCTTGTGTCGTTCCTCATCGAGAACAAGATGATCGACGGCGATCTCGCTGGGGACAAGACCGAGACTGAACTCCCGGACGGCACGACGAAGGTGTTCCACAAACGGAAGCCAGGGGTCACCGACGAACAGATCAGGGAGTCCTTGATCAAGAACTTGAAGGACAAGATCGACGCCGGTTCGGACATCGGCGGCATCGCGGCCGCGCGCACGCATCTCCACAACTTCGACACGATGGCGACGCTCGGTTCCTATTCCCCGGACGTCTCTCCCGACATGTCCGCCTACGACAGGTTCAACCACCTCGGGCCTTCGGCGCAGAAGGGCATCGTCGCCAAGATCTACAGTTACCCGGACGCTTTCGACGAGGAGCAGGTGAAGAAGGTCTTCAGCACCGCCGCCAAGAAGAAGGCGAAGAAGACCGTCAAGGACGACATCAAGGCAGTCGACGAGGTCGTTTCTCCCAAGGAGGCGCCAAAGTCAGCAAGCCCGTCCAAGGCGCAGGTTCTTTCCCAGTTGGCAGAAGTGAAGGCTTCGGGCGCGAAGGTGTGGGACGAGTTCGTCACGGACTCGCCAGACGGTGCCATTCTGGGGGTTGTCGCCGACTACGACGCCGAAGCCGAGAAGTTGAAAAACGGGGAACTGACCCCGTTCAAGAACGCAACAGCGGAACTCATTTACCTTGATGGCACCGAGGGGCCTGACGGCAAGAAGGTCGGCTACTGGATCGACAAGAGGTACAGCGGCTCGGGCAAGCTCGGCGACGAGTTGGAGAAGCAGTTCCCCACGATGTTCAAGTACCCCGGCGACGAGGACGGACTGAAGCCAGGGGAGATGGGCGGCGTCATCGGAGGCCCAGAGATGCGCGGCGACTTCTCCCCAGACGAAGGAACACCTCTGTTCGGCAAGACGACCGCTTCGTGGAGCGACCCGAAGACGATGCTCTACTGGGACGAGGTCGTTGACAAGTTCGGCGTGTTTGACTTCAACTTCGACGCCATCCCGCAACCGGGAAGCGATGACGAGAAGCACGTCAAGAAGGGTCTCACCAAGAAGTTCGGAAGCATCGGCGGCGTTCTCGTCCGCGACGGCAACGGAAACCTCCACTACGTGCGCAGGCCGGAATGGGACTCCCTGTCGGACTCCGACAAGAACCAGTACGTCGTCGAAGTAGACGTCCCCAAGAAATGGGAGTCGTGGGGACAGGAGCCAGGACCAACGACGACAGCCGGTGGTGCCGAACCGAATGCGATCGTTCCCGACTGGCAGACCCTCGACACCGACCAGCAGAAGGAGATGCTCTCCACGCTCCTCGGCCAACAGGCCCTCGTGTCCGACGTGACGAACACGCCACACGAGTACAAGCTCAAGCAGATGGGGCTCACCGAGGATGTGCTCGTCCCCAACTACGACGACACCGAGGCGACGAACCTGAAGGCGGCTCTGAAGGAGAACGCATCGTGGATCGCCGACAACCCGGACCATCCCCTCTACAACGAGTCGTTCGGTTACTACGAGGTTGAGGTCGGGCCGGACAAGAAGAAGGCAGTACTGAAACTGTCGGGCGACAAAGAGATGCTTGCCAAGAAGCACCCGGAACTGTTCAAGCTCGTCGCCAAGTACGACGGTGGTGGGAACTACTCGGACGACTTCGGCGACCTCGGGCAAGAAGGCGCAAAGTCGCTCATCGGCTCCCTGTCCGACCCGGACGACGTCTCGTGGATGGACGCAGACGGTGTCGACAAGCCGGCGATCCTCAACGTCGGCGTCACGTGGATGCAGAAGCTCGACAAGAAGAGTCCTCTTGCGCTCAAGCAGGAACTCGATGAGTCGAACAAGAAGATGTCCGAACTCGCCGGCATCACCAAGCAGGCCCTCATCGACGCGGGCATCGACAAGGACATCAAGGACGTCAGCGACGCTGAACTCAGGTCGGCTCTTGAGAACGCCGGCATCGACTACGACGCCCACTTGACGAAGATCAAGAACACCTCCGTGAGGAGGGACATCACCAAGAAGTGGATAGCGGCATCCGACC
>JACCDW010325666.1_pt1 | contig 17208 bp, 10 predicted proteins | sample 7449781 | NCBI WGS metagenome assembly JACCDW01 (sample SAMN15323449, study PRJNA562643) | freshwater metagenome | isolation source: river surface water | place: USA:Blue River Watershed | collected 2017-08-18
AGCAATGCCTCGACATCCTGATGCAGTGCGTGACCTACAAGGCCGACCTCGCCGACAAGCTGGCCTGGGACGGCTGGCTGGACATCGGCAAGCTGGGTTCGGTGCTGACGAACACCGCGGCTGCTCCGTCGGTCGTTGGCTCGTCGATCTCCGATACCTCGCTGAAGATCGGCGAGACCGCAATCGTCAAGCTGACCTTCAGCGAAGCGGTCACGGGCTTTTCGAAGGCCGATGTCAGCCTGTCGCTGCCGGTCGGCACGCTCGGCGAATTCACCACGACCGACAACCTGACCTGGACGTCGACGCTGACCCCGCTGTCCGGCGTCGAAGGTCAGGGCGTCAAGCTGTCGGTGGCGGCGGACAGCTACACCAGTCTCGACGGTGCGCGTTCAGGGCAGGCTTTCGTCTCGAACGCAATCGCTGTTGACACCAAGGCGCCGACGGTCGCCATCACGTTGTCAGACACTCAGCTGACTGGCGGCGAGAGCGCGAACGTCACGTTCACCTTCTCGGAGATGGCACCGGGCTTCGACACGGTTGACGTGGTCGCGCAAAACGGCACGATCACCAACCTCGCCAGCAGCGACGGCCGCAACTGGACGGCAAGCTATACGCCGAATGCGAACGTGCAGTCTTCCTTGAACACCATCAGCGTGCTGGCTGGCAGCTATACCGACGTCGGTGGAAACGCGGGCGCAGGCGGTACCTCGGCCAACTTCACTATCAACACGGCCACGACCGCGCCCTCGACGATCATTTACGGCACCGACGGCAGCGATTCGCTGGCCGGTACGGCGACAGGCGACACGCTCAGCGGCGTGCCGTCCTCCAGTTCGCAATATGGCCGCAACAGCATCGATACGCTGACCGGCAATGCCGGCAGCGACTTGTTCGTGCTCGGTTCGGCGAACCGCGTGTTCTATGACGACGGCTCGTCGCGCAAACCCGGCACGACCGACTATGCGCGGATTACCGACTTCACTGCGGGCACGGACGACCTGCAGATGGCGGGCGGTCGCGTCTATGTAACGGGCGCGCTGTCGATCAATGGCAGCAGCGGGCTGGGTGTGTATCTGGACACGAACGGCAACGGCAAGCTGGACGTGAAGTCGGATGAGCTGATCGCGCATCTGGTGGGTGTGAATACGCTGGATCAGGCGGATGTCGTGCTGGTTTGATGATGGGGTAGCGGTCGATTTCCGATAGCGTCTTCCCGGCGGAAGCCGGGACTTATCGTCTCCGGAACCTTGGCGTCATTCATGGGTACACGACGCTGGATCCCGGCCTGCGCCGGGATGACGTTTTAAAAGGCGTCGGCTCCCGGTTCGTCGTCCCGGCGAAAGCTGGGACCCATCGTCGCAGAACCATGGGCACCATTCGAGGGTAAACGAGACTGGATCCCAGCTTTCGCCGGGATGACGATATCGAGGAACGACCGCCCCACGCTCTGGCTTGCAAGCCAGAGCGCTTCGGCAGGCGCAACGCATGCGTTGCGAATTCCCTGCCTCACCCCGGCGAAAGCCGGGACCCATCGTCGCAGAACCCCAGACGTCATTCACGGGCAAAGGCCGCCGGACTCCCCTTCAACTCCCGCCGTTTCATCAACCACCACGCCGCCGGAATCACGAACAGCGACAGCAGCGGCGCAGTCACCATCCCGCCCACCATCGGCGCGGCAATCCGCTGCATCACCTCCGAGCCCGCACCGCTGCCGAACATCACCGGCAACAGCCCGGCGAGAATGGTTGCCACCGTCATCGCCTTCGGCCGCACGCGTGCGACCGCGCCTTCGCGTATCGCCGCCAGCAGGCTGGTTTCAGTCGGCGTCTCGCCGGCATCCAGATGCTTCTGCCATGCATTGCGCAGGTAGACCAGCATCACCACGCCGAACTCCGCCGCGAGCCCGGCCAGCGCAATGAACCCGACCGCGGTCGCCACCGACACCGCATGCCCGAGCAGCCAGATGAACCATAGCCCGCCGACCAGCGCGAACGGCACCGTCGCCATCAGCAGCAAGGCATCAGACGCCGAGCGGAACGCAAGGTACAGCAGCCCGAAGATCACCAGCAGCGTCAACGGCACCACCGTCTGCAGCCGCGCCGTCGCGCGCTCCAGATACTCGAACTGCCCCGACCAGCTGATCGCATAGCCGGGCGGCAGCTTCACCGACGCCGCCACCGCCTTCTGCATCGCCTGCACCGCCGTGCGCAGGTCGGCGCCGCGCACGTCCACATAGACCCAGCCGGCCAGCCGCGCATTCTCGCTGCGTATCATCGGCGGACCAGTCACGACCTGCACGTCGGCCACATCCTGCAGCCGGACTTGCGCGCCGCGCGGCGTGACCACCGGCAGCTCGCGCAGCGCCTGCAGCGAGTCGCGGTAGTCGCGCGGATAACGCAGGCTGATCGGGAAGCGCTGCCGGCCGTCGATGACCTCGCCGACGTTTTCTCCGCCGATCGCCGATGCCACCACCGACTGCAGGTCCGCCACCGACAGCCCGTAGCGCGCCGCCCGCGCGCGGTCGATGTCGATGTCGATGTAGCGACCGCCGCTGACGCGCTCGGCCAGCGCCGAACTCACGCCCGGCACGTCGCGCACCGCGTTCTCGACCTGCAGCGTGATGGCCTCGATCTGCTGCAGGTCCGGGCCCGAGACTTTCACACCCACCGGCGTCTTGATGCCGGTCGACAGCATGTCGATGCGGTTGCGGATCGGCGGCACCCAGACATTGCTTAGTCCCGGCACGCGCACCGTGCGGTCGAGTTCCTCAACCAGCTTTTCCGGCGTCATGCCTGTGCGCCATTGGCTGCGCGGTTTGAACTGGATCGTCGTCTCCAACATCTCCAGCGGCGCCGGATCGGTCGCGCTCTCGGCGCGGCCGGCCTTGCCAAACACAGTCTGCACTTCGGGCACGGTCTTGATCAGCCGGTCGGTCTGCTGCAGCAGCTCGGCCGCCTTGGCCGCCGACAGTCCCGGCAGTGCGGTCGGCATGTACAGCAGGTCGCCTTCATCCAGCGGCGGCAGGAACTCGCCGCCCAGGCGCGACAGCGGATACGCGGTCAGCACCAGCGCGATGGCAGCGATGACGATCGTCATCCACGGATGCCGCAGGCTGGCCTCGAGCGCCGGACGGTACAGCCGCACCAGCACGCGGTTCAGCGGATTGGCCTCTTCGCGCGGTATGCGTCCGCGGATCAGATAGCCCATCAGCACCGGCACCAGCGTGACCGCCATTCCCGCCGCGGCCGCCAGCGTATAGGTCTTGGTGAAGGCCAGCGGCGCAAACAGCTTGCCTTCCTGCGCCTGCAGCGCAAACACCGGCAGGAAGGAGAGGGTGACGATCAGCAGCGAAAAGAACAGCGCGGGACCGACCTCGATCGCGGCGTCGGTCATCAGCTGCCAGCGCGCAGCCGGGGTCAGCGCCTCGCCGGGATGCTGCTGCTCATGCTGCTCGATGTGCTTGTGCGCGTTTTCTACCATCACGATGGCCGCGTCCACCATCGCGCCGATCGCAATCGCGATGCCGCCCAGCGACATGATGTTCGCGTTCACCCCCTGGTACAGCATCACGATGAAAGCCGCCAGTACGCCCAGCGGCAGCGACACGATCGCCACCAGCGCGCTGCGCAGGTGGAACAGGAACAGCACGCAGACCAGCGCGACGACGATGAATTCCTCGACCAGCTTGTCGCGCAGGTTGGCGACGGCGGCGCGGATCAGGTTCGAGCGGTCGTACACGGTCACGACCTCGACCCCCGGCGGCAGCGATGCCTTCAGCGAGGCCAGCTTCGCCTTCACGCCGTCGATGGTGTCCAGCGCGTTTTTCCCGCTGCGCATGACCACCACGCCGCCGGCCACTTCGCCTTCGCCGTCCAGCTCGGCGATCCCGCGCCGCATTTCCGGACCAATGCGCACCGATGCGACGTCACGCAGCAGCACCGGCGTGCCGGCCTCGCTGGCGTTCAGCACGGTGTTGCGGAAATCGTCGAGCGTACGCAGGTAGGATTGCGAGCGCACCATGTATTCGGTCTCGGCCAGTTCGACCACCGCGCCGCCGGTGGCGGCATTGGCTTTTGACAGCGCGTCGCGCACCATGGCGTGGCTGATGCCGAAGGCGCGCAGCCTGTCCGGGTCGAGCACGACCTGATACTGCCGGACCATGCCGCCGATGCTCGCCACCTCGGATACATTCGGCGCGGTCTTCAGTTCGAAGCGCAGGAACCAGTCATTCAATGCGCGCAGCTGGCCGAGATCATGCCGGCCGCTGCGATCGACCAGCGCGTACTCGTAAATCCAGCCGACGCCGGTGCCGTCCGGCCCCAGCTCCGCGCTGACGCCTTGCGGCAGCTTGCCCTGCACCTGATTCAGGTATTCGAGCACGCGCGAGCGCGCCCAGTACAGGTCGGTGTCGTCGTCGAACAGCACGTAGACGAAGGCGTCGCCGAAAAACGAATAGCCGCGCACGGTCTTCGCGCCGGGCACCGACAGCAGCGCGGTCGTCAGCGGATAGGTGACCTGATCCTCGACCAGCTGCGGCGCCTTGCCGGGGAACTGCGCGCGGATGATCACCTGCGTGTCGGACAGGTCGGGCAAGGCATCGAGCGGCGTGCGCGCCAGCGACCACAGCCCCCACAGCGTGATGCCGGCTGCGGCCAGCAGCACCAGCAGCCGGTTCGCGATCGAAGCGCGGATGATGGCGGCGATCATTTCCCGCTCCTTGCCTCAGGCTCGACGCTCTCGAGCAGATAGCCTTCGTCGGTCTCGCGGAAGCTGAAATGCACGCGATCGCCGCGCCTGAACTGCCTGAATGCCTCCGGCGCGGGCTTGGCGAAGTCCATTGTCATCGCGCCCCATTTCAGCGCCGGCACCGGGTCGTGCGCGAGTGTCAGTGCTTCAGGCGACACCTGCTCGATGCGGCCGGTCGCGTGGTGCAGCGGCGCGGCGGCGGTCGGCGCTGCGTTTGCGGCTGCGCCCGTGTCCGGCGCATCCGACAATCTCGCCAGCGCCGATTTCAGGCTCGCTTCCGAATCGATCAGGAACTGGCCCGACACAATCACCTTCTGACCCTCGCTGAGCCCGTCGAGGATTTCCGTGTCGTCGCCGTGTTCGCGTCCGGCGCTGACCGTGACCGGGCGGATCGCATTCTTCTCGCCGGCGACCAGTACCACCACGCGGCGGCCGGTGCGGATGACCGCTTCGGTCGGCACCAGCAGTTTCGGTTCGCCGGCAGGTTCGGCCAGGCTCACCTGCATCAGCAGCCCCGGCGTCAGGCTGCCGTCGCGGTTGTCGAGTTCCAGCCGCGCCTGCACGGTGCGCGTGGCCGTGCTCACCTGCGGCAGGATGTCGCGCACCACGCCCGCATAGCTGCGGCCCGGCAGGCCGGCGAAGCGCGCGGTGGCCTTCATGCCGGGCCGCAGCAGCGGCGCGAGCGTCTCCGGCACGTCGGCGAGCAGCCACAGCCGGCCAAGTCCCGAAATCTTCGCGATCGTCATGCCCGGCGACACCATCGCGCCGTCACGCACCGGCAGTTCGGTGACGGCGCCGCTGACCGGCGCGTACAGCGTCAGCTGTCGCTGCGGCTGGCCGGTCCTGTCGAGCTGCGCGATCACGGCGTCCGGGATGGACAGCGCGCGCATGCGCTGCCGCGCGGCGTCGGCCAGTTCGGCGTCGCCGGCGCGCTTCAGCGCAAGATATTCTTCCTGCGGCGCGAGCCAGTCGGGCACGAACAGCGTCGCGACCGGCGCGCCGCGCTGCACGCGCTGCATCGGCGTGCGCGCATGCAGTTTTTCGATGTAGCCGGTCACGCGGCTCTGCACGACTTCGGCGAGGCTTTCGTCCAGCTGCGTGCTGCCGACGACCTCGATGCGGGTGCCGACCTGCGCGCGCCGTACCGTCGCCTCGCGGATGCCGAGGCTTTGCCGCAGGGTCGGCGAGACGCTCACGCCGCCTGCGGCGGCTTCGTCCTCATAGACCGGCACCAGCGGCATGTCCATGAACGGGCTCTTGCCCGGCTTGTCGAATTTTTGTCCGGGCACCATCGGGTCATGCCAGTACAGCACCTTGCGGCCGGTTTTGGGATCGACCTTCGGGTCGGCAGCGGCAGTCGGCGCAGCCGGCATGTTCGTCGTGTCATGGCGGCGGCCGGCGTAATAGCCGCCGGCCGCGAGCAGCGCGCCGACTGCGGCCAGCGCGACGGATTTGATCAGAACGGAAGCGTTCATGGCCGGGCCTCCTGTGTTGCGGCGGCTTCGCCTTGCAGCGGGAAGGACAGTTGCGCCCAGGCGAGCGCGGCGTCGCGCTCGAGCTCGGCGATCTGCAGCTGCTGCTCGACCAGCATGCGCCGCGCGCTGAAGACCGCCGACAAGCTGCCGGCGCCGCCGCGGTAGGCGGCCACCGCAAGGTCAACCGACTGCCGCGCCAGCGGCAGCGCCTGCTCGCGCAGCCACGCGGCGCGTTCCGACGATTGCTTCGTCGCCGTCTGCAGCACAGCCAGCTCGGCGGCGACCGCGCGGCGCGCCTCGTCCTGCTGCAGCCGCGCGACTGCGGCCTGCGCGGCCTTTTCGGCAATGCTGCGATCCTGCCGCTGTGCCGGGTTCAGCGTCAGCGGTATCGTCACGCCGAACGACACCATGTTGGCGTAGGGGCTGGCCCGCTGGTTGAACGCGAGTTCGAAGCTCCAGTCCGGCCGGCGCTCCGCCGTTGCGACCGCGACGTCGGACTCGGCCAGTTCGGTTGCGCGGGCCGACTTCAGGAGCAGCGGATGTTGGCGGTCGACTTGACCTTCTTCCAGCAGCGCGGCCGGCAGGTTCAGCGGCGGCAGCGCGTCGTCAACCGAGTCGACCGGCACCTGCACCCAGCGCTGCAGCGCGATGCGCGCGGCTTCCCGTTCCTGCGCCGCGCGCGCGCGGCCGTCCTGCGCCCGGGTCAGCGCCAGCTGCGCCTGCGCGACGTCGGCCGCGCTGGCCTTGCCGCCACGGTGAGCTGCCTGCACGGCGGCGAGGTCGTCGCCGGCATGCCTGGCCAGTTCGGAAGCGAAGGCCTGCGCGCGCTGCGCATGGCGCATCTGTATCCATGCCTGCGCGGCCTGCGCGCGCGTGTCGGCTGCGTGCATGGCCGCTTCGGCCTGCTGCAGCGCGACCATCTGGCCGGCGCGCGCACTGCGTGCAGCGCGCTTGTCGGCCGAGACCCAGGATTGCTCGATGCCGATCCGGCGCATCGTCATGAAGTCGCGGCTGATGCTCCAGCGGTCCGGCCCTTCGACCGGCAGGTTGTCGATGCCGAGCTTCAGCATCGGGTCCGGCAGCTGGCCGGCCTGAACAGCGGCTTCGGCGCTGGCCTGCGTGGCGCTTTCGGCAGCCTGGTGCGCGGCTGAGCGATGCAGTGCATGGCGCACGGCCGTCTCCAGCGTCAGCGGCGGTGTGTCCGCGCAAGCGGGGGCGACGGCCAGCAGCGCGGGAACGAGCGCGGGCAGGGCGGCGAACAGGGCGAGCCGGTGGAAAGCGCGGCTCGGTGCGAATGTGGTCATCATGGGCTCCACGGGTGAACGCAAACACCGGCATCTGCAGCGGCAGGCCGGACCGGGGTCAGCAACGGAGGTGTCAGATGCGCAATCGCAGCGTGCGCAGGAAGGGCGGTGCGTGAGAGGAAGCAGAGGGGGCGGCGATGCGCACGGACGGCGCATGCAGGTACAAGGGGGCGGCCGGCGGCAGCTGCTGCACGGAGATCACCAGCGGCAGCGCAAGTTCGGGCGGGCTGCCGCTTTGCTCGAGCGCCTGCTTGTCGCCCGTGTGGCGCTCGGCGCAGTGCGCCGGCATTTGCTCATCCATGGCCGCCGTGTGCGGGCCCATTGCCATGTCAGTCAGGCCGGCCCGGACGGTCGGGCACACATAGGCGGCCATGGCGATGCTGGAGGTCAGCATGGCCAGCATGACGAAGGCGGCGATGTGGCGGCCGAACGTGGCGACGAGGGTTCGCATGATGTGTGCAGGTGGCGTGCAGCCAGCGTAGCACAATCAGATGGCGCTGTAACGTCCGGGCCGGTCAGGCATTCGCGCTGCGCGAGCCGCCGAGGCGCAGCGCATTCATCACCACCGACACCGAGCTGAAGCTCATTGCCAGCGCCGCGATCACCGGCGACAGCAGCTGCCCTGTCCACGGATAGAGCACGCCGGCAGCGACCGGTATGCCGAGCGCGTTGTAGAGAAACGCGAACATCAGGTTCTGCCGCATGTTGCGTACCGTTTCATGCGACAGCCGCGCCGCATCGGCGATGCCGCGCAAGTCGCCGCGGACCAGCGTCACATGCGCGCTGTGGATCGCGACGTCGGTGCCGGTGCCCATCGCGATGCCGACGTCGGCTTTCGCCAGCGCCGGTGCGTCGTTGATGCCGTCGCCGGCCATCGCGACCTTGCGGCCGCGGCCTTGCAGGTCCGTCACCAGCTGCAGTTTGTCGGCCGGTTTCACCTCGCCGTAGACGCGCGTGATGCCGAGCTTGCGCGCCACCGATTGCGCGGTGGTGAGCCCGTCGCCCGTGGCCATCACGACTTCCATGCCGGCCTCGCGCAGCGCTGCCAGCGCCGCCGGCGTGGTCGCCTTCAGCGGATCCGATACCGCGAGCAGGCCGGCTGCCCGGCCGTCGACGGCGAGGAACATCACGCTGGCGCCCTCGGTGCGCAAGGCTTCGGCCTGCGCCTGCAATGGCGACCAGTCCACCTGCTCCGACGCCATCAGAGTGGTGTTGCCGAGCGCGAGCCTGTGGCCATCGACGACGCCGTGCACGCCGATGCCGCTGGACGATTCGAACGCATCGGGCGTCTGCAAGGGCAGTCCGCGAGCGCGCGCGGCGCTGACGATGGCCTGCGCCAGCGGATGCTCGCTGCCCTGGTCGAGGCTGGCGGCGAACTGAAGTACCTGATCGTCGCTGAATCCGGCCGCGCCGGTCGCGCGCTCGAAGGCCGGCTTGCCCTCGGTGAGCGTGCCGGTCTTGTCGACGACCAGCGTGTCGATGCGGCGCAGCGCTTCGATCGCCGCAGCATCCCGGAACAGCACGCCGAGCGTGGCCGCGCGTCCGGTCGCGGCCATGATCGACATCGGCGTCGCCAGTCCGAGTGCGCAGGGGCAGGCGATGATCAGCACCGCGACGGCATTCACGAAGCCCAATACCCAGCCTGGCGACGGGCCGAACAGTCCCCAGGCGACGAAGGTGACGATGGCCACCAGAACGACGGCGACGACGAAATAGCCGGCTACCACGTCGGCCAGCCGCTGCATCGGCGCGCGCGAGCGCTGCGCTTCGGCGACCAGTTGCACGATCTGCGCGAGCATGGTTTGCGAGCCGACTTTCGCGGCGCGCATCACCAGGCTGCCGCTGCCGTTGATGGTTGCGCCGATCAGCTGGTCGCCGGGACGTCGGCTGACGGGCAGCGGTTCGCCGGTGAGCATCGATTCATCAATCGCCGTTTCGCCTTCTAGCACGATGCCGTCGACCGGCACTTTCTCGCCGGGGCGCACGCGCAGCATGTCGCCGACGTGCACATGCGCGAGCGGTATGTCGGCCTCGCTGCCGGCAGGGGCGATACGGCGCGCTGTCCGGGGCGCGAGCTTCAGCAAAGCCCGGATCGCGGCTGAAGTCTGCGAGCGCGCGCGCAACTCCAGTATCTGGCCGAGCAGGGTCAGCGACACGATGACGGCAGCGGCTTCGTAGTAGACGCCCACCTTTCCGTCCTGCACGAGCGCGGCCGGGAAAGCGCCGGGCGCGACGGTGGCGACGACGCTGTAGAAAAAGGCGGCGGCGATGCCGAGTCCGATCAGGGTCCACATGTTCGGACTGGCCTGCGCCACCGAACGCAGCCCGCGTTCAAAGAAGGGCTTGCCGGCCCACAGCACGACCGGCGCACTGAGCAGCAGTTCGATCCAGCTTTGATAAGGCAGCCCGCCGTGCGTGAAGCGATGCGACGCCATCGCGAGGACGGCGACGGCCAGCGTCAGCGGCAGCGTCCACCAGAAGCGGCGGCGGAAATCGACCAGCTCCGGGTTCTCGGCATCATTGGGCGCGGGCATCAGCGGCTCGAGCGCCATGCCGCAGATCGGGCAGCTGCCCGGCGCGTCGCGGCGGATCTGCGGGTGCATCGGGCAGGTGTAGACGGTGCCCGGCGCAACCGGCACCGGTGCGGACGCCGAAGGCTTGTCGTGGTGACGGGAGTGCGGAGCGTGGGGCATGGTCATCCTTCCGGGTGAGTGGCCTGCGCTCCGATTGTAACCAGCGATCCCGGATACGCGACATGGTTCCCGGCGATTGAAACCAATGCCCGCGGGGCCCGGCCGAAACCGGTGCCCGCGGATTGACGAGGGTCATGCCCGGCGTCGGGCCGCTCCTTCAGTCGGCAGGCTGCCGCAGGAAGGCAGGAATCTCGTCGCTGTCCTCGCCATCGTTGTGCCGCCCGCTGGCAGTACGGACGCCTTCGGCAGCGAGCCTCGCGCGGACATCCACGATGGCGGCGGGCGCAACCAGCGCGACGCGCGCGTCCAGCAGCGCCCGTGCCTGCCGCGACAGGCGCATGCACGGGGGCGCCTTGCGGCGTACCCAGTCGAGCAGCAGCGCGACCGCTGCCTCGCGGTCGCCGGCGATCGGCTCGAGCTCGTCGAGCAGCGGCAGCAGGAAGTCCAGCGCCGCATCGTCGCGGATCAAGACGGCCAGCGCAGCGAAGGAGCCCGGCGTGCCTTGCAGGTCGTCCATCCGTTGCGCGAGCAGCTTCAGCGGATTGGCAGGATCCTTCGGATTTGCCATCGCATCGGCGATGCCGCCATAGCGACTCGGCTGCGAGTTGATACTGTCTTCCAACAGGGGCTCGGGCGATGCAGCACGTCGCCAGAACGCCAGAGGTGACGGTTTGTCGGTCGACATGACTTGCCGGCGCATGAAGCGCGGCTGATCGTACATGGGGTAGGAAAACGCGACCGTATTCCTGCCGCCCCAGCCCGCTGCCGGCATGTTCGGCACCTGCTGCAGTTCGGGGATGCCGGTGGCCTTGTCAGCCGCATCACGCTGATGCACGAGGATGAAATTCGTCTGCTCGGTGATCAGCTGGTACTTCAGCGCGATCTCCAGCCGCCGCTGCGAATCCGGCATGTCGTACAGCCTTTGCGCCGCGCCGATGCGCGCGACCGTGCCGTCGGCATTCCATTCGACGCTGGCCGCGCTGACGTATTGCTGCGCGCCGCCGGATCGGTCTGTGATCACGATCCGTGGCGCGGTTGCCGGGCGATGCGGCATCGGGTACCAGAGGTGCAGTATCTCGCCTGCGGTGATCCGGTAATGGCTGCGCGGCAGCCGGATCGGTTCGCTGCCTTCGCCGGTGTCCACCGCCACATCGAGGTCGCGCACCGAGCGCGCCCTGGCGACCAGTCGTTCCGCGATGGCGGCCATGTCTTCGCCGGGGGAGGCGAACACGGCGGCGCCGCCCGTGACTTCGGCGAGCTCACCGACCAGGGATTGCGCCGGCGAGCTGCCGACGCCGATCACATAGACCTGATGGCCCGCGTGGCGCGCGACGGCGATGACCTCGTCGATCGCCCAGACCTCGCCGTCGGTGATCAGCAGGATGCCGGCGGCGTCCGGCCGCACTTGCCCGTCTTCCGTCAGCGCGATCACCTGCTGCAATGCGGACGCCAGTTCGGTGCCGCCCATGTCGGCGTCGGTCCTGCCGATTTCCTGCAGCAGCTGCGCGAGGTTGCGCTTGCTTGTCGGGACCAGCCGGTCGAACACGTGGACCGTCTCGGAACCGAAGCGGCTGAACGATACGGCGTCGGTCGGCCGCAGCTGCCTTGCCACAGTGGCGAGTGCTTCTTTTGCCAGCTGCATGCTGTTGCCGCTCATCGAGCCCGAGCAGTCGACCAGCAGCTTCAGGCGCAACGGCGCGTCGGCCTGTGCCGCGGCAGGCAGGTTGGGCACGAGGCTGGTCAGCAGCGTGCAGGCGCCGTCGCTGCCCGGGTCAGGGCTGGCGAGCGTGGACGTGATTTCGTCGGCGTCGATGGTAAGGATGAAATCGCGATCGAGCATGGCCCGCTGCGACCGCTGCACGCTGACGCCGGAGGCCGTGGCTTGCTGGCTCACCGCATGGCTGGGGCAGGCGACGAGTCCGTGCGCCAGCGGTCCGCGAATCTCGAGCGAGAGGAAGAAGCGATATTCCGCCTGCGGATCGATCGCGCCGATCGCATGCGCGACGAGGCCGCGCAATCCCGGGTCGCGGCCGAAGCGCGGCGCGATCGTGGTGGGCACCGTGATGCGGGTGCGGCCCTGGTCTGGCGCAAGCAGCTGGCCGTATTCGATTTCGATGACGGCTTCGTCGCCGTCCTTCAGGTTGCCGATGCGCGCCGAATACAGGTCCTTGCCTTCGCGGACCAGCATCACCGGAAGGTCGCCGTCTTCGAACGCCTGTTCATAGCGCGCCTCGGCGTCGGATTTTTCGGTCACGCAGCCGTCCATGGACTTGCCGTTCAGCTCGACACGCAGGCCGAGCAGGGTCGTGCCCCAGGCCAGCGGGAAGGCATAGACAGTCTCGAGATCCTTGCCGGTGGTGTTGCGATAGACCTGCCGCAGCTTCATGCGCAACAGCAGCCCGTCCACTTCGCCACGGGCGTGCAGGGACTGAAGGGCCACGCTGTCGCGGCCGAAATTCGCGGTCAGGCCGGTGCTGTGTTCATTGTTTTTCATGGTCTGGTTTTTTCCTTTCCTTCCTTGGGGTGCGGCCGGAGTGGCGCACACGCGTTGCCGGCGCGCGAGGGCGTTCATCGCGAAGGGCTGGAACGTCGGCAACGCTCATTTTCTGCAGGCGGTGGCTCATGGCGCGAGCCACCCCCGGACAAGCGTGGGTCCAGTCGCAGTGCCGGCGGATGGTGATTTCCCTACCCCCGAACTTCCCGTTGTTTCTCCGAAATCCTACTGGTATGATGACCGCACATGTGATGAGTATTCCAAAGTGGCAAGCAGTCAGCCACCGGATGCAGTCAGGCGGGGGAGCGGGGTGCAGGCTGGCCGCGGTTTCCCGAGGCAGGGCGATATCGGTGCTGGATTGATATCGAGGGCAGGATGTCCGGCGTTTCTTGTTCAGGCCGGACAGGCGGTTTGGCGGGATTCCCTGAACCCCGACAGGCGCCGATTTATCTCCTTTGGTGATTTCCCCGCAGATCCGCAAGGTCTGCGGGATCTTTTCGAGTCCCGCCTTCGGCCTCGCGTTGAAATGAATCTGTTGTTGCAAATGTTCTGAAGAATCTGAATGGAAGGGGGGTGTGGCGCCGCAAAGTAACTGTTCATGCAACTGATCTTGATTTTCGTATCTACGTATTCCTGAAACCAATATTCCTGGCAGGCCGCAGCGCCACGGGTCTTGGACAAACAAGCGTTATAAGAAAAAGCAAGGAGATGGGAATGAAGCTGAAGTCCAATGTTTTGACCGCATCGGTGCTGTTGGCAATGGCATCGACGGCGTTCGCAAGCGACTGGCCGGTCTACGGCGGCGACACGGGCAACACCCGTTACAGCGCCGCGGGGCAGATCACCCCGGCCAACGTGAAAGATCTCAAGGTGCAGTTTGCGGTGCAGCTCGGCACCAACCGTTCGCAGGAATCCACCCCTATCCTGGTCGGCGACACGCTGGTCGTCACCTCGTCCTACGGTCCGAAAAACGTCATCGCGGTGAACGCGAAGACCGGCGACCTGAAGTGGAAATACTCCCCTGAAGTCCCGCGCAACGTCGACCAGTTCGCCTGCTGCGACGTCGACAACCGCGGCGTCGCGCACGCCAACGGCAAAATCTTCGTCGGCCGCCTCGATGCAAAGCTGACCGCGCTGGACGTCAAGACCGGCAAGGAAATCTGGACCTCGACGGTGATGGACTACACGCAGGGTGCGACCATCACGTCGCCGCCGACGATCGCGAAGAATCTGGTCATCACCGGCTATGCCGGCGGCGAATTCGGCGTGCGCGGCGCGCTGGTCGCGTATGACCAGAACACCGGCAAGGAAGTCTGGCGCACGCACACCGTCCCGGTCGGCAACGAGAAGGGCGCCGACACCTGGAAGGGCGACTCCGGCAAGACCGGCGGCGGCACCGCATGGCTGATCGGCTCGTATGACCCTAAGCTCAACCTCGTCTACTACGGCACGTCGAACCCGGCACCGTGGTCGGCTGGCGTGCGCGGCAACGACAGCTCGGAAATCGGCAAGTTCTCCAACCTGTACACCGCTTCGGTGGTCGCGCTGAACCCGGACACGGGCAACATCCAGTGGCACTACCAGTTCACCCCGCACGACGCATGGGACTATGACGGCGTGAACGAACTGGTGTTCGCCGACATTCCGGTCGAAGGCAAGAAGACCCCGGTCATCATGCAGGCGAACCGCAACGGCTTCTTCTACGTGATCGACCGTGCGAACGGCAAGCTGATCTCGGCGAAGCAGTTCGTCGACGGCGTGAACTGGGCGTCGGGCATCGACATGAAGACCGGCCGTCCGATCGAGGCGCCGGGCAACGTGAAGCGTCCGGGCTACAAGCGCAACGCGACCGACATCGTGCCGAACCTCGTGGGCGGCAAGAACTGGTCGCCGATGAGCTACAACAAGCAGACCGGCCTGGTCTACATCCCGACCAACAACCTCGCGATGGACATGGAGGGCATCCAGGAAGAGTACAAGCGCGGCCAGTTCTACCTCGCCGTGAACTTCGACCTCGGCAAGTGGGGCCCGGGCGGCCATGGCGGCGGACTGAAGGCATGGGATCCGGTCAAGCAGAAGGAAGTCTGGTTCTACAAAGAGCCGCTGCCGCTGTCCGGCGGCACGATGACCACCGCGTCGGGCCTGGTGTTCCAGGGTGACGTGGCCGGCAAGTTCCGCGCATTCGACGCCAAGAACGGCAAGATCCTGTGGGACTTCAACACCGGTTCCGGCATCATGGCTGCGCCGATGACCTACACGATCGACGGCAAGCAGTATGTCGCCATCGTGTCGGGCCGCACCCAGTCGATCCCGGCGTTCTACGGCGAGATCGGCGAGAAGATGTACGCGGCCAGCCCGGAAGGCGGCACCATGTTCGTGTTCGCGCTTAACTAAACCGGAGAGGAAGCAATGCCCAAGTCGTTTGCAAGCCAGTTTCGGCGCTCGGTAACGATGGCGCTGGCCGTCGCCGCAGTCTGTTCATCGGCGATGGCCGTGGCCGAGCCGCTGAAGGTCTGTTCGGATCCGGACAATCTGCCGTTCAGCAAATCCGAAGGACCCAGCAGGGGCCTGTATATCGAGCTCGCCGAACTGGTGGGCAAGCGCTTGGGCATGCCGGTCGAGTATGTGTGGTACCTGACGTACAACCAGCGTCGCGCGTTGCGCAACTCCATCGACGGATGCGACGCTTACTTCGCGTTGCCGGCCAGCCCTGACTACAAGGCGGCCGGCGTCACGCGGACCCAGGCTTTCCTGGACGTGAGCTATGCGATCGCGTCCAAACCCGAATTGCAGGTCGCATCGCTGAATGACCTGAAGGGACGCCGCGTCGGCGTGACCTTCAGCTCGGCGGCCCAGGTCGTGCTGTCCAACATGGACGGTTACGACGTGCACAGCTATCGCAGCACCGAAGACATCTTCGCCGCAATCTCCGCCGGCGAGATCGACGCCGGACTGGTCTGGGGCCCGCATGCGGGCTACCTGAACCTGACCGCGTTCAACAACCAGTGGCGGCTGACGCCGGTGTCCGGCATGGGCTTGTCGGGGCAGATCGCGGTGGCGGTCCCGAAGGGCAAGGATGCGCTGAAGCTGAAGATCGAAGGTGCGCTGTCCGAGCTGCGCCCCGAGATCGAGCAGCTGCAGCGCAAGTACGGATTCCCGACCGGCGTTCCGCTGGCCTTTGACGACAAGGCGTCGTGGCGCAAGATCGCGGCCGACGTGGCCGCCGGGCAGGCGCCTGATCCGCAGGCGGCACCGTCTGGCGCCGTGCGGATGCGTGCCGCGCGCGCCGAAGCGGACGATTTCCGCAGCCACCTGCGCAAGGTGGCCGACGAGTCCGTCCATGATTACCGCGCGGTGTTCAACAGCCGCTGCTCGCATTGCCACTCGCAGAACGGCGCGAGCCCGCAGCCTGAGCGCGACCTGCGCCGGCTGAGCAGCCGCTATGACGAAAAATGGAAGGACGTCGCCCGCACGACGATCCATAATGGACGCTCCGAGTTCGGCATGCCGGCCTGGGGCGGCAGCCTGTCGTCGGACGAGATTGAAAACCTGATCAAGTTCCTCGAAACCATACAGAAGAAACGCTGACATGAAAAAAGTCCTTGCCACGATGCTGCTGCTGGGTGCAGCGCAGGCTTTCGCGCATTGTCCCGATCCGGTGACCTGCGAGACGAAGGCGATCGACGCCAGCCTGGCCACCTCCACCGCGAAGGAAGAGACCTTGCAGAAGGTGAAAGAGCTGCGCGCCGAAGGCCAGAAGCTGTCCGAAGAAGGCCGCGAGCGCGAGGCGGTGAAGGTGCTGAAGGAAGCGCGCAAGCTGCTCAGGGAAGCGTCCTGAGCCGGCTGGGTCTACCGCAGCAGCGCAGAAAACCGGTGCAATGACAACAGGCTTCTGGTACAACCAGAGGCTTTTGTCATTTTTGCTCCACCGATGCTGACCGCAAAAGATATTGAAGAACGATTCGTCGTGCGCATTCGCGAACTCGCGCCGGCCGACAAGCTGCCCGCGGATCTCGCCGAACTGCTGTCCGCGCGCATCGACGAACTGCCGCTCGACAGTCTCGACCTGCTGACGCTGGCCATGAAGCTGGAGGATGACCTCGGCCGCGTGATCGAGATGGACATGCTGGACGAGTCGTCGAACATCCGTATGCTCGCTGCCAAATTCAGCAGCCAGATGGCGCAGGCCGCGCCGGATTCCGCAAGCGCCTGAGCAGGCGCGCCGGCATCAGTGTGCCGGCATCAGTGTGCCGGGATCAGGCCGGGCTGCGGACTGCGGGACAGGTTTGCACCCGCACGCTCTGCGGACGGACGAAAGGGTCCGTCAGTTTCAGGAAGTCGTCTTCGCTTTCCGGCGCGTCGGCAGCAAGCGTCAGCGCGGACGACTGAATCGCTGCTTCGATCTGGCCGAGTTTCGCGATCACCATCAACCACACCGCAGAGGCAATCGGCCGCCCGAGGCATGCGTGTTCGCCGATGCCGTACAGCGCCTCTTC
>JACCDW011817419.1_pt1 | contig 17208 bp, 16 predicted proteins | sample 7449781 | NCBI WGS metagenome assembly JACCDW01 (sample SAMN15323449, study PRJNA562643) | freshwater metagenome | isolation source: river surface water | place: USA:Blue River Watershed | collected 2017-08-18
TCACCAAGTCGGGTGAGCGTCTGGTGGGCCAAGCGGCCAAGCGCCAGGCGGTGACCAACCCGAAGAACACGGTTTTCTCCGCCAAGCGCCTGATCGGGCGCAAGTTTTCTGAGACTCGGGAAGAGTCGAAGAACTTCCCCTTCAAGGTGACCGAGGGTAAGAACGGCGACGCCTACATTGAGGTGCAGGTTGGCGACAAGACCGAGCAGTTTGCTCCGCAGCAGATTTCCGCGTTCGTGCTCGGCAAGCTGAAGGCCGATGCCGAAGCGTATCTTGGTGAGAAGATCACCCAGGCGGTGATCACGGTTCCGGCCTATTTCAACGATTCTCAGCGTCAGGCGACCAAGGATGCCGGCAAGATCGCCGGTCTGGATGTCCTGCGCATCATCAACGAGCCGACGGCTGCGTCGCTGGCGTATGGCCTCGACAAGAAGAAGGACGAGAAGATCGCGGTCTTCGACCTTGGCGGTGGTACGTTCGATGTGTCCGTCCTCGAAATCGGTGACGGTGTCTTTGAAGTGAAGGCGACCAATGGCGACACCCACTTGGGTGGCGACAACTGGGACGAGGCGCTGATTACGTGGTTGGTCGACGGCTTCCAGAAGGAAAACGGCATCGACCTCCGCAAGGACCCGATGGCGCTCCAGCGTCTGAAGGAAGAGGCGGAGAAGGCGAAGATCGCCCTTTCCTCCGCCCAAACCTACGACGTCAACCTGCCGTTCATCACGGCCGATGCCACGGGCCCGAAGCATTTGAACGTCAGCCTCAGCCGCGCCAAGATGGAGCAGATCTGCGATCGGCTCTTCGAGCGCTGTCTCGCGCCGTTCAAGAACTGTCTCAAGGACGCCGAACTCGGCTCCGCGCAGATCGACGAACTCGTGCTGGTTGGCGGCATGACCCGCATGCCGAAGGTCGTCGAAATCGCGCGTCAGCTCGGTGGCAAGGCGCCGCATCAGGGTGTGAATCCCGATGAGGTCGTGGCCGTCGGTGCCGCCATCCAAGGCGGCGTGCTCAAGGGTGATGTCCGCGATGTTCTGCTGCTCGACGTCACGCCGCTCACGCTCGGTATCGAAACCGCTGGCGGTGTCTCGACCGCGATGATCTCGCGCAACACCACAATTCCGTCGAAGAAGACGCAGGTCTTTTCGACTTACTCGGACAATCAGCCGTCCGTTGAGATCGTCGTGCTGCAGGGCGAGCGTCCGATGTCGCGCGACAACAAGACGCTCGGCACGTTCCGGCTCGATGGGATCCCGCCCGCGCCGCGCGGCGTTCCGCAGGTCGAGGTCACCTTCGACATCGACGCGAATGGCATTCTCCACGTTTCCGCCAAGGACCTCGGCACCGGCAAGGACCAGAAGATCACCATCCAAGGATCATCCGGCCTTTCCAAGGAAGAGGTCGAGCGCATGACCAAGGAGGCTGAGCTCAACGCCGAAGAGGATCGCAAGCGCAAGGAGTCCGTCGAGACCAAGAACCAGCTCGACAGCGTGGTCTACCAGCTGGAGAAGGCTCTGAAGGACGCTGGTGACAAGGTCCCGGCAGACAAGAAGGCCGCGATCGAGTCCGCCTTGGCTGACGCCAAGAAGGCGCTCGAGTCCAACGACACCGACAAGATGAAGGCGTCGATGGAACAGCTCTCCAAGGTCGGAGCCGATCTGTACGCCGCCTCTCAGGCTGCGGCCGGTGGCGACAAGACCGCATCGGCCGGCGACGCTTCGGCGGGCGCCGAACCCAAGAAGGCGGATCGCAAGTCCGACGTCGTCGACGCGGACTTCGAAGTCGTCGACGAAGACAAGAAGTAACCCTTTCCGACGAAGCTGCGCCTCGAATCCACCGTTCGGTGGGTCCGACGGCGCTTCGTTGAAAACCCAACCCACCCATCCTAATCCATATGCCCAAAGTAAAGATCAAGCCCATCGGCGATCGAGTGCTCGTGAAGCACATCGAGGAAAAAGAACAGATTCGCGGGGGAATCATCATCCCGGACTCCGCGAAGGAAAAGCCCCAGGAGGCCGAAGTCATCGCGCTCGGCACCGGCAAGAAGGACGAGAAGGGTAACTCCGTTCCGTTCGAGGTGAAGATCGGCGACAAGGTGCTCATCAGCAAGTACGGCGGCACCGAGGTGAAGATCGACAACGAGAAGTTCACGCTCGTCCGCGAGGACGACATTCTCGGCGTCGTTGGCTGAGGTCCCTCCCGTACATCCACTCCCATTCTGAAACACATTTACCATCATGGCCGCTAAACAACTCCTCTTCGACGAAGCCGCCCGGCAGAAGGTTCTGCGCGGCGTCGAGCTCCTCTCCCGCGCCGTCAAGGTGACCCTCGGTCCCAAGGGCCGCAATGTCGTCATCGACAAGAAATTCGGCTCCCCGCTCGTGACCAAGGACGGCGTCACCGTCGCCAAGGAAATCGAGCTTTCCGATCCGTACGAGAACATCGGCGCGCAGCTCGTCAAGGAGGTCGCCTCCAAGACGAATGACGCCGCCGGCGACGGCACCACCACCGCTACCGTGCTCGCCGAGGCCGTCTACAAGGAAGGCCTCAAGCATGTCACCGCCGGTGCCAACCCGATCTACCTGAAGCGCGGTATCGACAAGGCCGTCGAGGCCGCCGTCACCGAGCTCGGCCGCATTTCCAAGAAGGTCAACGACCGCGAGGAAATCCGCCAGGTCGCGACGGTCTCCGCCAACTGGGACCAGTCGATCGGCGAGATCATCGCTGACGCCATGGATAAGGTCGGCAAGGACGGCACCATCACCGTCGAAGAGGCCAAGTCCATCGAGACCACCCTCGACGTCGTCGAGGGCATGCAGTTCGACAAGGGCTACCTCTCGCCCTACTTCGCCACCAACATGGAGGCTCAGGAGGCCGTGCTCGAGGATGCCTACGTGCTGATCCACGAGAAGAAGATCTCCAATCTCCAGGAGTTCCTTCCCCTCCTCCAGACCGTCGCCAAGGGCGGCAAGCCCCTCCTCGTCATCGCCGAGGAAGTCGAGGGCGAGGCCCTCGCCGCGCTCGTGGTCAACAAGATCCGCGGCACCCTCAACGTGTGCGCCGTCAAGGCCCCCGGCTTCGGTGACCGTCGCAAGGCCATGCTCGAGGACATCGCGATCCTCACCGGCGGCCGCTGCATCACCGAGGACCTCGGCCTCAAGCTCGAGAACCTTCAGGTCAGCGACCTCGGCCGCGCCAAGCGCATTGTCGTCGACAAGGAAAACACCACCATCGTCGAGGGCGCCGGCAAGTCGTCCGAGATCCAGGGCCGCGTGAAGCAGATCCGCCGCCAGATCGACGAGACCACCTCCGACTACGACCGCGAGAAGCTCCAGGAGCGCCTCGCCAAGCTGGCCGGCGGCGTTGCCGTCATCAACGTCGGCGCCGCGACCGAAACCTAGATGAAGGAAAAGAAGGCCCGCGTTGAGGACGCCCTCCACGCGACCCGCGCGGCCGTCGAGGAAGGCATCGTCGCCGGCGGCGGCGTCGCCCTGCTCCGCACCTTCAAGGCCATCGACGCCCTCAAGCTTGAGGGCGACGAGGCCATCGGCGCGCAGATCGTCCGTCGCGCGATCGAGTCGCCCATCCGCATGCTCTGCGCCAACGCCGGCGTCGAGGGCGCGGTCGTGGTCGGCCAGATCATCGCCAGCAAGGGCAACTTCGGCTACAACGTCGCCACCGGCGAGTACGAGGACCTGGTCAAGGCCGGCGTCGTCGATCCGACCAAGGTGACGCGTACCGCGCTGCAGAACGCGGCGTCCGTCGCGGGCCTGCTGCTCACCACCGAGTGCATGATCACCGAGATCCCGGAGAAGAAGGAAGCTCCGGCCGGCGGTCACGGCCACGGCCCGGGCGGCGGCATGGACTACTGAAGTCCGCCACCCGAAAAGTTCCGTCCCTTCCGAGGCGCGCCACTCCGGTGGCGCGCCTTTTTTCTTCTTACGAACCGCGGGACCTGACAGGGATCGTCCATCATGGAGGTCATCTTCCTCGGCACCGGGACGTCGCAGGGCGTGCCCATGATCGCCTGCGACTGCGCGGTCTGCCGCTCGCCCGACCCCCGCAACCGCCGCACGCGGACATCGATCCACGTGGTGATGGACGGACTGCACGTGCAAGTCGACGCCGCGCCGGAGTTCCGCCTGCAATGCCTGCGCGAGCGGATCGAGGCGATGGACCTCTTCATCCTCACGCACGGCCACGCCGATCACATCGCCGGCATGGATGACCTGCGGCGGTTCTGCGACCTGCTCGGCGGCAACGCACTCACCGTCTACTCGACGACGGAGGGCATGGGTCGGGTCCTCGCGATGTACCCCTACGCCATGGCGGAACGCCCGATCGCCAAGGGCTATGCCGCCTTCCGGTTGCTCGAGATGCCCGCGGTGCTCGACCTGCCGCAGGGAACAATTCGCTCCACGCTACTGCCGCACGGTGGCATCAACACCCTCGGGCTCGTGTTCACCGAACGCAGCAGCGGACGCAGGTTGGCCTATTACACCGACTGCAAACGGGTCCCTCGCGAGGCGATCGAACTCGCGCGCGGCGTCGACGCCCTCGTGCTCGACGGACTCCGGCCCACGCCGCATCCCTCGCACCTCTCGATCGCCGAAGCCGTGGAGATCGCGAGAGAGATCGGCTCACCTGCGACTTGGCTCACCCACCTTACGCACCACACCGACCACGGCCCAGCGGAGGGAGAGCTACCGGCCGGGGTTCGCTTCGCCCACGACGGGCTGCGACTTCACCTCTGAGCGCAAGTCTGCCGAAACGGCGATTCGTTTCGGATTAGGAGTTGCGCCAGCGAAAAACTTCCTTCGAATCGGCTTTGAGTTAATCCCTACTTTTTTTATCTGTATTGAACCTGTAGCCCAATGAAGCTGTCCAAAAAAGGCGAGTATGCCCTCCGGTCCGTGATCGGGCTGGGCATCGCCGCCGAGGTGGGCAGACCACTAGTTCAGCTTCCGGAACTAGCTGATAACGAGCAACTACCGCTTAAGTTTTTGGAGCAGATCATGCTTCGATTACGCGAGGAAAAGCTCGTCGTTGGGGTCAGGGGAAAATTTGGTGGCTACCGCCTCGCGAAGCCCGCCTCCAAGATCACGATCGGCTCAATCGTCCGCGTGATTGACGGGCCTCTCGCCCCGATCGGCTGCGTCAGCCAGAGCGACTACCACAAATGCACCTGCCCGGACGAGGCGCACTGCGGTCTGCGGATGCTCATGCTCGACGTGCGCAACGCGATCACCGGGATCCTCGACCGCTACACCTTGGCCGACGTCGTCGAGGTCACCCTGCGAAAGCTACGGCGCAACGGAGTACCCCTGCCCTACTCACCTGAATCCGAGTCGGTACCCTCGCGCGTCCCCGCCACCCATGCGCGCCGACTCGCGCGCCGGGCGACGCGACCGCGCCTCGATGAGACCGAGGGCGTTTTGCACCAGTTGCTGGGTGACTATACCATTTGAGGTCCGGCCATGCTGATTCCGCTCCTACTCGCACTCGGGCTGGGAACCTCCGCCGCGTCCGCCGCGGGAACTAGCCTACGGGTCGGGTACTTCCCCAACGTCACCCACGCCCAAGGCGTGATCGGCAGCCAGACCTCGCGGCAGGGCAAAGGCTGGTTTGAGGCCCGCCTTGGCCCCGGACTCACGGTGCGCTGGATGGCCTTCAACGCCGGTCCCGGGGCCATCGAGGCCATCCTGGCAGGTTCGGTCGACCTTACCTACATCGGTCCCAATCCCGTTCTGAACGGACACATCCGCTCCGGCGGAGACGAGATTCGCGTGCTTTCCGGCGCGGCCCAGGGAGGCGCCGCGCTCGTCGTCACGGCCAAGTCCGGCATCCGTACGGCGGCCGACTTCCGAGGCCGTCGTGTCGGCACACCGCAACTCGGTAATACCCAGGATGTCGCGGCCCGAGCCTGGCTACGCGCCCAGGGATTCCGCGTGACGCTCACAGGCGGGGACGTGACGGTTCTGCCAGCGCCCAACCCGGACCTACTGCAGCTTTTCGCGCAGGGGCGGATCGACGCCGCTTGGACGGTCGAACCATGGGTCTCGCGCCTTGAGCAGGAGGCGGGCGGCAGAGTTTTCCTCGAGCAAACCGACGCCATCACGACCGTGCTGGCCGCTGGCGCGCGCTTCCTCGCCGTTAATCCGGAACTAGCGGCGCGCTTCCGCCGGGCTCATCTCGAACTGACGGAGTGGATGGCCGCGCATCCGGACGAGGCGATGGAAACGGTGCGGGCCGGACTCGCCGCGGAAATCCGCCGGGAAGTCGCGCCGGAATTGGTGGCGGCCGCCTGGAAGCGGCTCCGCTTCACGGGAGAGGTCGACCCGGCCCGGTTCGAGGCCCTGATGGCCGACGCGCGCACCACCGGATTGTTACCCCGCTCACTGCCGCTCGACCGGCTCTTTCCCAAGTGAAGACGCCCCCGTCATCCGAGCCCAAGGGTTATATACCCTCAAAGCTATCCCTGCGCGGCGTCGGCAAATATTTCCACGCGCGCGGCCGTAGTCTGCAGGCGCTGGACAATATCTCACTCGACGTTTCGGAGGGGGAATTCGTCTGCCTGCTCGGTCCAAGCGGCTGCGGAAAATCGACGCTTCTCAACATCATCGCCGGGCTGGAGCAAGCCGACGCCGGAAGCCTGCTGTGCGACGGCGAAGCGGTCGCTTCGCCGGGACGCGAGCGGATGATGATGTTTCAGGAATCGGCCCTATTTCCATGGCTGGACGTGCTGGATAACGTGCTCTTCAGCCTCCGCCTGAAGCCCGGGATGAACGCCGCCGAACGTCGGGAAACGGCTGAATTCTACCTGCGACTGGTGGGCTTGGAGCGCTTTCATCACGCGTTTGTGCACGAGCTCTCCGGAGGCATGAAGCAGCGCGTCGCCCTCGCGCGCGCTCTAGCGCCCAACCCGCGCATCCTGCTGATGGACGAGCCGTTCGCCGCGCTCGACGCCCTCACGCGCGAACAACTCTACGGCGACCTGCAGCGCATCTGGCGAGAGCGCCGGAAGACCATCCTGTTCGTTACCCACAACGTCCGCGAAGCCGTCTGCCTCGGCGACCGGGTGGTCCTGCTCTCGCCCCATCCAGGGCGCATCCAGCGGCAGTTCAGCATCGAATTGCCGCGTCCGCGCGACATCAGCTCCGTCGAAGTCGCGCGCCATGCGACTGAGATCACGGCGGCCCTCAAGGGCACGGAACGGCACGCGGAGGAGGCCGCATGAAGCGCTTCGCGAAGGCCGCCACCTTCTTCCTCGCCCTGCTCACGGCGTGGGAACTGATCGTGCGCGCTAAAGTCTGGTCGCCCGTGCTCGTGCCCTCCCCGCTTTCGGTGGCGGCCTACCTCGCGGGCGCGATCACCGACGGTACGCTCGCCGCAGCGATCCTCGTGACGCTGCGGCGGCTGCTGCTGGGCTACGCCGCGGGGATCATGCTTGGTCTGCCGCTCGGCCTGCTCACCGCACGCTTCCAAGCACTCAAGGACACGCTGGGCCTGCTCGCCCTAGGGCTGCAAGCGCTGCCGAGCGTATGCTGGGTACCGCTCGCGCTGCTCTGGTTCGGCCAAAGCGAGGGAGCGATGTTCTTTGTCGTTGTGATGGGCACGGTCTGGTCAGTGATCATCGCGGCCGACACCGGCGTGCGGAACGTGCCCCCGATCTACGCCCGCGCCGCCCGCACCATGGGCTCGCGGGGCCTCCATACCTGGCTGCGGGTCATCTTGCCCGCCGCTCTGCCCCAGGTCGTAGGCGGCATGAAGCAGGGTTGGGCCTTTGCCTGGCGCAGCCTCATGGCCGCCGAGATCTACGTGACAATCCTGAGCGGCTTCGGCCTCGGCCACCTGCTCCACTACGGCCGCGAACTCAGCGCCATGGAGCAGGTGATCGGCGTGATGCTTGTACTGCTCGGCCTCGGGCTCGCCGCCGACCGCGTCCTTTTTTCCCCTTGGGAGCGCCTGATGCACCGGCGGTGGGGCACGGGCCGCTGAAGCACTTTTCAACCGCAACCCAAACCACAAGACCACATGCCCCGCATCCACAACGACATCACGGAGACGATCGGCAATACCCCGCTCGTCCGCCTCAACCGCACCGCGGCCGCCCACGGCGCCCAGGCCGAGATCCTGCTGAAGCTCGAGTTCTTCAACCCGCTCTCCAGCGTGAAGGACCGGATCGGCTTCGCCATGATCGACGAGGCCCTGCGCTCCGGGAAGATCAACGCGAAGTCGGTGCTGATCGAGCCCACCTCCGGCAACACCGGCATCGCGCTCGCCTTCGTAGCCGCCGCCAAGGGCCTGAAGCTCATCCTGACCATGCCCGAGACGATGAGCCTCGAGCGCCGCAAGCTGCTCAAGATCCTCGGCGCCCGGCTCGTCCTCACCGAGGGCGCCAAGGGCATGAAGGGCGCGATCGCCAAGGCCGAGGAACTCGCCGCGCGCATCCCCGGCGCCGTCATCCTCCAGCAGTTCACCAACCCTTCCAACCCCGCCGTCCACCGCCGCACCACCGCCGAGGAGATCTGGCGCGACACCGACGGCAAGGTCGACATCGTCGTGGCCGGCGTGGGCACCGGAGGCACCATCACCGGCATCGGCGAGGTCCTCAAGACCCGCAAGCCGTCGGTAAAGATCATTGCCGTGGAACCGGACGCGTCCCCGGTGCTGTCGGGCGGTACCCCCGGGCCGCACAAGCTGCAGGGAATCGGCGCCGGCTTCGTGCCCGGCGTGCTCAACCAGAAGATCTACGACGAGGTCATCCGCGTGAAAGAGGCCGACTCTGGCCCAGTCTCGAAGCAGATCAACCAGCTCGACGGCATCGCGGTGGGCATCTCCTCCGGCGCGATCGCATGGGCAGCCCTCCAGCTCGCGAATCGCCCGGAGAACCAAGGTAAGCAGATCGTCGCGATCATGCCCTCAAGCAGCGAGCGATACCTCTCCTCGTGGCTGTTCGCCGACATCAACGTCGAAAGCGACTCCATCGACGACCTGCTCGCGCCGGCCACGGCCTGAGCCGCTTTTACCCGGACAGGGGCACGCGGGACACCAGACCCGCGTGCCCCGGAAGTCAGCGGTGTTGGCGGTACCAACCGGCGAACGCGAAGCCGAAGGCGACCATGCCGCCAAAGAGTCCCACGAGCTTCATCATGACTCCCGCCAGCACCTGATCGTGCATGGCGGAGAAGGTCGGGAAGAGTCGGGGCGCGAACTCGTACGTGGGATAGAGCACGTCGTGAGAGAACGTGATGAAGGCAAACAGCGGGGTCATCGCGATGATGATCGCGAGCAGGTAAAGCATCTGCACCCCCGGCTCCCGGCGGGGCAGGACCTTCGAGGGGCTCAGGACGGGCCACCAATAAAGCAGGGCCGCTCCGAAGAACATGAGATGTTCGACGATGTGGACGAGCCGGTCCTGCAAGGCCCAGTCGTAGAGGTCCGGCGCGTGCCACAGGCTGACCACCAGGGTGTAAATGATACCGCTCACGAGCGGATGGGTGAGCAGGCGGGCCGACCCTAGGATCAAACGCGGCTTCAGCAACGGATCGATCATCCAAGCCGGCGTCCCCTGAAGCAGCAGGATCGCCGCCGGGAAGATCAGCAGCTGATGCTGCAGCATGTGAGCGCTGAAGAGGAAGCGTTCCGCGATCTGGTCGAGCGGCGAACCCACCGCCACGTAGAACGAGAAAAGCCCTGCATAGAAGCGGAAGGCCTGCGCCTTCGGGTAGGCAGCGCCGGGCGCAAGCTGTCCCCTGAGCGGCCCCGCGGCCATCGCCCAGAGCCACCCCAGCACCACCAGTCCGCCCACTAACCAGGGCTCATTATGCCAGTGCCTCCAGTCGACCATTTGAGGAACGACCATGTACCTGCGGTATGATTACTCCAGCGCCCCGGTCCATCCTGAGCACTGAATAAGAAAAAAAGCGGCCCCCATGCGGGCCGCTTTTGCGGAACGAGGCCAACCGGTGGGACTCAGGTCGGCAACGGCAGGCTGGCTTCGGCTTGGAAGAGCGCGATCAAGGCCCACGAAGTCTCCCCGGCGATCACTAGGCCGATGAAGAAGAGGATCGTGCAGAAGGGCTTATCCCACCGCAGGTGCATGAAGTAGAAAATGACGAAAAGGAACTTCACAGCCGACAGGACGACGAGCGAAGTCACGATGATCCACTTCGCGAACGGCAGGTAGACGGCCACGATCTCGACGCCGGTGATGACGGCGAGGAGCATGGCGATCTGAACGTAAATCTGAAACTTGCTCTCGTCGTGACCGTGGTCGTGCCCGACCGCGGCCGAGGAATGGGAAGGTGAGCTCATCGGCGATCAGAGGTACTCGAGCAGGTAGACGGCGGTGAAGATGACGATCCAGACGATGTCGACGAAGTGCCAGTAGAGCCCCATCGACTCGACGTCGATCGCGTTGGCGACGCCGAACTGGACAGGCCCGCGCGGGCGGGCGAACCAAACGCAGCCCCAGAGCGCCAGCAGCGTGCCGGCAATACCGAGGAACTCGTGCTTGAGGAAGCTGGTCATGGCCGCGCCGAAACCCGGCTCGATCTGCAGCGCATGAACCAGACCTAGGGTGACCTTCAACACCAGCAACAGCAGCACGATGAGCGTCGCCGCATGCAAGATCTGGGCAGAGAACCAGGTGCGCTGCGCCGAACCCGCGCCAGGCTTGAAGGACCGGACGTACATGAGAACCAGCCAAAGCACGCCGATCGCCACGTGGCACCCGTGCGTGCCGGTCAACGTGTAGAACGTCGTCCCGAGCAGGCTGTTCGAGAGCGTCATCTTCTTGTCGTACACGAAGTGCTGGAACTCGTACACCTGGCACCCGAGGAAGATCATCCCGAAGAAGATCGTGGTCAGGAGAGACCACCGGCAGCTCTTGACGTTGCCCTTCTGGATGGCCGTCACCGCCAGCGCCATCATCAGCGACGACATCAGGAGGATGAACGTCGAGAAGGAGGTGAGCTCGGGGCTGAACACCGCCTTCGGGTCGAGACCGCCCGCGGGCGGGTGCAGCCGGTAGATCAGATGCGTCGAGATCAGTGTCCCGAAGAACATGCAATCCGACGCCAGGAAGGCCCACATCAGGAGCTTCTTGTTCGGAATGCCCGTCGACGTGGTCGGGTCGTGATGGTGGTCGATCGTGGCCGCGTGGCTGCTCATGGGGATCGGAAGATTGGAACCGGGGGCGGCAGCTCAGTGCCGGTGGGAGTGGTCCTCGACCACCTTGCCATCCTTGTCGAGGTGAAGGTGGTAACCCTCATTGCCCTCGAGGGACCAGAAGTAGATGCCGAGGAAGGTGATGACCCCACCCACCAAGGTAATGCCCAGTTTGGCATGGATTCCGGGATTCGGGTTGGAGTCGAAGCAGGTCGCTCCGATGGCGGCCACGAGAAGCCCCATGCTGGCTACGAAGGGCCAAATCGAGCCGTAGGGCATATGGATGCCTCCGTGAGCCTCCTCCTCCTTGGAGTGCTGGGCGCGCTCCTTCTCCACCTCGGCCTGGTTGTGCTTCTCATACCACCAGGCATCGCGCGCGTGCACGGTCGGGATGGCAGCGAAATTGTACTCCGGCGGGGGGTTCTGCAGCGACCACTCCAACGTGCGGCCGTCCCAGTAATCGCGGCTCACCTTCTCGCCCTTGAAATAGGAGTAGGCCAGCACGGCGAAGTAGATGAACATGCCGATACCCAGCACGTAAGCACCCATGGTCGCGATGAAGTTGGCGGAGTTCCAACCGAGGTTGGGGTCATAGGTGAACGTGCGGCGCGGCATGCCGTTCAACCCGAGAAAGTGCATCGGGAAGAAAGTGACATTGAAGCCGACGAAGATCACCCAGAAGGAGACGCGACCCCAGCCTTCGCTGACCTTGCGGCCGAACATCAGCGGGAACCAGTAGTGAAGGCCCGCCAGCAGCGCGAAGATCGAGCCGCCGATCAGCACGTAGTGGAAATGCGCCACGACGAAGTAGGAGTCGTGCTGCTGCGCGTCCGCCGGCGCCGCCGAGTGCATGATGCCGGACATACCGCCGAGCATGAACATCCAGACGAAGCCGAGTGCGAAGAGCATGGGCGTGCGCATCATCAGGTGACCGCCCCAGAGCGTACCGATCCAATTGAAGATCTTCACTCCCGTCGGCACCGCGATCGCCATCGTCGCGAGCGCGAATGCGGCCGTCGCGACCGTCCCCATGCCCGTGGTGAACATATGGTGGCTCCAGACGGCGAACCCGAGGAAGCCTATGCAGGCGCCGGAAAAGACGACGATAGGGTAGCCGAATAGCGGCTTGCGGGAGAACGTGGGCAGGATCTCCGAGATGATGCCCATCGCCGGCAGGATCAGGATGTACACCTCGGGATGCCCGAAGACCCAGAAGAGGTGCTGCCAAAGAATCGGCATGCCGCCCCCCGAAACTTCGAAGAAACTCGTCGAGAAATTCCGGTCCATCATCAGCTGGACCAGCGCGATCGTGATCGCAGGGAACGAGAGGATCACCAGGAACGAAGTCACCAAGGTCATCCAAACAAACACCGGCAGACGCATCATCGTCATGCCGGGAGCGCGCATGTTGATGATCGTCACGATGAAGTTCAGCGAGGCCGCGATCGAGGCGACACCCAAGAGCTGCAGGCCCATCACCCAGAAATCGATCGAATGCTTGGGGTTGAAAGTCTTCGAAGTGATCGGTGGGTAGCCGACCCACGCGCCGTCGGGTGCACCATACTTGTCGGCGGGGAGGAACCAGCCGATGTTGAGGATGATCGCCCCGGCGACGAAGGTCCAAAGCGAGAAGGCGTTGAGACGCGGAAACGCGACGTCACGCGCCCCGATCTGGAGGGGCATGATGAAATTGAAGAACGCTGACGACAGCGGCATCACAGCCAGGAAGATCATCGTGGTACCGTGCATCGTGAACAACGTGTTGTACTGCTGCGCCGTCAGCACGTTGTTGTTCGGCACCATCAGCTGCGTACGGATGAGCAGCGCCTCGAACCCGCCGATCAGGAAAAAGATCAGGGCGAAGAAGCCGTAAAGGAACCCGATCTTCTTGTGATCGACGGTGGTCAGCCAGCCCATCAGGCCGGTCTTGGCCGTCGGATGGGCGAGGAACTTCGGGGCAGCCGGAGCTTGCTCCTCTTTGGTGAGGTAGGCGGTGTTGGCCGAGGCGTCCATGGTTGGGCGAGAGACGGGCTGAGGTTGGAGGGATGGACCGGTTACTTGAGGCTCTCGAGGTAGGCGACCAACGCCACCTGGTCCTCGTCACTGAGGGTGATCTTGTTATCGCGGTACGCCTTGGCCATCTTGTTGCCCGGCTTCACCGACTCCGGGTCGCGCAGCCAACGGCGCAGCTGCTCGGAATTGTTCTCCAGCAGGCCCGCCCCGACGGTGGACCGCGCCCCGAAGTGGGTGAGGTCGGGGCCTTGCACGCCCATCGCGCCATGCCCGCGGACGGTGTGGCAGGCGTTGCAGGTCTTAGCGGCGAAAAGCTGCCGGCCCTGCGCAATGAGGGCGGAATCCTCGCCTTTCTCGGGCAGCTGCTTGGCCTGCCAAGATTTGAGCGGATCAACATCGAACTGGGCGGTGACTCCCGCCTCGTTGGTGCGGAAGGAGCGGAGCGCCGCCACCTGCGCCCGCGGCTTTGCGGCGTCGGCGGGCTTCAGGGCCACCTCGCGGGCGAGCGACTGCTGCTGCTGAAGCCACTCCGCGTAGTCCTTCTGGGAAAGCGCGATGACCCGGAAGCGCATGACGGCGTGGGAATCGCCGCAGTACTCCGCGCATTGGCCCCAGAAGTAGCCCGGCTTGTCGGCCTTGAGCCAGAGCAGGTTGCGGCGGTTCGGGGTCATGTCGACCTTGCCCGCCAGCTTGGGCACCCAGAAAGAGTGGTTCACGTCGACTGTACGCAGGTGGACGCGGATCGCCCGGCCGGCCGGAATCACCAGCTCATTGCCCGTGACGAGCGGAGCCTTGGCCCCCGCGTTGTCCAACGCGGCCAGTTCCGAGGGATACTCAAACTTGAACCACCACTGGTAACCGGTGGCCGTGACTTCCAAAGCGTCCTTGCGATCCGCCTCCGGCACGTCGTAGGTCGACCAGATCGCCTTAACGGTGGGTACGGCGATGATCACAAGCGCCAGGACGGAGGCGCCGATCAGTCCCAGCTCGATCAGGGGATTGCCGTGGCTCTGTGGGGGCGGCTCGGCATGCTCGTCGGCCTGCGAGCGGGCACGAAACTTGATGGAGGCATAGGCGAGCACGGCGCTTACGGCCACGAAGATGAACAACGTCACCCACACCGTGACATAGAAAAGCTCAAGCTGGGTGCGGGCGACCGGGCCCTCCGCGATCATGGTCGTCTGGTGGCCGTCCATCCGCCAGAAATTGAGGTCGCACCCCGAGAGCAGGAGCAGGAACGGAACCGCGGCGAGGGTACGCAGGATGCGACGGGCGGATCGTGATCGGTGAGACATGATGACTGGCGGAAGTCGAGGATGTCGCCGGAGGCCGGCGCGAAAGCCCGAAACCTTGGAGAAGGGTCTGGCATTTCAAGCCCTAATCTCCCTCGGAACCGCACGTTAAGCACCGGAGCCCGCCCGCATTTGAAGCGCTTATTCGCGCGCGAATTTCGGGGTTTGGAATTTGATTGTCAGGCGCCGCGCCGCATCGTCCCCCCGCCATGAAAAAACTTCGCGCCCGCCTAGCCCTCGCCGCCGTGCTCTGCGCCGCCGGCACCCTCCACCTCTCCGCCGCTGCCGCGCCGCGCGAGATCGAGATCACCGCCAACGATCAGATGAAATTCGGCGTGACGGCCATCGAGGCTAAGGCCGGCGAACAACTCAAGGTCGTGCTCAAGAACATCGGTACCCTCCCCAAAGAGGCGATGGGCCACAACTGGGTCCTTCTCAAGCCGGGTACCGACCTCAACGCCTTCGCCATGGCCGCCATGACCGCGAAGGACACCGATTACGTTCCGGCCGCGCATAAGGACAAGGTGGTGGCCTCCACCAAGGTCATCGGGCCGAAGCAAACCGCCGAAGCCACCTTCACCGTCCCGGCCGCGGGGGAGTACCCGTTCATCTGTTCCTTCCCCGGCCACTACATGCTGATGAAGGGCACGCTCACGGTGAAGTGAGCCTGAACTAACATCTCGTTTCCGCGACGCCGGGCACCCCGCCCGGCGTCTTCTTTTTAAGGCCTCGGAGGCGCGCCCCGGCGGAATCCGAGGTCGAGGCGCCGGTAAACTCGCGCTTCCCAACGGCCGCGCCACGGTCGAGAGTCACGGCATGGGACAAAACTCCGTCCTTGTCGTCGGCTGCGGCAGCATCGGGGAGCGCCACCTGCGCTGCTTCCAGCGGACCGGTCGCACCCGGGTGACGGCCTGCGACCTCAGCCCGGAACTGCGTCAACGCATGGCCGCCGATTACGGCGTGCCAACGGTGACCGACGCCGGCGCCGCGGTCGCCTCGGGTGAATTCGACGCCACGGTGATCTGCACCCCCGCCCATGCGCACGTGCCGCTCGCGACGGCGGCGCTCACCGCGGGCTGCCATGTGCTGATCGAGAAACCGCTTTCCACCTCGCTGAACGGAATCGATGGCCTGATCGCCGCGCGGGACCGCTCCAGTCGGCAGGCGGCGGTGGCGTACGTCTACCACGTCATCCCGTTTCTCGCCGCGGCCCGCGACCTGCTCGCCCGCGGCGAACTCGGCCCCGTGCTGCAGGTCGTCTCATCCAGCGGGCAATGCTTCCCGCAGTTCCGGCCCGCGTATCGCGAAATCTACTACCGCGACCGCGCCACGGGAGGCGGCGCGATCCAGGACGCCCTCACGCATGTGGTGAACTGGGTCGAGTCGGTCGTCGGCCCGGCCGGCCGTGTGCACTGCGACTGTGCGCACCTCGCGCTCGAGGGCGTTGAAGTCGAGGACACCGTGCACGTCACCGCCCGCCACGGGAGGGTACTGGCCAGCTACGCCCTCAACCAGTTCCAGCCCCCAAACGAGAACGCGATCCAGCTCAACTGCGCCGGCGGCAGCGTGCGCATCGAGCTTCACCGCCAGCGCTGGGGCGTGTTCGCGGCGGGTGCGTCGGACTGGACCTGGCACGACGCGCCGGTCCCGGACCGTGACTCGCACTTCATCGCGCAGGCCAATGCCTTCCTCGATCAGATCGACGGCCAACCGTCGCGACTTTGCTCCCTCGAGGCCGCCGCCCAGACCCTACGCTTTAACCTGGCGGCGCTCGCCTCGGCCCAATGCGGCGCGCCCGTCGAGACGGCGGGAGTAACATGAGTCCCGGAGGAATCGTTAAACCGCTGCGCCTCGCCATGCTCGGGATGATCCCGGGCAACGGGCATCCCTACTCCTGGTCCGCCATCATCAACGGCTACGACCGGGCGGACATGGCGCGCTGCCCCTACCCTACGATCCCCGCCTACCTCGGGGCCCAGCCGCACGCATCCGTCGGCATACCCGAAGCCCGCGTCACGCACCTCTGGACCGATGATCCATCCGAGGCGCAGGCCGTCGCCGGCGCGGCGCTCATTCCCCACGTGGTCGCGCGACCGGAGGACGTCATCGGCCACGTGGACGCCGTGCTGGTCTCGACCGACGACGGCGCCGACCACGTGCGTCGAGCCCGGCCCTTCGTCGAGGCCGGCTTGCCCGTTTTCGTCGACAAACCGCTCGCCACCACGGTCGAGGAACTCCGCGCGTTCATCGCGTGGGAGCGGGAGGGCGCGCACCTGCTCTCGTCGAGCGGCCTGCGTTATGCGCCGGAACTCGCCGGCCTCGTGACTGACCGCGGTCGCTTCGGCGAAATCCGCTGGTTGTCGATCGCGACCGCGAAGACGTGGGAGCGTTACGGGATCCACGCGCTGGAACCGGCGTTCGTGCTGCTCGGCCCGGGCTTTGCATCCGTGCGGCTGGAATCCCATCCGGGCACGGAGGTGGCCCATCTGGTCCACCGCTCCGGGACTCAGGTCACCCTGGCGGTGATACATGACGGCGGCCCGGGCTTCGGCGCCGTGCAGGTCAACGGCACCCGCGGCTTCGCCCAGGTGCGGTTCACCGACACCTACACCGCCTTCCGCGCGCAGCTGCTGAGATTCATCGAATTCGTAAGGACGCGGCGGGCACCCTATCCCTTCGTGCACACCGTCGAGATGATGGCCGTGCTGATCGCCGGCATCCGCAGCCGCGA
>JACCDW012000536.1_pt1 | contig 17207 bp, 17 predicted proteins | sample 7449781 | NCBI WGS metagenome assembly JACCDW01 (sample SAMN15323449, study PRJNA562643) | freshwater metagenome | isolation source: river surface water | place: USA:Blue River Watershed | collected 2017-08-18
AGGTCGAACTTGCTGGCTTCGATTTCGGCCGGGTCTTCCTCATCGAGGTCGCGGTAGGCCACGATCTCGGGGTGGCGGAACAGGGCGTTGGAGTCGAAGTTGAACTTGGCGTCCAGGGCGATGATGTTGCCCTTGCTGTCGCGATTGAGCGGGTTGATCTCCACCAGCGAGGCATCGGTGTCCATGTAGCACTGGTAGAGCTTTTGGAACACGTCCTTGGCCTGCGCGGCAGACCCCTCAGGCATGTCGATGCCCTTGCAGATCTGGGCGGCCTGCGCGTCGGTGAGGCCGGTGAGCGGGTCGACGAAGACCTTGCAGATCTTCTCGGGGTGGCTGTGGGCGACCTCTTCGATGTCCATGCCGCCTTCGCTGGAGGCGATGAAGGCCACCTTTTGCGTGGCGCGGTCGGTCACCACCGAGACGTAGTACTCCTTGCCGATGTCGGCGCCTTCCTCGATGTACAGGCGGCGAACCTTCTGGCCTTCGGGGCCGGTCTGGTGTGTCTTGAGCTGCATGCCCAGGATCTGGCCGGCCAGGTTCTTGACCTCATCCACTGAACGGGCCAGCTTCACCCCGCCGCCCTTGCCCCGGCCACCGGCATGGATCTGGGCCTTCACCACGCACACGGGCGTGCCCAGCTTTTGTGCCGCTTCCACGGCTTCCTGAACGGTGAACGCGGGGTAGCCCCGCGGCACGGGCACGCCGAACTGGCGCAGGATTTCCTTGCCTTGGTACTCGTGGATCTTCATGGTTCCCTCTTGGTAGCGGATGTGCGGGTCCCGTGGCGGGTTTCACGTGGGCGGCATGCCGGCCTCGTGCGGGCCCTTTGCGGCCCGAATTGTGTGCCCAGAACTTGGCGTTGAACTGACACCGGCCGAACGAGTGGCCATGCATCATGTGTACCGCCACTGCTGGAACGCGCGGGTTTGCGCGGTTATCCGACCAATCGGTCAATCAATTCCCAATGTACCACGGGCCCAGGGCAGCACCGGCGCCCTAGTCGTCGTGGCGGCTGCCCTTGATGACGCGGCGGATGACCTCCGGACTGAAGCCGCGGGCGGCCAGGAAGCGCATCTGGCGGGCGATGTCCGCCGGCTGGGGCGGGTGCTCGGCCTCGTGCGCGCCGAATCGCCGGACCCATACCTGGCGTGCCCGCTCGAGCTCTGACTGGCGCAGGCTTTGCGCCGTTTGGGCATCGAGTTCAAGGCCGTGTTGGGCCAACTCGGACTGGATGCGGCGGTTGCCAAAGCGCGCTGATCGGGCATGGACCCGAGACTCGATGAATCGGTCTTCGTTGAGCAGGCCTTGGGCTTGCAGCTCATCGAGCAGCGCGTCGACCTCGGCGGCGCGGCTGGGGGCATCGGCCCCATCTTCGGGCTGGGTGGCCAGGCGCGGTGGGCGCAGCAGTTTCTGGCGCAACTCGCTGCGGCTGTGTTCCCGAAGTGCCAGGGCTTGCAGGGCCCTGGCCTTCAAGGACGGTGGCTTGCGCGCGAAGGGCACGGTGGCCTGGCAGGGACGCTTGGCTTCAGGCGGCGTCGGCCGAGCCCTCCAGCAAGGGAATGCCCATGAACTCACGGATGCGGTTCTCGATTTCCACCGCGATCTCGGGGTTCTCGCGCAGGAATTCACGGGCGTTGTCTTTGCCCTGGCCGATCTTTTCGCCCTTGTAGGCGTACCAAGCGCCGGACTTGTCGACCACCTGGGCCTGCACGCCCATGTCGATGATTTCGCCCTCGCGGCTGATGCCTTCCCCGTAGAGGATGTCGAACTCGGCCGTCTTGAAGGGGGGGCTGACCTTGTTCTTGACCACCTTGACCCGGGTTTCGGAGCCGATGACCTCTTCGCCCTTCTTGATGCTGCCGGTGCGGCGGATGTCCAGGCGCACGGACGAGTAGAACTTCAGTGCGTTGCCGCCCGTGGTGGTTTCGGGGCTGCCGAACATCACGCCGATCTTCATGCGGATCTGGTTGATGAAGATGACGGTGCAGTTGGTCTTCTTGATGGTGGCGGTGAGCTTGCGCAGGGCCTGGCTCATGAGGCGGGCCTGCAGGCCGGGCAGGGAATCGCCCATTTCGCCTTCGAGTTCGGCCTTCGGGGTAAGGGCGGCCACGGAGTCGATGATGACCAGGTCGACCGCGCCCGAGCGCACGAGGGAATCGACGATCTCCAGGGCCTGCTCGCCGGTGTCGGGTTGGCTGATGAGCAGGTCTTGCAGGTTGACGCCGAGCTTTTGGGCGTACTGCACATCCAGCGCATGTTCGGCGTCGATGAAGGCGCAGGTGCCGCCCAGGCTTTGCATTTGGGCCACCACCTGCAGGGTGAGGGTGGTTTTGCCGGAAGACTCCGGGCCGTAGATTTCGATCACCCGGCCGCGGGGCAGGCCACCCACGCCCAGGGCGATGTCAAGCCCCAGGGAGCCGGTGGAGACCACCTGGATGTCTTCCACGGCTTCGCCTTCGCCCAGGCGCATGATGGAGCCTTTGCCGAATTGCTTTTCGATCTGGGCCAGGGCGGCGGCCAGGGCTTTGGCCTTTTCAGTGTTCAGGGCTTTGACGGGTGCGTCCATGGAAATCTCCGGTTCGGTTGAAGGGTGGCGGGCGGGGCCCGCGCCGTGTGGATGATGTGGAGTGTGCGGCTTCAGTGGCTCATGGCGTGAGCCTGCCAAATCGATCCGCAAGCGCGGTTCGGCGACGGGCGGGCCATGGGGTGGAGGGGCGAATTCAACATCATGGACTGGATATTCGTACAGTATAGCGGAATGGTCAATCCTGCCTAGTGGGGCGGCGGCGGGGGGTGGGACCCCCTGGAACACCCGCAAGGGTGGCGGGGTGCGCGCTCTCTAGAATCAAGCGAAACACCCACAAGGAAAGGGCCGACCGCCTCAGCGGCCGCGGCCCTAGCGAGGAGACCGGCGACATGCGCATCCTGATAGCGGAAGACGACCAGGTGCTGGCCGATGGCCTGCTGCGTACGCTGCGCGGCAACGGCTATGCGGTGGACCATGTGGCCAGCGGCTCGGAGGCCGACGCTGCGCTGTCCACCCAGGAATTCGACCTGCTCATCCTGGACCTGGGCCTGCCCCGCCTGCATGGCTTCGATGTGCTCAAGAAACTGCGCGCGCGCGGCAGCGCCACGCCGGTGCTCATCCTCACCGCGGCTGACAGCGTGGAACAGCGCGTCAAGGGCCTGGATCTGGGGGCCGACGACTACATGGCCAAACCTTTTTCCCTGCAGGAACTGGAGGCCCGGGTGCGGGCCCTGGCCCGGCGCGGCATGGGCGTGGCCAGCAACGTGATCAAGCACGGGCCCCTGACCTTCGACACCACGGGCCGCGTGGCCTACATCCACGACACCATGGTCGAGCTCAGCGCACGCGAGCTGGGCCTGCTGGAAGTGCTGCTGCAGCGCGCCGGCCGCCTGGTGAGCAAGGACCAGCTGGTCGAGCGCCTGTGCGAGTGGGGCGACGAGGTGAGCAACAACGCCATCGAGGTCTACATCCACCGCCTGCGCAAGAAGATCGAACAGGGGCCCATCCGCATCGCCACGGTGCGCGGCTTGGGGTACTGCCTGGAGAAGATCCCTGGCTGAGTCGACCACGCGGGCGCCGCGCCGCCGAGGTTCCCAGCGCTCGCTGTTCGGCGAGATGCTGGATTGGATGCTGGTGCCCCTGCTGCTGCTGTGGCCGCTGAGTGTGGCGCTGACCTGGTTGATTTCCCAGAACATCGCCAACAAGCCCCATGACCGGGAGCTGGAGTACCTGGTGCAGGCGCTGGCGCGCGAGTTGGTTCGAGCCCCCGAAGAGGGGCCCTCGGCCACACCACGTGTGGGACTGCGCGTGCCGGTTGATGCACTGTTGGCGGGCCAATCCGATGGCCATCGGCAGATCCAGGTACTCGGCCTGGGCGGGGAACTGGTGGCAGGCAACGCCCTGATCCCCTTGCCGCCCCGGGAGCTGTCGGCGCTGGATCCGGCTCTCAAGGGCACGGTCAACGACCGCATCCTGCTGGCCGACATCGAGGTCGACGAGGTGCCCATGCGCGTGGCCTGGATGTGGCTGCCCGAGCGCGTGGAGCGCGCGGGTGAGCAGCCGCCCCTGGTGCAGGTGGCCGAGACCCTGGGCGAGCGCAGCTTACTGGCCACGGAAGTGCTCAAGGGCGTGCTGCTGCCGCAGTACGCCATCCTGCCCCTGGCCGTGTTGCTGGTGTGGATGGCCCTGACCCGCGGGTTGGCGCCGCTGGAGGTGCTGCAGCGGCGCATCCGTGCGCGGCGCAGCCAGGACCTGTCGCCGATCGATGAGCGAGACGCGCCCGAAGAGGTCGCTCCACTGGTGCGTGCCATCAATGACCTGCTGGCCCGGCTGGAGGAGTCGGTGGCCACCCAGAAGCGATTCCTGGCCGATGCCGCGCACCAGCTCAAGACACCGCTGGCGGGCCTTCGGATGCAGGCCGAACTGGCCCAGCGCGAGATGCTGCAGGGCGGCGAGACCGAACACGCCCGCCTCAGCCTTCAGCAGATTTCAAGGGCCTCGCAGAACGCCACGCGCATGGTCAACCAGCTCCTGGCCATGGCCCGTGCAGAAGACCCCGAGCAGGCCCTGCGGCGACAGCGGGTGGACCTGCAGGCCATCGCCTTCGAAACGGTCGAGGATTTCGTTCAGCGTGCGCTGGACCAGCGCATCGACCTGGGCTATGAGGCCCCCCCCGCGCCACCTCCGGGCCGCGCCCCGATTGAGCTGTTGGGCCAACCGGTGCTGCTCCGCGAACTCGTGCGCAACCTCGTGGACAACGCCCTGAACTACACGCCCAGCGGAGGCTCGGTGACGGTTCGTTTACTGCACGACTACTATGGTCGCGTGGCGGTGCTGCAGGTCGAAGACACCGGCGTGGGCATTGCCGAGGCCGAGCGCGAACTCGTGTTCCAGCCGTTCTATCGGGCCCTGGGCACCGAGGTCGACGGCTCCGGCCTGGGGCTGGCGATCGTCAGGGAGATCGTCGAGCGCCACGGGGGCCAGGTCAGCATCGAGGACAGCCGCCCTCGCAGCCCGGGCCAGACCCACCCGGGCACGCGTTTTTCGGTGCGCTTCAATGCCGCTGCTGCGCGGTGATCAGCGCAGCCAGCCCTTGCGGCGGAAGTAGATGAAGGGTGCGGCCACCGAGGCCAGCATCAGCGCAATGCCAAAGGGGTAGCCGTACTCCCACTTCAGCTCGGGCATGAATTGAAAGTTCATGCCGTAGATGCTGGCGATCAGCGTGGGCGGCAGCAGGCCCACGCTGGCCACCGAGAAGATCTTGATGATCTTGTTCTGGTTGATGTTGATGAAGCCCACCGTGGCGTCCATCAGGAAGTTGATCTTGTCGAACAGGAAGGCCGTGTGCGAATCGAGCGAGTCGATGTCGCGCAGGATCTGGCGGGCCTCCTCGAACTGTTCGGCACCCAACATGCGGCTGCGCATCATGAAGCTCACGGCGCGCCGCGTGTCCATCACGTTTCGCCGAATACGGCCGTTGAGGTCTTCCTCGCGCGCGATGGCCGACAGCACCTGGGCTGCCGCCTCGTCGTTGACATCCTGCTTGAGCACGCGTGCGCTGACCTGTTCCAACTTGTCGTAGATCCCCTCGAGCGTGTCGGCCGAGTACTCGGCGTCGGCGTCGTAGAGCTTGAGCAGCACATCCTTGGCGTCTTCGATCAGGGCGGGGATGCGCCGAGCGCGAAGGCGCAGCAGGCGGAACACCGGGATGTCCTCGTTTCGAACCGAGAACAGCACACCGGCGCGCACGATGAAGGCCACCCGCACGTTGCGCGGCCCCTCGGTATCGTCGACCAGGAAGTCCGAGCGAATGTGCAGCTCGCCGTTGTCCTCCTCATAGAAGCGGGCCGACTCCTCGATGTCCTCGTCCACCGCATCTTCAGGGATGGTCAGGCCGAATCGGGCCGACACCCAGGCCTTTTCCTCAGGGGAAGGCGATTCAAGGTCGACCCAGATCGGCGACAGGCGCACCAGGTCGTCGGGTCCATGGATTTCCTGCTGCAACAGCCGGCCGCGTTGGCCGCCGTTGTCCAGCGTGAACACATTGAGCATGTGCCGCGTCTCCGCTTGGCCGCGCGGTCTGACCCATCAAAGTGGTGGGCAACAAGTGGTGCGCGGTCGGGGTTGTGAGGGAAGGTGGATTCCGTCAGCCCCGCGCGGGAAGGTGGCATGAGCCGCTTGGGCTCGAAGGGGTCGGCTGGCCGACAGGGCCTGGCACGACCGCAGCGCAGGGGACGGTCACCAAGGGTGACTGGGGTCCAAGCGTGGCTCCGGTAGTTCTCGTGCTCCCGATTATGGCACCGCACCGGTGCATTGCGGTCGATCAAGGGTCTGGAAAACCCCGCCCACAGCGCGCCGCGCGGGGCCTCGTCACGGGCTTGCCAAGCCGGGTTTTCGGGCGCACACTGGGCCTGACATCGGGCTGACAAACCGGGCGGAATGGCCAGGTTCAATGGCGCCGCAGGAGCCCGATGGGCGGGTGTGTGAACACCCTTCAACCCTCATCAACCCTCTTGGAAGGAGGTCTGGATGAACCTGACGATCAGCGGCCATCACCTGGACGTGACCCCCCCCCTGCGCGAGTACGTCCTCAACAAGCTCGATCGCGTGACGCGCCATTTCGACCAGGTGGTCGACGTGAACGTGATCCTGAGCGTGGAGAAGAAGAAGGAGAAGGAGCAGCGGCAGAAGGCCGAGGTCACGCTCCACGTCAAGGGCCGCGACATCTTTGTCGAGCAAAGCCACGAAGATCTTTATGCCGCCATCGACCAGTTGATGGACAAGCTCGACCGCCAGGTGGTGCGCCACAAGGACCGTGTCCAGGACCACCACCACGACTCGCCCAAACGCAACCTGTCCCTCAACGGTTGAGGGCCTGGGCCGCGCCCCTCGGGGTGATTCTCAAGGGGTGGCGCGTGCTGCCCCTTGTTTCTTGGGGCTGCGCCAATCCCCTGGCGCCGGCTCCTTGCCCACCCGCCATTTCCCTTTGCCCTAAACCCTGGACGCGTTCCTATAATCATCGACCTCACCGGAACGCGCCATGAACCGACTCGCCGCCATCCTGCCGCCTGCCCATGTGCTGGTGGATGTGGACGTCACCAGCAAGAAGCGCGTCTTCGAGCACGCCGGCCTTCTTTTCGAAAACCTGCAGTCGATTCCCCGTGCCACGGTCAGCGACAACCTGTTCGCGCGCGAACGATTGGGCTCCACGGGGCTTGGGCACGGCGTGGCCATACCGCATGGCCGGATCAAGGGACTGAAGAATCCCATGGCAGCGGTGATTCGCGCCCGCGAGCCCATCGCTTTCGATGCCCCTGACGATGAGCCGGTGAGCCTGCTGATCGTGCTCCTGGTGCCGGAGGCGGCCACCCAGCGGCATCTGGAGATCCTCTCCGAGATCGCTGAGTTGCTCAGCGACCGCACTCTGCGTGAGCGCCTGAAGACCGAGCCCGATGCGGCCACGGTGCACAGGTTGATTCAGGAGTGGCAACCCTTGAAGTCGGTGGCTTGAACCCGCCCGAGCGCGCAACGAACCGTCGCCGTCAGGCGCTGCTGAGCGCCGAGGCGCTGTTCGAGGAACACCGCGAGTCCCTGCGCTGGGAGTGGGTGGCCGGGCATGCGCACCCCGAGCGCCACTTCGCCGAAGCGGCGATCGCGCAGGCGCGCTCGGCAGCCGACCTGATCGGCTACCTGAACTACATCCATCCGTATCGGGTGCAACTCGTGGGGGCTCGAGAAGTCGCCTACCTGAGTCACCCATCGGCCGAGGTCGCCGAGCGCCGCATTTCTCGCATCGTCACCCTGGAGCCGCCGGTGTTGGTGGTGGCCGATGCACAGACGCCCCCCGATCGCCTGGTGGCCATGTGCGACCGGGCCGAGATCCCGCTGTTCCAGACCGGTGTTTCAGCCGGCCACGTCATCGACGTGCTGCGTGCCTACCTGGGCGAGTTGTTGGCCGAGCGCACCACGCGCCACGGCGTGTTCATGGACATCCTGGGCCTGGGCGTGCTGCTCACGGGCGAATCCGGGCTGGGCAAGAGCGAACTGGGGCTGGAGCTGATTTCACGCGGTCACGGGCTGGTGGCCGACGACGCCGTGGACCTGTTCCGCGTGTCGCAGACCGCCATCGAAGGCCGCTGCCCGGCCCTGCTGATGAACCTCATGGAGGTGCGCGGCATCGGCCTGCTGGACATCAAGGCCATCTTCGGCGAGACGGCGGTGCGTCGAAAGATGCGCTTGAAGCTGATCGTGCACCTCGTGCGGCGCGAGACCATGGAGCGTGAGTTCGAGCGCCTGCCGCATGAACCCCTGTACGAGGAAATCCTGGGCCTGCCGGTGCGCAAGGTGGTGATCGCGGTGGACGCGGGTCGCAACCTGGCTGTGTTGGTCGAGGCGGCGGTGCGCAACACCATCCTGCAGCTGCGTGGGATCGACACCTACCAGGAGTTCCTCAGCCGCCACCAGGCGGCGATGGAAAGCGGCGACGAGGACTGAGCACGGCCGCCGGCAGTGCCGCGACCCTGCTGGCGAAGGCCCAGGCTGGCAACCGTTGCGCCAGCGCGTTCAGGCCCGGCGATGCGGGCAGTCCTTCTTCAGACACTCCGCATAGAGCGACAGGCTGTGGTCGGCCAGCTCGAATCCCCGCTCTTGGGCCACCGCACGTTGCCGGGCCTCGATGGCGGGGTCGTAGAACTCCTCAACCCGGCCGCAGCTCAGGCACACCAGATGGTCGTGGTGCTGCCCCTGGTTGAGTTCGAACACCGCCTTGCCGCTCTCGAAATTGCTGCGCGTGAGCAGGCCGGCCTGTTCGAACTGCATCAGCACGCGGTAAACGGTGGCCAGGCCGATGTCGGCCTGCTCAGCCAAGAGGGCGCGGTAGACGTCCTCGGCCGTCATGTGGCGCAGGGACGTCTTTTGGAAGACTTCCAGGATCTTGATGCGGGGCAGGGTGGCCTTCAGGCCGCTGCTCTTGAGTTCGTCGGCGTGGGACATGGGGGCCCTCGGAATGGGGGCGGCCGGTTCGGGGGCGGGCCACTAGAATGGTCCCATCATAGCCAGTGCCCGCGCCTGACGGGCGCCTCGCCCATGCATCCCTTGTCTTCGTCATCCCCCGTGAGGCTGGCCTGCGCCTTGGCTGCCGTGGCCGGCCTCGCCGCCTTGGTGGGCTGCGCCTCGCGCCCCGATCAGATCGCCTTGCGCCAGCCGGGCTTTCTCGAGCGCGTGACTCCCTATCGCGTGGACATCCAGCAGGGCAATGTGGTCACCCGAGAACAGCTGGCGTTGGTCAAGCCCGGCATGCCGCGCGAACAGGTTCGCGATGTGCTGGGCAGCCCCATGCTGACCAGCGTGTTCCATGCCCAGCGATGGGACTTCGTGTTCGAAAGCAAGCGTGCTGCCGGCAGCGGCACGGCTCCGGCACGGCTGGCCGTGGCCGTGCACTTCAAGAACGACGTGGTGGAACGGGTGGTGGCACCCGACCTGCCCACTGAGCACGAGTTCGTGGCCGGCATGGTCGACCGGCGCGCGCCGGCGCCCAAGGTGCCCCCACTGGAATTGACGCCCGCGCAGCGCGAAAAGCTCCCCTTGCCGGTTCGCACCGATTCGGCCGCATCGCCGCTGCCTCAAGGCCCGGCGCGCAGCTACCCGCCCCTGGAGCCCCGTTGATGGCTGCGCCGGGCTTGGGCGGCAGCCCCATGCGAGTGGCCGTGGCCGGTGCCAGCGGTCGCATGGGCCGCATGCTGATTGAGGCCGTGGAGCTGGCGCCCGATTGCGTGTTGAGTGCCGCACTGGACGTGGCCGGCAGCCCGGCCCTGGGATTGGACGCCACGGCCTGGCTCGGGCGCGTCAGTGGCGTGTTGGTGTCGGCCGATGTGTCCGCCGCAGCCGCCGTGTCCGATGTGCTCATCGACTTCACCCGCCCCGAAGGCACCCTGGCGCACCTTCAGGCCTGCCGCGCCCACGGTACGGGCATGGTGATTGGCACGACCGGTTTTTCGGCCGAACAGAAGGCCCTGGTGGCGTCGCACGCTGAGCACATCGGCGTGGTGATGGCACCCAATATGGCCGTGGGCGTCAACGTAGTGCTGCAGCTGCTTGACATGGCGGCTCGCGCACTGAATGAAGGCTACGACATCGAGATCGTCGAGGCCCACCACCGCCACAAGGTGGATGCACCCAGCGGCACGGCGCTTCGCATGGGCGAGGTGGTGGCCGGCGCATTGGGCCGCACATTGCAGGACTGTGCGGTGTATGGCCGCGAAGGCGTCACGGGGGAGCGAGACCCCTCCACCATCGGCTTTGCCACCGTGCGCGGCGGTGATGTGGTGGGTGACCACACGGTGATGTTCATGGGTACCGGCGAGCGCATTGAAATCACCCACAAGAGCAGCAGCCGCGTGACCTATGCACAGGGCAGCCTGCGCGCCGCCCGCTTTCTGTTGGGGCGCGGCGCGGGACTGTTCGACATGGCCCAGGTGCTGGGTTTCCGGGCCTGAGGGCCCGAGGCCCTGCCGCACCGACGCACCGACGCGTGAACTGAACTGATGAACGGCTTTTCCGACTTCTGGGGCCAAACCGACAACGTGGGCCGTGCCGTGGCGCTGCTCATGCTGCTGATGTCGGTGATGAGCTGGGCGCTGATCATCTGGAAGACCTGGGTGCTGCGCCGGGTGGCGGCCGATGTGCCGCGCGCCCTGGATGCCTTCTGGGCGGCACCGGACTGGGCTTTGGCCCGCGATCGACTGGGTGCGCTGGACCGTGAGGGCGTGCTGCTGCCCTTGCTGGACGCGGCCCAGGCGAGGGAACTGGAGGGCAGCCTGGCCACGGGTGCGTCCGGTGCGGCGCAACTGACGCGGAGGCTGCGCCAGGCGCTGCAGGCCAGCCTGGCTCACCTGCGCATGGGGCAGGTGTGGCTGGCCTCGGTGGGCAGTACGGCGCCCTTCATCGGCCTGTTTGGCACGGTTTGGGGCATCTACCATGCACTGGTGGAGATGTCGCTGTCGGGCGCGGTGACGGTCGACAAGGTGTCGGGCCCGGTGGGCGAGGCGCTGATCATGACGGCTGTGGGTCTGGCGGTGGCCATCCCCGCGGTGCTTGGCTACAACCTGCTGGGCAAGCGGGTGGGCGCGGCTGAAGAGCAGCTCGAGGGGTTTGCATACGACCTGCTGACGGTCTTGTCGGAGCGGGACCGATGTGTTTCGGGCGTTTGCCTGGGCGCACGCGCGCTGAGCCCATGGGAGACATCTACATGGCGCCGCTGATCGACGTCATGCTGGTCCTGCTGGTGATCTTCATGGTGACCGCGCCGCTCATGAGCAACAGTCTTAAGCTGGATCTGCCCCGCAGTGACGCAGCTGCGCCCTCGCAGGCGCCCAAACCCCTGCTGGTGGCGCTGGACACGCAGGGGCGCACCTATGTAGGCGACCAGCGGGCCGACCGTGAAGAATTGGTGGCCCAGGCCCGGCAGGCTGCGCAGCGCGACCCCAAGACCGAGGTGCAGCTGCGCGCCGACCAGTCGGTGCCCTACGGGCAGGTGGCCGAGTTGATCGGGGTGTTGCAGACGGCGGGACTGTCGCGCATCGCCTTCGTCACCGATTCCACCGGGGGGCGGCCTCCTACAATTCCGCCCCATGAACCCCAAGTACCTGCCCGGTGAGGTGGAAGCCGCGGCCCATTCGCATTGGGCCGCGCACGACGCCTACCGCGTCACCGAAGACCCCAACAAGCCCAAGTTCTATGCCTGCTCCATGCTGCCGTATCCCAGCGGCAAGCTGCACATGGGGCATGTGCGCAACTACACCATCAACGACATGCTGACCCGGCATCTGCGGATGAAGGGCTTCAACGTGCTGATGCCCATGGGATGGGATGCCTTCGGCCTGCCCGCGGAAAACGCGGCCATGAAGAACAAGGTGCCGCCGGCGAAGTGGACCTACGACAACATCGCCCACATGAAGGGGCAGATGAAGGCCATGGGACTGGCCATCGACTGGAGCCGTGAGGTCGCCACCTGTTCGCCCGACTACTACAAGTGGAACCAGTGGCTGTTCCTGAAGATGCTGGAAAAGGGCATCGCCGAGCGCCGCACCCAGGTGGTGAACTGGGACCCGGTGGACCAGACGGTGCTGGCCAATGAACAGGTGGTGGACGGGCGCGGCTGGCGCTCAGGCGCCCTGGTGGAAAAGCGCGAGATTCCGGGCTACTACCTGCGCATCACGCAGTACGCCGAGGAACTGCTGCAGCACGTGAAGGACGGCCTGCCCGGCTGGCCCGAGCGCGTGAAGGCGATGCAGGAGAACTGGATCGGCAAGAGCGCGGGTGTGCGATTCGCCTTCACCCACGACATCCGCGGTGACGATGGCGCCCTCGTTCAGGACGGCCGTCTGTATGTGTTCACCACGCGGGCCGACACGCTGATGGGCGTGACCTTCTGCGCCGTGGCGCCCGAGCATCCCTTGGCCACGCTGGCCGCCGCGCGTGATGCGAAGGTGGCGGCGTTTGTGGAGGCCTGCAAGCAGGGCGGCACGACCGAGGCCGAGTTGGCCACCAAGGACAAGGAAGGCGTGCCCACGGGCCTGAACGTGACGCACCCGGTGACCGGCGCGGCCGTGCCGGTGTGGGTGGGCAATTACGTGCTGATGAGCTACGGCGACGGCGCGGTGATGGGCGTGCCCGCACATGATGAGCGCGACTTCGCCTTCGCCCTGAAGTACGGGCTGCGCATCGAGCAGGTCGTGGCGGTGCAGGGCCAGCCCTTCGACGCCACGCGCTGGCATGAGTGGTATGCCGACAAGCACAGCGGGCGCTGCGTGAACTCCGGCTTCCTGGACGGCCTGGGCCATGCGGATGCGGTGGACAAGGTGGCCGGCTTCCTGGCGGACAAGGGCCTGGGGGAGAAGCGCACCACCTGGCGCCTGCGCGACTGGGGCATCAGCCGTCAGCGCTACTGGGGCACACCCATACCCATCATCCACTGCGATGGCACACCCGATCAACCCGGCTGCGGCGCGGTGCCGGTGCCCGAAGCCGACCTGCCGGTGGTGCTGCCCGAAGACCTGATCCCCGACGGCAGCGGCAATCCGCTGAACAAGTGCGAGTCCTTCCTGAAGGTGAAGTGCCCCAGCTGCGGCAAGCCCGCGCGGCGAGAGACCGACACGATGGACACCTTTGTGGACTCGTCCTGGTACTACATGCGCTATTGCGACCCGAAGGATGCGCAGCACATGGTGGGTTCGGGCACGGCCTACTGGATGGCCGGCCGTGGTGCCGCCGCCGGCGGTGCGGGCATGGACCAGTACATCGGCGGTATCGAGCACGCCATCCTGCACCTGCTTTACGCGCGCTTCTGGACAAAAGTGATGCGCGACGTGGGCCTGGTGCAGGTGGACGAGCCCTTCACTCGGCTGCTCACGCAGGGCATGGTGCTCAACCACATCTACTCGCGCCGCACCGACAAGGGCGGCATCGAGTACTTCTGGCCGCACGAGGTCGAAAACGTCTTCGACGAGGGCGGCAAGATCGTGGGGGCCAAGCTCAAGCAGGCCAAGGGCGATCTGCCGGCCGGAACGCCCATCACCTACGAGGGCGTGGGCACCATGTCCAAGTCCAAGAACAACGGCGTGGACCCGCAGGAACTGATCGACCGGTTCGGTGCCGACACGGCGCGCCTGTTCGTGATGTTCGCCTCGCCGCCTGAGCAGACGCTGGAGTGGAACGATGCCGGTGTGGAGGGTTCTCACCGCTTCCTCAAGCGCGTGTGGGCACTGGGCGCCAAGCATGAAGCACTTCTGAAGAGGGCCACCGCCGGCGACCTCAGCGGCGCGGCGCTCGGCGCCAAAGCCAAGGCCCTGCGGCGCGAGGTGCACCTGGTGCTCAAGCAGGTGAGCTACGACTATGAGCGCATGCAGTACAACACGGTGGTGTCGGGCTGCATGAAGCTGCTCAACACGCTGGAGGCCTTCGAGCCGGCGTCGGCTGAAGGCGCCGCGGAGGCAGGATCGGCCGATGGAGATGCTGCGGCCCTGTGCGAAGGCGTGTCGGTGCTGCTGCGCGCGCTGTACCCGGCCTGCCCGCACATCACGCATGGCTTGTGGACCGGTTTGGGGTATGCCGCGCGCCAAGGTGAACTGCTGGACGCCCCCTGGCCGCAGGTGGATGAGGCGGCCTTGGTGCAGGATGAGATCGAGTTGGTGCTGCAGATCGCCGGCAAGATGCGCGGCAGCATCCGCGTGCCCGCACAGGCCAACCAGGCCACGATCGAAGCCGCGGCCCTGGCGAGCCCAGAGTTCCAGCGCTTTGCCGAAGGCCGTGCGCCGCGCAAGGTGGTGGTCGTACCGGGTCGCCTGGTCAACGTGGTGGTGTGATGGATTGGGTTGCGCCAGCCCTGTCGGCCGCCCTTGCGCAGCGCCGTCAGGTGCTGCGTCATGGTCTGGGCGCGGCAGGCCTGCTGGTCCTTGGGGGCTGTGGCTTCAAGCTGCGTGGTGCCACCTCCTTGGCTTTTTCGCGGCTGCAGCTGGTGGGGGCCTCGCCCCAGACGCCCCTGGGCCAGGAACTGCGGCGGCAGCTGGGCGGGCGCGTGCAGCTGCTGGAGCCACCGGCGCCGGTGCAGGTGGTGTTGCGTGTGGACGGTGCACAGCGCGAGAAGATCGTCACCGGCCTGACGTCGGCCGGACTGGTGCGCGAACTGGTGTTGCGGCTTCGGGTGCGGTTTTCCCTGGCCACGGCGCAGGGGCGCTCGCTCATTGAGCCCACCGACCTGGTCCTGCAACGCGACCTGTCGACCAATGAAAGCGCGGCCCTGGCCAAGGCGCGCGAGGAAGAGGAGATCTTTCGCGTGCTGGAGCGCGACGTGGTGTTGCAGATCATTCGCCGCCTGGAGGCGGTGGTGTTGCCGCCAACGGACGCAGAACCCCAAACCCGAACGCCAGCGGGCATGCGCTGAACGCCGCCACCGAACCCGCACCCCGGACACACCCGCATGCAACTGCGCCCCGATCAGCTGACCCAGCACCTGGACAAGTCGGGCGGCCGCCTGCGCCCGGTGTATGTGATCCACGGCGATGACCCCTTGCTGACCCAGGAGGCGGGCGACGTGTTGCGCCAGGCCGCACGGGCAGCGGGCCACACCGACCGCCAGGTACACACCGTCAGTGGGGCCCACTTCGATTGGAGCGCGGTGCTGGCCAGTGCCCGGGCGATGAGCCTGTTTGCCGAGCGCCAGCTTATCGAGATCCGCATCCCGTCGGGCAAGCCCGGCAAGGAAGGTTCGCAGGCCCTTCAGCAGTACTGCGAGGCGCCCAGCGACGATGTGTGCACCCTGGTGTTCCTGCCACGCCTGGGGCGCGAGCAGTTGAACAGTGCCTGGTTTTCCGCCCTGGACGCTGCCGGTCTCAGCATCCGCATCGACCCGGTGGAGCGCAAGGATCTGCCGGCCTGGATGGCGCGGCGGCTGGCCCAGCAAGGTCTGGACGTGGGGCAGGGCGAAGAAGCCCAGCGCATCCTGTCCTTCCTGGCCGACCGGGTGGAGGGCAACCTTCTGGCGGCGCACCAGGAGATCCAGAAGCTGGCCTTGCTGTATCCGGCGGGCACGCTGAGCTGGCAGCAGGTGGAGGACGCGGTGCTGAACGTGGCCCGTTACGACGTGTTCAAGTTGTCCGAAGCGGTTCTGGCCTGCCAGGCCGCGCGTGCGCAGCGCATGCTGCAGGGCTTGCGCGCCTCAGGTGAGGCTCCGGTGTTGGTGCACTGGACCTTGGCCGAGGACCTACGCGCCTTGTGGCGCGTGAAGGATGCACTTCAACAGGGCAAGCCCCTGCCCATGGCGCTGCGCGAGCAGCGCGTGTGGGGACTCAAGGAGCGCCTGTTCGAGCGGGTGGCACCGCGCGTGTCGGTCGACGAACTGGCCGCGCTGGTGCAGGCGGCCAGCACGGTCGATGGCATCGTCAAAGGCCTGAGGGACCCGGCTTGGCCCCACGAGCCTTGGGCTGCTCTGGAGCGCTTGATGGCGCAGGCCCTGGCCTGCTTCAAGCCGATCTACGCGAGCGTGCGATGAGGCTGTCGGCCACCTGAAGGGCCCGCTCGTTGCTGCCCGCCATGGAGCCGGCGGTCAGAAATCGACCGGCCACACCCAGGGCGGGTACGCCCTCCAGCGCATAGGCCTGGGCCAACTGCTGGCTTTGTTTGACCTTGGAGGCCACGCCGAAGGCGTTGTAGGCCTCGGTGAACTTCTGCCTGTCCACGCCCTGCTCCGCTACGAAGGCCGCGATGTCGTCGAACTTGTCCAGGCGGCGGCGCTGAATATGCAAGGCCGCGAAGATCCGCTTGTGCACCGTTTGCAGCTGCCCCAGGGCCTCCAGCGCGAAGAACATCCGCGCGTGCGACTCGTGCAGCGCACCGAAGACCACGGGCATGCGCCGAAAGGCCACATCGGCCGGCAGCCTGGCCGACCAGGCTTCCAGCGCCGGTTCCAGCGCATGGCAGTGGGGGCAGCCGTACCAGAAGAACTCGACCACGTCGATCTTGCCGTGGCCCGGTACGGGTGCGGGTGTTCCCAGGCGACGGAAGTCGCGGCCTTCAATGAAGTCGGCGGCGCCCTGTGCACGTGCGGCCGGGCTCAGGCCGGCCAGGGTGCTGGTGCTTGCCATCGCCAAGACGGCGGCGGCCTTCGAGTGGTTCTGCAGGAACTCGCGTCGTTTCATGATGGTTGCTCCGGTTGGTTCAGTATCCGATCGTGTCGACGGCACAGCGCTGGCGGGCCGGTCACGCACGGTCGAACTTCGTTGGCGATCCGCGGCGCTCAGGGTGCCGGGCTGCGCTCCACGCGCACCAGGCTGACCTCGATGCCGGCGGCTTGCAGCCGGTCCATGGGTCCTTGGGTTTCCTCACGGGTTTCATAGGGGCCCACCCGGACGCGAAACACCGCGCGACCGCCCTGTTCCCGCTCGGAGATGCGCGCCGAAAAGCCGAGCATGGCCAGACGTGCCCGCTGCTGTTCAGCGTCTTCAGCCTTGCTGTACGCACCCGCCTGGATGAACAGGCCCGTCACCTCTGGGCGGGGATCCAGTGGCGCGCTTCGTGGGTTGGCGGGCGAGGGGGTGGCCGCGCCTGCACCGGGCGAAGCGGTACTGGCGGCAGCAGGAGCTGCCGGTGCGGCGCCCGTCGTGGGAGTTGCCGCATTGGCAGCGGC
>JACCDW010316847.1_pt1 | contig 17205 bp, 10 predicted proteins | sample 7449781 | NCBI WGS metagenome assembly JACCDW01 (sample SAMN15323449, study PRJNA562643) | freshwater metagenome | isolation source: river surface water | place: USA:Blue River Watershed | collected 2017-08-18
GGTATAAGAGGAATGGGAGTAAAAAGATTTTTATCAATTTTCCCTGAACTAAGAACAGAATCACTTTCTGTTCAACAAATTAAAGACAAGTGTAACTTACTCTTTGAACAAGATAAGAATAATAAACTTGTGTCCAATTTATTGACTGGTGTAACTAAACATGGTGTTTTAGGTGAGGAGTTCTTTGATGTAAATAATCGTATCGTTAGTTTGAATAACCCTTATTTAACAGAAGAATCGATAGAAAATATAAATTCATTAATCAATGACGAATTAGACCCTGAAGGTCGTTCATATAAAAATACTATGAAAATGATGATGGAGGATGGTTTATTCAGCGTTTTACCAAAATCAGACGACGCGTGGATAAATTTTTTAAACCCGTTTCTCCGTCTTACAAGAAAAGAAAAAAATAAAAAATTAATTAAAATTAAAAACTATGAGTAATCAACAAGAAATCACCAAATTTGAATTTTTATTGTCATTAGAAGGTCACATCATTTGTCAAAGATTTTTCAATGTTAAAGACCATATCGAGGAGTCGAGACGTTCAATGGACTTACATTATTACGTAAAAAAAATTTGTGAAGAAATTTCGGAAGATTTAAAAATAAAAAGTTCCAATTATCTGTGTGAAAATCAAAATTTTATTTTGAATTCTGAGGTTGTGGAAGATTCAAAAGTTGCCGAAAAAGAAGAATTTTTGTTAGAAATCAAGCTAGGTGATGATGTATTTATTTCAAGAATATTTCCAGCTTACTACTACCACCCTAAGGTTAGGTATACTGTGGATATTCGTCCAAAACTTAAGAGAATTTTGTCAGATTTGACTGACATTTTATCATCTGAAGAATTGGAAACATCTTATTTACAATATGAACTTTAAAACATTTATTTATATATAATTTTATTATGGAAGAAAAAAATTTTGGTTATTTAGGATTTTCATTTCAACAATCGTTAATTAAGGCGATAATTGAAGATAAAAAATATGGTGAGACGATTGTTGACGTATTAGAAAGTAAGTATTTTGATAATAGTGCTTTTAAGTACATAATGGAAAATATTAAAGAGTTATATAAAGCTTATAACAAAATACCAAACTACGATACTATCCAACAAAAAATTATGGCTGAAGGTGGAAATAGTACAACATCAATTTCACATGTTGATACTATTAAAACTTTATCTGAGTTATCAATGGACTATGAATATGTGAAAGATACCGCTCTAAATTTTTGTAAACAACAAAACTTGAAGAGAGAATTAAAATCTGTCCAAACAATAATTGAGAATGGTAATTTTGAAGAATACAATAAAATCGAACAAATAATTCAAAAAGCACTACAAGTTGGTATACAATCTGAAGAAGGAACCGATGTTTTCCACGATATGGAAAGTGCATTAGAGAAAGATAATAGACATCCTATTCCACTTGGAATTGTTGGTATCGATAACTTATTAGAAGGTGGATTAGGTAGAGGAGAATTAGGTGTTGTTTTAGCTCCTACTGGTACAGGTAAAACAACTTTGTTAACAAAATTTGCAAATACCGCGTATAATTTAGATTATAATGTTTTACAAATTTTCTTTGAAGATAATCCTGGTAATATAAAAAGAAAACACTACACAATTTGGTCAGAAATATCACCAAAAGACCAACCTGAATTCAAAGAAGAGGTGATGAAAAAAGTTGAAGACGCACAAAAACGTTCTAAGGGTAGTATTAGATTATTAAAACTACCAAGTGATAACGTTACAATTTCAGAAATCAAATCTAAAATGAGAAAAATGATTTCTGATGGTTTCAAAATAGATTTACTTATTATTGATTATGTAGACTGTATATCACCTGAAAGAGCAAATTTTGGTGAAGAGTGGAAAGGTGAAGGTTCAATAATGAGAAGTTTAGAAGCAATGACAGGTGAATTTGATATTGCAATTTGGACAGCAACACAAGGAAATAGAGAGTCAATTTCAAGTGAAGTTGTAACAGGAGACCAAATGGGTGGTTCAATTAAGAAGGCACAAATTGCACACGTGATTCTTTCGATTGCAAAAACATTAGAACAGAAAGAACATAATTTGGCAACACTTACACTGTTAAAGTCAAGAATAGGTAGAGACGGTGTAGTATTCCAAAATTGTAAATTCAATAACGAATTTCTTTTCATAGATACTGAAACTCAAAACACACTACTTGGGTATGAAGAACAAAAGGTTCAAGAAAGAGCAAATAGAGCCCAAGAAGTATATAGAAAGGCACAGGAAAAGAAACAGTTAATAAAATAATAAACAAACATAAAAAAGAACAAAAATGCAGAAAGGTAAAAAATTTCTGAGTGACTTAAAATTGCATTCAGATTATTTCAAATGGTTAGAAGAAAAAGGTAGGTATGAAACATGGGAAGACGCTTGTGAAAACATAATTGACGGACACAGAAAGAAGTATAAAAAATATGCTAAAGATATTGAACCATATTTAGAATCTGCTGTAGAGAGTATGAAAGAACAAGCCGTACTAGCTTCTCAAAGAAATTTACAATATAGATATGATCAAATTAATAAGCATAATACAAGAATGTTTAACTGTACATCTGGTCATATCGCACGTAACAGAGTTTTCCAAGAAATTTTTTATTTGGCTCTTTCTGGTTGTGGTTTCGGAGGTGGTCTTTTAATTCCTTTCGTAAACAATTTAAGTAAATTAAATAAAAGAACATTAGGAACTAAAACTTTCTATATTGAAGATTCAATTGAAGGTTGGGCAGATTCACTTGGTGTTTTACTTTCATCATATTTTGCGGATAATCAACCATTCCCTGAATATGCTGGATATGAAATAAAATTTGATTATTCATTAATTAGAGAAAAAGGTGCATTTATAAGTGGTGGTTTTAAGGCACCAGGTCATGAGGGTCTTAAACAATCTTTGGAAAAAATTGAAGCATTAATTGAAAAATGGATTTCAACTGAAGGTAATAAAATTAGACCAATTTTAGCTTTTGATATTATTTGTCATTCCGCTGATGCGGTATTATCAGGTGGTGTTAGACGTTCGGCTTTGAATATGATTGTAGACCCAAATGATGATGAGATGATTCATGCAAAAACGGGTAATTGGAGAATGGAAAATCCACAAAGAGGTAGAAGTAATAACTCTGTATTGTTACTAAGAAGTGAAGTTAAAAAGGAACAGTTTGATTATTTGGTAAAACTTAACGACGGTGCAAATGATATCGGTTTTGTATTTGCAAATAGTTGGTTTGATATGTTCAATCCATGTTTCGAAATTTTAAAAATACCAGTATTAGACAGTGTTGATTTTTCTAAAATACATTATGATGATGTAGAAGGTTATGTAAAAAATAATAAAGATAAATTTGGTATTCAAGGTTGTAACTTAACTGAGATTAACGCTGAAAAATGTACAACTAAAGAAAAGTTTTTTAGAGCTTGTAGAGACGCATCTATTTTAGGAACACTACAAGCGGGATACACTGACTTTCCATATTTAGGACCTGTTAGTAAGAAAATTTTTGAGAGAGAGGCTCTTTTAGGTGTTAGTATTACAGGTTGGATGAATAATCCAAAATTATTTAACGCAGAACTTTTAGAAGAAGGTGCTAAAGTTGTAAAAGACACAAACAAAGAAGTTGCTGATGTAATTAAAATAAATCAAGCGGCAAGAACTACATGTGTAAAACCTTCTGGTAATGCATCAGTTGTGTTAGGTACGGCTTCAGGTATTCACCCCGAACACTCTGAAAAATATTTCCGTATTATGCAATTGAATAAAGAAAGTAATACCGCAAAATGGTTGGAAGAAAATATGTCTTTCTTATTAGAAGAGAGTGTATGGTCATCAACTAAATCAGATTATGTTGTATTTGTTCCTGTTGAAAATCCTAAACAAGGACTTTTTAAAAAAGACATGAAGGGTATTAAACATCTTGAACTAATTAAACTTGTACAAACACATTGGGTAAATGCCGGTACAAATCCTGAATTGTGTACATATTCACCTGTTAATCATAATACATCTTGTACTGTTATTATTGATGACAAAGATTTGATTGTTGATTACATTTGGGATAATAGAGATAGTTTTACAGCTGTTAGTTTCATTTCCGATTATGGTGATAAAGACTTCAACCAAGCACCTTTTACATCTGTGTTGAATTTAGATGAACTCGTTACAACATATGGTAAAGGAGCAATTTTAGCATCAGGTTTAATCATTGATGGTTTACATTACTTCAATAATAATTTGTGGATGGCTTGTGATTCTTTATTAGATGATACAATACCTGTTACAGGAACAAGAGAACAAGTGTTGTTAAAAAAATATTGGATATCAAGAGCAAAAAAATTCGCTAAAAATTATTTCAAAAATGATTTAATGAAAATGATTTATTGTTTGAAAGACGTTCATTTATTCCATAAATGGGAAACAATTACAAGACAATTTAAAGAGGTAAATTTTGGTGAAATATTAGATAAACCACAATACAAGGATGTTAGTGATTATGCCGCACAAGCTTGTAGTGGTGGTTCATGTGAGATTACTAAAATCTAAAATGAAATTAGTAGAGGGTGAAGATTACTATATAGATGAGAAGTCGGGACTTATGGTTCTGACTTCTCTCTTTTTATTAAAGAGGGGATATTGTTGTTCTAATGGTTGTGTGAATTGTCCATTTGACCCACCTCATGTTTTAAAGGGAAACACAAAAGTTAAAGAGGGTACATAACCATTTTGTTATTGTTTATATTTATTTGATATGGCGATAACATACGGTATAGATTTTCCATTTAGAGATAGTTTAGAGGGTAAATTTGTTAGAATGACAGGTTTTCCTGATAAAGAAATTAGAGCAAATCTAATACACCTTCTTGTTACAAGAAAAGGGACAAGATACTTTCTACCTGATTTTGGTACTAGGTTATATCAATATATTTTCGACCAAAATGATATGGTCACCTTCGGATTAATAGAAAGTGAAATTAGAGAAGCGGTAAAAAGTTATATACCAAATTTAGATATTACATCAATAGATGTAATGTCAGCTGAAGATGATCCTAACGAAACAACAGGTTTTGCGGAAGATGAAGATTCAAGACTTTTCAGAGTTTCTGATTATTCAACAAGACCGTATACCGCAAAAGTAAAAATAGAATATACAGTTAATAACGGAGCATTTACATCTTCGGATTTCATAATACTTAATATATAATGAGTAAAAAAATATCGTACGCAACAAGAGATTTTGCAGGACTAAGACAAGAGTTAGTTAATTTAACAACTCAATATTATCCTGACTTAGTAAAAAATACTAATGACGCCTCAATATATTCAGTTTTATTAGATTTAAATGCCGCGATTGCGGATAATCTACATTTTCATATTGATAGAGTTTGGCAAGAAACAATGTTAGATTTTGCACAACAAAGACAATCATTATATCACATAGCAAAAACATACGGTATCAGAATACCTGGAAATAGACCATCTGTATCTTTATGTGATTTTTCGATAAATGTACCTGTTAGAGGTGACAAAGAAGATGAAAGATATTTGGGATTAATTAAAGCTGGTGCACAATTATCAGGTGGAGGACAAGTATTTGAAACCTTGGAAGATATTGATTTTTCAAATCCATTCAATAGTAAAGGTGAACCGAATAGATTAAAAATTCCAAATTTTGATGCCAACAACACGTTAATTTCATATACAATTACAAAAAGAGAAGCTGTTGTAAATGGTGTTACAAGAATTTTTAGAAAAGTAATCACAGAGGTTGACCAAAAACCATTTTTAAAATTTTATTTACCAGAACAAAACGTATTAGGGATTGTTTCTGTTATACATAAAGAAGGTACCACATTTACTTCAAACCCAACACCAAATGAATTTATATCTTCGACAAATAAATGGTATGAAGTAAAAAGTTTAGTACAAAATAAAGTTTTTATACCTGACCCTACAGGTGTTTCAGATAAAGACAATTTTAAAGCCGGTGTGTATAGAGAAGTTACAAATAAATTTGTTAGTGAATATACACCGGAAGGATACTTCTCATTGACTTTTGGTTCAGGAACAGTTAATCCGTTAGAAAATTTGGATAACTACATGAACGGTACAATGAAAGTAAATTTAGCAACATATCTTAATAACATGTCATTAGGTATGATTCCAAAACCGAATACAACAATTTTTATTAAGTATAGAGTTGGTGGTGGTAAAAATACAAATTTGGGTGTTAATGTTATTGATAGTGTTGATAATATTGAATTTAATATCAACGGACCTAATTCTGATATAAACGCACAAGTTGAAGAATCAATTAGAGTCATCAATATTACGCCAGCTGTTGGTGGTGCAGACCAACCAACGATAGAAGAATTAAGAAATATGATTGCATATAATTTTGCAGCACAAGAAAGAGCAGTAACACTTAATGATTATAAGTCATTAATTGAGACAATGCCATCAACATATGGTGCACCTGCAAAAGTAAATGTTATGGAAGAGGACAATAAGGTCAGAATTAAGGTTTTATCTTATGATGAAAAAGGTAATTTAACCGATACAGTTTCTACAACATTAAAAAACAATATATTAGAATATCTTTCAGAGTATAGAATGATAAATGACTATATAGACATACAAAGTGGTGAAGTTATTGATTTATCATTAGAAATAGATTTAGTAATTGATAAAAATGAAAGTCCAACAGATATAATTAAAACTACAATTACCAATACAATAGATTTCTTTGCTATTGAAAAACGTAAAATGGGTGACCCATTATTTGTTGGTGACTTAATGAGAGAAATAGGTTCAGTTGCGGGTGTAGTTAATGTGGTAGATATAAGAGTTTTCAATAAAATAGGTGGACAATATTCTTCAGCTGAAGTAGTACAATCATATAAAAACGAAACAACAAAAGAAATTCAACAATCTGATATGACAATATATATGAAAACAAATCAAATATATCAAATCAGATTCCCAAATGTTGATATTAAAGTAAGGACTAAGTCTTTAGGAACCACTACATATTAAAATGTTTTTTCGTTATAATAATAGAAAATCTCATAGTTTCTATTTATTATAAGAATGTTACAAAAACATAGAATTTCGACAAATATTGGTAGGGATCAGAAGGTAACCGTAGAACTAAAACAGGAATACGATTTACTTGAAATTTTGTCTCTAAAATTTTCACAACAACAAGTGTATTCATCCTTGTGCTCTGACTATGGTGTTGTATGTGGAAGGATTAGTGTAAATAATGGATTTGGTGTTCCGAATGCTAAAGTTTCGATATTTGTTGCACAAAAAGATATACACGTTGATGATCCTGTAATTTCTTCTTTATATCCTTACACATCAGTATCTGATAAAAACGATGAAAATTATAGGTATAATTTATTACCATCGAGAAAACAACATGGTGGACACGTACCAACCGGTACATTTTACGACCAAGAAGACATATTAACAAGAGAAGAAATATTAGAGGTATATGAAAATTATTATGTATATACAGTAAAAACTAACAGTGCGGGTGATTTCATGATTTGGGGTATACCTCTTGGACAACAAACAATACACGTCGATTTAGATTTATCAGATATTGGTTGTTTTTCATTAAGACCATATGATTTCATAAAAAAAGGAATTGGTGAAGATAATTTTGAAAGGTCATATTCTTTTAAATCATCAGAGGACTTAGACGGTTTACCACAAATTGTTTCATTTGATGAAGTTATAACAGTATATCCTTTTTGGGGTAATGAAGATTTGTGTGAAATAGGAATAACAAGAAAAGATTTTGATTTAGCCGATAAGGATATTAAAATTGAACCAATAAGTTTAATACTCGCATCATCAATTACAGATGACAATGGTGATTCTATAAAAAGAAATGGTAAAATTAGAAAAAAGTCCGGTTACAAATGTAACTTACAAACAACAGGTGGTAAAGTTGAGTGTGTAAGATATACGGGAAATAAAGTCAAAAGTTCAAGTGGAACAGAATTTTATCCTGAATTAGAATATTTTAATATTACTGAAGTCATTGATGATGATGGTAATGTGATGGTTGCATTACCAATGAACATGGAATATATTTACACAAATGAATTTGGTGAAGAAGAAATTACAAATGACCCAAACAAAGGTATCCCAACCACAACAATTGCAAGATTTAGATTCAGTCTTAATTTTGAAGACCGTAAAATTGCGACTGCAAAATATTTGGTACCAAATATTAGAGAGTTCAATCCAAATATTTCATCAGGTGTACATAGTCTTAATGAATATAGTGAAGGTATGTTGGCTAGTTATATGTTTTCAGATTTATTTGAAGACTATATTACAGTTCCAAAACCTTTTACAGGTATAACATATGATTCAACAAATTACGGAAATGATGTAAAGACACACAAAAAAAAGTTAATGTTGGGTACTAATAATGGTGGTATACCCGAAGATTATTTTTATAAATTCATATTTGGTAAAGTTTATACTGTTTCATCATTCCAAGGTACACATTATGAAACCGCAAGAAGAGATGCGTTTTTAGGTATTAAACAAATCAGACCAAATGTAGAAGAAGATTGTGCAGCAAAGGCGAATTATTTTCCAACAAATTTTGCTTTTAGAAATAGAACTAAATTTACATTATTAGTTTCTCAAGTATTATTGTTTATACAATTTGTATATGCGGTTATTTTATTAAAATTCGCAGAAATAGCCGGTTCTTTCTTTTGGGCTTTTGGTCAAGCACTTTATGATTTTTATTTAGGTTGGCCATTCAAATGGAGACCTTTTGAGAGGTTGTCAGAAAGACTTAAAGATTTTGCATATAGAATACAAGATAGATTCACACAACAAGTCGGATTAACAATTTATCCTGATTGTGAAGAATGTACAACAGATGATGAATCATTAACTTCAGATATTTCCCGTTCTAATGATTACTGTAGAGTTGCCGAGGTTAAATGTAAATTAACAGGTGTAGAAATTGGTCCTAATGATTATTTTGTAAAATTAACAATACAAAACACAATTTCAGATTTTAGTAATAGTAATATTCCTGGTAGTACATTTTTAGATGATATTTTTCCAAATGAATCGGCTAGAAGTACAGATGGTTTGTGTATAAACACAATACCACCAAATTTTTCAGATTTAACAAATTTAGATGACCAAACAGTAACAATACCAAATGACCCAAATAATTCAAAATATTATGCAAATGTTTATCCTTTAGTCACATCACCAGGTAGTACATCGTTTAATAATTTTTTAATTTTTTTTAATAACTCCTTATCTCAAACAAATTACATTCAATTTCAAGATGACGGAACGAATATATATATTCGATTTACAAATGAACAATTTAATGAATTAACCGGATTAAATTATAATGAGGCGTCATATGCTTCAGGTATTATCGATACTGACACTTATGCAGTATTAAGAATTTATGATAGGTCAGTAACACAAACAACACAATCAGTAAATAATACATTAAATTTTGAACAGGGTTGTCAAAAATATGATAAGTTGTATAATGAAAGTATCACATACAAATATTTGTGGGGTACAAGTTCAAACTATGGAGATGTACTTGACCCATTAAATCCTCCAACCTATACAGGTGGTTATGAAGAATCTTTAACAACAGTTGCAGGTAAAAATTTATTATCATCATTGATTGGTGATGGAACAACTCAAAGATTACCATATAAAAAAATATGGAATAAAATTGAAAACTCAACATATGATAGAAAAACAAAATCAGGTTTGTCTGAATTAAAAGATGGTTTGTTTACTATTATTCCTGTTATCAAAGGAAAAACAAATAATTTACAAGCACTATTAGAATGGTATAGAAGAAAACGTGTCGGTTTGTTTTTCTGTGGTGGAGTTGTAAATTACTCTTTTATTGATAATTGGTTAAACGGATTATTATATTTCTTCAAATTTGATAAAAGAATTAGATGGGATGATGAAGAAGAATTTGATTTAAATCAAAGAGGTTCAAAATACCCAAGAGAATTAATATTTTATAATATTACAGATAAAAATTTTTATTATCGTTCAACACCTTACAAATATGTTAGTAGTATTGGAAGTTTTATAGGACAAACCTATTTTGGTTACAGACAAATATTACACCCTACTACTTTTTATGATGTGGGTGTTAGAGATGAATTTTTATATGAAATTTGTACTGACCCAAGAATAGACCCAACTTGTTCTGTAATTAGAGACATCACAAATAGTTCTTATCAAGATCCGGCAAACATTGTTGAATATGCAATTAATTATAGATTAGATATTAGTGATGCAAAATTTGATGTTGGGGATTTCTTTAGTGGACAACAATACGGTTCAAACATAAAAGTTTTTGATGGTGATATTATACAATTAATGTCAATAAATTGTGAGGCTGGTATAGAAGCGTTTGATTTAGATAGTCCACATTATTTTAATTATAATGGTGAATTATTAGACCCTGAAGATTCATCATATGGAACATATTTTAAAAGTGGTACAAATTATGGACCAACACCGATAGATTTGAAATTTGACTTTAATGGTGAATTTATAAGAGGATGTTTGAATTATAGATTAGGTGATTATTCTCAAAAGGTACCATTTTATTTGTGGGATAAAGGCGGTACGGGTTTCGGTCCATACGGTACCAATTCAGATCAACAAAGATGGGATAGGACTTCTATAGCATCCATGAAACTCCAAAGAATATTTTCAATATCAAATACAATGAACACATCAACAAACTATAACATGTTTGATGGTGAAGAAGAATATCTTTTAAGACCGATGACCACATCCCATAGTACATTTAGTACACAGGGCAATTATGAAGATATGTTGGAGAGATTTGAAAATATTAGTATGTCAGCACCAACAGGTTCAGCAAGTGGATTTACAGAAGGTGATATGTGGTTACGCGTTTTAACAGGTTCTGTAAAAGACCCATTAACGGGTAATATATATGTTGTAGTAAACCAAACATGGACTTTACAATCACAACAATATCAAAAAGATGTTTGGGAAACATTTATAACACAAACTATTGAAAATTATACAGGTAATAAACAAGTATTATCTACACCATTTTTGTTTTACTTTGGATTAAGACCCGAAAAAACTTCAATAGATTTATTAATAAAACATTTTGGACCTAAAGGAGCATTTACACCAACTGACTAATGGAAGAAAAAAAACAAATATTATCACCAAATAAAAGGTTTAAAAGAGCACCTGAACAAGATTTAACAATGAGATTAAATCTTGACACTTCAGAATCATTAATGAGAGTTGGTGATAAGGACATTGTATTAGATATCGATGCTTTATATGATAAAGAAAGAAATGAAAGTGTTAACTATAAGATTTATGGTAAATTAAAAATGGTTTTTAGAAATCTTTATAGTGGTAGTACAGACTATATCTATTTGAAAGATAGGTTATATTTGAAAGGTAGAGGTGATGATAATAATTACGATGGATATATACCATATGATGAATATGCAATTTTAAGAAAAGATGTATATCGAGAAATAATTGACCCAATATCAGTTTCAGGTTCAACATTAGGTGTTTATACACCAACTATAACAATAACAGGATATACTGGTCACACTACTATAACACCTATAACAGCACCATATCAAAATTGGAATTTATATTTAAGTTATGTTTTTAGTGCCGATACTGAAACCACTATGACATACACATTAACAGGTAATACTAAACAAACTTTTCAAGCAAAAGATGGAATTCCGTTTAGATTATCTTCAACAAGTGGTAATTATTATGAATTAACAAGTCCTGTCGAACATGGTATCAATCAAGGAGAATATGTTACATTAACAGGAACAACATTAACTGGTGATGTTATAACAAGAACTTTCTATGTTAATAGTGTTGGTAATGAAATTTATAATTCAGAAAAATATGTAATTAATCTTGATAAAAATGATGTTTCAGGAACCACAATTACAGGTTCAACAATTTACATAGGTAAAAGATGTTTAGATATAAATGATATAACAGGAACAACATCAAGTTATTATGTACATAAACATAAAATTATATCAACAACATCGGATTATATTTTAGATAATGTTGGTTTTGAAAGTCCAATATGGGAAGATGAAAAAAAATTATTATTTGAAAATTTTTCAGGTGATAATGATGTGTTGGTTCAGAGAAATAGAATGGAATCATTATTGTACGATTTTATTGAACCAATAAAATTATCAGGTATAACAAATAATTTAGGATACACACCAACTGAAGTTTATGTAACAGTTTTATTAAGAAATGGAAATGGTTATTTTAATTATCCTCCTAAGATAGGTTGGAAATTTAATTTTCATGATACATGGATTGATGAACATTTCAGTGGGAATACTTCACTTGAAACGTCTATTAGTGGATACACTACGTTTACAACAACAGGATTCACATTTACAGGAGGTACTGAATTATCAACCGGTACCACACTTACTGGTGCATTTATCGAATATAATTCAAAAGAACTTAAGGAAAGAGTAATCAGTGACACATATCACAAATTTACAATTAGAAAGGATGTATTTAATCATAACCAAGATGGTAGTGTTACTAATTTTTCAGGTGCAACTCCCGATAATATGTTTGGATTAATATATCAACCACATTATAAAGTTAAATTAAGAGAACTCTCTCCTTATACTGAAACAGCGAGAACAAACGATATATTTAATTTACCTGAAAATGCAAAATATGATAGACAAGAAAAAGTTTGGAGATGGAGAGATTTGTATACTCATGGTTATGTTGATGTCGATGGATATGGTACTGACTTTCCATTTGTTAATGGAAATCATTATGTAAAAACTGATATAAATTTTTATTTAAAAAATGAAAGATATTATACAAATAAATCGGATGGTGTTGCAGGATTCGACTATAAAGCAAAAGAAAAACCAAGTGATTGTTAATGAAAATTTTAAATTCAAATATTGACCAAAATATTTTATTAAATTCTGAAACAGATTTTCAAACAAATTTGGGGTGGCAAGAAAATTTAAAAGAATTTGAAACAGAAATTCTTAATGATATTATCAATCCAATTGAAAATTATGAAACAGTAAGATATATTCACTCAACTTATACATGTGATAGTGGTGTACAACAATCAGACATTTGGTTTTATTTCTATTTTATAGATTCTAATGGTCAATACACAAATGGATTAGATTATTCTTTAGTTGGAATTGATGTTAACGAAAATGCTAAAATGTTAAAACAATCTACCGAAAGTTTTTTCAGATTAGAATTTTTTAAAACACCACTATCAGGTTCTACATATGAACCACCAACAAGACAAAATAGAAGATTAGTTTTTGCAAAAAATTTATCATTACCATTAGGAGAAAAATATTTTTATACACCTATAAATGATAAAATTTTTGTTCCGGTTTTCTCTGGTTCAAATTATAGGAATAAAGAAAACATGTATTTCTTCTGGTTTCAAGATGAAAGTGTTTTAACAGAAACAAATTTAAGTGGAAGTACAACAGGTAATACCTTCTTTATGACTGCAAAATTTTATAATGCAAAAGACGGTTCAATTATAGATTTTGCGAATTCATTATATCCATCAACAATGGAAATAAATGAATCTACTGATATGTACTTCCAAGTTGATATTGACAAAACAAATTATTCTTATAAAGTTTATCCATATACCGGAACAACAACAACCACAAGAATTGGAACAAGTTGTAACCCAATTAAGTTTTATGAAAAAGGTGGTACGTTACCATTTACTCCAACACCGACACCAACAATAACACCAACCAATTATGCAACACCGACACCGACTCCTACTGTTACACCAACAGAAGGTGCGATACCAACACCAACTCCTACACCTGCAGCTACAAGTGTACCGGTACTTTATCCATATTATATTGGTATACCAAAATCATTAGATGATACTGATGGTTCAGGTTGTCCTGACACATATGATTATTGTGTTGGTACAGGATATATTTTAAGTCAGGTTGTGTATTCACAATCACCTGATTTAGGACAATTAATTAATTATAGATTATACGACACTGATGGTACAACACCATTTGCTGGATATTCTGATAATAGATTAAGATACCCAATAACAGATGTTCAATATACCAATACTCTATCAGGGACTTACAATTATAGATTAATATTTGTAGATGAATTAGGATATGTAAACACCAATGGGTACAATAATTGTAATTGTAGTGGTGGTGGACCTCAAGGACCAATAGAATTATAATAAAATGAAAAAGATAAAACATACCATAACAAGGAAATCAATACCCGAAGTTGAATTAATATCAACAACATCACAATCTTGGTACGATTCTAATAACAATACAATACCTTGGAGTGGTAATACTGGTTATATACCAACAGGACTTACACCATATGATGGTTTTGTTGTATATAATACAACAGGTAGTTTAAATGTTGGTTATTACAAATATAGTGCGTCCACTTGGAATTATATAACAGGTACAAACAGTTATATAAATTCACAAATTTATAAAGACCATCAAATACCGGTTTATTTGGATTCAAAGGTTGATGAATATGGTGCAATGGTTGATTTCGATGGTTATATTGCCGTAGAAAGTCAATTAGTACCTGTCAATTTTATATATTTTATTGATTGTGAAACTATTGAAATTGTTGATACAACAAATTATAATGCTTTTAGAGACGTTGAAGATTTTTATTTTACAATTTATTGGGGTGATGGTACAACAAGTGTTATTAATGTAGGTGATACAGACCCAATAACACACACTTACAGTAGTCCTGGTGAAAAAACAGTTTTGGTTGAATGGACAACACCATATTCAACATACAGTAACATAAGTAACGTTGTATGTGAATTTTGTTTCAGAATTACTCAAGAAGACCATTTGATTGATGGTACAACAACATCTTATATAAAGACAGAACAAGAAATAAATCCTGGAAATCCTGATTATTTAAGAGAAGAACGACAATAGAAAATATTTATTAATTACTTACCATGGCAGATTTAAAAATATCAGAATTACCTTCGGGGTCGTCAATAAATTCAGAATCACTTTTTGTAGTTGTAAACTACAATACTGTTATTACTGGAAGAACTGAGAAAGTTGATTTTAGTGCAATTGCTTCTTATATAACTGGTACCACAACAACTTCAGGTTCTTCTGGTACATCAGGTATATCAGGTTCTTCTGGTTCTTCTGGTTCATCAGGTATTAATGGTTCATCAGGTACGTCAGGTGTATCTGGTACTAATGGTTCTTCCGGTACATCAGGAAGTTCTGGATCATCGGGTTCTTCCGGTACATCAGGAAGTTCAGGTTCGTCTGGTACTTCTGGTACAGACGGTTCTTCAGGTACATCGGGTTCAAATGGTACTTCAGGTACTAGTGGTATAGATGGTACTTCAGGAACATCTGGTACTAGTGGAGAATCAGGTACTTCAGGCACTAGTGGTATTGATGGAACATCTGGTACTAGTGGAGTAGATGGAACATCTGGTACTAGTGGTGTGGATGGTAGTTCAGGTACATCAGGAACTAGTGGAATAGATGGAACATCAGGTACTTCAGGTATAGACGGAAGTTCTGGTACAAGTGGTATAGACGGTACATCTGGCACATCAGGTATAGACGGTACATCTGGTACTAGTGGAACAGATGGTTCATCAGGTACTAGTGGAGTAGATGGAACATCGGGTACATCTGGTATTGATGGAACATCAGGAACTTCAGGTATAGACGGTACATCTGGTACTAGTGGAGAATCTGGCACTTCAGGTACTTCAGGTATAGACGGAAGTTCTGGAACAAGTGGTACAGATGGTACATCAGGTACTTCAGGTACAGATGGAACTTCAGGTACTAGTGGAACAGATGGTTCATCAGGTACTAGTGGAACAGATGGTTCATCAGGTACTAGTGGAGTAGATGGAACATCAGGCACATCTGGTATTGATGGTACATCAGGTACATCAGGTATTGATGGTACATCAGGAACTTCAGGTATAGACGGTACATCTGGTACAGATGGAAGTTCAGGAACATCTGGTACAGATGGAAGTTCAGGAACTTCAGGTTCTGATGGTTCTTCAGGTACTAGCGGTACATCAGGTGATTCAATATTTGCACAAACAGGTTCTTTTTGGGCAACGACAAACAATTTACAAGTTACAGGTTCATTAGATATAAAAGGTACAATTAGTGCTAATGAATTTTATATAACATATGTTTCATCATCTGTTGTTTATTCTTCTGGTTCAACAAAATTTGGTGACACACAAGACGATACACATCAATTCACAGGTTCAATATATATAAATGAGCTTATATCAGGTTCATCTTCAAATGAAGTTGTTGTATATAATACCACAACCGGTAGGTTAGAAACAAAAACAAACGCATCGACATCAGGAACTTCAGGTACTAGTGGAACATCTGGTACATCGGGAAGTTCTGGTTCTTCAGGTACAAGTGGTACAGATGGAAGTTCTGGTTCAAGTGGTACATCAGGTACTAGTGGAACATCTGGAACTTCAGGATCATCTGGTACGGATGGAAGTCATGGTTCATCAGGTTCTAGTGGAACATCTGGTACTTCAGGTACTAGTGGTACATCAGGTACTAGTGGAACTGATGGTAGTTCTGGTTCATCAGGTTCTGGTGGAACATCTGGTACATCTGGCATAAGCTGTCAAAATTATACCATAACTAAAACAGGTGCAACAAATGTAACTTACTATTATGTAGACTGTAGTGGGGCTTCAATACTTCAGACAATTACTGCTGGGTTTATTACATTTTGTGCTGAAGGAGGATCTGTTGTTATTGGTTCAGGAGACGGGTCAATAACGTACAACGGAATTTGTGTCGGTTCAAGTGGTACATCAGGAACAAGTGGAACATCTGGTACTTCAGGTACTAGTGGTACATCAGGTAGTTCAGGTCAAGCCGGTATATCTGCTGGACAAATTTATTATTTCAACCAATCAAGTTCTTCAGGAATTGATCCTTATAGAGACTTAAATATATACCCAACATCGGTAGCGGAAACGGGTATAACACTAACATTATTAGGTA
>JACCDW011509191.1_pt1 | contig 17205 bp, 10 predicted proteins | sample 7449781 | NCBI WGS metagenome assembly JACCDW01 (sample SAMN15323449, study PRJNA562643) | freshwater metagenome | isolation source: river surface water | place: USA:Blue River Watershed | collected 2017-08-18
AATCAAGTCTTAATTTTCCAAGATTTACTGTTGTTGCCATTTTTTATCCTAATTAATATGTAATTTGTAAATTACCAGCATTACTTATCGCTACACTTGTGTTTCTGCTTCCAATAAAGAAGTCAGTGTACGTGCTTCCATCAACTGTAGCTGCTAGAGTTCCGACATCTGTTGTATAAAATAAATTTCCATTAGGATCTAAATAAAAACCGTGTAGTGTTTCTCTAAATTCATTGTCTACATAATCTCTATTAACTACACTGCTCGATGTTAATGTCTTAATTGTTGCGTAATTGGCTGTATAATTTGTAGTGTCTGTTAATCTTATTACTCCGCTACCGTCGGCAGCAATTTCTAAATCACTTGCTGTGCCTGGGCTTGTTGTAATAACATTATTTTGAATATAAACTTTACCTGCTGTTAAAACGTTTACTTCAAGATTATTACTACCTGATCCTAATTGACTGCTGATGTATGACCTAATAGCTCGTTGTGTAGGAACAATACTATCGCTATTTGCACTTAAAGTTCCGTCTGTGCTAAATTGACTAATTGCTGCTCCGCCTAACAGTTGTAAGCTATTAAGACCTGTTAAACTAAAGTTTGTAACATTCAATGTAGCACTACCAGTAGCCTGGTTAACTTGGAACAAGTCACCTACGCTCAAGTTACCATCTTGGTCTGTACTTACATAGAACACACGACCGTTGTTCAAACTAAGTTTTTCGTTAGTTCTAATATAATTTAAAGTACTTACTGTTGGGTATGCAGTACTGGCAAAATTGCCTGTACCAATAGCAAGATAATCGTGCCCAGTTAAACGAACTTGACTGAATTTTTCAAAACAGGTAACAGTGTTTCCGTGAACTAAAGGAGTCGTTGAACTTACAGGTGTAGAAACATTAATAGTTGCCGCACCAGTTCCTACATTAAAGAATGTAGTTTCAATGACTAAAAAGTTTCCTGTTTGGCCTTGTATGGTTAAAATACTTCCTGGTCTAGGAGCTTGCGGAAGTCCTAAAAACTTTAAAACTTGTCCAGATTGTGCAATTTCTGCATAGCCGTCGCCTGTAATAGTTGGTGCTGCTACAGTAACATATCCTGCTCCCCTATTAGCAAAAATTAATCTGCTAATTGCACCATTCTTTATTTCTCCAGAGAATGTAGCTTCGGCACTATTTTGAGGATCTACTACAGTAAATGTTAATGGTGCTGTGTAACCTACACCACCGTCAAGAATATATACACCAGTCATAGTGTATGTTTCAGGATCTATTTGAGCTCTTAATATTGCTGTTCTTGAAGGTGTACCGCCAGTTACAGTTATCTCAGGTGTAATTTCATACTGACTACTTGCATCTAAATTTGTTATAATAGGATCGCCTGTTAAACTGGTCCATCCGTCGGCTCCGCCTGGAGTTTGTTCTAGATAAACAACTTTAGTAAATCCGCTTGGAACATCTGTTAAGACACTATTTTTAATAATAGCAGTTTGGCCAGAACCTAAACCATCTACAATGGTTATTCTCATTCCTTGATACTGATTATTAAGAGTAGCCTGATCTGTAGAAGCTAAAGCTAGATATACACCGCTACCGCTTGTTCCGCCTTGTCGTGCAGTACCGGTTACATATTGATAATTGGCTCCGCCGCTGGTAACTGTAACGTGACTTAAGACTCCATTTTGTATGTCTGCTGAAGCTACGATATTAGTGCCGCCAATTGGGGCACTATCAAAACTTATGTTTGCAGAAGTATATTGTTCTCCCTGATAATTAAAACCAGCAGCTAATACTCGTCCTTCACCTACCCATACCTTTGATACAACTGCTTCGTTGTCTCTATTATTAACTGTACCTGAAAAACCAGAATCTGTTGGGTCAATATCTACTGCAACAACTCCGTAATTACCGTAGCTGTTGTTACCATTTAATGCACGTAGAATACCGCCTTGCTCTGCTAGATATCCAATATAACTGTAGTATGTGAAAACACTAACTAATTCTGCTCTTGCACCATTAGTTGCCCAAACTCCAATACCGTCGTCAATGACTTGTGTAAAGTCATTGAAGGTCATCGATTTGTATCCGCCTGCGTGTAAATCACCGTCTAGGTAAGCACCTACTGCACGACTTCCAAATGTCGAACAATTTTGAATATATGGCGATTTACTACTAATGCTGCCTGTAGGATCAAAACTGATATAAGCACCAGATGCACTTGCACTAGGCCAGTTTACATTTAATCTGAATACTCCGCTACCGGTAGGATTGTCTGTTGCACCAATAGTACCAGTCAAGCCTCCCATAGATAAGCTTCGAATAGTTGTAGCATTGTTTACTAAAAACATTCTACTACGATTGTTAGGAGTAATTCCGTCGTCGCTCAAACCTGGAGCTGGGTAAACAAATGTAGTACGTAATTCGTCGCCTACTAAGCTTACATTAGCCGGAACACTAATAGGTAATTGTTCGTAGTAATTTCCTGTTTTAATAAAAATTGTTGACCCTGCACTAGCTTGTTGACAAGCATATTTGATAGTTGCAAAAGGTCTGTCCAAAGTTCTACCGTAACCATTTGAAACATTGTCTGTTCCGTTAGGTGCTACATACCAAACATTTGTAACATAACCATATTCTTCCCACCTAGGTTCTAAACCTGGTGTCGGAGTTAAAACATTTCTAGCTTTTAAAACATATCCTTCTTGTACTGCTGACCCCGGATATGTACCGTCTGACATTTTTAAACCAACAACTGCTCCGCTTGCTTCGCGATATGCAATGTCGCCTCTGGCGGTTAATGTGAATCCAAGTCCTGCTTGACTTAATAATTGCCAATATACTGCGTTAGGAGGAGTGATTCCTTGTACAGTTGCAATAGCTGCATAGCTACTACTACCACTTTCTACAATATCCCCTGGGCCGTATAAGGTAGCACTATTATATGATCCTCTTGTAGCTAATCCCTTGACTACTAATTGCCAGTAGGTGGCATTAATACCTGTTGTTCCAATATAAGGACGCTGATTGCTATTTTGTACTAGACAAACATAACTCCATCCTCCATACTGAACAACATCACCAGTTTTGTAAACTGTAACACTATTCCAAGATCCTACAACATTAAATCCTGTAGTTAGTAAATCCCAGTTAGAGCTTGATGTACTAGGTGTGCTATTAACGTTTTGATTTGAGGCTACATACGCATAACCTCCGTAAGTTACGATATCTCCTGGAACATAAATTGCGCTGTCATTCCAAGTATCTTGAAATTCTAGCCCTAATATAAACACATCCCAGTTAGTATCGTCAAATGTTAAACCAGCAGTGTGACCTACTGTACAAATGTATACATTAGCTCCGTAATTTACTAAATCGTTTACTTTATAGTCAACTGAAGCTGTCCAGTTTCCTCTCCAAAAAACAGAATTTGTATAAAGAGTCCAATAGGTAGCATTTGGTGGTTCTGCGGTATTTGTTGCGCTAGTATGTCCTAAGATACAAATATAGTTATTTGCATTGTACTTTACTACATCACCTTGTTTGTAAACAGTAGCATTGGCCCAATTGCCTTTAAAATCTGTTCCGCCGGCCATTTTTTGCCAGTTATTAGCCAAATCTGTATCAAAGTTACCAGCCGTATGACTAGTAACACAGATATAGCTAACACCGCCATAACTGACTACGTCGTCTTTATAGTAGTTTGAGCTAGTTTGCCAAGGGCCTTTCCAAACAAATTTAATTCTACCTAATTTAAATTCTGCCATTTTTTATTCCTCGATACGATATTTATCAAGTAATAGAACCTAGGTCTATTGCTGTAACGGTTAATTCAGGATCATTTACAAATCCTAAATCTACAATATTTTGATTTTCTAATGGATTTGATCCAAAAACTAACCCTAAATTTATTGGATTTCCAGTTAAAACTTGTTGCGGAAGTAATGTAGTTGTAGCGCCATCCGGATAGTAGTATGGGCTATTGATACGTACAGTCAGCTGCCCGTCAGAATCGATATAATAATATAGATCATCAGAGCTCCATTTATATTGCTCGTAGTTTAACCCGTCATATTTTAATTCGTGATCTACGCTTCTTCCTTCAAAGAAATCTACACCTTCCTGTAAATTTTCAAATACAGTACCTTCTCCAGTGAGTCCTGCAAGATTGACTAGTTGGACTGTGTCTAAGGATTTATCTAAATTAACTTTATCAACGGTGATGAATCCTGTTTCATCATCTCTTTTTAATCCGTAAAAATATCGTTCTTCTCTTTTATTATAACTGTCTAGATTTCTACCAATATAATAGGTCATTTTTTATCCTTATACAATTTCAACATAACTTAATATAACGTCTACAGCATTAGGAACATTTGCTACTACTGTTAACTCATTTTCACTAGCAATAATTAATTTTTCGCCACCGTTGATAGCTCTTAAACTACTCTGAGGAGCTATTTCTACGTCTTTTAAATAATATCCGGTAGTACTAGTTTCATCAGTGAGTAATACACTAACTGATACAATGCTTTCTGTTAAATTTGTTATGCTTAATCCAATTGCAGTTGCTCTAGTTCCAGCTGGAGTTTGAGCTAATTGCACTGGAGTTGTTCCTACATTATTAACTACTTTATTCTTAAAAAAGGTTGCCATTTTTTATCCTAACGATAATACGATTGCTAATGCAATATCTTGTGCTTGGGCTGCATTAATACCGGCACCAACACCTGCAACACCGACCCAAGCAGCACCATCATACGCTTCCATAATACCAAAATCGGTGTTCCAACGAATCATTCCAAGTACACCCGACAAGGGTCTAGCCGAATTGTTACCAGACGGAATAACAACTGCATTAGTTCCTGCAATTTGAAAATAACCTGTTCCTGTTGATTGGAACTGTGTCACTGCGCCGGATGTGGTGTTAAGGATGGTATTATTACCAATTTCAAAATTGTCCATAACGACTACGCCGGTGCCGTTAGGTCTAAATTCTAAATTAGTGTTTGTTACAGTAGTTCTGATAATGTTATCGTTGATTTCAATATTATCAACAACTACTTTGTTTACATCAAAGAAACTTGAATTTAATCTAGCTGCCAGTTGTCCATTTGTATAGAAATAGATTGTATCGTCATTTGCTCCTGGACTACTTTCTGGGATAATGTATGTATTTCTATCGACGTCGGATACTCCGCCTAACTGTATCCAATAACTACCATTGTATCCTTCGTACTGATTTACTGTACTGTTAAATCTTATCATACCAGCTTGTGGAGCCAGCGGCCGTTGAGCATCTGATCCTGTTGGTATTTGTAATGCTTGATTGCTAGTAATTTTAACTATACCTGTTCCGCTAGGTACAATTTCCAAATCTTGTGCTGATGTACTAGTAATTACATTTCCATTAAAACTAAAATTTTCTAATTCTATGGTGCCTGTTCCACTAGTTCTTAATTCTAAATTAGTATTAGATGTAGTAGTTCTAATTACGTTTCCATTTATTTCTATATCATCAATAGTCAACGCACCGCTTAATGATAAGCTACTAGAAATTAAGTTAGTTGTACTTAATGTTCCTGTTACTGATAAATTTCCTTGAAGACTAGTATTACCTAACACAGTTAAATTATTTTGAATAACTGCGTTGTCTTGTATATTAATTACGCCCGTACCGTTAGCTCTAAGTTCTAAATTAGCGTTCGAAACAGTTGTTCTAATAACATTATTATTAATTTGAATGCTATCAATATTAGTCACAGACGATACAGATATACTACCTGTAATTAAATCAGTAGTGCTGAGAGTACCTGTTATGTTTGTATTTTGTAAGCTAGTAGTACCGTTAACAGTAAGATCATTTTCTACAATTGCACTATCTTGAATGTCTACTATACCTGCACCATTAGCTCTAAGCTCTAGATTGGCATTAGATACCGTTGTTGTGATAGTGTTATTGTTAATCTGAATACTGTCAATATTCGATACAGAGGAAACAGTGATAGACCCAGTTATTAAATCGTTGGCGGTTACTGTTCCGGTTACATTTGTGTTTTGTAAACTAGTAATGCCGTTTACAGTTAAGTTATTATCTACGACAGCGTTTTCTTGTATGTTAACTATACCGGTACCGTTAGCTCTTAATTCTAAATTTGAATTTGAAACAGAAGTTCTTATTACGTTACCACTTATTTGTATGTCATCTGTTATAAAATTATTAGCTACAATAGAGTTAGGAGTTGCTAATGTTTCAACAGCTAATATACCGTTGATATTAACATTTTCTAAATTAGTTGTTCCGAAAACAGTAATATCTTGACTTATGCTAACATCATTTTCTGGAATACTAACTACTCCGACACCATTAGCTGTAAATTCTAAATCACTGTTACTTACTGTTGTTCTTATTTGATTGCCGCTTATTTCTATATCATTGATAATAGTAGTAGTATTTGCGACAACGAGATTGTTCGTAGAAATATTAGCAGCCGATAATGTGCCTGTAATGGTTGTATTCTGTAGTGTAGAATTACCTGAAACAGTAAAATTTTGTCCCACATTTAAGCTATCAGACGGTATACTGACTATTCCTGTTCCATTAGCTCTTAATTCTAAATCTGCATTAGAAACCACAGTTTGTATAACATTTCCACTTATAGATATGTCGTCAATTAATGCAGAATTAAGATAGACATTTCTCCAATATTTTGTTGGACTACCTATATCGTATACACTAGTCTGATTTGGAATTAGATCGCTATTTACAGAAGCATTTACGGTAACTGTATCAGTGTTAGAGTTTCCTAAAACTGTGCTGCCTTGTACATTAAAATTATTAGTTACAGACAAGTCTCCAGAAATATCTGTGTTACTTGTTATATTAATTTGACTATTTGCAGCAGTTAACGTGATTCCTAAAGTAGTACTTTCGATCGTATTACCACTAATTCTAATATTTCCAGTTTCTACTTTAGTTGGAGTTATTTCAGTTACATTGATACCATCTGTAAAAATAATTCCGCTTGGTGCAGTAAAAGTTACATTAGAACCAGAGAAAGTGATTTCTCCTGTAGCCTGATCAACTTTAAAGAAATCTCCAACTTTAAAATTGCCTTGTGCGTCTACGCTAGTATAGTAAATTTTAGCTCTATTAAATTGAACTACTTCATTTACATTTGTTGAATCATTTGGAATAATAATAGGATCATTATTGCTTAATCTTCCTGACCCAATATAAGCGAAGTTTTGACCTATTAGATATCCTAGAACTCCTTCGCCGTCACCATATGCACCATAATTGCCGTATACATTCGCAGATCCAATAGATCTTAATTCTACTCCGAAGTCGCTATAATCTGCAAAATCAATTATTGATGCTGTTCCACCGGAGCTAGTTCTAATATCTTGTAAAGTTATACCATCATCTAAAATTAAAGTACTATTGTTTGTACCGTCAAAGTGCAATAATAGAACAGTGCTACTATCGCCTTGAAATGCTGCTGTTGGAACCGTAACGCTGGTTGTATACTTGGCTGCTCCTTTTACTACTCTTACTTCATCAAAATATCCTGCACAAGGAACGCTACCTACCCAATTTGCTCCTATTCTAAAAGGACGATTTCCATAATTATTACTATCAGAGTATGTTGTTGGTGTAATTGTTCCGTTAATGGCAAGTTTTGTGACACCAGACGTTCTAAATAATGTAATATGATTCCAAGATGCTGCTGTTACTGCAACACTAGAAGTAATTCTATAAGCACCATTAACAAATAATCGTATATTTCCTGCTGTATTCATTTCTAGATATAATGCTACATCAGTTGTTGCAGTTCTCATATCTAACAAAACTTGTTGTGTTCCTAGTGCATTAGGTCTCCAAAATAAATCTAAAGTAAAGTCCGCAGTTCCAAAAGCAAAATCTGGTTGGCTTGCGACAGTAATGTAGTCGCCGACTCCGTCTACTACTAAACTTGCTGATCCAAATTTTTTCTGGGCAGTAGAAAGTTTTGCGTCGCCATTTAATACAATTGTTTTTGAAGGGCGATCGCTTGGTGTTTCAAAACCCACTGCTTTGCCATCTATAACATAAAAATCGCCGTCAATACTTTCTATGACACCGCTGGCTAAAACAGTTGTGCCATCTGTGTCATAATAACTCAATGTATTACCAACATTAAATGTTCCTGTTTTATTTGTAATTTTAATTCTTGTTTTACCGTCGCTGGCAAATCCGCTATTTCCACTTAAAAGATATAAGCCTCTATCAGCAAAGTATGTAAAACAATTCAACCATTCAACTCTCACTCCATTAATGGCTGTGATAGCGTCAACACCTGGACAAATAAATGTTACACTATGGAACAGGCAACTAGCTTCATTGCTAGTAGGATCTGCTAGACTACCGTCTAAATACGCACCTTTACCAGCATCTCCTGATAAAAATCCTCGAGGATCGTCTACTGGATTGGTCATTAATCTTACAGTAGACCCTGCGGTGATTACTGTAAGATTTCTAATATAAGGACTTCTTGTAGTTACTTTGAATCCAGGAGCAAATCTAAATGCATATCCTGTATTTGTAGCAGCATCAAATTCAAAACCTCTTATAGTTAAATCTTCAATAGTAGTTTCGCCGTTAAGCAAAAACATATCTACTGTGACATCACTATCAGGTTCGATAGTAACTGATCTAATACCAGAACCTTTAACAGTTACTCCGGCTGGTATTACTAAAGGCAAAGTTTCTTGATAAGTTCCTGGATAGATATAAATTGTATCGCCTGCACTAGCTAAATCAAGTGCTCTACCTACACTACTTAATGGGTCGTTTTGATGAACTCCTGAATTTCCATCATTACCATTTGTAGCAACATAGTAAATATTGCCTTGACTAAGAGCGATATCGATACCGTTTACAGTTATGCTACCGCCCGATACATTAGTTGCAACGATATTGTCAACATAAAGATCCTTCCATCTTTTTGAAGCAGTTCCTAATTGATATGTATTGTCAACATTAGGTATAATATCGCTGGCAACATCAGCATTAAAGATAACATTGTCAGTGTCTGCATCACCAATAGTAATATTTCCGTCTGCTGTAATTGTTCCGGTAGCGTGTAAATTACCATTAACTAAAGTGTTCGAATTAAGATTAATATCTCCACTACCGTTAGCTGTGATGTTAATATCAGGACTTGCAGGATTAATATTTGTTATTGCATTGCCTTCTAGCTTCAGATCGTCAATTATTAATCTACTTTGAACTTGAACTATGCCGCTGGTGGCAAGGTTTAAAGTTCCAGTGTTGCTGTATATCTGATCGCCTGAAAAAACTACATTACCGATAGTTGCAGTATTAGTGACTTCTAAGTTAGTAGTTCTTGTAGTTCCGTTGACAGTTAAATCGTGGCTAGGTGTAGACGTTTTTATACCAACACGTCTATTATTAACATCTAAATAGATTAAATCAGTTTCAAAAGCTAAATCTACACCGTCTCGTAATAGATTTTCTTTCAGAAGCGGACCAGAGATTTTACCTACAGCCATAGTTTTTCACCATTTTTAATATTTATCGTTAGCCCAAAACTAGGGTAAGTATGTTCACTAGTTCATCCATATCTCCGGCACTAATACCAGCGCCCGCTCCGGCTGCTCCGGTCCACACAGTTCCGTCCCACACTTCTAGCTGTGCGTTATTAGTGTTCCATCTGCTTGCTCCAATAGGCGGACTTGCAGGTCTTTGTAAATTGTTTCCGGCTGGAACTGCTAATGCTTTATCTCCACTAAATTGTACATATCCTGTTCCGGTTGACTGAATTACGGTTGCAGCTCCGCTATTATAATTTTTAATAGTATTTGTAGATATTTCAAAATTATCTTTAATGTTTATAACACCAGAACCACTTTGCACAAATTCAATGTTAGCATTTGAATTAAATGTAGAAATAATATTGTTATTAAAATCAAGTTGATCAACTCTTAATCTTTGAAAAGTTGCAGTTTGCTCTGTAAGAGAAGCTTGTAACGATCCGTTCACAAACATTCTAATAGTGTTGTCGTTTAGGCCAGGGGCAAGCTCTGCACTTATAAAAGTATCTTGATTTAAATCATACAATCCGTATAATTGTTTAGTTCCGGTAGAAATTCGTCCTTCGAATCTTTGATTTAGATCATTTAATCTAATTTCTCCTAAATTAGATAAAACTCTATTAGTATTGTTTCCAACTGGTAGGGTTAATGCTCCTGCACTAGTGATTTTAAAACTACGATTTGAGAACGGAATAAATTCGATTGATCGTTGTTCTTCTGTTCCGAATAATAAATTGTTGCTCAATGTTGAATTTTTAAACAACATTGTTTGATCTAAAATTACGCCAGAATTTACGCCATCCGCTTTAAACTCTAGATTACTGTTACTAAGTGTAGTAGTAATAAAGTTAGTGTTGATTAAAATATCGCCATTATAAAATTCCGAGATTCCAAGATTATTAGCAATGTTAATATTTGTAGCAGTAGTAGTTCCAAAAACTACAGTGTTCTGTAAAAACCCAGACTGATTTACATTTAAATTTGAATCTATTATAACATTATCGTTAAAATACACATTTCCTGATCCGTTGGCCTGTAATTCTAAATTACTATTACTAAGCGTAGTGGTAATAAAGTTTGTATTAATTAAGATGTCTGAACTTTGAAAATTGTTAGAATTAACAGAATACAGAACGTTTATTACATCAGTGACAGTAGTTCCTACTACATTTGTATCGAGTAGATATGAATTTCCGTTAACAGTTAAATTATTGCTAACACTTAAGTCTTCTTGAAAATCTACATATCCTGTGCCGCTGGCACTCAGATTAAGATTACTGTTTAGAACAGTTGTAGTAATAAAATTATCGTTTATTAATATGTTGTTGTTAAAAAAATTAGTTGCGGTGATTGAATTTAATAAATTTGTAGAAGTTGTATTAAGTGTTCCTGTTATATTTGTGTCATAAAAGTAACTGATTCCAGTAACAGTTAGATTATTATCTACTAATAAACTATCCTGTACGTTAACGATTCCTGTACCGTTAGATCTAAGTTCTAAATTACTGTTACTTAATGTAGTTGTAATAAAGTTTGTTTTTACTAAAATATCTCCAGAACTAAAATCAGATGCTGTTAGGTCAGTTATTACATTAAGTGTATCAACTGTTAGATTTTGATTTATTGAAACATTTTGTAAATTTGAAGTTCCGAGTACAGTTAAATCTTGTGCAATTAGTACAGGATCTAAAAATGCCACTATTCCTACACCGTTAGCCGCTAGCTCTAAATTTGCATTAGATACTGTAGTGCTAATTCTATTACCGTTAAATTCAAAGTCGTCAAATATATTAGTTGTAGCAATAGTGATAAGATTGCCTGCTTCGATATTATCAACTGTTAATGAAGGAAGAGAAACGTTGTTAAAAGTTGAACTTCCTGAAACAGTTACAGACTCGCCCAAAAATAAGCTATCATCAATTTTAATATTTCCAGTTCCGTTTGCTCGTAATTCTAAATCGCTGTTACTTTGAGTAGTAGTGATTACGTTTGTGTCGATAACTATATCGTCTAGAATGAAAGCCGACGCATATAACTTCTTATAGGAGTTTATGTTATCTCCAACAGAAAATTGTCCGGAAATGCTAGGTATTAAGCTACTAGATATTTGATTTATAAAAGAGACAGTATCAATTCCATTGTCCCCTAGAGTAATATTTGAATCTAAATTTACATCGTTTGTAACAATTAATGAATTTAATATATCAACATCGGATGATATAGTCAATTGATTATTAGCTGTTACTAGATTAATTTCTCCGTTATTACTAACAATGGAATTACCTGATATAGTAATGTTACCTGTTGTAACTTCTTGTGCATCAATATATGTGGTGTTTGTTCCGTCGAACAAATTAATACTACTAGTAGAAACAACTCCTGATTGAAATTCAATATTTCCTGTTGACCCTTCAATTCTGAGAATATCTCCTACCCTGAAATCACCTTTATGGTCCACACTTTGATAGTAAATTTTACCGTCATTTAGTGTAACTATTTCATTAGCTTGAATAACATCTGAGGGATCGTTATTGTTATCAAGACCTGATCCAATATAACCAAAATTATGATTAATTAGATACATCAATACTTCGTCACCGTCGGCCCAGGCTCCGTAATTTCCGTAAACATTAGCTGAACCAATACTACGAATTTCTGCACCAAATTTTAGTCCCAAGCTAGCAAACCCTAGACTACCGTTTTCTGCGTAAAGACCTCGATTTGCATAGTAGATAAAACTATTAAGCCATTCGACCCTAACTCCGTTTTTCATTATAACTGCATCAGCATTAGGGCATATTAAAGTAACACTATGAAATAACATACTAGCTTCTATGCTTGAACTGTTTGCTACGCTTCCGTCGATGTATGCGCCGCGGCCAGCACTAGCTAATGTGCTTTCATTTTCTGTAATTACACTAATATTTTGAATATAAGGACTACGTGAAGTGACTGTAAAATTATTTGCAAATTTAAAAGCATATCCTGTATTTGTTGCACTATTATAGAAAAAATTTGCAATAGTTACATCAGATACTGTAGTTTGTCCGTTAAGAAGGAATGCATCCTGATCGTTGCTAGATGCTTGCGGAATAATTTTAACAGATCTTATACTTTCCCCTTTAACTGTAACTCCTGCTGGAACAGTTAAAGGAAAATTTTCCATATAAGTGCCTGGATAAATGTAGACTGTATCTCCGTTTGTTGCATTTGATAGTGCGAATTCTATTGTAGCAAAAGGTCCGTTTGGATGATCTCCTACATTCGAGTTGTTTCCATTAGATGCAACATACCAGATATTGCCTTGTCTAAGTCCAAAATCTATGCCGCCGGGCGTAGTTAAAGATCCTGCTGTATATGACGTACCATTTACTAGATCAGTGTTTATTACACCCCACTTATTAGTAATATTTCCTAGACTATAAGTACTTGTAATGTTAGGTACGATATCTCCGTCTACATCTGCATTCAATACAACATTATCTGTATTATTGTCGCCTAATGTAACTGTACCGTCGAACGTTATATCGCCAGTGGCGTGTAAATCCCCGAATACTTCTACATTACTATTAAAAACGATTTGACCAGATACATTTGGAAAAATATCTATATTCTCATTACTTCGTAGACTGATGATTCTGTTAGTGTCAAACTGTAAGCCGTCTACTTTTAAAATTTCTGCATTTACACTAGCGCCGATTCCAGATGCGTATAAAAATATATCATTGTCTAAGTTTGATACAGTGTTTCCGCTTATTAACGAGTTAGCAAGATTTGCTTGAGTGTCAACTAAAAGATTTGTAGTATTAAGAGTACTGTTAACGACTAAAGGTCTAAAAGGAATGTCAGTATTAATACCGACACGTCTATTCCAGACGTCAAGAAAAATTAAATCAGTTTCAAATCTTAGATTGTCGTCGTCAGGATTTACAGATTGCATATCTCGTCTAACGAGATTGCTTTCGAGCATTTGTCCTGTAATCTTACCTACTGTATTAGCCATTCGCTCTCCAATACAGTATTTATTGGTAGATTAACGATCGAAGTTGTGCAGAACGTAGATTGGTTTATTTGCTGGCACTGCGGAAGTAAATTGTAGGTACGTACCATTTGGCATATCCACTCCTGGATTTCCTCCGTAGTTTCCAGCTGGGTTTTGAATTATATTATAGTTAACTGTAGGAATTTGAAAGACATTTTCCACTAGAACTATTAAATTTTTCGCTATTTGTGCAGCATTCCAAGTAACACCGCTTTGAGCGGTGTATGTAAAAGGGTCTGGACTTAGTGGTCCAAAAATTACTGTAGATCCGTCGCCCAACTCTGATAGTGTTTGTAGCACTACGCCAGTAGGTTCTTTGAATCTAAAACTACGCCAACTACCTGCTTGGTAACCTTCAAATTCATTAGTAGTGCTGTTATAACGAATCATTCCGTTAACAAAACTAGGACTAGTGGTATCTGGACTTCTTTCTGTTGTAGTTCCTCGAGGAATTATTAAAGAATATGGTTTGTTGATCACAACTTCTTCATTAATGTCAACATAGACACTAAAGTTGCCTGACACACTGTTTCTTTCTAATATTTGTCTTTTAAGATATTTCATTATACTGGTATGGTAGAAATAGTTGCAGACAGATTGTATGGAGCTGGGCTAAACAGAGCTACATAATCGCCATTTTCTAAAATTATTTTTTCTGTATCGAATGTAACACTCTCTCCTGCTGGAACTGCTAACTTATTCACAACTTGATTAGTTGCTGTTACACCTGCACCATTTTTACAAAAATGTACATCTACATAAGTTAATCCTGCTGTAGGATTTAGTGGATCGAAATCTACAGTATTGCATATCCACAAACAGGTCACAGCATTGTTGCCTGAACTAGTATAAATTGTTGTTGGGCTTATGCCTGTTATCAATGCGCTTGCAATTGCCATTTTTATTCCTTAAAATATCATGCCAAACAATATGGCTCTGCGTTTACTGACTAATTCATCGCCTCGGGTAGAATTGACAAAATACAATCCTGAATCTCCAGCGCCAATAACATTTTTATGATACAGTTTATTGGTAAGAGCTGTTGCACTAGGATCGCTTACTTGATCTAATAATGTTACATACGCATCAACGTTTAACGTATTATTAAATGGTGCTAGTGTCATTGCCGACGATGTGCTACTTATAGTGTTAGTGTCAAAATTTAAATTATTAACTGTTAAACCGTTAGCATCTATTGTTGCTTCTAATGTACCATCAACACTAAATGTTAATTTACTTACTGCATCACCAATTGACACAGATATAGGGCCTAATACGTGCGAGCTGCTTACAGTATATGTTCCAGCGCCGCCGGTACCAGTAATAAAAGCAGTGATTGTAGTGCCTGGGGCAACTCCAATACCTGTAACTATTAATCCGACTTTAACGGTTCCGGTAGTAACAGTATTAATTGTCATAGTGGTGCCGCTAAAGGTCGCTGTTCCAGTAAATCTTACAGTGTCAAACCCTGTTCCTAATGTGTTTCCTGCTCCAAATGATTCTGGAAGATAGGTAGTTAAACTTCCTAGAATAAAGTCGTTCATTGCTTTAGCATTAGGAATTCTGTCGTCGTCTGTTACAGTTACTCCAAATGTAGGATTATAAGTTATTGTATCTGTATAGGTAAGAATATTTCTTTCGTAATTAGCTGTTCCTGTTACTGTAACGTAGCCAGCAGAACCTGTGTTTATTAGAGCAAGTACACCTCCGTTAGTATCAATACTATTTGTACGGATACCAGTTAAAGTGGCATTGTCTCTTCTAAAAACCCAGGTTCCAGGTGTTGTAAGAGCAGTTGAAGGACTATAATGTGTTGCAGACTCGTCCCACAAAATCTGAGCATCGGGTGTCGAAGGTCCTCTGTCAATTTGTATTCCGGCCGTGCCTAAAGTTACACCTGCTCCAGTTTCATCTTTATTAAGGACTATAATATTATCTTTTACAGTCATTGTTTCAGATTGCACTGTAGTTGTGTTACCTTGAACCAATAAATCTCCTGAAACTATTACCTGTCCTTGTTGATTACCGGTATATAAAGTTATAGTACCGGCATCCTGAACAATTAGTTGTAGATCACCTTCGCTGACTCTTATAACTTTCATTTAATTTCCGATTAGATTGCTGTTAAAATTAATGCAGTTACAGATGAATCGTTCTGAATTGTCCACTTATAACGAACATTATTAAAATCTCTACAAGTTCTGTTATAAAGTTTTTTAATTCTAATTGGTTCTCCGCCAACACCTGCACCTGCCAAGTAACCAACGATAACCATTTCGTCAGCAGCCAACGATCCTGCTGCTTTGTCGACTAATTTACAAATTCCTACATTGCCTGTTCCACTGCCGCTTGGAGTTCTTTTTGTACCTGTTGCTAAGTCATTTACTAAAAATCGAGTGCTTGATCTTTGTTGTAGAATCCAACCTGAAGCAGTTTCTGCGTTTGATGCAACTTGAACGGCGATAGTAAGATTAAAAAATGTATCACCTGTTAGTGGGTATAATACATCATCATCAGCGTCTGCTGGCTTACCAAAATATCTTTTATTAATTGGGCGTCCCATTTTATTATTTCCTTATTAATTATTAACTGTTGTGTAGGCAACATAACCAACTCTATCTGGATTTGGTGTGCCGTTGCCTGTTACTGCTAGGTATACTTGTGCCAACACTGTTTTTCCGGCTGCAGGAGTTCCTGCTACAAGTGTATCGCCGCCGCCCCAAGAGCCTCCGGCTCTTAGACCTGTAATACCATAAGTGTTTACACCACTATTAGTAAAAATAACAGTCATACTAGCGGTAACAGTTACGCCGTTGTCTGGCTGACTAAGTGCATCGGCCTGTAAATTGAGTGTAAAGTTGGCAGTTAAATTGCCTGTGACAATAACAGCACTATAGTCTGCTGTATTAACAGTCATGTAATTTCCGCTAACTGGTGCAGGATCTACATAAGTTGGATTAATTGCTCCGGTGCCGCCGCCGATGACCATACCACCTGGGTTGCCGTCATACATACGTAGTTCTGCTACTGCGGGATCGTAAAAAATGTCTCCTGGACGACCAACGTGCGTCGCAAGATCATCGTTAACTGCTTTATAATGCAGTTTTCTAGTTATTGCCATTTGTTTTCTCCTTTAATGACGTTCTAGGTCTACGCGGTTGGTTCCGCATAAGTCTCATTACAGTAATGAGTTCTTGATTTAGACATAGTATTTATATAAAAAGAAAGGACTCCGAAGAGTCCTTTCTAAAATTAAAAAACTTTTGTAAAGTTTTTAGATTAGCTGAATACTGCGTTAGCAATAGTTACAGTACCTAGGTAGTCAGCTGCGTTACCTAAGCTGCTTGCAGTGTTAGTCAACTCAACATAACCATAACGAGTCATAAAGCTTACGACTGGTTCGAATGTTGATGGGTCAAGAACAACACCACTGCTCATTAATGGAATATATGGGCAGTAGAATGCTGCTGCATCAGATTCGCTAGAACCTTTGTAACCAACTAATACTGTGTCGCTTGTTGCATATGTGTTAACATAAATCTTCATTGCGTTGTTCAATGTACCAAC
>JACCDW010776633.1_pt1 | contig 17204 bp, 18 predicted proteins | sample 7449781 | NCBI WGS metagenome assembly JACCDW01 (sample SAMN15323449, study PRJNA562643) | freshwater metagenome | isolation source: river surface water | place: USA:Blue River Watershed | collected 2017-08-18
GAGAATGTTAAACCAGAAGCACCAGCAATATTTACGTCAAATACACCAGCGTTGAATGATAAACCAGTACCAGCAGCAGAAGATGCGATTTCTACGTTATCACCATTGATTGTTAAACCATTTGCAGTATTAACAGCAAATACTCCTGAAGAGAATGTTAAACCGTTTCCAGCAGCAGTTTGGTTAATCTCAACATTATCACCGTTGATTGTTAAACCATTTGCAGTGTTAACAGCAAATACACCAGCTGAGAATGTTAAACCGTTTCCAGCAGCAGAAGGAGCGATTTCTACGTTATCACCAGAAATCTGAAGACCATTTGCAACATTAACGTCTAATGTAACAGCTCCAGCCACACCACCACCAGAAAGACCGTTTCCAGCAATAACTTCAGAGATATCACTTTGAGATGGATCAAACCACTCAAACTGACCTGTAGTATTGTAACCCAATTTCCAACCTTGAGATGCAGAAGCAGAGTTGATGATATCAAATCTAGAAGCAGTAAGTGAACCTAATTTAACTTCAGCAGTTACCTCTTGACCAGCAGTAACTGAAAAATCAATAGTTGAACCATCTACGAAATTATCATTTGTGAAAATTGCAGTTTCAGAAGCAGATGCAAAATCATTAACTTGAGTAGATGCAATATCAATTTGAATAGACTCAGCAGAAACGATTTGTCCTTGAGCGTTTACTGTGAATGCTGCAACTGAATTGTCAGCACCATAGTTAGATGCGGTAACACCAGTGTTAGCGATAACAACTTGGTCAGAAGAAATTGTAAGACCAGTTCCAGTATTTACAAGAAAATCAGTTCCCGATTGAACTAAACCATCTCCTGGAGTGATTACACCAGCAGATGAGAATTGTGTCCAGTGTTGTGATTCTGTACCTACTAAGATATAAAAGTCAGAAGAATCTGACGTATTTAATACCCATCCTGTACCAGCGTAGTTTTGACCTTCTACTACGAATACGAAGTCACCTAATTGTACCTCACCGTTTGGTAAAGTAGAAATACCATCAGAGTCAGTAGCTCTTGACCAAGCGCCAGCAGAAACTACATAAATACCGTTTGATGCAGTAGCGTTAGCGTTGTCTTGACCATTAACAAGTACTCTCTCACCTACTTGAAGTAAGTGATTGTCAATTGATTGTGTACCTGAAAGTGTAATTGGTGTAGACGAAATTACGTGTACAGATTCTTTAATGTGTAATCCCTGTGCTACAGAGTCTACATAATTTTTGTTTACTACGTCATGTCCAACTAAAATATTTTCATCAGCTTGTCTTAGAACGGAACCAGCTGCGAAACTCATAGTGGCTGATGCAGTAAATGTTACCAGACCACTGTACCCTCTTAGCTTGTCTAAGGAGGTCGATTGGTCTCTGAGTTGTTTACCATCTAATAATGCCATTTTGTTTTATTTTTTTTTGTTTATCTATATATTCGAAAAAATTTTCGAATTATTTCGTTTTTTTGGTTTTTTTAAAGTTTTGTATATTAATTTTTTATTATTTTTCATATACTATACTAATTTTATCTGTTGTGGTTAATTCAAATCCTGTGTTAAAACCATTCCAATATAATTCATCTCCAACACTTACATTAAATATTGTTTTAGCGGTCACCCCACTATCAGAAGAAAAATAACACTCAACACCAGAAGCAGTTGAATTAATTCCATTTCCTAAATATTGCAATTGACCATTAAGAATAACTTGAAGGTTTGAATAATCACTCGGTGTATAACTTATTGTTATACCAGTTGGTTGGAAATTTAATCCAACACCAGTTGATAAAGGAGATAAAAATCTTTGACTATATTCAGGTTGAGCCCCAGAAGATGAAAGTTGCGCATCAACATACCCTTTTGTAACAAGTGATTGTGTTACGAAAGTCGCGGAATAATCAGCACCATATACCAATCCTTCACCATTTCCTATTGTAACAACACCTGAACTACCAACTAAGCTAATCTCTCCACCAGTTGAAACTACAGAAACATCACCATTAGCAATTAATTGCATGTTACCAGAACCAGCATCTATTGATACAAATTCAGCTTCAACATCAAAAGTAGACGCTGTAAATAATAAAGTATCTACATTGCCTATTGTTAAGTCATATCCATCTCCATCTATTGCAGTAGTTTGTGAAAGTGTTCCACCTAAACTTATTGTTCCACCTATTAAAGATAGACCATTACCAACTTCAGTAGAAGCAAGTGGAGACCAAGCAAAATCACCATTATTATCAACAGATAAATAATAACCAGCCGTCGCACCACCATTTGTTCCAGTACTTAATTTTGAAGCAGTTAAAGAACCATCTTTCACAACCGCTGATACAGAAAGTCCAAAAATAGTATTTGATTGAGTAAATTGAATTGTAGAAGTATCGTAGAAAGAAGTAGTCATACCACCTCCTGTGAAATTTACAAATGCTAACTGACCGTAATTTTGAAAAGAACCAGAAACACCCATTATCATACCACCATTTGCAATAATAACTTGACCATAATTTACAAGTGTACCATCAACTGTTAAGTCTGAATAAACCCAATACTGATAGTAAGGAGGTATCATTATATAATCATTTGGTTCGATATAATATTTTACATTAAATAAATCTTCATTTACATAAGGTCTGTTAAGTTGAAACTGTGTACCATCATAAACTAAACTGTAGACCACACCAGGTATAATATCTGAAGGATTCAACATAACAACACCAGATGGTGTAGGTTTTTTAACTAATTTAGAACCCATTGAATTAATCTCTACTGACATAGTATTTCCGATATTAGCCGTTGAAAACTTTGCTAAGAATATCATATCTTGAGTGTAACTATCAAAAGGCGGTTCTGTTGTTGCAGAAAAACTTAAACCATTAGCTGTTGTGAAAGAAACATCTCTAACTTGTCCTGATTTTTCCTTTTCCCAAGCTCCTGTAGGAAAATTTCCTTGATATTTGTAAATTGCATTATCTTCATTATCTACTCTAACTGACATACCATCAGTCGGTGTAGTAAAATCCCATTTTGAAAGCGAAGAATTCCATTGAACCACAATTCCAGGAGAATATGTTGCCCAGTTTGCACCAGAAATTACATCACCTGGTTGTAAACCAACTAAATATCTATCACCATTTGTAGGTGAAGATGGCTGAGAATATCTTACTTCAATAACAGAATCTATCCATTCTGTACCTCCTCCACCACCGGAGCCACTAAATTCAACCCAGTTGGTATTATCCATAATATTAGTACTTGAATAACCATACTTTAATTGATAAGTTTTATCCTGATTTGTAACATAACACATCATACCCCATTCTCTACGTTCAAAAATTATTGCATTTCTGTCTGTAGTATTACTAGCAGTGTGTAATCCACCCATTATTTCAGAAGCATATGCAGTAGCTATCGGATCTAACGTGTCGTTAGGTCTAATTGCCGCTGATACTAATATTCCTTTATTTTGAGCCATCTATTTTTTTCTTTTTATTTTTAAGTTATTTGTATATTTAAAGGTGAATTTTGAATTGTATTACTAACCCAAACTTCATAATTTGTAGTAAAACCATGTTGATTAACAAACGGGGATGCTGTTCTTACTCTTGTAAATGCAGTGCTAATAAAACCATTCACATAAAAAGTAGGAGTAGTAGCACCAGGTACTGAGCTCGGCCAGGCAAAAATCAAATACTGACCCGTACCATCTATACCATTCAAAGTCATAGACTTAGTAATAGATAAATCATTTCCAGGTGTAACCCCTGCTCCTGCTAAAGATTGAATTTGTAAATCTGTACATAAAGTAGCAACCAAAGAAGCCGAACCAGGATTAAATGTTAAATTCGGATTATTTATTGAACTCAAACTTATTTTACCCCAGTAAATTGAATTCATAAAAGTTAAATCAACAGAAGCAGTAACTGTAGAAGGTAAACTATCAGTAACTGACATATTAAAACTATATACCTCACTGGCATTAGAGGTATTCCAACTGTGTGTAGCAGAGGTAAATTTAGTTGATGACTGGGAAACACCAGTAGCAACTTGTGGAGTACCATCGACAGTAATAGTTACTATTCCAACGGTAGAAGTATTCTGAGATACAGACCAAATCAAATTAATACTATTATTTGATAATGCATTAGGATCTCCAAATTCTCTTTCGACTACCCCACCAGAAATTGATAAAGAAGCACCAGGAAGTACATAAGGATACAATAACTGATCCCACATCTGTTGCATAGTCTGATTAGTAGGAAAAATAGTTCCTAACGGAAACCCACCAACTGCAACAGTAGAAGGATTCGAATTAGTATATAAAGCAGAAGCAGATGCAGCAGATGCAGCAATCACACCAACAGAACCAATTTGTTGCCACAATGTATAAACAGAATCTCTTAAATCACCAGGAGTAATTAAATTTATAGAATTGTCAGGAATCTGAAGTAATAATTCATCTAAAGTTGAGTACTCATTACTTTTCGTAATTGACTGACTTGGACCTGGAACAGAATATGAGCCGACGAATGCCATTAATAGTTAAAAATATATTTTACATATATATTAAATACAAAATTCTATTTATATACCAAACGTTAAAGATTAGAAAAAATTAAGATAAAAACCAAAAATTATAATAGAATGTATCATGATGTTTCATGAAATTAAAGTTTTACCCATATAAACTGGTTGTCAGAAACTCCTTCGAATTCCCATTCTTCACCTAAACAAGTGCTTATTAAGTCGGTAGTCTCTGATTTTGTCAACTTATTTTCTAATTTATCAAAAAATAAATTTTTATCAATTAAATTTTCCAATTCTATATCGAAATTACCTACTTCGATTTTTCTTTTGGTAATTTCTACATAGAAGTATTCGACAAAATTATTTTTAATAACTTCAAATTCCTCCTCTGAGTAAATCACAACGTGTTTTGTATCACCTTCCCAATCTTCTAACTTGAAGTGATGTTTGTAAGTGTCTACTATATCAATTGAACTTAAATTTGTATCAAAATAATCAGCTAAAACTTTTTCTTGAGAAAGTGTTGATTTTTCTATTGCTTTATAAAGACACTCTTTCATAGAACTAATCTTGAATTCTTCTGATTCAAAATATTTGAATGTCTCAAAAGTAATAACACCATCAACTTCTTCAGATACTCTATCATCAATGACATCATTTAAAACTTGATTAGCACCTTTTATATTATCAAGACCATTCTTTTTCAAGAATTTTTGAAATCTATCACCATTGGGTTTCAAATAAGATCTTAATTTAGAAGGTCTTATTTTATGACTTTCAACATACTCATCAACTAAACCATTTATTAATTGATAATATTTATTGGCATCTTCCCTATTACTTATTGACATATTAATTTTTATATTTATTGTCAAGATTCATTAAATCTAAAAAATCATCCTCTTCTTTTAATCGTTCAGATTCTAATTCTTCTCTTTCATCTTCTTCGAGTCTATCTCCGACAGTTTCATACCACTCCTCTTTACTTAATTCTTCTACCTCATCTGATTTACAAAACTTACAAGTATCAACTTCTTTGTTAAATTCTTTCCAAAGAGCATCACAACTATCGCAGTGATAGAATAAAGTTAAATCAGATTTTGAAGCCAAAGGTAAAGTTTGACTAAAATCAAAAGTTTCAAAAGTCTTAATAATCTTCATATCTACTATATATAATTTTTTAAATTTCAATTTTATATTTTCAGAGTATGTCTTATTAATATATACTTTATGAATTTAGTACAAACTAAAAATTATTGGAATACCAAGCCTGTAGAATTTGTAATCAAAGAGAATTACGAACTTATTGAAGATAATGAGTATATACCAAGATTTTCTCTTAAAAATGTAAAAGATATTCAAAATATTCCTATCAATAAACCTATTAAATATTCCGATGCTCTTATGACAAAGTGTATAAAATTCGGAATGATTATGTTAATCAACTACAAAGGCGAAGAAGATAAACACTTTGCTGGACACGAGCGTGTAATTTACCCGATGGTTTTAGGAAGATCATCTAAAGGAAAAACTTTATTAAGAGGTTGGCACTTAAATGGATGGTCTGTTTCACAGAAACGACATGTTAATAAAATATGGAGGTTATTCAGAACAGATAGAATTTTATCAATGACATTTACTGGTTCATTTTATAGACTACCACCAGCTGGTTACAATATGAATGACAGAGGAATGAGAGGTGGAATTATCACTAAGGCCGACTTTAATGAAATAAGAAGAAATCAACAAAATTTAGTAAATCAAAATAAAATTCAAAGTAGAGAAGAAGTTACAATAGGTGACGAAGAAAGAAAATACGCTACTATAAAGGTTAAAGATACCGAAACTCAAGTCGATTTATTAAAACCAATGGAGAACGCTTATATTAATAACATTAAGGATTCTCAAGGTATAAGATTATCTTTTTGTAAGAGTATTTATGGTAACAAATATGTTGCTATTTTAGGCGCACTTGGTCAACCAGGAAATACAGTTAAAATCATAACTGATAAGAATGCTCAAATTGGAGTCTACAAAGTCTTAGATTCAATAACCGGTGAAGTATTAAAAAGTATTAAAAACGTAAAAGGTAACTCTTTATATGACCTTTATCTATTCGATAAGAAAATTTAATATAAAATTAATAAACTACTAAATATAAAGTAAGAAATTTTAATTCCTTTAATTAATATATAAAAATATGATGAATAATTTTAAAAATTTCTTGAACGAAGAACTTTGGATAGAAGATATGGATAAAACTTCAGTAGATACACTGAAAAAAAATCTTCAATTTAGACTCAACGAATATAGAACAGCTATATTATCAAATATCAATTATAATTTCGAGACAAACAAAGTAGAATTCAAAGAATTTGAATCCATTGATATCAAAGTTATAATGAGAGAATTAATTAATGAATTTACAGAAGAAGCTGTTCAAGAATTAAATATCGAAGCTTTTTTGAGAAAAATAAATCAAATATTAGAACTCAAAAAAAGAAATACTAAAAGAAAAGTTAGAGAAGCTTTTGATGATTATTATAAGTCAATTGAAGTTAGAATTGACCAATTGCACCAAACTGGAAAAGTAGAAGATCATTTTGATGAGTTTGAAGGTGAGGGTTCAATACTTCCAAGAAGACAATATGAAGTTGAAAAATATAGAATCCAAGTTGAATTACTCAAATTACAAGAGTGGGTTAAGAACAATAACAAAAGAGTTGCTATAGTTTTCGAAGGTAGAGATGCTGCTGGAAAAGGTTCTACAATAAAAAGATTTATTGAATATTTAGATCCAAAAGGATTTAACGTAGTTGCATTAGGTATACCAACAGAAGAAGAAAAGAAAAACTGGTTCAAAAGATATGAACAATACTTACCTAAAGATGGTGAAATTACTTTTTTTGATAGAAGTTGGTATAATAGAGCTGTAGTTGAACCAGCTATGGGTTACTGTACTGAAGAACAATATCAAGATTTTATGGACAATGTTGTTGATTGGGAAGAAAAACTCATTAGAAGTGGTGTTATATTAATCAAGTTCTGGTTCTCAATTACTCAAGACAAACAAGTAAAAAGATTTGAATTAAGACAAAAATCACCACTTAAGTATTGGAAGTTTTCTCCAAATGATGCTAAAGTTTTAGATAAGTGGGAAATAATTGGAAATTTCAAAAGACAAATGTTTCAACAAACATCTTCGAGATTATCACCTTGGGTTATCATAAACTCAAATGATAAAAAGATTGGTAGATTAAATGCTATGAGATATGTACTATCAGTAGTAGACTATGATAATAAAGATGAAGAAATCTGCAAATACTACTCAGAAGTGGTGAATATTTTACTTTAATAAAATAATATATAAAAAAAACAAAAAAATTATGAAACTTATAAAGAAATTTGAAAGTTATATGTCTAGAGAAGAAATGTGTGATGTTCTTTGTAGATGTGGTTATAACATTAGTGAACTTGAGATGTGTTCAAATCAAGAACTTGAACAAATGTGTAGAGCAGCAGAAAGCGAAGATCATCTTAACAACAACACTATGATGACACAAGAGAAAAAAGGCGAAAAATGGATAAAAGATGCCATTAAAAAACCAGGATCTTTGAGAAAATCATTAAACAAAAAAGAAGGTGAAAAAATTTCAAAATCAGAACTTGATTCTGAATTACAAGCTCTTAAAGGAAAAGATAAAGACCCTAAGAAAAAAGGCGTTCAAGGTCTTTCAAAAAATGACTTAGCTAAATTCAGAAAATTAAACTTAGCAAAAACTCTTAAAGGTTTAAAAGAACATCAAGAAACAGAAAATTATATGTTCTTTGGTAATCTAAAAACAATCAAAAGATTAGTTGATGAGATGTTAGAGATGGATGAGTCAGAAGTTGATGCAATGTTATCAAACGGTCACAATTGGGCTTTAGACCACATTGCAACTTCAAAAGATGATGTAGAAGAAGTATTTAACTTTTTAGCAGGTCATGATGTACCATCTGAAGACCACGGATACGCAAGTCACGAAGGAAGTTTTTCTGAAGATGATTCAGAACATGATGAACCATCACATGAAGAAACCGAAGGTCATTTAGCAAACAATGACTTAGAACAAGAAATGAAAGGAATCAAAAGTTTTACTGATTTTAAAAAATAAAAAATAAAAATAAATCATGTCATATACAAGAGAACAAGTCGAGGCTGCTATTAAAGCCAAAGGTTATGTTTACTTTGAAGATGTAAACAATAAAGGGTTTGATGTAAATATCGTTGGTATTAGAAATTCATCAACAGGTCAAAAAGTAACAAATGCTTTCGATGACCACATCACATTATCATATAAAGAAAATGGTGAGTGGAAATTCCATATCTGGCCAGCTACGACTGACCCTGGTAAAAAAGGAGTTTTAGAATATCACAATGCTGCGGGTGTAGCTAGACTAGTTGAAGGTCAGTATCGTGGTTCACACGGAATTGGTTTACATCAAGGTAAATATGAAGCTCTTAAACAAGCTAAAAATGTTAAAGTTTATAGAGATGCGGATAAAGATTTAGAATACGATGAAAATAAAATTGCAGAAGGTGTCTTTGGAATTAACATTCATAAAGCAGGAGCTGATTCAACATATGTTGAGAACTGGTCAGAAGGTTGCCAAGTATTTAAGAAAGCAGCTGACTTCGAAGAGTTTATGAAAATTTGTAGAAAAGCTAGAGATATTCACGGTAACTCATTTACATATACATTGATTGAATCAAGTGATATTAAATAATATAAAATTACACAAATGAAACCTTCCAATTTGGAAGGTTTTTTTGTTTGTATGAAATTCAAAATCTAAACAAATCAAACAACTTTAAATAAAATAAGTATGAGGTTTTTAATCTCAATAAAATTTTCCCAAAACATGGAAAAAATAAATAAACTACTTGAGTTTCTTCTTGATCACTTAGAAGACAATAGAATAACAGTTCACAAAAAATTTAAATACGGATTTAAAAACTACTATTTAAATTTTTATATAGATGAAGACCCAAATCAAAATCAAAAACAAAATAGTTTTTTTCGATACAGAGATTCCTTAGAAATATTATTCGATAATAGAAATAAATGCATAGAAATTTATGGTGGTAATGAGGATCATCCCCTAATAATTGAAGATGAAACACTTCTTCAAAAATGGTCTTCTATATTAGAAGAAATAGTAAGTAAAAATTTAGAGGAAAGATGCGTTGATGTTTTTGAAAAAACATTAAGCGAATGTTATAATAAAGACCTATACAGAGAACTACAAATAAAAAAATTATTCAAAGAAGATGAATCCCTATAACCAAGAAGAAGTTGATAGAATTAATAAAGCAAAAGAAACTAATGATAAATTAGAAGAATTTTTCAATGACAAAAGGTCAGAATGGAATAAAAATGTAGATCCTCTTTTCAAAATTATTAGAGTAGATTTAACCAATCCATCATCAGCTAGTCAAATATTAGAAGCTCAGTCACTCGCTCTTTCATATAGACAACTTATCAACGAACAAATTAATTTCTTCTTAAATAAGAGAAGTAAAGAAACTACTAAAATAAAAAAACTAAGACAAGATAAATTCATTTTCTACGCTACAGGATTCGGAGTTAAAACAAATTTAGGCGAAAAAGGAATTCTAATTGACGGTCATTTGGCAGAGAATGATAGAAGTCTTGAACTAATTGAAAGTTATATTGAGTTTTTAAGAGACACTACAAAGAATTTAGAAAGTTTAGGTTACTCCATCAAGAACATGATTGAATTGATGAATTATCTTGGTCGTTAATCAACCTTTTTATTCCATTTAGTTTCTATACCTTTATTTTTAAGAACTTCATGACCAGATGCACAATCTGAACATAATTCTTTGTGATTATCCCATTTTAGGATGACATCACCATCACAAGACTCGCATCTTTCGCGGTCTCCATAAACATCATGTAACACATAACATTTTTTATCAGACAAATTAGATAGACTATCTTTATCTTTACTTAGATAACTCATAGTATCTACATATGGATAATATCTAAAGTCACCATTTAATTTTACCTTAACTTCACCTGCTACTTCTTTACCTTTATAAATAAAAATCACACTTTCACTGTCTTGAGAAGTCGCGTATTTTTTATAAAACCAACCCTCATTGTCTGCAAATTGTTTAAATCTGATGACATCAGAATCTCTATTTGTATAAATTCTATCCATAAGATATTTAGATTCACACGGTGACTTTTTAACTTTCCAAACTAAAGCTCTACCATGTATTTTATCATCAGCATCTACATAAATAAGAAGTTTGACTTTACTTGGATTTTCTGTGTAAAGTTTAAATATTCTACTTGATTCACTTGACATACAAGAATTAGCCAAACTACCATTCTTACCATAATACTTTTTTTCATTATAATATTTTGCAATATCATCACCTGAAACTAATCTAAACTGAATTGAATTGACTTCGGTAGAAGCTTTCCAAGCATTTACAAAATTTTCTCTATCAGAATCAGTAACTGAAATATTTCTCAATGAACAAATATAATTTACAATTTTTCCAATTTTGACCTCACCTCTACCAGGCATGGAATAAGGCAATTCTGGATTATCATATACATCATCCATTTTGTCTTTTACCTTTGATTGATTAATAAATCCAACCATATCTTCAGAATCAACTAAATCAAAATAATTTTGTTTTATTTTACTATCTGAAAACCATTGCTCACTTTCAATAATATCTAATATCTGAGTTGCAATATCACCAACTTTTCCAGATTGTTGAGTCAATGATTTTAGTTTCATTAAAAATTCAGTTGTTGCATAAATATGACCTTCGAGAAGTGAAAATATCTCGAACTTTAATCTCTCTAATAGAAAACCATTATAATTTGTTATCATATAAAGGTATATATTATTTTTTTACTATGAAATTTAAATTGACCAAAGATTGGACACACGAAACAACATTTTTAGACAAGACAATAACTAAAAAGATGTATGATAAAGGTCATATTTTTGAACTAGTTGACAATTACTATGAAATAATTCATCATACCGGTGAGATATTTAAGTTAACAGAATCAGAAATGAAATCTTTTGATTTTTTAGAAGAGATAAAAGAAAAATCAGATGACTTTGAGATTATCATTGAAGAGATTCCAGAAGATGATGATATTTTAGTTAGAAACTGGAGAATTCAACTTGATGTCAAAACAACTAAAAAGAAACTCAAAGAAGTTCAAAGAATTATAGAAGAACACGTAAAACCAATTCTAAACACATGAAGATAAATTATTCACCGTCAACCTATTCATCAATAGTCGAAATTGGAGAATTAGCAAATAAACTTGAAAAAGAATCAAGTCAAAAGTATCTTAAACTACACAGAGGTGTAATGGATGTTACAACAATTGACTTAAATTCTTTTGTAGATGATATCGACTTCAATAGTAAATCAATTCAACATTACGGTGGAAACGATGGTGAGACTGAACTCGTTGAAACAATTAAAACTCACTTTCATTTAAATGACCATTATGTTTTAACAGCACCAGGTGGAATGGCTACTTTAGATTTAGTTATTAATTCACTTTCTGATAAAACATTTTGGCTTCCTAATTATCACTGGGGATCTTGGAATAAAATACTTACTATTCACGATAAAGAAATCAAAACATTCAATGACTTTGATATTAAGAATGTTGAAGTAGATGAAGGTGTTGTAATGATATGTTATCCATCAAATCCTACAGGATTCTCTCCTAATTTTCAAGATTTAAAAGTATTTGCTGATAAATGTAAAGAAAGAAATCAAACACTTATTTTAGACTTACCTTACTACTATCTGTTCAATGAGATGTCTGATAAAATCTACGAACTTTATTCAGATAATGTTATTATACTTTCCTCTTTTTCAAAATCAGTTGGTTTATCTGGACTAAGAATTGGATATATCGCTACTAAAAACAAAGAACTTTATGACACACTAAGAATTCGTTCTTTATATAAATACAACTCAATTTCAACAGTTCCTCAACAGATTATTAATAAACTGTTTACTACAAATAACGGAAAATTGGCTTTTGATAACTACCGAAGAAAAACACAAAGCCATATCAAAAAAAATATCCAATACTTATCTGAAAAAGGATTATTATTTGATGAGTATACAAATATTCCGACAGGACCATTTGCAATTATTAATAAAACATTTGATGAATTATTATCACACAAAATAACAAGTGTTCCCTTGAATAAGTTTATTTATAAAAACGGTGATGAAAATCTAAAAAATTTCTCTAGAATTTCGGTTGCCGTTGAACATGAATTGTTTATTGAATATTTTAATAATCTTTTATAAAACAAAAATCCTCTGAAATCAGAGGATTTTTTTATATCAGTTAATTAAACTATTTCTTTTTCTTTTTTCTCGCTTTTGCTGCTTTTGCTTTAGCCCATAAATTAGCGTCAGCTTTTCTAGCACCACCAGCACCGGTGATAAATGAATTTACTCTACCCATACCCCATTGATGTTGTGCTACACCAGGTCTGTGACCTGCGTTCCAAGCTTGCATTCCCTTAGCAAATACTTTTCTCAAAATACCCATAGGAATTCCAGATGCTTTTGATTTCTTTTTTAATGAGGCAGTTACACCTGACTTCTTAGACTCCTCTAATCCTTCCAATTCATTAGTTTCAGAAAATCCACCTTGATTTTTAAGTATACTCTCAACAATTTGACGAGCTTTATTTATATCCATGTCTAATTCAATAGCAATTTGTTTGATAGACAAACCATCTTCTAATAAGTCAGACACATCTTCCATATCAGCGTGAGTGAAATCTTCAAATTCATAATTCTCATATTGATATTCATCACCTTCCTCCTCTTCTCTAGCGTTATAAGGACCACCAATCCAATGTTCACCACCTTTAGTTTCTGAGTCTAATTCATCTAACCACTGGTCTGTTTCCATAGAATGATAAACTTCCTCTAATTCATCATCAGTCATTGATTCTAATTCTTCTCTTTCAAATGTAGAAGTTGTGAGTAAGTTCTCAATCAACTCTTCTCTTGTCATAGATTGTTCAAAATTCTCAAATAGTTTTAAGTATTTCATATTTTTATTTATTTTTCTTTATCACCAAACATTCTTTGGTAGGCTTTAGTAGCTGCTGACTTTTTAGTTTTTACTCTTTTACCTTCACCACCCTTTCCAGATGTATAATCAGCGTCCCAGTCTTTTTTATATTCCTTTTTACCAATAAATCGGTCTATTTCTTTTTTCATCTTACCTGGATTTTTTGTTAAATATTTTCCAGGAATCTTACGTCCTTTATACCTTTGAGCTTTCACTCTTTCAGAAATACCTAATATTCCTTGAACATCTTTTTCGATTATATCAAGACCCTCATCAATAGAACTTACTGGTGTTTGAAAGTCACATACATCACCTGCAAATTTCGCAACATACATCTCATCAATATCAAACTCATATCTAATTGATAGTTCTTCTGTTGTGAAATTTACAATTATTTCGTGATCTGATTTGTTTTCCCATTCATAGACTATGCTATTATCTGACATGTCATCAATTAGGTCTTTTAATTCCTGCATTTTAGCATCGATTACATTATCATGATTTTCTATGAATTCTCTAAACAATTTTATTTTCATATCGTATATATTAAATAAACAAATTCATTTCTTTTTTATATCATGTCTATATGGCTAATAAGGTAAAATTCAGTGTAATCGGTGATAAATTCGAAGACTTTATCAACAAACTAAGCGACTTAACGACAATTGATGATACAATCAAACTAAAAATCGACAACGACCACATTCTAATGTATTCTATGTTGGGTGGGAATGTTATGTTAGCTTTTAAAAATTACCTAATAAAAAAATCCGACTATCTTACATCAGATGATTTAGATTATACTTATGATGTCATCATAGCCAATTCAAAAAAATTCGTTAAAAATTTAGGATTCATTAAATCATCCGATAAAATCACAATTGAACTTAATTGTAAAGAATCACCTGAAGACGACACGATTATGAATACAAGAAGCATTCAAGTTGTTGGTGGAAAACTAAAAGTAAATTGGTTAGCCGGTGAAAGATACGAGATGAGAGATATTAATAAAACAGTTCTGGCTCAAAGACTAGATATAAAACATAGAAAATGGTCTTTTAAATTAGAGAATCAAGACTTTTTGGATGTAAAAAAACTATCTTCTATTAATTCGGATAAAATTATTAACATTAACGTTCAATCTGGAAAAGTAGTTCTATCAGAGACTTCAGCCTGGGAACTCGAAATTGGAGAAATTGAAAATAGAAACGCAAATCTAATTTTCAATAAACGATTTTTGAATTGTATAAATGATGGTCTAGATACTATAGAATTTAGTATGTTCGAAACCTTCATTCTCATTAAAGACGAACAATCAAACTTAATGCTTTCATATGAGCAGGACTTTTCAGATGATGACGTTTAAATAATTACTTATGATATATAGAGAACACCATAGAATACAGAAACTAAGAAGAAGAATTGCATTCTTAATCATAATGATATTTTCTTTAATTTATTGGAACATAAATAATTATCATGACCACCAATTTATTGTAGAAGAAAACAATATACTGTCATATGAATTGATACAGTTAGAGGCAGAGAGAGACTCTTTGATACAAGTTCTAAGTAAACCTTCAAAAACCGTTAAAGTAGAACCTATTGTTAAAAAATCAACAAAAAAGACATCTGTGCAATTAATAGATACATTAAAGAATGTTCCAAATGTCACAGAGTTTCCTTTGGTTAAACAAGATACATTACAACCATAAAAATTTTAAATGAAGCAAAACAATTTTAGAAAAAGACCAGAAACTAAAAGAAAACACAAAATCAACCAAGAATTAAACTTCACTGAAGTAAGAATTGTAGGGAGAGGAGAACCATTTGTTATATCTACAAAAGAAGCTTTAGATATAGCTTTTTCTGAGGAAAAAGATCTTATTCTAATTAATGAAAATCAAAATCCACCAATTGTTAGAATTGAGGACTATAATAAATTTCTTTATAATGCAGAAAAAGCCGAAAAGGAAAAGAAAAGAAATTCAAACAAGTCACAACTAAAAGAAATTCAACTTTCTGTAAATATCTCAGATCACGATCTTGAGACAAAGGCAAAAAAAGGTAGAGAGTTTTTAAATGATGGTGATAAAGTAAAAGTTGTCATTTCACTCAAAGGTCGTCAAAAAGCAAATCCAGCAAGAGGTGAATTAGTAATGCTTAAATTCGCACAACTAGTCGAAGAGTTTGGTATTCCAGAAAGCATGCCAAAACTAGAAAGTGGTAAGTGGCTTATGATGATGAAGACCAAAAAGAAAGGTTAAACTTTTAACACACCAAGTCATAAAAGAGATATGACTAAAGAAGAAAAAATCAAACAAATTGAACTTCTAAAAAAGAAAGCATCTGACTTAAAAAAAGAAGTCGATTATTATAATGCACTTCAACTTGCACTTAAATTAGTACTGAATGGCTCTTACGGTGCCTTTGCTACATCATACTTTATTTTATATAATAATCACGTTGCTGGAACTATTACAGCTCAAGGTCGTGACTTAACTAGAACAATGGATAAAGTTAATGAAGACTATTGGTACAAACAATGGCAGAACGACCATCAATTACATTACATATTAGGTATCAAAAACGTTACACCTATTGATAAAAACGAACAGGTATCAATTTACGCTGATACCGATTCGCTTTTTGTTTCTTTTAAACCAGCAATGGATCACTGTGAGTGGAAAAATATGATTTTCAATAAAGATTTTTTAGATAATTATGATAAAAAATTTATCATACTAACTGTTGATGATATCAGTACATCAAATGAAAATTGTCTAGGAATAGCAAAAGATATAGACGAATTAAAAGAATTGATAAAAGGTGACTATCAGTCGCTTTTGTTTGATGGTGCTTTTGTTAAGGATAGAAAGTTGAATAAACTAATAGACGAAGGAGTATTTACAGAAGAAATTAAATGGAACTGGTCAAATGAAACAGACTTCATACAAGGAGCAGACCATTTCAGATATGCCGGTTTCTTTAAGAAAAGTTTAGAAGACTATGCAGGCTCTTTTGGTGTAGAGAATAAAGAAGATTTTGAGCTTGAAAGAATATCCGAATCAATTATCAACATCGCGAAAAAGAAATATATTCAACATATTCTTTTTGAAGATGGAATTCCTTATGAAAGACTAAATTATATTTATCCTAAAGGAGTTGAACTTGTTAGGTCATCAACACCAGCATTTGCACGTGATAAAATTGTAGGTATTGTTAAATATCTTTTTTCACATCCAGATACATTCAACATCAAAGACCTTCTTAAATTAGTAAAGAACTTAAGAAAAGAATTTGAATTAGCAGATATCGATGATATTTGTATGCAATCATCGGTATCTAAATATGATGTTAAGGTTTTAAACGACAAAACATTACCTCTGCAATTTGTTAGTGGTGCTCACTTTGCTGTTAAATCAGCCGCTCATTATAATTATCTACTTTCAAAAGATAAAGATATGCAACAAAAATATGAGTTTATTAAATC
>JACCDW010773739.1_pt1 | contig 17202 bp, 18 predicted proteins | sample 7449781 | NCBI WGS metagenome assembly JACCDW01 (sample SAMN15323449, study PRJNA562643) | freshwater metagenome | isolation source: river surface water | place: USA:Blue River Watershed | collected 2017-08-18
ATAAGAATTCTGGCCTGGGCTATCAGGGTGCAGTATTTCTTACTGGCGAAGAAGGCGGAGACGAGTCTCGTGGATTCGTCAGCAACATGGAAGGTCAATTAGTTCAGATTCCTGGCTTTGGACTTTCTGCTTGGGAAAATTTAATTCCAGTTCCAAACAAGGGAAAGACAACTGCAGTAATGGGCATGGAAGATGGTGCTGCAACTGACAGTCAGTTATGGATGTATCAGGGTACAAAGTCAAAGACGGGCACATGGTATGAGAAGGCTGGTTTTGTTGGCGGAAATGGCTATGTTTTAGCACAGGATCCTTCAGCTCCAGTAGCAAATGACAATGAAATCCGCGCGACCTATGGCAAAAACAAAGCATTCAAGGTTAAGTTTGCCAAGATTGATACTTCTGTAAATGGAAAGTTGCAAAATGATCAAGCTCGTGAAAAGGGAATCGAACTAGCACGAGTAGAAGATGGCTCATTTGATCCTAAAAATCCTAATGACTTCTATTTTGTAACAACTGAGTCAAATAAGGATCCAAAGGCTACTGCTCCAAATCCAGCAACACCTACAGTTTCACGCGATGGTGGCGCTCTATGGCGTCTACGTTTTGCCGATGTAACTAATCCATCAAAGGGCGGAACTCTGGAGATGCTTCTTGATGGAAGCGAAGAGCCACTTCTTAGCAAGCCAGACAACATGACTGTTGATGCAGCTGGCAATATCCTCATTCAAGAAGATCCAGGCAATAACGCACTTGTTGCTCGAATTGTTTCATACCGAATCAAGGATGGCGCAGTTGGTGTTGTAGCTAAGTTCAAGGATGAGTACTTCGCAGAAGGTGCTGCTTCATTTATTACTAAGGATGAAGAGTCAAGTGGAATCATCGATGTCACGGAATTCCTGTCGAAAGGAAAGAGCGACAAGAATCGTTACTACATGTACGTGGCTCAGATTCACGGTCCAATAGCTAAGGCTCGTCCAGATGTTGCAGAAGGTGACCTTTCCTTGCCTAAGGCAATAGAAGGTGGCCAGTGGTACATCATGCAGATTTCTGATTGGGCTGCTGTTTACTCAAAGTAGATTCTGTCGAGGGGATAGGAAGGCAAAGGCCAGGCTTTATGCCTGGCCTTTGGTCTAACATCACACCTTTCATGGTTTCAGACAAGAGCCGATAAGAGTAGATTTGAAACATGCGAGTAATCAATACCGAACAACTAAAAAGCATTCTCGCCAACTTACCGAGCAATCCACGAATCATCGCTTCAGGTAACTTTTCAACTCCACGCACCTTGTTAGCAATCGCAGATGAAGTTATTCCAGAGTTCAAACTTCACATGCTCAATGCACATGGAACTGGAATCCCTGATCGCGAAGGCGTGACATATGAAACCGCTTTTGTGGGTCCTGCGATGCGCAACCATCCGCGTCTGGAATACATCCCATCTCGTCTTTCGCTCTTGCCGGTATTAATCAGAAACTTTTATCGTCCCGATGTTGTTTTCATTCACACATCGCAGCAACGCTTTGACACTGTAAGTCTTGGCACCGAGGTCAACATCTTGCCTCGTGCGATCGAGACCGCGCGTGCTCATGGAGGATTGGTAATTGCCCAATCCAATAAGCAGATGCCATACACCTATGGCGATGCACAGATTTACGAGAGCGAGATCGATTACTTAGTTGAAGTAGATGAGCCGCTACAAGAGAAGCCAGCGACTGACATTACAGATATACAGGCAGAAATCGGCAGCCGTATCGCAGCTTTAGTAGAAGATCACTCAACGCTGCAGCTAGGTATCGGGGGAGTTCCTGATGCTGTTTTGATGGCGCTTAAGAACCGCAAAGGCCTTCGCATTTGGACCGAAATGTTTTCCGATGGCGTTCTTGAGCTTTCAAAGGCTGGAACTTTAGATGATGAGGTTTTGATTACCGCTTCATTTATCTTCGGTAGCCAAGAGCTATATCAATGGTTGGATCTAAACAAAAAGGTTCGCATGCTTCGCACCGAGCGCACCAATGATCCAAGCCAGATTGCACGACAAGCAAAGATGACTTCGATCAATAGCGCACTTGAAGTTGACCTTTTTGATCAAGCTAACGCCAGCCATGTTCGTGGACAGATTTACAGCGGCTTTGGCGGCTCAACAGATTTCATCGTCGGCGCTTTGCATAGCCGTGGTGGTCAATCATTTGTGGCGCTTCCTTCTTGGCATCCCAAGGCCAATGTTTCAACGATTGTTCCTAGATTGCAGGCAAATGTCACTCACTTCCAGCATTCCTATGTTGTTACTGAACAAGGAGTAGCGGCTTGCTTTGGCCACAGCCAGAATGATCAAGCGCTGAATATTATTAAAAACGCTGCGCATCCATCAGTTCGCGAAGAGCTGACCGCAAAAGCTGCAGAGTTTGGTCTTATTTAGCCCACATCATTAATGGAGGCGCATCGTTGTGCATGTTCTGCGCAATCCATGTTGCTCCATCTAAATTATCACCAGCTGATTGAACAATCACGGCATTAGGTAACTTGGCATTAATCTCGAGTGCGATCTTGGTTGCATAGGTTGCATTTCGAGCAAGGCCACCCTGGATGACTATTTCTGGTGAATCTGATTTTGTACCGCCACATCCATACCAAGTAGCAACCACGGTCTGGGCAAGTAAATATGCGCCTTCATCAACAATCGCGGTTGCTGTGGAAACGCCAGCATCAGCTGCCTCTAGAACCTTCTTTGCAGTACTTATGGCCAGAGATGCCGCTTCCGCACTGTCTTTTACTTTTAATTGATCAAAGATTTGGCACTCGGCCATAAAGTACTCAAGCATCTCCTGATCATCACCACGACCTTGACGAATACCGAGCGCCTTCGTAATTGCATTCTTACCGAGCCAAAAGCCACCACCCTCATCCCCAAAGGTGCTGCCTAAGCCATCTCGATGTGCGAACTCTCCATCACAGCCTCCAACGGCGACGACTCCGCCACCAATAGATAGAACCACACCATCGCGTCCATTTAATGCCCCGATAAAGCCAGCTAAGCCATCATCAATTACTGCAACTGAGGTGGACCCAAAGTATTTTTCACACAATTTTCCGAGTTGTTGGGAGTTGGTGACGATTCCATTAAATCCTGTGCAAGAAAGCGCCACGGTACTGACCGAGATTTTTGGAAGCTCAGAAAATACCGCTTCTAGTGATTGCAGGACAGTTTCTCCGTTGAGCTTTCCTCGTGCAGATTGTGTAGTTACACCTTGGTGGCGAATCCTTGAACCAGACTGACCAAGATCAACTACCAGCATATTTACCCCTTTACAGCACCTGAAGAGAGTCCTTTAACAAGGAATTTTTGTGCCGCTGTCGCAAATACTAGTGGCGGAAGTATGGAAAGGCAGACAGCGGCGGAGATATCTCCCCATCGAACTCCATACGAGGTTACGAAATTAGCAGCTCCTACCGTGACGGGAGTTGCTTCACTGGAGGTGAGAACGACCGCAAAGAGATAGTCAGACCATGAGAATAGGAAGGTCAATACTCCAACTGCAGCCATGCCTGGACCAAGCAATGGGAAAACGATTCGACGTAAGGTCATCCAGATAGATGCACCATCAACAGCCGCTGCTTCTTCGATCTCCAAGGGCATTTCCTTTATTGCTCCAGAAAAAACTAGCAACGCCAGAGTCATGTTGATGAATGTGTTTGCAAGGATTAACCCAAGCGGTCTATCAATCAATTGATACGCGGTAAAAAGCTTGTAGAAGGGAATCACGAAGAAGATCGCAGGAGTAATGCGAAGGGCAAGAGCAAGACGGAGCAACCACGGACCGCCAAAGCCCAACCGCACAATTGCATATGCAGCCGGAAAGCTAACTGCAACAGTTAGGAGGACGGTTCCAAGTGAAATTACAACGCTATTTCTGAAAAAGCTAGGGAAGTCATAGCCCGCAGCTCCTAAGGCATTTCGGTAATGGGTGAAGTTCGAATCAAACTCCCAGACAAAAGGTCCGGATGCGATGGCAGCATCACTTCGAAATGATGTGTAAATCGCACCTAGAAGTGGAATTAGAAAAACAAAAACCACGCATGAAGCGAAAAGAGTCGTAATCCACTTCGACCTCATTTTGAGTCTCCAGTTCCGAGGTTAAACTGTTTGATAATTGAGGGCATAAATGGCGCTAGCAATAGCACAAGGACAATTGCTGCCGATGCCGCTAATCCAAAATCGCCATAGATAAATGCAGTCTTATAAATGTAGATACCGACAGTCTGTGTGGTTGTTCCCGGTCCTCCACCAGTCAGAATATAAATTGAGTCAAAGGTCCTAATTGAGTCGAGAATTCTCAGTAGGAAAACAATGGCCAATGCAGGCTTAAGCATGGGAAGAGTTACTCGCCAAAGCGTCTGCCGCTTATTTGCACCGTCAATAGCAGCAGCTTCATAGATCTCAGCCGGCATATTTTGAAGAGCCGAGTACGAAAGAAGAAATGTGAATGCTGTAAATTCAATTACATCCAGGATTACAAGTGAGGTAAAAACATTATTTTGGTCAAAGATTGAATATGTAAGACCAATTTTATTGAGAATCCCAGGAACTATTCCGATATTTTCATTCAGAATAAGTCGAAACATAACCGCCATCAAAGATGGAGCAATCATGATCGGTACGAGCATTAGCGAAAACAGAACACGTTTACCAGGAAATCTACGATCAAAGAGAAGCGCAATTGCAAAGCCAAGTGCAAGCTCAATAATCGTTGCGATTAAGGCAAAGATAAGTGTGAAGCGAATTGAGCTCCAAAAGTTAGGCTCTGTGAGAATTGCTCGATAGTTTTCAAAACCAGCTGGATATGTTTCGAATTCACTCAGAACATCATGAGTGATCGAAGTTTTGAATCCCAGATAAACCGGCCATATTAGAAGTCCAGCCAACAAAATTAAGAGTGGGGTCGATAAAATCCAACCTGCGATTTTGCGTTCACGGTTGAAAGTCGTGCTCATTATTTCCCCAAATTCATTAATAAAAAAGAAATCTAGTGGCTGTATATCTCAACAGCCACTAGATAACTTTGTCCCCTTTAGTTGGAAATTACTACTTCAGAAGCTTTTTAATTGCTGCATCAGCTGCTGCTGCAACATCTCCTGAAGTCTTTTGTCCTGACCATGCTGGGCTTAATACCTCTGCAAGTGCTGCATAGATATCAAACTCACGTGGTCCAGCAGACTCTGAGTAACCGAACTTGCCGGCGTACTCAATGATGTTTGCAAATGAAGCGTTAGTCGCAACCATGCCCTGGAGAATCGATGGCATTGATGGAACTCCGCCTGCAGTTGCATATGTCTTCATTGCAGGAACTGTTGCAAGGTATGACATCCACTTAGCAGATGCTGCTTGGTTCTTGCTGTACTTGTTAAGGCCAACTGCAAGAGCATGTACGTGAGTACGTGGCCCCTTGCCTGGAGGTGGAGCGATTCCTACTTGATCCTTCGTTGCACCCGTTGTGCTCAACTCTGAATAAGCAGCGTTCCACTGAAGAGCCATTGCTGCATTACCTGAAGTAAGTGCTGCATTGGTCTCTGCATACTCCCATTGTGATGACTCTGGTGAAGTTAGACCCTTTGTGTAAATGGTGTGATACACATCGATTGCAGCCTTACCAGTTGGAGTATTGAGATTTGGTTTTCCACCCTTGAGCCAGTTTCCACCAAGACCCCAAAGAACATCGTTCCAGATCATTGTGTTATAAAGAAGATTTTTTGCAGGCAGTGCATATCCATACTTAGTTGGAGATTCTGGATTGTACTTTTGTGTAAAGAATGCAGCTGTCGCTAATGCATCATCCCAATTCCAAGTAGCGGGATTGGTATTTGGCTTCAAATCTTTTCCAAGTACAGTCTTTGCAATTGATGAATACTTCGCTGCATTTGCACTCAAAGTAGAGATCAGATCTTTGCGGTAGTACATGAAATGCAGGCTTGTATCTAGAGGAAGAGCCTTTTGCTTTCCAGCAACCTTCAAAGAGTTAACAGATGCCTTGAGGTACAAGCTGTCTTTTACTCCTTTGAGATCTGACAAATAAGGTGCATGTTGACCAACAAGGTATGAAGCGGTGAAGTAAATGTCATACTCAGATGACTTAGCCTTCATAAGTGCTGCTTCTTTAGCAAAGGTGTTGTCACGACTCAACAAAATCATTTTGACGGTGACGCCATCTTTTTTACCTTGTGATGAGTTGTAAGCATCTACAACCTTTTGCATTGCATCGCCTTCAGGCCCAGGCCACAGAACCATCTTTACGGTCGTTGCAGCGTTTGCTGTTGGAAGTACGGCCAAGCCGACTACCAAACTGAGCGCTGAGACCAATGCGATTGCGGATTTCTTAATACGCATTCCTACTCCTTCTTACCCGTCAAAATGACGCTAGTGAGGTGACGATCTGGATTGGTTCTTGACCGCTCTAGACCAGTGATGCAAAACTATAGTATGGTTCGTGAAAGTCAAGAGGGATAGGGGTGTATTTTGGTAACGGAACAATTACAGAACTCTCCTAGTGTCGCGCCTGTTTTTGAGCTCTTTCGACATGGACTGGTGGTCTCTTGCCAAGCCTCCGAAGGCACGCCCATGAATACGCCTGAGTTTATTGCTGCCCAGGCCATGACTGTCGAATTAGCTGGTGCACATGCTATTCGCGCCCAAGGAATAGAGAATGTTAAGCGTGTAGTTCTCAGTGTAAAAGTGCCCGTAATTGGATTGGTAAAAAGCTTTTCCACCGAATCTGAAGTCTATATAACCCCAACGGTAGCGGATGTATTGGCACTAGAGCAGGCGGGGGCTGACATCGTGGCGGTAGATGCAACACAAAGGTCACGATTTGGGGGAGTAACTCTCGAAGAGTTTTTCAAAGAAGTCCGTCAAAAGACAAGGATTCCATTGCTTGCTGATGTTGATTCACTTGAAAATGCAAAAAATGCAGAAGCATTGGGTTTTGATGCGATTGCTACGACACTAAATGGTTACACCAATATTCCAACAACAGGACTTCCAAATCTTGATCTTGTACAGCAGATTACAAAGGCCATAAGTGTGCCTGTAATTGCTGAAGGTGGTTTTGCTACCCCACAACATGTAAAGAGTGCATTATCAAACGGGGCGTGGGCCGTATGCGTTGGGACCGCTATTACTAACCCTTATTTGTTAACAAAGCATTTTATTGAACAGGCTCTTTAATTTTCTGCCTGAATGCTGTACTTAAAGTCGTAACGATCGCCACGCTTGATTGAATTACATCGCTCTAAGGCACGGCCACGGGCATCAAACGCTACAACTACAAAACTCAATGCTGCAGATCTAACATCTGTGTCAAGGAGATCGGCCTGACGCTTCGTTAAATTTATCGGCGAGACAACGCATTCTGCCCTAGTAACAGGCTTTTCATAGGTGTTTTTGAAGATCTCATACAGCGAATCTGACAGGTCTTCATCCAGTAGGCCCGGAATCAGTTCGGCTGAAATAAAGGACTCCTCGAGAGCCATAGGAATTTTGTCTGCAAATCTGACTCTTTCTAGCTTGTAAACGGGATCTCCTACCGCAATATTGAGGGATTCAGCCACAACTGGATCTTTCACAGTTGTCTTAATAGCAGAAACAATCGATGAACTTGGCTTCATTCCACGCTCAATTACCTCTTGGCTAAATGAAACAAAGGTTAGACGTTTTGACATGCGGTGGTCTGAAACAAATGTTCCAACTCCAGAGATCGAATGGATCATGCCTTCTTGTTGGAGCGCAACTAAGGCTTGACGAACTGTCATCGCACTTACTTTGTAAGTTTTTGCTAGTTCTCTGGCAGATGGGATCATTGAATTCGGAGTCATGCGTTGGAAACGGCTCCGAAGTTTTTCACGTAGCTCGATGTGCTTCGGCACAGCTTTCTTTTGGACCGCCATGAGCAGAGAGTACTTTAAAATCTGTGGGAAGATAGGCACATGAGTTCATTAGGTGCGATTATGGCGTCAGAGATAGCTGAAACCCCAAAGGTATTTAAGGCGATTTTGGATGATAAGAGTGCATTTGATGCCATCAAAAATGTCTTGATTGAAGAAAAGATTCAATCTGTTCTGATTTTGGCCAGAGGCACATCAGATAATGCAGCGCACTATTTGAAGTACTTAATTGAGACACAAATCGGATTACCGGTAGGACTCACATCACCATCTTCAGTAACTGTTTATAACTCTGAGCTTAAGTACTCAAATACCCTCGTTGTGGCAATTAGCCAGAGTGGACAATCGCCCGATTTAGTGAAGTTTGCTACAGCAGCGCGTAAATCAAATGCCTATGTAATATCAATGACAAATGATTCAAACTCGCCACTTGCAACAGTTGCACATAATCATTTCTCGCTCATGGCTGGTCCTGAATTAGCAGTGGCCGCGACTAAGTCATATAACGCTCAATTGCTAGTTTCATATCTTTTGGTGGCTGCGTGGACCGGAAAGCAAGTAAACGGTGAACAGATTGTTAGCGAAGCTACTCGTCTAGCTGGAACTCAAGAATTGGTCTCAGAGGCGGTAACGGTTGCATCACGCGAAAAGGAAGTTGTAATCCTTGGTCGCGGGTTTGCTTATCCAAATGCCCGAGAAGCAGCGCTCAAAATTCAAGAAACTTGCAAGATATCTGTTCAAGGGCTTTCGACCGCCGATTACCTGCACGGCCCTATTTCTGCGCTAACTCCAGATACACAAGTATTTATCGTCGCACCATCTCATATGCCAGCACCATCAATTACTGAGGCAACGGTGAAGATTCGCAAGACTAGCTCTCGAATCTTTTGGATCGGTAATGGCGGAACACCTGAAGGCGAAGACATAGTTCTAGCTGGCTCTAATTGTGATGATGAGATTGCTTCAACGATTGTGGACGCAATTGTTTTGCAGCGATTTGCTTTGGAGTTTGCAGTAGCTTCAGGATATGACCCAGATGCACCTGTTGGGCTTTCTAAAGTTACTTTGACTAACTGATAACAGTTATAGAGCCTGAAGCGCTGTTGTAGCTCAATAAATCAGCACGCATTCCAACTGCGATACTTCCACGGTCCTTTAATCCAAAAGCCTTTGCAGGTTGCGTCGCTGTCGCATGTACAGCTTGCTCAAGAGACAAACCGCACTGATTGATTAGATTGGTGAAAGCCTGAGAGATTGTAAGCGTGCTTCCAGCAAGCTTTTCATTTGATTTTAAGCGGGCAACTCCATCCTTAACCTCAACTGGCAAAGCGCCAATCGTGTATGAACCGTCTCCATTCCCAGCCGCCGCCATGGCATCGGAAACCATGATGATTCGTGGGCCTAGGGATGCAAATAACTCCCTTGCCTTTTCAAATGAAAGGTGATGCCCATCGAGAATAATTTCGACAGTAAGTCGTGGATCGCCCAAAACAAAGTTAACAATGCTCCCGGCGGTGTTTTCCTTATTCATTGCATTCAGAAAGTGGGTAACTATTGAAGCGCCATTATCTGTTGCCTTAGATGCGTCCTGAAAATTACCTCCGGTATGACCAATTGCTGCAAATACTCCAACTGACGCTAGATATTTAATTGATTCCTGAGCGCCCTTTAATTCTGGCGCGATGGTGACCATCTTGATTGAACCCTCGCCAATTGCAATTAATTCCTTAAGCTGCTCAACGGTTGGATCGATAAGTAGCGATGGTTCATGTGCTCCACATCGTGCATGAGAAAGATAAGGGCCCTCAAGGTGGATACCAACAATTTCTCCACGATTGTAGAAGGGGATAAGTCTTTGGATTTGGGCTTTCAGGTCATCAATGCTTTCAGAAACCAAAGATGCGATAAGAGATGTAGTGCCGGTCTTCTTGTGTGCGTTAATTGCCGCAGTTATCGAGTCGGGGGAGGTTGCTGAGAAGTAATGTCCACCACCACCATGACAGTGAACATCAATAAAACCTGGGATTAAGACTCCATCAATTGCTAAATCCGCATTCTCGTGAATTCCCAAATTAATTGAAGCAATCAAACCATCTTTAACTTCGAGCCAGATTTCTTGACTCAGACGACCATCGATTACCGCCTGCTGCGCTTGAATGATCACCTTTGAATTCTATCTAGGAATTTCTCTGTGAAGAGTGTAAGTATGAGAGAATTAAACAGAAATTAAGCTAAATGGAGGAAATCATGGCCACAGTTAAGAAAGCCGCAGCTAAGAAGGCGGTTGCTAAGAAGCCTGTTGAGATTGAAACCCGCCATGTAGGTATTGATTGGCGCTCTCTGTATCTATACGCGGTCTGCTTAATTACCTTGATGGTTGTTTTGTTTTCGACCGTTGCCTTAATTAACGCGATTATGAACGCGGTATTCCCAGATCCTGCCTACATTGATATTTACTCAAAGCCTGAAAACACACCTTCACCCGAGCTATTGGCTCAGCAAGAAGAAAACAACCAGATTCAGGCGATTAAGAACATCTTTACCTCATTTACAACCATTGCAATTGCTGCGCCGTTGTATCTGTACCACTGGCGCCAGACTAAAAAGTCTGCGTAATTAACCGATTAGTTCGCGGTTGCGCTTAACTTCGCGTTCGTGATTGCAAGGACGCTCAGTATGAGTGTCGTAGCAAGGATCGCATAGCAAAACCAACTGGTGACACTCTGGCTTTTGGCAGTTTCTAAACTGCTTTGTAGCGCCATTGCACTCAGCGCATTCGCCGATTAACTTGGTGTGATCGCTGAAATCTATTGTTAGGCGATCATCAAATGTGTATAGGGATCCTTCCCACAGACCGTCATCGCCAAACTTGTTTCCGTAGCGAACGATTCCGCCCTTAATTTGATAAACCTCTTTGAATCCGCGGTTCTTCATAACCACTGACAAGATCTCACAACGAATTCCACCGGTGCAGTATGTAACGACCGGCTTATCCTTCATGTGGTCGTACTTGCCGCTTTCAATCTCGGCAACAAAGTCATGTGAAGTCTCAACATCAGGAACAACGGCATCCTTAAACTTTCCAACCTTTGCTTCAAAAGCGTTACGGCCATCAAAGAAGAAGACATCATCGCCACGCTCTTCAACAAGCTTGTTTACCTCTTCTGGGCGAAGATGAACTCCACCACCAATAACACCGTTTTCATCGACTTTGATTTCATCAGGGTTTCCAAAAGCAACTAGCTCTGGACGAACTTTTATCTTGAGCTTTGGAAAGTCGCTTCCAGTTCCATCAGACCATTTGAAATCAATCTTCTTAAACCCTGGGTATGCCTTGGTTGCCTTCACATACTTCTTCAGGTCTTCCATCTTGCCGCCCAAAGTTCCATTTATTCCATGGGGAGAAACGATGATGCGACCCTTAATTCCAAGCGACTCACATAAAGTCTTCTGCCATAACTTCACAGCATCGGTATCTGCAATCGGCGCGAAGCCGTAATACAGAATTACTTTGTCGAGATCCATGCCCTAATTCTAACCGTCGAATAGCTATGCCCAAACCTGGTCTGTGGCGCTCTGCACACCTAGGTAAGGGCTATCGCTCACCTTTTCTACTGACCAGCCAACCCTTGCGTTCTACTGTGACCATATGAAACTTCGGAGAGTTAATTCAATTTTGGTATCTGCACTGTTGCTTATCGGGACAGGGTCTGCCTTTGCAGATACCGCGCTTCTCTCACGGGATGAACAGGTTACGGCTTTCAAAGCAAAGTACGACCCTAAGTTCGACAAAGCGTATGCCGATTACATGCTCTTTAAGGCAAAGCTGTCCCTTGATCCAAGCACCAAGGCAACCTTTACATCAGTAATTGACGATATAAATGAAGTTCGCAGAACCATCAATGGCAACTTGGTCGATCCAAACGCTGCAATGCAGCCAATTATTGAATACGCCGAAGAGGAGCTAGGTGAGTTTGCTGTAACTCGTTTTCAACTTGAAAAGTTGGCGGCCAAGATCAAAACGATTACCTGTGTCAAAGGAAAAGCAACAAAAAAAGTTTCAGGTCTAACGCCTAAGTGTCCTTCAGGATTTAAGAAAAAATAAGGAGAGAAAATCATGAAGAAGATTGTTTTCGCGGTTCTCGCAGCATCATTGGTTTTGACATCAACTGCAGCGACGGCAGAGGGTGTCCGTGCTGATGAAGTTGCCGCATTTAAGGCTAAATATGATTCACAGTTTGATGCGGTCTTGACCAAGTTCACCACCGCGCAGAAGAAATTAGCTTTTGATTCATCATCTGCAGCGCTCATTAAGAACTCTATTGCAAACCTGACAGAAACTCGCAGAGTCATTGAACTCAACCTCGCAGATGAGAATGCACCAATGGCAAATGTCATCAGGCTAGCCGATGAGCAATTGGGGATGTTTTCATTGACCAATTTCAAACTAGATAATCTGATGGCCAAAGTTAAGACAATCACCTGCGTCAAGGGCAAAAGCACCAAGAAAGTTTCAGGCATCGGGGCAGCTAAATGTCCGACAGGCTATAAAAAGAAGTAATTTTTACTCTTTAACAGGATTAAGGGCGGATCAACCCTTACCCTTTACGTATGACTAAAGAGATCAACAATTCAAAGCTGCGCCGCTACAACATTATTGCCGGCGTATTCCATCTAGTTCAGATGATTGCAGTCTTGGCTCTTGCCAATGACTTCACTCTTCCAATTGTTGCTCGTTATATGTCCGGCCCTCCAGGAAGCACCTTCGCAGAGCCAATCACCTTGCTAAACACTCCAGTCGGAATCGGCGTCGCTCTATTCCTTGGTCTTTCAGCTTTCTTCCACTTCTTAGTGGCATCCCCAAAGTTCTTCCCACGCTACAGCGCAGGCCTTGCACAAAACCGCAATTACTTCCGCTGGGTTGAGTACTCAATCAGCTCATCTGTAATGATCGTGTTGATCGCTCAAATCTGCGGAGTTTCAGATGTCGTGGCAATCATTTCAATCTTCGGTGTCAACGCTTCAATGATCTTGTTTGGTTGGCTACAAGAGAAGTACGAGACTCCAGGAAATGGTGGATGGATCCCATTTATCTTTGGTTGCATCGCAGGAATCATCCCTTGGTTAGCTTTGGTTTTCTATGTTTTCTCAATCGGCGGCCCATCAGAGGCATCAGCACCAGCATTTGTTTACGGAATCGTTTTCTCACTCTTTGTCCTTTTCAATACCTTCGCAGTCGTTCAATATCTGCAATACAAGAAGGTTGGAAAGTGGTCTGACTACCTAAGTGGAGAAAAGACATACATAACTTTGTCTTTGATCGCTAAATCAGCTCTTGCTTGGCAGGTTTTTGTCGGCACTTTGATTGAGTAACTAACCGCATAGACTGGCTCCATGAACGGCTCATTAGCGTTAGTTGGATCAGGTGAATACCTGCCTGCAATGACCGCTTTTGAAAAATCTTTGCTTGAAGATGGAATCAAAAACGGCAAGACCGCTAATTACATTCAGATTCCAACCGCTGCAGGTCGCGAAAGCGATGAAAGCCTTGCGTACTGGAAAAGACTGGGACAAGCCCAAGCTGATGCATTAGGTGTCACCGCAACCTACTTACCGATTTACACTCGCGATGATGCCTTCAAGCAAGTACATGTTGATGCAATTAAGAACAGCGCATTGATGTACATGTCTGGCGGCGATCCACACCACCTTGCCGAAGTCTTGATTGATACACCTGTGTGGGCTGCGATGGTTGAAAATTGGCAAAGCGGTGCATCTCTTGCTGGTTGTAGCGCGGGTGCCATGGTGCTTTCAGCACAGATCCCAAACTTTCGAATGCTCAAGAAGGCTCCAACAACTGGCCTGAACTTACTTCCAGAAATCCGCGTCATCCCACACTTCAATAAGTTCTTTAAGTGGATTCCCGATAGCGCCGCCAAGGTGTTGCTGCATGTTCCCAATGATTCGATTCTTATCGGAGTCGATGAATTAACCGCGATTGTGAAGCGCTCTGGTTCAACTCATTGGACCGTTGTGGGAGAAGCAAAGGTTCACGTCCTTAAAGGCCTGCCAGATCAACAATTACATGATGGCGAAGAGATTCATCTTTCATTGTCATGAACCACATAACAGTTATCTTTGATGGCGAATGCGAGTTCTGTCGACAATCTGTCACATGGATTCAGTGCAAACTTGCGATCACCGCACTACCTTTTCAAACCGCCGATCTTTCAACCTTTAAACTAACCCGCGAACAATGCGCCAAACAGGTCTATGTACTTGGTGGTGGCTCGACCTACGGGGGAGCAGATGCAATCGCTTTCTTGCTTAAACACCGTGGAAACAGAGTTCAATCAACTCTCATCACAGCATCAGGCGGAATCGGCCGTGCCGCTTATCGCTGGATCGCCAGCCACAGAAACTCATGGCCGGTTAAATTAGCAACTAGACTTTTGACCTACCTCAACGGAAAGTAGTCCCAATGTCCTTCGTTATGTACACAACTAGCTGGTGCGGTTACTGCCAACGACTTAAGTCTCAATTAGCAGAGCACGCAGTGACATTTGAAGAGATCAACATTGAAGAAACACCAGGCACCGCAGAAATCGTTGAAAAGGTAAACGGCGGCAACCGCACAGTTCCAACTCTGGTTTTCTCTGACGGAACCGCGATGACCAATCCATCAGCAAAGCAGGTTGTAGAAAAACTTGCAGATTTACACTCATAAATTCGAGTTTCATAAACTTTTGTAATAAACAAAGGGCGGCATAGCACGAAATAGCCTCCTGAAATCTTGAACAAATCTTCATTTTCTGACTAACCTTGCAGAGGGACATAGGTCCCACCCCTCGAAATGTTAGGAAGTTGAATGAAGAAAATTAAGTTTGCATCAGTGGCAACTTCGGTGCTGCTCTGCCTATCTGTATTGAGCTTCGCAGCTACGCCAGCAAACGCTGCAGCTGATCGCTCAGGTCAAAAGTGTTACGAAGAAGGCCAGGTATTTAGCTCTGGTGGTCTAACTGTGACATGCGCAAGTACAGCAGCCGGCCTCAAGTACACAAAGGCTCGCAAGCTCAGCGGTTCACTAACTGTTGTCTGCGGTGCGACTGAAGCTTGGTGCAACGCTATGACTACCGCATTCACGCGCAAGACAGGCGTTACAACAAAGTTTGTTCGACTATCTTCAGGTGAAACAGTTGCACGTCTTGATGCAGCAAAGAACAATCCAGAATTCGATGTTTGGCACGGCGGACCAGCTGATGGTTTCGGTGTTGCACGAATCGGAAACCTCATTGAAAAGTACGCATCTCCAACTCGCAACATCATCCCTAAGAAGTACCAGGATGATGAAGGATTCTGGACAGGTGTTTACGTAGGTGCACTTGGTTTCTGTACAAACACAAAGGAAATTCGTCGCCTTGGACTACAACCTCCAACATCATGGGCAGATCTTCTAAATCCAAAGTTGAGCAAGAACATCTCAACTGCACACCCATCAACTTCAGGAACAGCTTTCACAACATTGTGGACACAGGTAACACGTCTAGGAACTGAAGCAGCTGGTCTTGATTACATGTCGAAGATGCACAAGAACGTTCTTCAGTACACAAAGAGTGGCGTTGGCCCAGTTGCTATCGTCGGTCGCGGTGAGGCTGCAGTGGGACTTGTGTTCTCTCACGACTGTGTAGCTGGAAAGCTCCAGGGACTACCTTTGAAGGTTACATTCCCAAGCGAAGGCACTGGTTATGAAATCGGTGGAGTAGCTCTAGTTAAGGGATCAAAGAACTCAGAAGCAGCAAAGTCATACATCGACTTCGCGTTGTCTAAGGAAGCACAAAACCTCGGACCAACAGTTGCTGCATTCCAGGTTCTGACTAACCCAAATACGAAGATCGATCCTCGTATGGTTAAGTTGAACACTTTAACAATCGTGAACTACGACTTTGAAAAGGCTGCAGCGGCTAAGAAGGCGCTAACAGCTAAGTTCGACGCAACAATCGCTGTCGCACCTAAGTCATAATCACTAAAGAACAACGGCAGTAAGTAGCTAGAGGATGTGGTGTAACGCCACATCCTCTAGCTATGCAATTAGAATAAATTTAGAATAGATAGCGAAATACTCAATGGCGAGCAAGGGGATAACAGTGAGCACTGCGATACTTGAAACAGAAAAGGCAGTCACCCCTAAAAAGCCCAAGAAAATCAAACTAGATATCGGCACCAAGACAGCACTTATCGTTTCTGTTGCACTTCTTCTCTTGATGGTGGTTTTCCCACTACTTAATATTTTAACGAGAGCCTCTGAAGGCACTGGTCGCGAAGTATTCGCCAACATCTTTGAATCAGCGGTTACCCGCAAAATCATCATGAATACGATTGTGCTGGGCATCGTTGTTGCAACAATCGGAACCATCATCGGTTTCTTTTTGGCATACGCTCAGGTTAAGTTGAATTTCCGCGGCAAGAAACTGCTGCATATCATCGCGCTCGTCCCGTTGATTACACCACCATTTGCTTTTGCAACCGCGGTAATTAGTCTTTTCGGACGCAGTGGAATCATTACCCGCGATATTTTGGGGCTGACTCCAACCTTGTATGGATTACCAGGTCTGACAATTGTTTTGAGTTGCTCATTTTTCCCAGTTGCCTATATGAGCATTCTTGGAATGATGAAAAATCTTGACCCCGCTCTTGATGAAGCTTCAGCATCCATGGGTGCATCAAAGCTACGCACCTTCTTTAAAGTTACCTTCCCAATGCTTATCCCTGGCTTTGCTAGCTCATTCCTCCTTCTCTTTGTTGAAGCTTCGGCAGATCTTGCTAACCCACTGGTTATCGGTGGGGACTTCACCGTCCTCTCATCTCGCGCTTACATTGCGATCAACGGTGAGTACGACGTACCTGCAGGCTCTGCTTATTCACTCATTCTTCTTATCCCAGGCCTAATCGTCTTCTTAGTTCAGCGCTATTGGGGCGAGCGAAAGAGCGTTGTCAGTGTTACTGGCAAGCCAACAGGCACACCCACCTTTGTTGAAAGCAGAATCGCCAAGTTCTTCTTACTGATAATCCCTGTATTTATCGCCTCATTCATTGTCTTGATTTATGCAACTGTGATTTTCGGAAGCTTTGCCAAATTCCTAGGCGTCGATAACTCAATGACTCTTGATAACTATCGATACATCTTTAGTGGTGTTGGTTACGACGCAATTATGAAGACCACAATCATGGCTTTGATTGCAACCCCAATCGCAGGATTACTTGGAATGGTGC